>Ga0315910_10000779_pt1 | contig 30706 bp, 27 predicted proteins | sample EdamamesoilMG_FD_204470 | JGI IMG/M metagenome (GOLD analysis project Ga0315910, IMG submission 204470) | Garden soil microbial communities collected in Santa Monica, California, United States - Edamame soil | ecosystem: Environmental > Terrestrial > Soil > Garden | place: USA: California... | reverse complement strand
GCGGCACTCGAAACCTTTCAGTTCCTTCTGAAACTTCTTCTGCACCGCCGGACTCGCCGCATAGAGCGCGCAATGATTTTCCCACGCCCCGAAGTAAACGAGCGGTCGGCCGTTGAATTTGAATCCAGCCAGGCCGTAGCCGATATATTCCACCACGCCCGGCGCGGCGGCGTGGATGGCCTTCCGCATCTTCTCCAGCACGGCGCGTTGTCCGGGTGCTGCCAGCGCGAGATATTCGTCAATCGTCTTGGGTTTGACTTTGATTGAGCGCCTGGACGCCACAGTGAACTCACTTTCCTTTGGCCGCTGCTTTCAACTTTTTGATGTCGAGCTTCACCATCTTCAACATCGCTTCCATGACGCGTTGGTTTTGTGCCGCATCTTTGGAAGTCATCAATTTGGTCAGCGCCGTGGGCACGATCTGCCACGACACACCAAACTTATCTTGGAGCCATCCACATTGCACTTCTTTGCCACCGCCCGCGGTGAGCTTCTTCCAATAGTAATCCACTTCCTTCTGCGTCTTGCAGTCCACGACGAACGAAATGGATTCGTTGAACTTGAACATCGGTCCGCCGTTGAGGGCGATGAAGTCCTGGCCTTCGATCTGGAATTCTACGGTCATCACCGAGCCGGCGGGTCGTCTGGTGACTTTTTCTCCGGCTTTGTTATATCGGGCAATCGTTCCAATCTTCGATTGCTTGAAGATGGACGTGTAGAACTTTGCGGCCGTTTCAGCGTTGGCATTGAACCAGAGGAAGGGAGTGATCTTTTGCATGGGTGGAGTTTGGTTGAAGTTGAGCAAGGTCAAGATTCGGTGGAGGCGACCTCGCCCGATCAAAGAAAATGGGCGCGCCCGGTGCGCGCCCACTTGATTCAATTACGATTTCACGCGCTTGAGCGTGGTGGGCTTTTCGGGCTGTTCCTTGCCATCAATGATGGCTTGGCAACTGGTGGTGATTGTATCGGCATCGTCGAACGTGATGCTCAACGCGTGCATGTGCGATTCCTTGTTCGGATTGATACCGCACGTGGCATCGAGGTCGAACTTGATCGTCTTGGTGTCGGCCGACTTGATTTTCATGCTGGGCCGGTTGCCGAACACACAATAGTGCGTCATGGCGAGCTTGCCGTCCTGGTCGTAATACATCGTGACCATTTCGTTGGGCGTGCCGGCGAAGACCCGTTCTTCCAGCACGCTGCCGCCCGCGAGCAGGCGATACTGAATGGTCATATCCATCGGGCCCTGGCCCATGTCACATTTGCCGGTCCACGAACCGACGAGTGTTTTCATCCGGGCGAACTCGGCGGAGTCGGACTTGGCTTTCGCTTTGTCCGCTTCGTTGGCGGTGGCGCCGAGTGCAGCGATGAGAATGAACGCGGTGAGGAGGGTGGTGATAATTGTTTTCATAGTCTTTCGTCGTTCTTGATTGTTGTTGTTATTGCGACTTCACCAAAACGACGAACCAGCCACCGCGCTCAGGACAATTATTTTCAAACTTCTTTGCCCGGCATACTAACCATCCAGCCGATGCCGAACTTATCCACCAGCATGCCGAAGCGTGGCGACCAAAACGTTTTGCTCAGCGGCATGTTGACTTTGCCTCCTTCGGCCAGCGCGTTGAAATAGCGATCCGCTTCCCCTTCCGTCGCCACCGAGAGCGACAGTGAAAAACCTGTAAAACCTTTTGCTTCCGGCCCGCAGCCGTCTGAGGCCATTACCGTCGTCTGCCCGATCTTGAAACTGGTGTGCATGATTTTGTCGCCCCAGTTCGGCGGCATCATGCCGGGCGGCGGCGGTTCGGGACTTTCCTTGAAGCTGATGGAAAACTCCACCACCGCACCGAGGGCTTGGCGGTAGAACTCAACGGCCTCTGCGCAGTTGCCGTTAAAGAAAAGGTAGGACTGAACTAATGTGCTGTTGTTGCTCATAACTTTGTGGTTGGTTTTGGTTTGCAGATTTCAATTCTACGACGACGGACATTCGATTGGGGATGATCAGGAAACATTTTCCCGCAAAAGCGCTCCGGGCCGCGCATGGTGACTCGGAGCGCTTTGGAATCGGCCCTTGGAACTTAGATTTCGACGATGGCTTTGAATCCGCCGTAGAGCATGCGCTTGCAATCGAACGGCATGTTCTTGGGATCGCACATTTCGTTGATGCGCGGGTCTTTCATGACGGCGGCGTTCACCTTGTCGCGGTGGGCGCGGGATTTGTAGACAATGTAGGCGAAGACGATCGTCTCGCCGGGCTTGCTCTTGATGCCTTTGGGGAACGGCAGGCAGAACTTGATGTTCAAATCGTCACCGAGACATTCCTTGTAATCAAGGGCGCCGTGTGATTTCCAAATCTTGCTGGCTTTCTTCGCGATCCGCGTGTAAGCGGCGATGTTCTTTTTGGGTATCGGCAGAACGAATCCGTCAACGTAGTTTGGCATAATGAGTTTTGGGTTAGGGATTGGATATTGGATGCCGGCTTAGGCGTGTGCAAGGTGTTCTTTCGATTCCAGTTCGTCCACGATCGGGCATTGCGGAGCGATGGGCCGCACTTCCACACGAATGCCGTAAGGCAAACCGGGGCATTGCTGCGCGATGGCCACGGCTTCATCCATGGTACCGACCGTCAACAGGAAGTAACCGCCGATGCTTTCCTTGGATTCCGCGAACGGACCGTCTGATACCACCTTGTTCTTGCCGGAAACGACTTTGCCTTCGCGTTCCAGTGGGTTGCCGCCGGCGCATTTGCCTTCGTCCTTCAGGCGCTTGAACCACGCCATCCAGTTGTCGGCGACTTGCTGCATTTGCTCCGGCGAAAGACCTTGGTACCAGTCTGTGCCGCGAAAGATGATGAGATATCCGGTGTTTGATTGAGTACTCATGTTGTGCTTGGCTAAAAGTTAAGGTAAGGAAGCCTCTACCAGAAAAATCAGGCAGCGGCGGCGGCGGGTTGTTGTTGTTGGGCCAGCTCGCGAGCCCAAGCGTAAGTTGGGCATTCTTCGGCGACTGGCCGCACTTCGATGGTCGTGTTGTAGCGAAGGCCGGGAAGCGTCTGAGCGATAGCGACGGCCTCCGCCAACGTCGCGACGTCGAGCCACAAAGTGCCGCCGATGGCTTCCTTGGATTCCGGGAACGGGCCATCCGAAATGAACCGGCTGCCCTTGCTGGTCACGACTGCGCCCTCCCGAAGCAGCGCCTGACCGCCCTTGATCTTGCCTTGAGCCGCGAGCCGCTCATACCAGGCTTTGTTTTGCTTCACGACCTCTTGGAGTTCTTCCAGTGAAAGCTCCTTGCACCACTCGCTACTGATGGAAACCAGCATGTATCCGTTCTTGTTTGATGTATTCATGGATCAAGTATCTCTTGGGCGCGGCGGTATGCTGTGCCCTCGATCATACAACGAATCAGCCGGTGGGCGCAGGACAAATATTCTTAATTATTCTCTTCCGCACGACGGCAGATGCTAGGGGCGGGTAAAAAATTTGCATCCCGTCGAACGCGGCTATATTGGCGCCATGCTCGCCACAGCCGAACTGATCAATGCTTCGACGCAGGATCTGCGCCTGCGGGAATCGCTCGAACGCAGTCAGGGGCTGCCGTTCTATCGGGCGGTACTCGCAGCAGGTATTGGACGGGAATTGGCAAACGAACGCCTCGGCAAGCTGCCTTTGCTGACGAAATCTGAAATTCGACGTGATTTTCCGCGAAACCTACTTGGCCGCGAGCGTACGTTGGAATCTCTAATCGAAAATCAATCTGTCGAACTGGAACATACCTCCGGCACTTCGGCGGAAAGGTTGCCGGTCATTTTCGGACGCGGTTGGTGGAATGAACAGGAGGAGCGCGCGCTCAGGTTGAATGGATTTGTCGCCCAGGTGCTGGATGAAAATCCGAATGCGCGCCGGGCAGCCATCACCTCACCTTCATGCACGGGGCTCACCTGTCCTGCTGGTTGGCTTTCGCGCGAACAGCGGACCGTTGGCAACACGCTCTTCGTCAACCTGGCGCGGATTCCGTTCCTGGTCGGCGCCGCTGAGCTGGAACGCATGGCAATCGAGATCGCCGATTGGATGCCACAGTTTCTCGACGTCAGCCCGGTTCACGGCGCATGGTTCGCGTTGTATTGCGAACGTCACGGCATCAAATTTCCGTCGCTCCGATTTGTCCTGTGCAGTTATGAATTTGTGAGCGTCGTCCATCGGCGGATCATCGAACGCGTATTCGGCGTGCCGATGCTCAATCTCTACGGGTCGACCGAGACGGGCCATCTGCTGATGGAGAACGAGCGTGGCGTCATGAAGCCAAGTCGCGAGACCGCGTATCTGGAGGTCGTGAATCCGGATGGAACAGGAGTCGGTGAATTGGTGGTGACGACTTTGAGCAATGATTTCATGCCGCTGCTGCGCTATCGCATCGGTGATCTGGCGGAACATCACCTCAATCCCTACGAGGATATCTACGTCGTTCATGGTCGGACGCGTGAAACATTGACGGCTGGCGATGGCAGGCGTGTGACCACCTGGCAGGTGGATCAGTGTTTTGCCGGCGTTGAAGGCATCGCGCATTATGAACTGCGGCAAACTGCCCCGGCTCAATTCGAGTTGCGCTTGGTTGCGGAACAAGCCGGGCCTGACGCACGAACGCTCAACGAACTAAAGGCCCGGCTTGGAGACTTGCTAAAGCCAGAATCGAAGCTCGAAACACTCAGTTTGCCGACGCTGCTGCCGACTGCTTCAGGAAAATTCCGGCTGACCTGCTCCACTGCCTGAGCGGGAGCGGACTGGTTCAATTCGCTTTCGATAGCGAAAGGTCGAGGCATACCAATCGGTCCTCACCACGTAGATACAGTTTCTTTTGCGAGAACACCGGACCAGCCCAGCATGGGTAACGAAGTTGGGGCACTTGCCACGAACAGATTTCTTCGGGCTTCTCAGGATTGGGCCGGAACAATCCAAGCTTCCCACCTTCACCCAACACGATCAACTTTCCATCCACGAGAATCGCCGAGCTGCGACCGTAAACGGGCGGCTGCTCGTGACTGTGCGCCGGCCAGTGTTCGTCCCGCGACCATTTCAGTCGACCGGTCTTGAGTTCGACACAACGAAAGGAAGCATCGGGCTCGTTGCGCCCGCTGGACGCGTAGAGAAAGCCGTCACGGCAGACTGGCGTGTTGAAATGAAGTTCGAGAACAGGTGACTGATAATCACCGGTGGCCGCGTCGCGCGCGAAAGGATTTTGCGGGCTGCGCCAGAGTTCTTCAACCGAACGGCCATCGGGCTTCACGCGCAAGGCCACCGAACCAATGCGATAGTATGCGGTTGAAATCAACACGACATCGTCCTGAACCACCGGCGTCATGGCATTGACGGATTCGTTGACCTGACAGGAAAACCAGCGTTTGAAATGCACTTCACCGTTTGTGGGATTGAGCGAAACAAGCCCTTGGCGCGTGAGACAGAGCAAATGTCGTTGACCATGGATTGTCGCCGCAATTGGTGAGGCGTAGCTCGCTGACATTTCCGAACCGGTCCACTCGTAGGGCTTGCTCGTGCGCCAGCCAATCGGGGTCACGCCATTCCAAGTCTTGCGGCCGACATTCTCCCAAATCGTCTTTCCCGTTGCGGGGTCAAGCGCCACCACGCCGGAATCCGGTTGGCCACCGACCATGACGATGAGTTTTCCACCTTCCAACAACGGCGTGCTACCCACACCAAAGAACGGTTCGGGAATGTTCCAATCCTTCCGCGTGTCGCGCTGCCAGATGAGCTTGCCGTCGGCGAGCGAGAGACCGGTCAGTTTCCCTTCCGCGCCAAATGTGAAACAAGAATTCGACGTCAACACCGGGGAGCAACGCGGGCCGTTGTTGTAGCCAAATGGATCTTTGAAATAACTCGGGGCTTTGTGCTGCCACTTTGTTTTGCCCGTGGCTGCGTCCATCGCCTCAACGATCTCGTCACCACCGACGCGATGATGCAGGACCAACAATCCGCCCAGCACCGACGGTGCGCTGTAGCCTTTGCCTATCGCCCTTTCCCAAAGTTGCTGCGGACCGAGCTTCGGCCAACTCTCAAGCAAGCCAGTTTCGTCGGAGATGTTGTTGCGGTGAGGTCCGAGAAACTGAGGCCAACCATCGGTCGCCCCGGCCGTGAAAGCCACCTGTCCAGCAAGGGCCAATGACATAACGAGCACCTGCGCGCAAGACCGCCAAGCGGGCCTGGCTTTGCATTGGTTCTGAGGATTCATGCCGCGTGGGTTTGCGCCCAGCCTGCGGGGTTTGGCGCGTCGTTTCAAATCGAAACGCGCTCAGGGAATTTCAGGGTTTCATCCGCTTTCGCACTCTGGCTTAATACAGCGCGTGAAAATTCTGGGCATCATCCCGGCGCGCTACGCCTCCACCCGCTTCCCCGGCAAGCCGCTGCATCCCATCGCCGGCAAACCACTCATCCAACGAGTGGTCGAACAGTGTCGGAAGGGAAAAGCGTTGAGCGATGTAATTGTAGCAACAGACGACGCGCGGATTGCTGACGTGGCGAAGAAGTTCTGTCGCGTCGAAATGACCCGCGAAGATCATCCCAGTGGGTCGGATCGGATCGCTGAAGTGGCGGCGCGTTGCGAGTGCGATGCGGTGGTGAACATCCAGGGTGATGAACCGTTGATTGATCCCGTAGTAATTGATGCTGTGGCCGATGCCCTTGCAAACGAGGAAATGTCCACCGCGGCCACAGCCATCAAGAATCCTGAGGAATACGACAATGCCAACGTCGTGAAAGTCGTTGTCAACGCGGCGGGCCGGGCGCTATATTTTTCCCGGCGCACGATCCCGTATCTGCGCGAGGCCGCCAGTCGTTCGGTGCAAGAACAGTTGGCGGCGTTTCCTTTTTTGAAGCACCTCGGCATCTACGGCTACCGGCGGGCGACGCTGTTGCGGTTGGTGAGATTTCCGGTGTCGGCCTTGGAAAACGCCGAGAAGCTCGAGCAGTTGCGGGCGTTGGAAAACGGCATCGGCATCGCGGTCGTGAAGGTGAATTACGATAGCGTGGGTGTGGATGTGCCGGCAGACGTGGCGCGGGTGGAAGCATTGTTGAAGTAACAATTCAGGAAGTGTGAACTGATTTCTTTCCTGAGTTTCTGGTTTTTAGATTTGAGATGAAATTCATTTTTGTAACTGGTGGCGTGGTGAGTTCACTCGGCAAGGGCCTGACAGCAGCTGCGCTGGGCACATTGCTCGAGAACCGTGGACTCAAGGTCGCGATCCAGAAGTTCGACCCGTACCTCAACGTGGACCCGGGCACGATGTCGCCGTATCAGCACGGCGAAGTCTATGTGCTCGACGACGGCGCGGAGACCGACCTCGACCTCGGCCACTATGAGCGGTTTACCAACACCAAGTTGACGCGGCTGAACAATCTTACGAGCGGCCAAGTGTATCAGACCGTGCTCAACAACGAACGCGAAGGTATATATCTCGGCAAAACGGTGCAGGTGATCCCGCACGTGACGGACGAGATCAAACGCCGCATCTGGGTGGTCGCAGACCAGACGAAAGCGGACGTAATTATCACCGAAGTCGGCGGCACGACCGGCGACATCGAAGGGCTGCCGTTCTTGGAAGCCATCCGCGAATTCGCGCTGGAAGCCGGCGTGGGCAACACCTGTTTCATTCACGTCACCTACGTGCCGTTCATCAAGGCTGCCGGCGAACTCAAGACTAAGCCTACCCAACAAAGCGTCGCCAAGTTGCGCGAGATCGGTATTTCGCCACATATCGTCGCCTGCCGTTGCGAGAAGCATCTGGACAAGGAACTGCGCCACAAGATTTCGCTTTTCTGCAGCGTACCCAACGAGGCCGTCATCGAATTGAAGGATGTGGATCATTCGATCTACGAAGCGCCGCTCATGTTGCAACGCGAGCGGGCGGACGAGTTGGTCTGCCGAATTCTCCACCTCGAAACGCCGCCGGCGAAGATGGCGCACTGGCAGGAAGTCATCCGCAAACTCATCGCCCCGCAGCATCGCGTGCGCGTGGGTGTGGTCGGCAAGTACATCGGTCTGCAGGACGCCTATAAGTCCGTTTACGAAGCGATCATCCACGGCGGCATCGGGAACGACTGCGGTGTAGAAATCGTTCAAGTGGACGCCGAGGAGCTTGAAAAGAAGGACGGTGAACAGTTGCTGCACGGTCTGGGTGGTATTTGTGTGCCCGGCGGATTTGGCGAACGCGGCATCGAAGGAAAGATCAAGGCCGCGAAGTTTGCCCGCGAAAACAAGATTCCCTACCTTGGTTTGTGTCTCGGCATGCAGATCGCCACGATCGAGTTTGCCCGGAACGTTCTGAAGCTCGAGAAAGCGCATTCAACGGAATTCGATCCCGATTCGCCTCATCCGGTCATTGCGCTGCTTGATGCCCAACGAAAAGTCACGAAGAAGGGCGGCACGATGCGGCTGGGGGCGCAGCCTTGTCAGCTCGCTGTCGGATCACAGGCAGGAAAACTGTATGGCTCATTCGTCATCAACGAACGCCACCGCCATCGCTTTGAGTTCAACAACACGTATCGCGAGAAGTTTGAGAAAGCCGGGTTCGTGCTGAGCGGACTTTCACCCGATGGCAAGCTCGTGGAAGTGATCGAACTCAAGGAACATCCTTTCTTTCTCGCGAGCCAGTTCCACCCGGAGTTCTTGAGCAAGCCGCACCAGCCGCATCCGTTGTTCAAGGGTTTCATCGCGGCAGCGCATCAGCAGATTCACAAGAAGCCGTTGTAAGACGGCGACAGCCGTGACCTACGCCGAAGCCATCCAGTTTCTTTCGGGCCTGCAAAAATTCGGCGCGAGGTTTGGTTTGGAAAACACGCGCCAACTGGCAAATGCGCTTGGGAATCCACAGACAAAACTCCGTTTCATCCACGTTGCTGGAACGAATGGCAAAGGCTCAACCTGTGCCATGCTGGAAAGCATCTATCGCTCGGCGGGATTGCGGGTAGGGTTGTTCACGTCGCCGCATTTGATCTCCTTTCGGGAACGAATCCAGGTCAACCGCCAACTCATCAGTGAAGGAGATGTCGCGCGTTTGGTTAAAGCCACCGCCAAACACGTTCAAGGAACGGAGACGACCTTCTTCGAGTTCGTTACCGTGATGGCGTTGCAATACTTCTTCGAACAGAAGTGTGATCTGGTGATTTGGGAAACCGGCCTCGGTGGGAGGCTGGATGCGACGAACATCGTCACGCCGCTCGCGAGTGTCATCACCAACATCGGCTTGGATCACCAGCAATGGCTTGGTGACACGTTGGCAAAAATTGCGGCAGAGAAGGCCGGCATCATCAAGCAAGGCGTGCCAGTAGTGACGGCGACAACTGATCCCGATGCCCGTGCGGTCATCGCTGAAACAGCGAGTCAATTGATGGCGCCACTGCACGTCGTCGGATCAGAACAAGTGGCGTCAGTCACCCGGACCACTTCGGTGTCTCTGGCCGGCGAGCATCAGCGGCTCAATGCGGCTCTGGCCACCAAAGTCGTGAACGTGTTACAGAACGCAATACCAGTGAACGAAGCTGCCATCTGCCAAGGTTTGGCGGCGGTGAACTGGCCCGGGCGATTACAATTCATCGTTCGCGCAAACGGTCAGCGCATCCTGCTTGATGGGGCGCACAATACTGCGGGTGCGGAAGTCTTGCGCGTGGCGTTGGAGAACGATGCTTTGTTTCATGATTTCAAACCCTCGACCGCTACGCTGATCTTGGGTGCGATGAGCGACAAGGATTGGCGGACGATGTGCACGCTGCTTGCCCCGCTTGCCTGCCGAATCCTTGTTGTGCCGGTGGCGAGTGAACGCGGTGCAACGCCCGATGAATTAGCCGTGGCTTGCCGGAAAGCAAATCCGGATGCGGAAGTGTCGGTTTGCGGGGGGATCGTTCAGGCCCTTGCGCAGACGGACGATGACAAATCTGTCGTCATCACCGGCTCGCTCTATCTGGTCGGCGAGGCGCTTGCAGTTTTGGACCGGGCGGGGATGCAAACAGTAGATGAAATTGGCCTGAACAACTGGCAGGGTTCGAAGCCGGCAGCGTGATTTAGTTGAATGTCTTGGTTGAAAATGGAACCGGCGGCTGGTGCGAGCCAGCCGCCGGTAAACCAAACCCAGTAGAGAAGTACGTCAGGCTTTTGGCCTGTCGATTACCAGCGGATGTAGTGAGGGGACTTGCGCCACGGCTTGAAACTCCGCGACGGTGAGGAAATTCTTGTTAGACCTTTGATTGCACTCGTTGTGCATGCCATTCACTTAGCAATGGCGATGCCAACGACCAACAAGCTCAATTGGAGCGGTGCGTGCGCGGTTGTGTCTCGTTCAGAGACAAAATGCTGTCAGCTGTCTCCAACAGGCGTGAGACAGAATCTCAGTCGGGGAAGTGATCCAGCTTCGGAACGCCGCCGATCCGCTCGTCCAAATCGAACGTAACGCGATTGCGCCCGACAGTGAATCGGGTCTTGCCCGCATAAGCCGTTGCTTCGAGTGTCTCCCAGGCGGAAAGATTCCAGGCAGCATAGGTGTGACGATAGAAATGTCGTGTGACGGAAAAGCGGTTTAGTGGAGAAATGCCCACGGACATCTTTCGTAGATGGTGATCGCGAATGATTTTCCAATCGCGATCCAGGAACTCCTGCCGCCCCGGGACCGTACCGGCCTTCAACTTCTGAACGGTGCCGGGATGTTCCACTTTGATATCGAGATCCAGCACGTCCTCCTCAGAGTAGATCAACAAGAGCGGTGCCCGGAACGTCATGCGTAGTGGAGTCTGATTCGTCAACGCCAGCACGGCGTCAAGCAGCGTGGGCTGGGCATTGGTCAAGTGGGCGTTCACCCGGCGAAAGAAATAGAGTTCATCTGTCGCTCCGGGCAGGAAGACGATGGCTTTAACTGTCGGGTTTGCGGGTAAAGCTTGGAAGAGCATCTCGGCGCAGTTCGTCCGGGTCAGCCAGATGACGTTGGTGCCCAGCGGCATCCGGGCCAATGCCTGAGTCCAATCCTCAGCGTGCGTGGCCCGGACAAAGGCAGACGTCAACAGCAGGCAAATCATTTGAACACGCGTTCTCATAGTCAAAGAGTGAGTCGGAGATGCGCTTCCTGGAGTTGTGTCTGCCAGCGTCCATGGAAACCGAGGATGTGGGCAAGTTCCTCAAGCTGCTGCAGCACGGCGTTGCGGTTCTCAGCATCCTGCCATGCGCTATCAAGCGATTGTAATCGCTCCAAGGCGGCGGCGTGCAAACGGGTCACTGTTCGTTGCAATTGCTCGATCGAATCCAGATGCGGTTGGATCTTCTCTAGAAATCCCGCCAGCAAGAGCGGCGATTGGATTGTGGCTTTCTCGGCCACAAGCTTTTCGGTCATCCGGCTGGTCGCAGCGATTTTCATGAACGCATCCGCCAGTTCGGTGGGGACATTCTTCAGATCACCCGGCTTGCGGCCGAGTTCGAGCTCAACCAGATGCCGCACGCGTTCGCGTGGTTCTTTCAGACAATTATAGGCGGCATTCAATCCGGTGAAGCATTGTGTGGCTGCGGCTTTTTCTTCTGGTGTGGCGGAGTGGCGGCGATCTGGATGTGCTTCGGCTGATAAAGCCAGGAATTGTTTTTTCAACTGCTCTTCATCCAGCCAAGGCCGCCTCGGTTGGCCCAGCAGCGCGAAGCGATCGGTCATGGATGAGTTGAGCGGTCGGTCAGGATTACCGCTCACGCGCTGAAGCTTTCGCCGCACGAACAGCTCGTGGCCGCGTTGGGATTCTTCACCTTGAACCCGCCATCCAGAGCATCCACGTAGTCCAACTCGCTGCCGGTGACATAAAGCGCGCTCTTGGGATCCACCACGACTTTCACTCCGCCAGATTCGACGAGGAAGTCGCGATTTGCGGGCCCGTCCTGCAAGTCCATCTTGTATTGCAGGCCCGAGCAACCCCCGCCGACGACCGCCACCCGCAAGACTCCGCCGGGGCGGCCTTGTTTGGTGAGCAGGGCGGTCACCTTGCCCGCGGCGCTGGGTGTGAGTTTGACGAGGCGTTCGTCGCCCACCCGGAAATTTGGCGCGGCCGCAGCGGTTTGAACAGGTTTCGCGATCATTCGACCGCCCGCAACCTAGTCGTTCGTCAGGGTGGCGTCAACGCGCGGTGCGGGTTCGACGTCAGCCCGGCGGATATCCTTCCGTTCTTCGCGGCTGTCCACGATGCGTTGCACGAAGACCTCGCGGCCTTCCAGATGCCAGGTGGAATTGCGGATATACCAATAGCCTTCCGGCGTGCGTTCGCGCTCCATCGTGCACGTGAATTTCCATACGGCGCCCACCAGCCCGCCCGCCACGTTCACGCGCTTGGTCAGGTATAAGTCGGCTTTGACGATGGCTGCATCTTCCTCGTCAAGCCACACCCTGCCGGCGGCTTTGTTGATGAATTTGTCCTTGAGATTTCGGTCTGGCACGGCGGGACTGATCGGTTTGAAATCAAGCACATACGCGCTCCGGCCATTGACCATTTCGCGTTTCACGTACGTGAACGCAAACCGGCTCAACAGATCGCCATCCAGCGGAAAGTCTGATTTCTCAAACGCCTTCCCTTTGACATTAGTCTCGGTCTCGGACACTGGCTTCCCGGCGGTGTTGACCTGGACCACCTTCGCTGCGCTCGCTGCCCGCGCGGCCTCCCGGGCGCGCCGGCCGATCGGATCATTGTTGGTGACCTTCTCTTCCTGCTTCTTGACGACGCCCTTGGAGTTCTTGAATTCGGTCAGCCGGGTTCGTGTGAAGTAATAGGTGCGTTTGAATTCTTGTTCCTGCGCGTCCTCCTTTTTGGCCTGTTCAAGTGCGCGTTCGAGAATCACCGCCACCGGAGGGGCATTGGTGGCCAACTCAGGATTGCTGATGGCGAAGGCACGTCCGGCAGCCAGGAACAGGAGCGCCGCTCCAACGATTGGTCGAGTTTTCATGCAAATTCGATGAACCAAGCCTTCAGGCTATTCAACCGATAACGCTGGCGTCGGCATTGACATGAAGGTTCGTCCTGTTACTGTCAGTGCTGATTATGGCAAGGGGTGGATTATCAAGGCTGAAATCCGTGGCGCCGAGGAACCGCCCGGCAGGCAGCCTGCTCCGGCCCGATTGAAAACAAAAATGAATCCTGAAAGCTATCCGCAATCCATACCGGTCGCTGAACTGGACGATCAGTCGCGTGGGCAATTCATCGCCCGCACTTACTCGACGCTGGTGACAGCGATCCTCTCGTTCACGCTGGTCGAAGTCTTTCTGTTCAAATTCGGCGTCGCCGAGGCTGCCTTCAATCTCCTGGCCACCAGCGGGCGTTTTGGCTGGCTGATGGTGCTGGGCGGTTTCATGGTCGTTTCCTGGCTGGCCCGTGGCATCGCTCACAGCGCCGAGTCCAAATCCATGCAGTACCTGGCCTTGTTCGGCTTCGTGGTGGCCGAAGCGCTGGTGTTCATGCCCTTGTTGTTCATCGCCGAACAATATGCCAAAGGCGTCATTGCCAGCGCGGCGGGCGTCACGTTCCTTGGTTTCCTGGGATTGACGGCCGTGGCGTTCATCACCCGCAAGGATTTTTCCTTCCTGCGCGGCATCCTGATGTGGGCGGGCATTTTGGCCATCGTCGCCATCATCGGCGGCGTGATCTTCAGTTTCAACCTGGGCCTGTGGTTCTCCGTGGCCATGGTTGGCGTGGCCGGCGCTTCCATCCTGTATGACACTTCCAACGTGATCCATCATTACCCACAGGACCGTTATGTGGCGGCTGCGTTGGAACTGTTTGCCTCCATTGCGTTGATGTTCTGGTACGTGCTGCGCATTTTCCTCTCGCGGCGCTGATACGTCGAACAGACCATTTTTAGCAACAAGCCCGGCTGACCGCAGCCGGGCTTTTCATTTTCAGGATCAAGTCACGCGAGATTTCATTGGTCGAGCCGTCCGTATTTCCGGATCTCCGGCCAATACCACGCCACGCCCAGCACGACGAAGATCGTCCCCAGGCCACCGCCCACTACTGACACGATCGCGCCAGTGGCGACGCTATACCCCAGCCACGGGCCAAAAATCTGCGCCACCAGGCCGGATTCAAATTCGCCCATTTCATTCGAAGTGCCGATGAAGAGATTGTTGACCGCCGAAACTCGCCCGCGCTTCTCGTCCGGGGTGAGCAATTGCACCAATGTGTGCCGCACGACGACGCTGACGTTATCGCTCGCGCCGCACAAAAAAAGCATCAGGAACGAAAGCCAGAACCACGGCGACAACCCAAAGCCAATCGTTGCCACGCCGAATCCGGCCACCGCCCAAAGCAACGCGCGGCCGGCCTTTTGAATCGGTGGCCGATGCGCGAGCACGAATGAGCAGCACACCGCGCCCAATGGCAAAGCCGCAATCAAAAATCCCAGTAACATCGCGTCCACGTGCAAAATCTCCTTGGCATAGATCGGCAGCATCATCGTTGCCCCGCCCAACAGCACTGCCAGCATGTCGAGCGTGAGAATGCCGACGATGATTCGATTCGAAAACACGAAGTTGAACCCCGTCAACAGCGTCTTCAACGTCATTTCCTCCCGCGGCGGAGCGGCGTGCCGTTTGCTGATCATGCCGACGAATAGCGCGCAGAGAAGGGTCAGGCCTGCGGTTATCGCGTAAACCACCGCTGCGTGATGGGTCTGTTGGATGATGAATCCCGCCGTGGCAGGGCCGAGGATTGATGCCAGTTGAAACTGCCCGCTTTCCCAGGTCACCGCTCGTGCGAGCAATCGTCGCTCGACGAGTTGCGGCAGATAGGAAGCAGTTGCTGCCCGGAGGAATGTCCGGGCGCCACCGACGAAGAAGAGGCACAGATAAGTCCATTCCACGGCTAGCTGCTTCGCGGAAAGAAATGCCAGCACCAGGCTGGCACCGCCCACCACCAGGCTCGTGAACAGGATGATGCGTTTACGGTCATGATGGTCTGCCACGTGTCCCGCTGGCAACGTGAAGAGGATCATGGGTAACACCAGTGTCAGTCCTACGAACGCCAGCGACATTGGGCTCCGCGTGCGTTCATAGAGTTCCCAGCCCACCGCCATGTTGAACATCAGATAGCCCAACGATGCCATGAAGCGCCCAAAGTAGTAGAGCCGGTAATCGCGGCTCTGAAAGACCGCGTAGGCACTGTCCCCGGCTGGCTGCGCTGAACTGGGCGGCATCACGCGGTGGGAGATTAGCGCAGCATGGCCGCAAGTCGAGTTTCGGGACAAATGTCCGGCTTTAGCCTGTGGCTGCGTGAGGTCGCCGGGTTGAAACGGTCTTGAATTGTTGGAACTGCTTTTGCTACTTCACAGGCCCAGCAGTAAGTTGCCGTAGCGGTCTGAAACCATTTTGCGAAGATGAAACTGATTCAGCCCAACTGCCGGATGCAGTTCGCCGCCGAGGACATCGACTTCATCCTCTCCGTGCTCGGCGCGCGGCTGGGCGATGCCGAATGCCTCGTCAAACTGCTGGCCGATGAGGATTCCCGGGATCTGATCCTTGATGATGAAGCACTGCTCCACGCGCTGCTCGAACGACGCGGTTGCCTGCGCGTCTCCTCGCACTTCTACTTCTACATCCTCGTGCGCAATGTCTTTCGCCGCTCGGGCATCATGGACCGGGCCGTGGCGGATTACGTGGCGGAAGTGCTGGCGGAATTTGCCCGGGCTGAGCAGTTACGTTGCGTGATTCCGGGCCAGGCCAATGTGCTCGACTATTTTTTTGAGATGCTCGCCGCGCTGCAGACGGCGGATGATCGCACGAGTTTTCACATCCGGGTGCATATCGGGAATCATTCACTCTTCCTCTCCGGCGTGTTTTATGAGCGCATCCGTTTCCGCGCCGAAAAGCGCGGCTTCCCGGATTTGAAATACTATGAGTCGCTGGGGCGCAGCCAGTATCGTGCTGCAAGTGATCATCGTCTGGCGCAGCGTTATGAGCTTGCGAACATCCTGGGCACGCTCTCCGAACGCTTCGATACCACCCGGCGAGCGCTGAATGAGATCTCAGATCGGCTGTTTTCGCTTGGTGATGGCGGAGAAAATGTGGAACGGTTGTTGATCACCAAGCCCCCGCAGTAAGTGTCAGCCGCCGAGCAATCCGGCGGCCTTGATGGCGGCTCGTGATTTAGCCGCGTTCGTCTGCAGAACCACCTGCCACCCGCGGGCGGCGCCGGCATCCACGTTTTCCTGGCGGTCGTCGAGGTACAGAATCTCCGCCCCCCGCTTTCCGGACATGGCTTCAAGCGCTTCATAGATCTTTGCCGCGGGTTTCATCGCGCCCACCTCATAGCTCAGGATGAAGCCATTGAAGTTGGCAAAGAACGGAAAATTCCGGCGGATATGCTCGATTGCGATGTCGTTGGTATTGGAAAAAATGTAGGTCGGCACCCCACGTCGCCGAATCTCTGCCTGTAGCATTGTCATCTCGGTCATCTCGGAAAAAATGTCGGCGAAGACCGAGGCAAATTCCTCCGGGGAACCACGATAGCCAGTGCCACGGCGGACTTCCTCGTAGAATTCCTGTCGCGTCATCAGGCCGGTTTCGTAGCGATAAAGCAGCGGAGAATGGTCGAGATACTTTTGGATTTCTGTCGGCGACAGGTCGGCCTGCGCCGCGAGGCGCCGGCTCGCGATGGAGTAATCGAAATCCACCAGGACCTTGCCCAGATCAAATGCGACAGCGGAAGGAACAGGCATGACGGGAGGAGATTTGCTCGTGAATCGGCGGGGGTGAAAGTTTCACACCGGTACCGGCGTCAGGCGTTCCGTCACGGCGGATTTGACCTCGGCGCGTGCTGGTTTGCGCTCACAAATCTTGCGATAAGTGGCCAGTGCCAGCAACGGCCACGCGTTGCGATACATGTCGTATTTGAGATAGAAGACTTTCGGGAAACCGGTGCCGGTGATTTCGTCCTCAGTCCATGAGCCATCGGCATTCTGTGTGCGGATGAGATACTCGATGCCCCGCTTGAGCGCCGGTGAATCAGGATCATCAAACGCGCACAACCCCATCACCGCCCAGGCCGTCTGGGAAGCCGTGCTTGGGCCCTGGCCTTTGAAAACTGGATCATCATAGGTGTTGCAGCGTTCGCCCCAGCCGCCATCGGCGCGTTGCACGCTCTCCAGCCAGGCACGCCCGCGTTGCAGCCACGGCTGGTTCATGTCGAGATTCAATGCGCGCATCCCGCGCAACACCTGCCAGGTGCCGTAGATGTAATTCACCCCCCAGCGGCCATACCACGAGCCGTCTTCTTCCTGTTGCTCCCGGACGTAGGCGAGCGCAGCCTTGATCTGCTGGTTCTTGCGGTCCCAGCCCTCGTAACCCAGCAATTCCAGGATGCGCGCCGTGATGTCGGCGCACTCGGGATCAAGCATCGCGTTGTGATCGGCGAACGGAACTTTTTCGAGGATGTTCTTGGTGCAATCCTTGTCGAAGGCCGCCCAGCCGCCGTCCTTGCACTGGAACGTCATCATCCATTTCAAGCCGCGTTCGAAACACTCGTCCCGTTTCGCGCGGTTCTTGGTCGCGACCTGACGCAGCGCCAGCAAAACCATCGCGGTGTCGTCCACGTCGGGATTCCACTTGTTGTTGTATTCGAACACCCAGCCGCTGGGTTCGACCTTGGCCGGATTCTTGTGGATCCAATCCCCGCGAAAACGGATTTCCTTTTCCATCATCCACTCCGCCGCCTGCTGGATGCGCGGATCGTTTTCCGGCACGCCCGATTCACGCAGGCAGATGGTGACGATGGCGGTGTCCCACACCGGTGAGAAACACGGCTCGATGCGCACGCTGCTTTCCGTTTCGTGCTCGAGTTTCTTCAGCTCGTGCTCGGCGCGTTTGACCTCGGGATGGTCGTCCACATAGCCCAGTGCCTTGAGGGCGATGAGCGAATTGAGCATCGCGGGAAAGATCGCGGCGAGCCCGTCGCTGCCTTCGAACCGTTCCAGCATCCATGCCTCGCATTTCTTCAGCGCGCTCTTACGGAACGGATGGATGCCGCGTTCGGCAAACAATTCGGCAAATTTGTGCAGGCGATCCAGCCAGAGGAAAAAATTGCGGAGCGAGATCTTGTCCGGGTCAGGCGGCAACGCGAGGTCGCGTTCGTGGAAGCCGGCCGGATACAGCTCGTCAAGATTGACGCCGTTGGCCGGCGGTCGGGTGGGTTTGAAGTGATTGATGATGGCGAGCGGCACGAGCATGGCGCGTGACCAGTTGCTCATCTCCCAGAAGTTGACGTGAAACCACTTCCCGATGAGCAGCACTTCGCAGGGGATGGTCGGCACATATTTCCACGGGAACAAACCGAGCAGCGCGAGATACAGTTTTGAGAACGTGTTCATCCGCGGCACGCCGCCGAGGTTCATGGCGACCTCACGCGCTTTCAACATGCGCGGATCGGTGACGGGCACGCCGGCCAGTTTCAAAGCCAGATAGGCCTTGATGGTGGCGTTCACCTCTGAGGGGCCGCCATGATAGATGTTCCAACCGCCATCCGGCAGTTGCATCGAGAAGAGGTGATTCACTGCCTTGCGCTGCCAGACGGGGTCGATCTTCCCGTTCCAATGGTGATAGGCCACTGTATCCGAGACCAGCGTGGAGTCTACAATCAGTTCCCCGACCCAGAAGCCTTCTGGCTTCTGGACGCTGAACAAATAATCCTGCGACCGCGTGATGGCGGTTTCCAGTTCAGGCCAGGCTGATGGGCCGGGCACAGGGCGGTTTGGAGGAGTCCCCGGCCGGCAAGTTTCGGTTGAAACAAGCACGCTCTTACTCTGGAAAGTCAGTCCAACTGTGTAAAGCCCTTTGTCCTGTTGAATCACTTTCATCACCGGGCGGCTGGTCCATGAAATATCCAGAAAATACCCGTTGCCAGTCCCCCGGAAACTGCTACCATCCGCAGTGACCTAACAAGGTTTGGCCACCATTAGTTGACAGCCGGTGGCAAAAGTCGTTTCCGAGCGGTTTCCGCAGTTTGGCTGATCGAAACGCGACGATGAGAATCCTGCTCCAGCAGAAAGAAACAGGCTCATACCTGCAAGACACTGGCGTCTGGACGCGCGACCCCACCCAAGCGATGGACTTCCTCAGCTCGACCCACGCCATCGATTTCTGTGCCTCGCACCGGATTTCCGGCGTGCAACTCGTGCTCAAGTTCGAGGAACAGCATTACGACATCGTCCTACCGATGGTCATAGATCACCCGCTTCACCACCAACGTGTCCGGGCCTGAACCCAGCGTGGACTTGCACCGGCTAACTCGCTGATTATCCTGTCAACCATGACGGCCAAATCAATTGACGCGAACAATCACGAACGCATCGCCACGCTCGGCCAACGGGTGCTTGATGGTGGTCGCATCGATCGCGGTGAGGCGATGTTCCTGTTCAATCTTGAATCGTCAGCCCACATCCTCGATCTCCTTTCCTGGGCCAACCGCATCCGCGAGCATTTCAAAGGCAACAAGATCCATCTCTGCTCAATCGTCAACGCCAAGGCCGGCAGTTGCTCGGAGAATTGCAGCTTCTGCGCGCAATCCTCGTTCTACCAGACCGGTTCGCCCAAATACGGCTTCATTGATCCCGAGCCAGTGCTCGAAGCAGCGGAAGAAGCGAACCAGAACAACGTCACCGCCGTCGGTCTCGTCGCCGCGTGGAAAGGTCTGAACGAAGGCCCGATGCTCGACGAAGTCTGCGACCGAATCAAAGAACTTAAGACCAGCGGTAAGACACGACCCGACGCCTCGCTCGGGATCATCAAATCGCAGAAGGTGGCCGATCGGTTGAAGGAAGCCGGACTCGAATGTTACGGCCACAACCTCGAGAGTTCGCGTCGCTTCTTCCCGCAGACCTGCACGACGCACACCTACGAGGACCGGATTGAGACGATCGGCTACCTGAAGAAAGCCGGCATCAAGATTTGCTCCGGCGGCATCATTGGCCTGGGCGAGACGCGCGAAGACCGATGCGATCTTGCCATGTCGCTCCGCGAAATCGGCGCGAACGTCGTCCCCGTCAACATCCTCAATCCTATTCCTGGCACGCCCTTCGAGCACAATGAACGCCTGCCGGTGATGGAAATCCTCAAGACCATCGCCTGCTTCCGGTTCATCCTGTCGCGTCAGGAGATCATGATCGCCGGCGGGCGTACCGTGAATCTGCGCGATGCCCAGAGCATGATCTTTATGGCCGGCGCCAGCGCGCTGATGGTCGGCAATTATCTCACCACCCTGAATCAACCCGTCGAGAAAGACCTCCAGATGCTCAAGGACCTTGGCCTCGATCCCTGCTGGGACAGCCACGACTTCAGCGATCAGCAGGAAGCGGCATGCGGCGACGGTTGCTGCGAAAGCGAATTGGTCGCAGTGAGGTAGTGGCTGATGCTGGTGTGATTCCTGACGGCGACCGAAATGGATGGTTGGTTTATTGCGTAGCGGTTAAACGAATCGTGCCAGTCGCGACGCTGTAGCCATCCACGGCGATCTGATAGATCTGTCCCCCCGTGGCGAAGAAGCTGATCTGGCTGGTAAAGCTGCTCCCGTAATCGTCGTTGCTGGCGACCAGACTGAGGCCGGACACCGAATTCCCGGTGTAAGCAGCCAGGACCGTATCGAAGCTGCTTCCCGATGTGGTAAATGTGACAGTGCCTGAAAAGGGTGACTGCCACGTCCACCAGACAGACGCCCCACCGGCACCGGGCCAGTGTTGGGGTTCGCTTGCTTCCGGGGCAGCACCGACGTTACTGCCCACCACGAAATCGGAGCTGCCCGTTATTTGCAGCCGGTTGGCAAAGGAATCGTTGGGTAACCCGGGTTTGACCGACAACTGAATATTACCGCTGGTACCAGAATATCCATCGACAGCGATTTGATACGTCACGCCTGCCGTGGCGGTGAAGATGGTCCGGCTTCTAAGTCCCTCGCCCCCGTCGTCATCTTGGGCGACTGACACCAATCCCCCCACGCTGTTCCCGGTATAAACGCCCAAGGTGGTGTCGAATGAACTTCCATCCGTGCTGATACTGGCGATGCCGCTCGCCGGGGCAGTCCAAGTCCACCAGACAGATTTCCCGCCGACTATGCCTCCGTGATTTGGTTCGCCGGATTCCTTGGTCGCGCTGGTGTTCGAGCCTGAAACCGTCCCGCCCGCTGGTGACACGGTAATCCGATCACTGAAGTTGTCATTGTTTCCGCCTCCACCGCCCGCCTGCGGCGATGCGCGATAGTAGCGCCGAGTCTTACCGGTTGCGGTTGGATCGATCACAAGCATCGAACCGCCGCCCGGGATGGTGTTGGTCGCGAGCGGCAGCCAGTTCACGAGATTGGAAGATACCTGGATCACGTAGCTATTCCCGACCGGCCCATTCAAGGTGAGCCGTACCACCCCGTTGCTCACGCCCAGGTCGGTCAGCTGGCGGACGGGTATAGGCGGTGGCGCAAACCGGTTCGTCAGGATCAGCAAGCCGTTGTTGTAATCGGCAATGGCGACATCCGGTGTCTGGTCGCCGTTGATGTCGCCCACCGCAAGTCCGTGCGAGTTGTAGCTGGATGCGTACGGAAGTTGAAAGAGCTTTTCGGTCTCAAAACCGCCCGGCGAGCTTTGAAAATAAACGCCCAATCGCTGCCAGCCGCCGTGAAGCGTGAGCATATCCGGACGTCCATTGAGGTCCACGTCCGTGACCACCAAGGTAGAAGGGATATCGTACGAAGTGAAAGTGGCGCCAAGGAGCAGCGTGCCGTTCAGTTGCTGGTTGAAGACCGACAGCTTGGCATTCGGCTGGTTGCCACCGTACGTGACCACGACATCGCGCCGTCCATCTCCAGTCAGGTCGCCCACGCCCACGCCATCTGCCAGCTCGTTGCCGCCGAGATCGTAGGGCGTTGCGGTCGCAAATCCAACGTTCGTCTGCAACAATACAGTGAGGTTGGGAGTCGCATAGGCCTGTCCGCTCATCACCACGATGTCACTCAAGCCGTCATTGTTCACATCGCCTGCCTCCAGGTCGTTATAGCCGGCATAGTTCGCCGCAAACTGATTGAAGTAACTCAATGTGCCACTCACAGTTTGCACGAAGACATCCACCTGTTGCGAGGACCAGCTGATGCCTGCCACATCTGCGCGCCCGTCATTGTTGAAATCCCCCGTGCAAATCCAGTGCGCGTTGGCGGTCGGATAGTCCGTGTAGTTGTCGAACCCGCCGGCGATTCCTTGCGCAAACACCCTGATGCCGCTTGATTCCCTGCCTACGGCGATGTCGTTCTTGCCATCGCCGGTAAGATCCGCGATGGCGACTGAGTTGCCGTCCGCACCGATGGCGTAACGTTCCAGCGGCGACAAACCGCCGCCGGGAATTTGGTAGAAGATCAAGACGCTGCGATTGTTTGTCGAGGTCCCGTAGTTCGATGTCGTCATCACCACATCGTTGCGACCGTCGTTATTGAGATCTCCAATCGCCACCGCCTCTGGCCAGGAGCCGACCGGGTAGGCCATGTAAGGGCCGAAGGCTGTCGAAAAGGTCTGTCCGCTTGCTGATCCGAGGCCGGCGGTCAAAGCGGCGGCGATCAGCCAGGCGGCAAACGACTTCGGGTCCGATGGCACATGGCGGGGACAAGTGAGGACAGATCGGTTCATATACCTGCCTTGATTGATTTACGTCTTGCTGATTGGAGCTGAAAAGTAATGGGCAGAATAAAGCGGTTTGGCAATCGCAAAGTTGGTTTGCTGACCCTTTCCGGGTCGGGTTTGCCCCGCCGACTACTGATGGCGCACCCACCTACGTCTCAAGCTCCTTGATTTCCTTCACCGCCGGCAACGCGGCGAGTTCGTTCAGAAAGTCCCGATGGTGTTGCCGGTGTAGCCGGCATTGAAAAGCCGCGCGCACCAGGCCATCCGCCGGTTCGCCGATGCGCAACGGACAGCCCACGTGGAAATCCTCCAGGATCTTTTCGATCTGGATGCGCGTCTTGCCGCCGTTCGCGTCGAACGAGAGTTCGATCCGGCATTCTCGCACATCACCAAGCGCGCGGATCTCAACCGCGCGCGCCGCGCTCAACACCAGCCGCACCAGCAGGCTCAAACCCAGACCCGCACCCGCGTAACCCGTGCCCACCACCATGCCCGTGGCGGCCGTGGCCCAGATGGTGGCCGCCGTGGTCATGCCACGGATCATTCCCGCGCCGTGCAGGATGGCGCCCGCGCCGAGAAACCCGATCCCCGTGACGATCTGCGCCGCCACGCGCCCCGAATCGCCGGTGGTGGTGGTGAACGCGTAGGAAGCCATCGTGAAGGCGGCCGACCCGAGACAGACCAGGATCAACGTGCGCAAGCCAGCGGGCTTCTCATGTTTCTGCCGTTCCGCGCCGACAATCCCGCCGCAGACCACCGATGTCAGCGCCAGCACGATCTGCAACCAAGGCACGGCCACGAACAAATGCAAATCATCGGTGAGCAAACGCCAGAGCATGTCGCTTCGTTTAGGCTGCGGCCTGGATTTCGGCAAGTTGAAACTAGGGCAGGGACCTTGCCAGCATCAATACAACCACTTCCCAATCTTCCCTTCGGTATCCAACGTCACGCCCTGGCGGCGGAAAGCCCAGCACATGTAGCTGATGCTGACAAAGTATGAGGCGGGCACACGATTGGCCGTGCAGATCTTCACGCCCAGCAACGTCGTCTTGCCGCCAAAACCCATCGGGCCGATGCCAAGTTCGTTTGCCGTCTTCAAGACGTCCTGTTCCAGCGCGTCGAGCTTGGGTTCAGAATTGCGGTCGTCGAGGTTGCGGAGGAATTGCGTCTTGCTCAGTTCATAGCCGGTGGCCCGGTCGCCACCGATGCACACGCCCAGCACGCCCGGACCGCAGCCCTTGCCCTGTGCCTGCAACACCGCATCGAGGATCGCCTTGCGGCAGCCATCAAAGTCACGGTTTGCGTGGATTGAATCGTCCGGCAGCGAGTATTGCGCGCCAACGTTTTCACAGCCACCGCCCTTGAGCGCGAGCTTCACGGAGATTTCGGGCGAGCGATGCTGATGAAAATGAAAACTCGGCGCGCCGGGCCCGACGTTCGTCCCATCGTTCTTGCCGGTGAGCGAATCCACTGAGTTCTGGCGGAGATAACCTTTCTTGGTCGCCAGCTTCACCGCTTCGCGTGCGGTATCTACGAACGCGATCTGGTCGTAACCGACCGGGCAATCCACGTAAAACAGGATGCTGCCCGTGTCCTGGCAGATGGGCTGGGACTTGTTTTTCGCGAGCGCGATGTTCTGGTCGATGATCTTGATGGCGTTGGCCGCGAGTGAATTTTTCTTTTCATTCTCCAGCGACGTGAGGATAGCGCGATGGACATCGTCAGGAATTTCAGCGGAAGTGCGGCGGATCAGTTCAACCAGGGAATTTTGCAGTTCACTCATAACGCAGATTCAGCGTAGGGCTTCAACCGCGCAGCGTCAATGAAGCGCGGGTGCGCGCGCAGCGGCAGCCGCAGGCTGGACGAACCCGGTTTTCCCGCCCAAGCTGGCGCGGTGAACATTGCGAACCGCGTCGCCATGCCGCCCGCCAAGCCCGTGCTGATCTATGACGGCGATTGCCGGTTCTGCACGCTTTGGATCCGCCGCTGGCAACAGGCGACCGGCGATGCCATCGAGTATGTGCCGTCCCAGGACGCTTCCGTCGCGCAGCGGTTTCCGGAAATCCCGCCGCAAGCGTTCGTCACCGCCGTTCAACTCGTCGAAACCGACGGGCGCGTCATCAGCGGGGCCGCGGCGGTGTTCCGCGCGCTGGAGACAAATCCCAAACACCAGTGGTTGCGGCGAAGCTATGAGCGCTGGCCAAAGTTCGCCGCTGTGACGGAATGGGCTTACCGGTTCGTGGCCAGCCATCGCCCGTTTTTCTCGCGGCTCACCCGGCTGGGATACGGCGCCCATGTCGAGCGGCCGCAGTATTTTCTCACGCGTTGGGTTTTTCTCCGCGTGCTGGGCGTGATTTATCTGATCGCCTTCACCTCGCTTTGGACCCAGGTGGATGGACTCATCGGCAGCAATGGAATCCTACCCACCGATAATTTCATGCACAGCGTACGGCAATATTGCGACGCGCAAAAGATCGGGCTGGACCGTTTCCGGCAGTTGCCGACGCTTTGTTGGGGCGGTGCGAGCGACGCATCGCTCCACGTCCAGTGTGCCGCTGGCGTCGTCTTGGCAGTTGTATTGATAGTCGGCATCGCACCGGCGCCGTGTCTGTTCCTGCTGTGGCTGATCTATCTCTCGCTTTCAGTCGCCGCCCGCGAGTTCCTTGGTTTTCAGTGGGACATTCTCCTGTTGGAAACCGGCTTTCTGGCCATCTTTCTCGCCCCGCTCCAGGTCTGGCCGCGGCCGGCTCACGAACCACCGCCCTCGCGGTGCGCGATCTGGTTGTTGCGGTTGCTGCTTTTTAAACTGATGTTCCAATCCGGTTGTGTGAAGCTGCTTAGCGGCGACTCAATGTGGCGTAATTTCACCGCACTCACCGTGCATTATGAGACTCAGCCGTTGCCGACCTGGATCGGGTGGTATGCCCACCAGTTGCCGATGTGGGCGCAGAAATTTTCCTGTTTCGTCATGTTCGGCATCGAGCTCATCGTGCCGTTCCTCATCTTTCTGCCCCGCCGCCCGCGGCAATTGGCAGCAGTCTTGTTTGGGCTACTGCAAGTTTTCATCCTGCTCACAGGGAATTACACCTTCTTCAACTGGCTGACGCTTGCCTTGTGCATCCTCCTGCTGGATGACTTTGCGCTGGCGAAACTGTGTCCGGGCCGGGTGAAGCGATGGCTCAATTTTGCAGCCGTGAAGCCCATGTCCATCTGGTCCAGCGTCGCGCCGCGAGCGCTGGCGGTGGTGATCGTTCCGATCACCATTGTGGGATTTTTCGCGATGTTCAATGTGTCGCTTCCCGGCGCGACAGCTGCGGCGAGCGTTGACCAATGGCTCCGGCCCTTCCGCTCGCTGAACAACTACGGTCTCTTTGCGGTCATGACGCCAAAAAGGCCGGAGATCGTCATTGAAGGCAGCAACGACGGCCTCAATTGGGTGGCGTACGAATTCAAATACAAGCCGGGCGAGCTGACGCGCCGGCCCGGTTTCGTTGCTCCGCACCAACCGCGATTGGACTGGCAGATGTGGTTCGCCGCGTTGAGCCCGAAGCAGGATGCTCCTTGGTTCGCAAACCTTTGCATGCGCCTGCTGCAAGGGTCGCCGCCAGTACTGGCGCTCCTGGAAAAGAATCCTTTTCCGAGCCGGCCACCCCGTTACATCCGGGCTGTGACATATGAATATCATTTCACCGCGTTCGAGAGTCGTCACCGGACCGGCGGCTGGTGGTGGCGTGAGTCGAAGGGGCTGTATCTACCGCCGCTTTGGCTGCCGAATGATACCGGGAAACCTGCCCGGTGAGATTCTGATTGGTCTGGTCGCGGGAGTTCAATACGCTACCCGCAACCTCCACTGCACACCATGCGCATTGTTAATCTCAATCCTGACACCGACATCGGCGCGAGCGCCTGGTATGTGAACCTCGAAGGCCACGGCCTGCTGATGGATTCCGGCATGCATCCAAAACGCGAAGGCCGCCAGGGCGTCCCGGTGTTCAAACACATCCGCAACGAGGACGTGGACGCCATCGCGCTCTCGCATTGTCATCATGACCATGTCGGCACGCTGCCGATCGCAGTACGGAATTTCTCCAAGGCCCACGTGTTGATGCCGCAGTTGAGCTATCACATCATCGAACGGGTGCTGCATAATTCGGTGAATGTGATGACCCGCCAGCGCGATGAACTGGGCATCAAAGAATACCCGCTTTACACGCACGATGAGGTGGACGACATCGCGCCGCTGTTTCAGGGCTTCCGCTACAATCGCGAGATCGAATGGGCGGCGTTTCACAAGACCCGCACCGGGCACGGCTCGCCGACGATCGAATTCTACGACGCCGGGCACACGTTGGGTTCGGCCGGCATCCTCGTGCGCGGACGCAAGGAAACGCTCTTCTACACGGGAGACGTCTGTTTCCACGACCAGACCATTCTCCGCGCGGCGCGCTTCGAGGATGTTAAAGCCGATGTGCTCATCATGGAGACCACGCGCGGCAATCGGGCGGTTCCGAAGGGGGTGAGCCGCGCCAGCGAAGTCGAGCGGCTCAACGCGGCCATCCATCGCGCGCTCAAGCGCAAGGGCTGCATCCTCATTCCGTCCTTCGCGCTTGGCCGCACGCAGGAGATCCTGGCCCAGCTCGCGTTGCTGATGCGCGAAGGCAAATTGAAACGCCAGCCCATCTACATCGGCGGTCTGGGGAGGGTGTTCACGGAGATATACGACCTGGAATCCCACCGCACTCATCGCCAGCACAGCAACCTTCAGCTCCACGAGGCATTGAACCTTGTCGTTTTGGAGAAGGGGCAGGCCAACAGCATGAAACTCAGCGGCGGACGTATTTTCGTCCTGACCTCGGGCATGATGAGCGAAAACACGCCCGCGCATGATCTTGCCGCGCGGATGATCGAGGACGAACGCCAGTCCATCTTCTTTGTCGGTTATGCGGACCCGGATTCACCCGCTGGCCGGTTGAAGGCGAGCAAACCTGGCGAGTCATTCATGTTCAGTCCCAGCATGGGCCGGGTCACGCGGCGGTGCGATATGCAGGAGTTCGACCTCACGGCCCACGCCAATCGCGACGACCTGCTCGACTTTGTGGGGCAGGTCTCACCGCGCGCGGTATTGCTTGGTCACGGTGGCGACGATTCGCGGAAATGGTTCGAGCAGCAGATCCGCGCCCGCCATCCCAAGATCAAGATCGTCCAACCGCAGCCGGGGAAAGCAGTCGAGGTGTAGGTCAACCCCGGACAAATTCAGTCCAACCGCAGCAAATAAAAATCTTTTGTTGCTTGGTCGGCAGCCCGCCCCTTCGCTAAAACGTTCCGCGTGCAGGCGCGATTTCTCCTCGGCCCGGCCGGCAGCGGAAAGACTTTCCGTTGCCTGGCCGAGATCCGTGCTGAACTGCTCCGGGAACCGGCCGGGTCGCCGCTTCTGTTGATCGCGCCCAAGCAGGCCACCTTTCAACTTGAACGCCAGTTGCTGGCCGATGGCTCGCTGGCCGGTTACACCCGTCTACAGATCCTTTCCTTTGACCGGCTGGCGCGCTTCATCCTCACCGAGCTTGGTCCTGACTTCCCGCAATTTCTCGATGACGACGGCCGGGTCATGGTGTTACGCGCGCTGCTGGCCCGGAATCGAGGCGACTTGAGACTCTTCCACGCCACCGCACGTCTACCGGGATTTGCCACGCGGCTCAGCACGTTGTTGCGCGAACTTCAACGTCACCAACTATCTCCGCGCCGCCTCGAAGCCTTCGCCGCAAAGATCAGCTCACCACCGCAGCTCCGTGATAAACTCCACGATTTCGCACTGCTCTTGCACGGTTATCAGGAATGGCTGAAAACCCACAGGTTGCACGACGCCGACGGGATGATCGACGAAGCCACCGCGCTGCTTTGCGCTCCAGTTTCCGGCCTTCAGTCTTCATCCCGATTCCGGTTGGCCGGCCTCTGGCTTGACGGTTTTGCTGAGATGACCGCGCAGGAACTTGATCTCCTCAGCGCCGTCATCCCGCTTTGCGAAAAGGCCACGCTGGCGTTTTGCCTCGACCACGAACCGCAAGGTGAACCGTCCTGGCTCTCGACCTGGTCCGTCGTGGGACAGACTTATCTGCGTTGTCGCGAAAACCTCGACGCCATCGAAGGCGTGAAACCGTGCATTGAATTGCTGCCCGAAAGATCGCAACCCACGCGCTTCAGCAGTAATCCAGACCTCGCCGTGCTCGAATCGAACTGGAGCAGGTCGCAACCATCCGCGCCACCCTCCAGCCTCGATTCGTCAGCCGCGATTTCCGCCTTCCGCTGCACCAACCCCGACGCCGAAGCCACGCTGGCCGCGCGCGAAATCCGCCGCTTCGTCCGCGCCGGTGGGCGTTATCGCGAAGCCGCGGTGCTCGTGCGTTTGCTCGATGGCTACGCCGACACCTTGCGCCGGGTGTTCGCGCGGTTTGAGATTCCCTGCTTCATCGATCGTCGCGAACCGGTTGCGCATCATCCACTCGCTGAACTCACGCGTTATGCCCTACGGCTCGGTGCCTATGGCTGGCGGCAGGCGGATTGGTTCGGCGCGCTCAAGACCGGCCTTGCGCCGGCGGGGGAGACAGAGATTGACTGGCTGGAAAATCTCGCACTCGAATTCGGTTGGGACGGCCAAAGCTGGCTTAAGCCGCTCGCGATCCCCGGCCAGAAATCCGATTCAGATCGTGCCGAGCGGCTGCGTTTGAAAATCATCCCGCCATTCCTTGAATTGGCTGAAAACACTCAGACACCAGTCACCGGCAAACAACTTGCCGGGGCGCTGCGCGAATTTTGGAACACCCTCGCCGTGGAGCAGACGCTGGAACAATGGACGGATGCCGCCGCGGAAAATTCCCACCGGCATACATCGCCCACGGCGCTGCACACCACAGTCATCGATCAACTTTCTGCTTGGCTTGAAAACCTTGAACGCGCTTTCACTCATGAGGTCCTTGGCCTGCGCGACTGGCTGCCGATCCTTGAAGCTGGACTGGCTACACTCACCGTTGGAGTCATCCCGCCGGCACTGGATCAGGTGCTCATCGGCGCGATTGACCGCTCGCGCAATCCCGAACTGAAGCTCGCCCTGGTAATCGGGCTTAACGAAGGCATTTTTCCCGCCCCCCCGCCGGATGATCCATTACTCAACGCCCTCGAACGCGATGTCCTCGTCACGCAGGGCACGCGGCTCGGTCCGGACTCGCGCCGGCGCCTGGGCCACGAATGGTTCTATGGCTATATCGCCTGCACGCGGGCCAGCCAGCGGCTCGTGCTTACCTGTGCCCGCTTTGACGCTCAGGGTAATCAACTGAACCGCTCACCGTTTTTTGACCGGCTGGAGAAAATTTTCCCGCGACTCAAGCTACAGGATTGGCAATCGTCCGCCGGGTTCGCCGCCGCCGAACACATCAATGAGATCATCGCGCCGGCGATCTGGCTCCAATCGCAACCTGGTGCCGGTGCGGCTTTGCTTGAATTGCCCGCGCTTGCATCCGTGCTCGCCAAGGCGCGCGTGCTGGGCGTGGCCGATGCAGATCAATCTCTCCCATCCGCGCTGGTTGAAAAGCTGCACGGCAAGGAACTCCATACTTCTGTCAGCGGCCTCGAGGATTTCGCGGCCTGTCCGTTCAAATTCTTCGTGAGTCGCAGCCTGCGCGCCGAAGAACGCAAATGCTTCGAACTCGATGCCCGCGAGCGCGGCTCGTTCCAGCATGATGTCCTTCAAGCTTTCCACCTGGCGTTGGTCGCGGAGAAGCTGCGTTGGCGTGACATCACACCCGCCGAGGCGCGCGCGCGCATTCGCCGCATCGGAAGCCAGATGCTGGCCGATTATCACCACGGATTGTTTGCCGCAGACGAAACACGTCGTTTTGCGGGCGAACTGTTGCTGCGTTCACTTGAGACACTGATCAGCGTTTTGATCACCTGGGCGCGGGATTATCGTTTTGATCCGCTACTCGTCGAAGCCGGTTTCGGCCTGCCGGAATCGCTCTGGCCCGCGTGGAAACTGGACCTGCCCGCTGGTCATTCGCTG
>Ga0315910_10000778_pt1 | contig 30714 bp, 29 predicted proteins | sample EdamamesoilMG_FD_204470 | JGI IMG/M metagenome (GOLD analysis project Ga0315910, IMG submission 204470) | Garden soil microbial communities collected in Santa Monica, California, United States - Edamame soil | ecosystem: Environmental > Terrestrial > Soil > Garden | place: USA: California... | reverse complement strand
GCCGAGCACCGCCTCGGCCCGATTCGAGTGCGTTCTGAAACTTGCCGAGACGGTGCTCGGCGCTCCGACGAAAACGGCTTTCCCGGCAGCCGTGTTCAGCCTACATTCACGCCGATGCGACCGTTCCAAATCATCTTCAACCCGACCAGCGCCGCCGAACTGGCGCGCATGCCCAAGGAACTCCAACTCCAGATTCTCGGCGAGTTCCGCGGTCTGCCGCATCAGGTGATCGCCACGGAACTGGACGATTTCGGCAAGCTGGAGCGCGGCGGCAAGACGCTGCATCGCTTTCGCGTCGGTGATTACCGGGTTTATTTCGAGCGCCACGACCTCGGCGTGCTGGTACATCGCATCCTCAACCGCAACACGCTTAAGGATTTCCTCTATCGCTCAGGCTTGAAGGTGGAAGAAGACGAGGCGCTGCAACAGAATCCCAAGTTCTGGGAAATGATCGAAAGCGCGAAGAGTGCGGCGAAGGAATAACCGTCGGAGCGCTGGTCTCCGACCCGGCGAGTTACGAAGAACACTAACAGTCCTGCGTTTGCCATTCGGGCATCACCAGAAAGAAACGCGCCGGGTCGGAGACCGGCGCTCCGTTACGCCTGCACATCCTCACCCAATTCCACGTTCCAGTAGGCAAGATCTATGAAGTGCTTCCAACTGTCGTGATGATTGAGCGTGAAGTTGATCTGGACGAATGGACGCCACTTCGGCCGCTTGGGCTTGCGGATGAGATGCATGCCCGCTTCCGTCGGCGTGCGATTGGCCTTGATGGTATTGCACTCGATGCACGAGCACACAATGTTCTCCCACGAAGTCGGACCACCGCGGTCGCGCGGGATGACATGATCCAGGTTGAGGTCCTTGCGATCAAACGTCCCGCCGCAATACTGGCACATGTTCCGGTCGCGCTCGAAGATGTTATGCCGGGTAAACTTCACTTCCTTCTTCGGCATCCGGTCAAATGCGAACAGCAGAATGACGCGCGGCACGCGGATGCGGAAGGAAATGGTATGAACCGTCTCCTCGTGCGTGCCTGCGGGAACATCGCGCCATTCGGAAAAGCTGTAAGTGCGGAACGATCCGTCGGGTTCGTTCAGGACGACCTGGGCGTGTCCCTGAAAAAGCAGAGTCAACGCGCGCTTGGCCGTGCAGACGTTGACTGCCTGCCACAACCGGTTGAGCACGAGCACATGCTGGCTAAGAGCGGTGTTCATAACCCGTTCAATTCCAAAGGACGCTACTGAATCCGCCTGCGTGTGTCAACCGCGCCACGGTTGGAGGGTTGGAGCAGTGCGCCCTACAAGAAAGTTCTTGGACGTTTTCGGTGGATGGTGATTCCGCGCGCCGTGCTCTGGAGTGCGGCGGCTGGACGCCGCTTTGCCCGCTCGGGCGACCCGTCGCCCAAGCCGCGTCGAGCGGCGCGGGGAAGCACCCTGACCGCACCTCCCGCCGGAATGGCGCGACTCGCCACATTTGACGGCGACAAGTCGCCTGCGCAAAGCGATGCCAAGGCATCGCAGTCCAAAATCGCTTCCGCACCTGCCGAAAACATCAGAGGACCAAAAAAGGCGTCCTTGCGGACGCCTTTGTGAAAACCTGGCTAAGAGCCTTATGCGCTCTCGCCAACCTGAAAGCGAACGAAGCGGCGGATCGTAACCTCGTCACCCAGTTTCTTGGCTACTTCGCTGACGTGATCCTTGACGCTGACTTCGGAATTCCTTTTCACGAAGCCTTGATCCACGAGGCAGTAGGTCTGGAAGAACTTGTCCAGCACACCCTGGAGAATCTTCTCCATCGCCTGCGCGGGCTTGCCTTTGAGGCGATCCGACTGCGCTGCAATCTCACGCTCCTTCGCAATCACCTCGGCGGACACCTGCTCGCGCGAAACCGCGAAGGGATGTCCCGCCGCGATTTGCAGCGTAATGTCCTTCACCAGTTGTTTGAACTCGTCGTTACTGGCCGTTTCCGTTTTGCCAGCGCCCACTTCGACGAGCACGCCGACTTTTGCGCCGGTGTGGATGTAAGCAGCCACGAGTCCGTTGCCGGTCACGTCCATGCGGGCGTTGCGGGCGATCTTGATGTTCTCGCCGATCTTACCGACGGCGGCTTCACGGTCGGCTTCCAGGTTCGCATTCGGATCGGTGGCGACCTTCTTTGCGATTTCGTCACAGAACGCGCGGAACGATTCGTTGCGGGCAACGAAGTCCGTTTCGCAGTTCACTTCGACGAGCACGCCGGACTTGCCGCCCGGGGCGATGTACTGAGCGATCACACCTTCGCGAGCGTCACGCGTGGCCTTCTTGGCCGCGCTGGCGGCCCCGGACTTGCGAAGAATGTCCACGGCCTTGTCCATGTCGCCCCCGGCTTCGGTGAGCGCCTTTTTGCAATCCATCATGCCGGCGCTGGTCATTTCACGCAGTTTCCCGACGGCAGCAGCAGTAATTTCAGCCATTGATCTAAAGAGTTGAGAGTTGTTTGTTGAAAGTTGAGGCGCGGTTAAGGCGCGGGCTCAACTCAAACCGGAATGGTCTCCGCCGCCGGTGCTGCAGCAGCAGTTTCAACGGCCGCGGGTTGCGCTTCCGTTGTTTCTTCCGGCTTGCGGCGCGAGGAGCGCGATTCGTACTCCGCCTGCGCCCGGGTGACGACCTGTGAAATCGTTGCGAGAATCATGCGCACGGAGCGGATCGCATCGTCGTTGCCGGCGATGGGATAATTGACGAGGTCGGGATCGCAGTTGGTGTCCACGATGGCGACGATGGGAATTTTCAAACGCCGGGCTTCCGCCACGGCGTTGTGCTCGCGCTTGACGTCCACCACGAACAGCGCCGCAGGGAGCTTGTCGTGTTTGTCCATCGTGCGGATGCCGTCGAAATACTTCACCAATCGCGCGCATTCGCGGCGGATGACCGCCTGCTCCTGCTTGACATAGCCGTTGATCGAACCGTCCGCCTCCATCTTCTCGATCTCTTTGAGACGAGCGATGGACTTCTTGACGGTATTGAAATTGGTCATCGTGCCGCCGAGCCAGCGCTCCGTGACAAAATACTGGTTGCACTCCTTGGCGGTTTCCTTGACCGCCTGCTGGGCCTGCTTCTTGGTGCCGACGAACAGAACCTTGCCGCCCTTGCGGACGGTGGTGGTGAGGAAATCACACGCGGCTTCAAGCTGCGCGAGACTCTTGCTCAGATCGATGATGTGAATCCCGTTGCGTGCGTCGAAGATGAACTGCTTCATCTTGGGATTCCAACGCCGGGTTTGGTGTCCGAAATGGACACCCGCTTCCAACAATTCCTTAACGCCAATGCTTAACACAAGTTTCCTTTGGTTGAGAACTCTTCGCTCAGGAGATTAAGAACAAGATCATGATCAAGCTTAAGAATTCACCACCCCAGTCCTGTCGCCGTTCTTAAACTTAACCTTCTTCTTTATCTTAATCCCGCTCCGAAAAGCCATCCCGCGGAACACGGGATTGATTTCGATGTTTTTATGGCCGCCCCACCTCACACGAGACCGGGCAATTTAAGGCCGTTTAACTCCCCCGCCGAACCCGGCGAAAAGAGGGCGGGAAGATAGCAAGGTTCGACCCGGTGGCAACATGTATTTTAGGGACCTTTTGGCCGTGAGTTGATTGCAAGTGGTGGTTTCCGGGACGGGGCGGCTGGAGCCAATCAAGGTTTTGCGCGAATTTTCCCGAAGCGGACAAAACAAGCATGGCCGTTGACGATGGTGCGTTCTGATTATTTGTAGGTGTGGCGACCAGGCGACGGATTCTTGCACGAAGCGGAAGCTAATTTTTCCCGTTGTTTCCCGTTGGCGGAAACGGGCAGGGTGGGTGCGAAGTCGGAAGGAATGATGAATGATCGCATCGGTTTACTCGGAAAAATTTTGGGACAAAAAGACTTCACTTGCTTGCAGATGATTTTCTTCCCGCTCTCGACGAACTTTCGCAAATCCCCGGAATGTTCCGCGTGCTCCACCGTCGCGCCGACCTGCATGAACTGCTTCACCGTCCGTTGAATCTGATCGTCCAGAACCCGCCGGTCCGTCACCACAATCACCGGATCAAAAACTTCCTTGTCATCCTGCTTCACGCCGACGAGTTGGGGCGGCAAGGGCGACGGCGTGGATGAGCGCCGTCGCCCGTAATGTGTCGAGTTGTGTTTCCCGGTGGTTCTTGAAGCGAAATGATTACCGACTATTGGGACTCAATCTTGCGCGTTGTCCACCAGTTCTCATTATCGCTGCCAACCCAGCGACCGGTTGCAATTACATTACCGAACCGGTCGGCTGTGATTCCGTTGGCACGAGCGCCATTCCCGAAACTGAACAAATCACTGTCGCTCCACGTTAGACTCCCATTTGCGGCGCGGAGGCCCTTGCGAACAATCCATTGCATCGGGCTTTGGATCCAGCCGCTCACCCAAATATTCCCAGACGCGTCGGCGACAATCCCACCGGGAGTGATCGGCCCTCCGCTCGGGGCTGTCTCCTTATCGACGATCTGCCATGTTCCCGCGTTTCCGGTAGGGCTGCGACGAACGACCCAGTAGTCCGAGATTTTCGTTTTTCCCTTGCTGGTTACGCTTCCACGCGCATAGCCGGCGACATAGATGTTTCCGAAGTGATCCACGGCAATGGAATTTGCGCCGGAGGGTTGACCGCTCGTTTCCTGGTAAGTATCGACCGTTTTCCATCCGCTCCCGTCATTACGCCGAACGGTCCACGCGTCCCTTCGGATGTTCTTGCTCACTGTGACTAACTGCCGCCCCACGGCATAAACGTGTCCATTCAGGTCGAATGCTAAACGAAGCGCTTCCCCGCCGTTATTGGGGAAGTCGACTGTCTCCCATGTGCCGGCATCGCCGGTCAGACTTTTGCGAACAGTCCAGCCCTGGTCGTACCCGGCGGCATACACTTCTCCGGTCGGCCCGACTTTGATGTCGCCGGCCGAGGCGTTTCCAGTGGGCGCAGAGAGATCAACTGTTTCCCAGCCCTCCGCCGTATTCCGCCGCACGATCCAGCGTGTGGTTGGATCGAACAGGTTCCCGCAAACGTAAAGCGAACCGGCGGCAGATGGCCCAAAGGACGTGGATGCGACCCCTCTCCAATGCGCCCCTCTCCAACCCGGTTCCAGAAAGCTGTCGACCGTTCCCCAACTCGTGCCTGCGTCCGCACTTTCCCGAATAATCGCGTTGTGGACCACCTGACCGGTCGCATTGTCCATGGCCGAACCCACGGTGTAGAGAATTGTGCCGGTTGGATCGGTCGTAATATCGCCGGCACTGGCACCCATACCGGGCGTCGTGGCGTTCAGCCTCCAGTCGTCCGTGAGTTTCCAAACGTCTGCACATAATGCCGCATTGCTTGCGCAAATAGCAGCCAGGAGGGCGCCGATTAGATGATGTTTTTTGGTTGTCTTCATGGTTTGTTCTTTCTGGTCACGGTTTGCCAGCCAGTCGTTCACTGGCCGAGGTTGTGGTGTTCGAGTTTCAAGTTTGGCTTTCAACTTCCAGTCACATAGGCGACGTGGCGGCGGGAATTCCCTCAAAAAAGTGGAAATAGATTCGGATTCTCCCGAAGAGACGCATTGAACGCGACCGAGCCAAACAGCAAGAGACAGGATAGTCGGACGAATGCGTCGGCGAAGAATCTTGAAGCCAAGGATCGAATCGACCGTTCTTGAACTCAACCTTTAGGACGCGACTCAGAAACCCTGTGTCTCGCACCAAGTGGATGATGAAGGTGAGACAGCTGAGAATGGCGAGATTGGTTTCCAAGCGCGTGATAGTCTGGCCGGTCGGAAGCCGGCTGGTAGGCACGTTGCTGGCGCAGGTGATCCTCGTTTCGGCCGCCAACGAGATTGTCTTCGTGTCAGAGAAATTGTGATCCGAAAAGCTGCGATCGGATTATCTGCGTCTATCTGGGAAGGCTGGCCTTACGTTTGAAACTCTCCGGAAAGCGCGGCGAAGTAGCAGAATTCGATGCCGCTACTCCTGCGTTGCTTGGATTGGTCGGACACTGCCGGGTTCCCCTTCAATGAGCGCCTTGGCTTCGCGCAGTAAGATGTAAGTTATGCATGTCTCATCCCAGCAAACCCATAAGTCCCCGCTGTCGAGCCTCGGCAGCTTATCTTGCACGATCTGTTGACCACGCGCCAGCGCCGCCAGCGCTTCGGCCTTGCGTTCGCCGGAGGAATGCAGCGCCATCGCCAGCACCAGGTACATGTCGGCCTCGCACATGTCCTTGCAGCCGTCTTCGACCATAGCGATGTGGTCTTGAATGCGTCGCATCCACTCGGCCGCGCCGGAGAAATCCCCCTCGCGATACAGCGACAGGCCTTTGGTCAACTCGTACCAGTGGTGCCATTCGCTGTCCTGCCTGGTTTCCACGTCTCGTGTCGCTGCCGCTGAAGCGATGGCGAGCTCTTTGGAGCTGACGGCCGATGGCATGAGGAAACAGAGCTTTGCCGCCCGGCCAGCTATCCTGGGGTTGTTCGCATGGCCAAACCGCTTCAGCATCGCTTTGCATGTTTTCTTATACCCCCCCATATCGCCCGCCATTATCTGCAGCGTCCCCAGATAGTGCCATTCCCATTCGTCCAACGGATGCACTTTCACGCGTAGCGCAAAAATCTTTGCCGCAGCTTGAAACTGGCCTTTTTGCGCCAGTGCTTCTCCTGATTCCCGAATGGTTGCTCCTCGTGTGTCTGCTCCGCGGGATATAAGCACTGCGATTTCCTCTAGCTTTCGATCCTGGGCGACTTTGCAGACGAGAACGACCACTCCGACAAACAACACTGTGGCAAACGCAGAACCTACTCCAAAGGCAAGCCTGTTTCGCCTAATCAACTTCCAGATGCGGTAGAGACTGCTCGGCGGGCAGGCAAGCACCGGTTCACTGCTCAAATGGCGCTCAATGTCGCGCGCCAAGCCGTCGACCGTCTCATATCGCCGCGAACGATCTTTCTCCAAAGCCTTCATCACGATCCAGTCGAGATCCGGATCAATGGCGGAGTGCGGAGTGCGGGATGCGGATTTGTCATGGTTGGGTGTTGTGGCAGGAGGAGCGGTAGTCGTTTGCTTCAGGCGGGTGCTCGGCTTGGGCGGTTCGACTTCCCGGATCATGCGGCGCACTTCATCCAACGCAGCGCGAGCCAGAGTCTCCTTCTCCAATGGCGTGGAGCTGGTCAGCAGTTCGTAGAGCAACACGCCAAGCGAGTAGAGGTCCGAGCGCGTGTCCACGTCCAAGCCGCTCCACTCGGCCTGCTCGGGGCTCATATAGGCGGGTGTGCCGATAAGTTGATCGAAACGCGTGAAGAGTGTCCGCTCGGTGAGCTTCTGCCCGATGGCCTTGGCGATACCGAAGTCAATTACCTTGGGTACGCCCGGCGAGCCGGGTTCGTGGATGACCAGCACGTTGTTCGGTTTGAGGTCGCGATGGATGACGCCCTTCTGGTGCGCATGCTGAACGCCAGCGCAAACCTGCATGAAGAGCTTGAGCCTCGCCTTGATGGGGAGTTGGTGCCGCTCACAAAACTCGGTGATCGGAATGCCCTTCACCAACTCCATCACGAAGTAAGGTCCGCCACTCACCGTGGCCCCGCCATCGAGCACGCGCGCGATGTTCGGATGGTCCATCAACGCCAGCGCCTGACGTTCAGCTTCGAACCGGGCGATCACCTCCCTAGTGTCCATGCCGGCCTTGATGATCTTAAGCGCCACCATACGGCACACGGGCTCCTGTTGCTCGGCCATGAAGACGACGCCGAATCCACCTTCGCCGATTTTTTGGAGCAGCTTGTAGCGTCCGATGACGTCGCCCGGCCTTTCGCCAATGGGCGGGCCGTTGGGCGCGATGACATTCTGGCAGAGGAATTCTCCGGCTTGGTCATGAGCCAGGAATAGCGAGTCCACCTGTCGGCGCAGTTCGGCGTCCGAACTGCACGCCTGGGCCAGATAACGCTCGCGCTCTTCCGCGGTCCCCTTGGTAAGCGCCTCGGAGAAGATGCCTTTCAGTTTGACCGATTCGTTGCTCATGGGTCTTCAATCACGACGGGCCACTACACTCCATGCGATTTTCCAGGTCCGTTTTCCCTCAAAAAAGATTCGCTCTCTACTACAATCCGTTGGAGTCCGCACGGGCCGAGAGGATTCTTCCATGCCGATGTAGCGCAGATTTTCGATCTGCCGTATCGCCGACTTGCAGTCGGCTGGGCACTGGACGCACCCGACGCGTCGCCTTCTGCGCACAGCTTGCAGAGTGCAACTCTGTGCTACTTGGGTCGCGGCTTCGCCGCGCTGTGGCCATCACGGTCGCGGGTCGCGCTGTTCTTTGCACATCTGGCGGAACAGCCAGGCGCGGGCGAACGCCCACGTCCGTTCCGCGGTGGCACGAGAAATACTCAACTGTTGCGCGGCTTCCGCCTGTGTCAGCCCGGCGAAGAAGCATAGTTGCACCAATTGCGCTGCCTCCGGGTCGGTGGCAGTCAGGCGGGTCAAGGCTTCGTCGAGGGCCAGTAACTCGTCGTCGGGCATCGGACTCGCCAGTTCGACCTCGGCAACATCCACGCGTTGCAATCCGCCGCCGTTCTTCAACCGCTTCTTTCGTCGTGCATTCTCCACGAGAATGCGCCGCATGGCCTCGGCCGCGCAGGCAAAGAAATGGCGGCGCCCCTCCCAATGCTGCGATTCAAAGCCGGCGAGCCTGAGCCAGGCCTCGTGAACCAACGCTGTAGCCTGGAGCGTCTGGCCGGGGCGCTCCTGTGCGAGCCGCGCCGCAGCCAGCCGGCGCAACTCGTCGTAGACCAGCGGCAGTAGGGCGGCAGCGCTTGCCTCTCCACGCTCGATCCCGGTCAGAAGTTGAGTGACGTCCGACAACGCGGCCCAATCTAGCAGCGACTGTCTCCTTTCCAACCTTGAAGTTACAACCAAATCCGCACATCCCCGGGCGATTGAGCGTATACCAATCAATCAGAAGTGCCACGAAATCCATTTCTTGCACGCGACGGCTTGGCCGGAGACGCAAAACACAAATAGCTTCCTACATCATTCGTTACAAAACGGGAAAAACTGTGACGATCCCGCTGCTTTACGGGATCGATATTAGAGAGTGGAAGGATGACGCGGTTCGCGGCGATATTCAGAAGAATGCCAGCGTCGCATGGACCGGGAATCTTCATGGTGGCTCAGTAGGGGTTTTCCTCAAGACGTATTCAAATCCCCATCCCGAAGAGGAAGTCGAAAGCTTCGACTTTGTCTCGGGCCTGACGAGATGCGCACCGTTCCTGGTTGCTGTCTCCACGGAGTGAAATAGTAAGTCCGGACCCAAGGTCCTAGAAACAATCTGCCGGAATGCCAGCGGTCGATCTTCAGCCACCGGCAAAACAGCCGATGTTCTGCCTAAGTTGCGGGAGTTGCCGGAATTTCTTGTTGCCGCTGTGTAGGTCAACCGTTTCTGGTGGGCGATGCTCTCAATTCCCTTGCTTCACGTAGCCGTTCGCGCGAAACCATTCCACGGCATCGGCGAGGGCCTGTTTGGGCGGCGTCTGGGGCAGGCCGAGTTCGCGGATCGCTTTCTCCGGGCTGAACCACATTTTGTATTTCGCCATTCGCACGCCGGCGAGCGGTGCTTTCGGTGGTTTGCCGGTCAAAGCGGAGATGGCTTCGTTCACATGCGCCGCTGCCAGCGCAACTGCGTAAGGGACCTGGAATTTGGGCGTGGGCAACCCGGTGATTTCGCTCAGCACGTCCAGCGCTTGTTTCATCGTCCAATTCCCGTCCGCATGACCGAGAACGTAACGTTCCCCCACCCTGCCCCGCTCCGCGGCCAGAATGTGCCCGATGGCCACGTCGCGCACGTGAACCCAATTGAGTCCCGTGTCGAGATACGCTGGCATGGCGCGATTCAAGAAATCCACGATCATCTGCCCGGTGGGCGTGGGCTTCACATCGCGCGGCCCGATGGGCGCGCTGGGATTCACGATGATCACGGGCAGTCCTTTGCCCGCAAGTTCGCGTGCGACAACTTCCGCCTGCCACTTCGAGCGTTTGTAGTGATTGCTCATCTGCGCTCCGGAAACGGGTGTGCTCTCGTCGGTGGCAATTACTTTTCCGCCCGCCTCCTTCGGCAGTCCGATGCACCCCACCGTGCTCGTGTAAACAATCCGCGAACAGCCTGCCTGTGCCGCGGCTTCAATGACAGTGCGCGTGCCTTCGACATTCGCGGCGTACATCGGCGCGTAGTCGCGCAGCCACAGGTGATAGCTCGCCGCGACATGAAAGCACCAATCGCAACCGCGCATCGCCGCTGCGAGTTTCGCGCGGTCCTGGACGTCACCGCGCACGAGTTCGCATTCCGCGCCGGTCAGTCCGCGCAGATCGCTGCTTTCGCGCACCAATGCCCGCACGCCATGTCCCCGGGCGACCAGTTCCTGCACGAGATTCGCACCGATGAATCCGGACGCGCCGGTCACAAAACACTTCATGCCGGCGCAGTCTGACCAATTGAATCCAGCGAGGCGACTTAGAAACACAGGTCGACGGTCACGCACGGTACATTCTGCATCTTACGGTGGGGCGAGAGTCCTCGCGAGCCGGCTCGTCGGGAGGGCATGGTCTCACTACATGGGTAACACTTTGTTCTCACCAGATGGGTGACACTTTCATGGCCTATGCCATGGAAAGCAACGAGCGGGCAGGAGCAGAGGTTTCACTTGATCCTAGAGATGCGTGCCGGGGAGCGGTCGGTCAGTGAGCTGTGTCAGCGGCTAAAAATTTCGCGCAAGACCGCTTACAAGTGGCGTGGGCGTTTTCGGCGGGAAAGGCTCGCTGGATTGCATGATCGCTCCCGGCGTCCGCGGAGGGTTGCCGGGAAAACCAGCCGGCTCTGGCTGGTACGGCTGCGGCGCTGGCGCCTCCGCCATCCGAGCTGGGGAGCGCGGAAGTTGCGGCCGGGCCTGCGCAGGGATTTCGGGCGTGCGGGGTTGCCGGCGGTGGCAACGATCAGCCGCTGGCTCAAGCGTTGGGGTCTGGCCAAGGGGCGGAGACGGCGTTTAAAGGGCCCGGTGGTTTTACGGCGGCGGGTGCGTGCCGCCCGGCATTGCAATGATGTTTGGACGGTGGATTTCAAAGGGTGGTATCGCACCGCTGACGGCACGCGGGTAGATCCGTTGACCGTGCGGGATTTGTATAGCCGTTACGGGTTGCGCGTGGGCTTGCTGCGGCGCCAGACGGTGAAGGCAACTCGGCGGGAGTTGGAAAAGGTTTTCCGGAAATACGGGCTGCCCCGGCGGATTCGAAGTGATAATGGCGGCCCCTTTGGCGGCGTGGGGCCGACGGGTTTGACGCGCTTAAGCGCCTGGTGGATCAAGCTGGGCATCGAAGTGGAGTTCATCACGCCTGGCCGGCCCTGCGAGAACGGTGCGCATGAACAGTTCCATCGGGTTTACAAAGCCGAGGTGGTGCGCCGTCCGACGCTGCGGATGGCGGGCCAACAGCGGCGCAGCACGCGCTGATTGCGGGAATACAATGAGGAACGACCGCATGAAGCGCTGGGCATGGAACGGCCTGCCAAATATTACGTGGCGAGCTCGCGGCACCTGCCCGAACGGCTCGCGCCGTGGGCATATCCAGCGTCTTGGGGGAAGCGGTGGGTGAAGGGCAGTGGCGAAATCAGCTGGCAGGGTAAAAGGCGTTTTGTGGGCGAAGCTTTCGTGGGAGATTTTGTGGGATTGCGTGCCAAGCGCGCGGGCGTCTGGCAGGTCTATTTTGGTCCGCTGCTTGTGGGCGAGCTGCATGAAGCGGAAAGCGGCAATCTCCGAACGGCTCGCTATAGGCAACGAAAATAAGCTTGGTTGGGCGGCGGCATTCCGGCTCGCTACGCTCGCCTCCACGCCGCCGCCCAACCAATGTGTCACCCATCTGGTGAGAACGAGTGTTACCTATGTGGCGAGAACGCCCAGAGCCTCGCCCCACCACGCTGTCCCGCTACGAAGGCCGCCGGCGCACTTGACTTGCCCCCGCTTATCGGCAAAGACTCCGCCCGTCGTATGCCGCCAAAAAGCAGTGCCAAGAAGAAGTTCAGCCGCGCTCAGGAGCGCGAACTCGATGTGCAGATCGGGTTCATCGAGGGCATCGTGCGCCGCGATCCCGCTTACGTGGACGCGCTGCAACTGCTCGGCGACAACTACACCAAACGCGGCCGCTACAACGAAGGCCTGGAAGTGGACGAACGGCTCGCGAAATTGGAACCGAAGAACGCGCTTGTTTTTTACAATCTCGCCTGCAGCTATTCACTGACCGAACAGTTCGATCGCGCTGTGAAAGCCCTCAAGCGCGCGTTCAAGCTGGGCTATCGCGATTTCAACTGGCTCGCCAAGGACCCGGACTTGAGCAAGCTGCGCAAGCATCCGTCCTATCAAGACATCGCCGAAACTGTTCGCCAGATCAAGAACGGCAAGGCGTGAACACGGTTGGCTCGACGGTGGCCTTCGCCTAACCTCTCCGCATGAACGTCACCGTCCGAGGCCAAACGCGGCCTTATCGCACCGTCACCTTCGATGCGGAACGCAACGCCGTCCGATTGATCGAACAGCGCTTGCTGCCGCACGAATTCAAGATCGTCGCCACCCGCAACTATCGCGAAACGGCCGCCGCCATCCGCGACATGATCGTGCGCGGTGCGGGCGCCATCGGCGCCACGGCGGCATACGGATTCGCCCAGGGAGCACGGGCGTTTCGCGGGCGCGACGCAAAGAAGTTTTCCGCCCACATCGAATCTGTTTACCAAACGCTCAAGGCTGCCCGGCCCACGGCGGTTGATCCCGTCAATGCCATGAATGCCATCCGCCGCGCGATGTCGGGTGGCCGGTCGGTAGCCGAACAACAGGCCATCGCGCTCGCGGCCGCGGAGGAATTTGCCAACGAGGATGTGCGCCATTGCGAGGCGATCGGGCGACACGGCGCGAAACTCATCCGCAACGGCATGCGCGTGCTCACCCATTGCAACGCTGGCTGGCTCGCATTTGTGGACATTGGCAGCGCCACCGCGCCGCTCTATGCCGCGCAGGCGCAGGGGAAAAAGTTTCATGTCTTCTGCGATGAAACCCGGCCGCGTTCGCAAGGTGCAACGCTCACGGCCTGGGAACTGGCGCAACAAAACATTTCCCACGAAATCATCGCCGACAATGCGGCCGGGCATTTGATGCAGCGCGGCGAAATTGATCTGATCATCGTTGGCAGCGACCGCACGTTGGGACGTACCGGTGAAGTGACTAACAAGATCGGCACTTACACAAAAGCCGTGCTCGCCCAACGTCACGGCATTCCCTTCTACGTGGCCATTCCGCTCTCGACGATTGACTGGAATCTGAGATCGGGGTTCGACATTCCCATCGAGGAACGGCACGAGCAGGAAGTCCTCGGCGCGTGGGGCGTGATATCAAATCCGAAATCCATGCGGCGCGCCTATGTGCGTGTGGCCAATCCTACCAGCCGCGCGCGCAATCCGGGATTCGACGTGACTCCGGCAGAACTGATAACCGGGATTATCACGCCGACGAGCATTTTCAAGCCGACGGAACTGTGGAAAAACAGAAAGTTGCACGGCATGGTTGATAGATGTCTGGAATTGAAAAATTGTTCTGCCATGAAACGGGTAAAAGGCAGACCAGGCTCGAGTGATTTTCTAAGCCAGCATGCAAAACTTGGCTTGCGACTTGGTTGGGGATGAATATTGTGCAGCAGTTCTGAGACGGCGGGGTAGCCAAGTGGTAAGGCACGGCTCTGCAAAAGCTGCATTCGTCGGTTCGATTCCGACCTCCGCCTCCAACTTCAAGTTGCACTTTTGCAACGAGTTGCAGCAACCAGAGGGGGCAAGTGCCAGTGAAAGTGCCAGTGAAATCAATACCGGGATACGACTCAACAACTACTCCGGCATTACTCGGCAATCACTCGCGATGACGGGATTCGCAGCCCGTTTGGTGTAGCTGATACACCCAAAGCCACGTTCAGTTTCATAGCTTCGGACAGAAAATCTGAACTTATGAAACGTCGTTTTATCCTCTACCGCCGCAAGCTCGGGGGCACATTCTACGTCGAGGACACCCAAACCCGAAAGCAGGAAAGTCTTGGCACGAAGGACCGCGCCGAAGCCACATCCCTGCTCAACGCCCGCAACGAGTCCGTCCGCCAGCCGCAACTGAATCTCCAGATCGCCAAGGCGTATTTGGCTGGAACAGATTCCGGCGTTTCGACCCGGACATGGCAACAAGCTCTCGACGCCATCGTCGAAACCAAAAGCGGGTCAACTCAGGATCGCTGGCGGCGGGCGGCAAAGGAAGTCGCACTGGATCACATTCGTGATCGGGTGATACTCGAAACGCAAGCCGAGCATCTCCTCGCCTGTCTGAAAGCGGGCACGGTCAGCACGAATGTCCATTTGCGGAAGCTGCACAACTTCTGCATTTCGATGAACTGGCTGCCGTGGCCGCTCATACCTAAACGCCTCTGGCCGGCGGTGCGCTTCAAGGACAAGCGAGCCATCACCAGCGAGGAGCATCAACTCATCATCGCGCGGGAAAAGAACCCGGAGCGGCGCAGCTTCTACGAACTCTGCTGGCATCTCGGCGGTTCACAAACCGACATTGCCAATCTCAAGGCGGAAGACATTGATTGGCCCAGCCAAACTATCGGTTACGCCCGGCAGAAAACTGGCAGTCTCGCCATGATTCACTTCGGCCCTGACATCGAGGCAGTCCTGCGCCGACTGAACGCAACGGGATTCTTGTTTCCGTATCTGCAATCGGTTCGCTCTGGCGACCGCGCCACGGAGTTTAAGCAACGCTGTGAGGGGCTGGGTATCAAAGGCGTCACCCTCCATTCTTATCGGTATGCCTGGGCAGAGCGGGCGAAGACTTGCGGCTACCCGGAGCGGTTTGCACAAGAAGCCCTCGGCCATAACAGCAAGGCTGTGCATCGTTCGTATTCGCGGAAGGCCAAGGTGAGGTTGCCGTCTCTGGAGAGTTACGAAAAGCAGGCGGCGGAAGGTCAAATCATTCCATTGCGCCCGGCGCTGCCCAAGCCCGAAACGAATGGTCACTCGATTTCAGTGGCTAGTTAAGCGTCCAGTTTCCCGGAATCGTGATAGCCGCCTGCACCCGTGAAAAAAATCTCAAACTATTTTTCACCTTGCAAACATTGGATGAAAACGGTGTCGAAACCAAAAACAAGCCAAGTTGCCCCGCGTAAAATCAACGTGCTTTCGTGTCAAGTGCCAGCGGGAACATCGGTTTTGTTCAATGTTTGCAATGCTTCGACCGGTCAATCCGCAGTTCAACAAAAGTGCGCCTGATAAAATAGTGGTGTCGTTGAATGAATCGGCGACGCAACCAAGAACGCAAAATATGGAAACAACTGAAATGACGGACACACTTAAAAGCATCAACACAACTCCGCATCTTTGCCGGAGCAAGGTGAAGCAAACCGCGCTGGAAATTGCCGCCGCGATCCGACCTGCCAACAAGTTCCGCCGGGTTGGCATGAGCTTCGTTGAACGCATCGAAGCGAAAGTCCGCGCTGCCATCCGCGAGGAAGTCAGGATTCATCCCAGCAAAGGCAAGACACTATTATGATGCGTCCAACCCGATGCGTTGAATCCTTTGCCTCACGCGTGCCCGCCAGCCTTTTGCTTGCGGGCGTTGCGTTCCCGCCAGTAGCTGGCAATAGCGTCGCTGGCGCGGGCGAGCCATTTCTCGTCGCGGCGGAATTGTTCCAGCGTTTCGGTGGCAAAGAATTTTGTGCTGTTGCGGGCGGGATGGCCAAGCGGTTTCAACAAGCCGGCGGCAACGAGCATGGGAATTTCTTGCGGTTCAAATCCGAGAAACCAAGCCGCTTGGGTTGCGTCGAGCCGTGCGGGCATCACCTTCCAACTGAGAAATTCTGATTGTTGCGCGGTCACGTTCATACGCGGACTGCCGCTCGGCGCTTGGGCCGGGGCGAATGGGTTTTGGTCTGTTTTTCGGCATTGCTTTGCTCGTTCGTATCAGGCGTCTCTGCATCAACCTGGCTTGGCGCTTGGTTTTTGGTCAGGTCGAGTTTTTCCTCAATCTCGCTCTGACGGCGGGTCAATTCCTGGTAACGCTCCTCACGCTCAAAGTGCGCGCCGACTTTGGTTTCCAATTCTTTCGCCCGCTTGCTGGCGTCGGCAATGTCGTATTCAAGTTTGGTCGCACGTTCCTCGAAACCTTGGACATTTGCTTCGAGTGATCGAATCGTGCCCTGCGCCGTGTCCGTCACTCTCGCGGCGTAGCTGTTCTTCCCGCGCACAATCATTTCGACGTTGTTGTTGAAGGTGGGGCGTAGGAACAAATCAAAACCCGCAAAACGTCCAACCCGCACGTCGTCGCCGAAGCGGTTTTTAATTTTCTCGGCGCGACGGACAATCAATTCTCCGGCAATCCCACGGTTGTCGAGAACCTGCCCGTCGAGTTCGATGCTAAACTTGTCGCCAGAAGTGTCCTGTCGCGCCGCGATGTCCTGGCGCAAGTTTGTGAGGCGTCCGGTGAACGCCTCGGCGTCCTCGTGCGAACGGCGGAGATTGGTGCGGATGCGGTATTGCTCCTCGGCGTGCGCGGAGCGGAGTCGCGTGAGACGGATCAATTCGGCGTCCACCTGGGCTTTCTCAATTACGAGCGGGTTGCCGGACGCGATGGCTTTTACTTCGGCGTAGGTCAGTGCGGCCGAGTCCAAATCTTCAAGGCGGCGAATCGTCATGTCGCCGCTCATCACTTGCGCGATGAACTTCGCCTTCGTCTCCAACGTCTGCCACATATAGGCGTCGAACGAACCTTCGGTGACGTAACGGTATATCGAGATGACTTCGTTCTTGTTGCCCTGGCGCAGAATCCGCCCCTCGCGCTGCTCCACGTCAGCCGGCCGCCACGGCGCGTCGAAATGGTGCAAAGCGATGAGGCGTTCCTGAACATTCGTCCCTGAACCCATTTTCTGCGTGCTGCCGAATAGAACGCGCACTTTGCCCGCCCGCACGTCACGGAACAAAGAAAGCTTCGCAGCATCCGAATCGTAGTCTTGGATGAAGGCAATGTCTCCGCTTGGCACGCCAAGCCGCTCCAGCTTGTCCGCCGCGTCGCGATATACCGAAAAGCCTTTGTCCTTCGGCGTCGAGAGGTCGCAAAAGACAAGCTGCGCGGAGCGCTCCGGCTTCGACTCCTGCCAGATGCGAAAGATGTTCTCAACCGCCAGATTGACTTTACCCTGCGGGTCGTCTGGCGCGGAAGGTTTCATCAGCCGGAGATCCAAAGCCGCCTTCCTCCCCTCCGATGTGATTTTCAGCATATTGTCCACGCTCGGATCAACGCGATTGGTTTTTAATCGTTCAGCCCGCGCGGCGAGTTCCTGGACGAACGCCTTCAGCTCCGGCGTTGCGGGGGCGTTGCGGACGGTGGGCTTTTCGCCGTCGAGTTTTGGGCGCGGCAAGTTGAGCATCGCGGCCGTCTGCACGTCGGCGGATTGACGGAAAATCTGCATCAACTCCGGCACATTGATGAATCGGGCGAAGCGGGTGTTCAAGCGATAGCCAGCGCCGTCGGGTGAAAGCTCCATCGCCGTCACTGGTTCGCCAAACGTCGCCGCCCACGAATCGAAATGATGGAGGTTATGTTTCTTCAAGTCGTCGGGTTGCAGGTAACGCTGCATGGTGAACATCTCGGCCATGCTGTTCGCGATCGGTGTGCCGGTGGCAAACACAACCCCGCCCCCGCCGTTCATGGATTGGACGTGCCGCACCTTGAGATACATATCGAACGCCCGCTCGCTCGCGGTCTGCGGCAATCCGGCAATGCGCGTCATCTTTGTGACGTAAAAGAGGTTTTTGAAATAGTGCGCCTCATCCACGAAAATGCGGTCCACCCCGAGTTCTTCAAAAGTCAGCGTGTTATCTTTTTTGTGGTCAGCGGCCAGCGCCTGAAGTTTTGCTTCGAGTCGCTTCTTCGCCTTTTCCAGTTCCTTTACCAAGCGGCGATTGGAACTGTCGGCGTGTTCCCGCCGAATCATCTCCAACTCGTGTAGCTGTTCGTCGAAGAACCGCTTTTGCGTGTCGTAGGAGAGGGGGATGCGCTCAAAGCCGGAGTGCGTCACTATGACGGCATCCCAATTGCCGGTTGCAATGCGGCTGAAAAGCTTCTTCCGATTCTGCGACTCAAAATCCTCTTTGCCCGCGACCAGGATGTTTGCGCCGGGATAGAGCGTGAGCAACTCGGTTGAGAACTGGCCGAGCATGTGGTTCGGCACGGCGAACATTGGCTTGCGGGCGAGGCCGAGCCGCTTCAATTCCATCGCAGCGGCGACCATCGTGTAGGTCTTCCCGGCGCCGACGACGTGGGCGAGCAATGTGTTCTGCGTTTGTAGAATTCTCCAAACGCCAGCTTTTTGATGCCGGTGAAGTTGAACAGCCTGGCTTGCACCGGGCAACGTCAAGTGATCGCCGTTGAACGTGCGAAGCCGGGAGTGGTTAAAAGTATCGTTGTATAGACGGCAAAGGCGCTCGCGTCGTGAATCGTCCGACCAAACCCATTCCTTAAATCGGTCCTTGATGCGCTCCTGCTTCTCGCGTGCCGCCTCGGTTGCCTGCGCGTTAACGACGGGCTTTTTATCAACCATGTCATAAACGGTAGGCGTCTTGAGATTCAGCGCGTCCTCAATCAACTCCAATCCTGTGTAGCGATCTGTTCCCCAATCCGTCGTGTTGGATGTCGCGGCGCGCGCTTCCCAATCGGCGTTCATGTGCCAAGAGCCAAGCGCGTGGACATGCCCAACCTCGACGCCGGATGAAACATTGAGCAGCGAGTGAATGAATTGCTTCACATCGTTCGGCGGCAACCATGAAGCGCCAAGTCGTACGTCAATTTCCGTTGCGGGCAAATCCTCGGGCTGAATTGATTTCAAGGCCTCGACGTTTTCATGGAAACGTGCGTCGGTCACAGCGGCAGCATCCGCGACGATCAATTTCTCGCGGACGTTGCCGGAAAGATACTGGTCGTCGGTTTCCCACTGATTCGATTGCGGGTTCAGGAAAATGATGCCCTTCAATTCTGGCAAGAATTCGTCGGCGGGCTTATTCAGCAGCCCGCTCATGTGGTCGAGGTCAACGCGGCCTTGTTCGTTCAAGGAAACCAAGAGAGCCTCCTTTGGCTCGCTGACGGATTCGACGGGCTTGCGATGATGAATCGTCCGTTCGTGGAAAATCGTGGCTTTGGTAGCCCGCTTTGTTTCCTCGTTGTAGTTCTCCAAGGACAACAGCAACGGCAAGTCGGGATCGCCATCGAACGCGCGTTGATTTGCGCGCAGATTGACCGGGCCAAAACGACCAACAAACATTCCATAGGCATGATTGAGTTGTTGTCGCGCCTCGATGACTTGCCCCTCGTCACTGCCGTCCATTTGGGAGCGGAGACACCAACGCACCGCATCCCGTATTGGAATCAAATGTCGAATTCGCGACCGCGTTTCGCTGGGCATGTCGGTGAGAGGGCGAAGGACATCCTCCTCCCGGATGCAAACCATGCCGTCGTGAAGGCAATAGGCATTGGGCTTGACGAAATCCGGCGCGGGGATGGTCTGGTCGAGTGTTGGTTCGGCGACCTGTTGAGCGTGGGCTTGGTAAATGTTCTGTGGCAGCCGCTCGACGGCCTCTCCGAGAGCGTCGCGCAGGGTGCGTCCGTCTGGTTCTAGCGTCGGCTCATTGCCGCCATACATTCCACCGCCGAGGCGCATTTGGCCGAGCATCATTTCCGGTCGGGTGGCGAAGTATTGATTGAGCGTGAAGGCTTCGCCGATGTCGTTGCTGTAACTCGCCGTCTCTTTCCAAGCCGTGGCGCTGGGCGCTTCACCCACGCGGAGCTTGCGAAGCATCACGATGTCCGTCGTGACCTCCGTGCCGGCGTTTCGCTTGAAGGCATCATTGGGTAAACGAATCGCACCAAGCAACTCCGTGCGCGTGGAAAGCATTTCACGCAATGTCGAGTCCAGTTTGTCCATCGTGCCGCGCGACGTGATGAACATGAGCAACCCGCCCGGACGCACCTTGTTCAGCGAGGCGGCAAAGAAATAGTCATGGATGGGGAACTTGTAGTTGTTCCAGCGCGGATCGTGAACGGTGTAGTCGCCAAACGGGACGTTGGAAATTGCGAGGTCGTAAAATCCGTCGGCGAGTTTTGATTGCTCGAACGGCTGGGCGCGAATGTCCGAATCTGGATACACCGCTTTGGCAATGCGGGCGGTCAGCGGATCAATCTCAATGCCGGTGATGGTTGAGCGGTAGAGAATGTCCTCCGGCACAAGTCCGATGAAATGGCCGACGCCGCACGCTGGTTCAAGGATGCGCCCGCCTTGAAACCCAAAGCGCGCCAACGCCTGATACATCCCGCCGATGATAACGGGTGCGGTGTAATGAGCATTGAGGGTTGTCGAACGGGCGAACTCGTATTCCTCCTTCGTGAGTGCTTTACGGAGCGCCTCGCGCTGCTCCAGCCATAGGACATTGAATTCATCAAAGACCTGGGGCAACGCACCCCAACCGACGTATTTAACGAGCTTCGCCTTTTCTTCCTCGGTCGCGGGGCGTGATTCCGATTCGAGCTTTCGCAGCGTTCGGATGGCGGCAAGGTTCTGTTGAAACTTCTGCTTCGGTCCACCGTCACCAAGTCGGTCGGCTTCGGTGATGCGGTAGTTGTTGAGATTCTTCGGCGGTTCTTCCTGATGACGCTTGGCTATTCTTCGGGCGGGAGCAGGATGTATTTTTCCCTCACCATTTCCCAAGACTGCGTCTGGGCTTGCTGCGCCGTTGATCCTCGTTGCATCAGATCCGTTCGCAGCGTGGCCATTTCGTCCTTCGTCTTTTCCTCCGCCTCCAGAAGCATCTGGTGCAGGCGTCCCGTTTGTTCCAGTTCGCTCACCATCTTCGGTCGGTGTTCGCGCCAGTGTTTCTCGGCCATCCGGCCGTATTGCGTCAGTGGTGTCATTTGTCGGCCTTTGTGTTGAGAAAAGGTCAAGCTGCGCGTCCGAACTTGGAATGTTTCGCCGGGCGGCCATGAGACTTTCCTATTTTTTGCCGCTTTGGGCAAGCGGCGGTCTGCTTCGCGGGCGGCGATTTGGACAAGGCCGCCGGGTCACTATTTCCATCTCTAAACCCACAAGTCTGCCGCTCAAGCGCCGTTTGTCCGGGAAAAAGCTGCCTTCCTTTACGCCAAAGATTTCCGCAAAGAACTCAATCTGCTTGTCGGTGACAATCGAACGCTGAGTCTCGATGTTGGCAAGGATGTCGCGGGTCATGTAGCACCCACGCAGTTGCAGTCTTCCCACAAGCTCGTCCTGCGTCCAACCGCGTTGATAACGAAACTTTGCGACATTCTGGCCGATAACATTCTCGTCGCGGTGCATAAGCACCTCCAAAAATTACAAGCAGGGCTTCATGATTTTGAACAACAGGAAGGCCCACGGAAGTTCGAACCCAACCAATGTCGTAATGTGGCTGGGGGTTAATGGTCGTGATGCTCCTCGAAAGGTGGTGGTTCAGGATCAGGCTCGCGCCGGGGCGCATTGCCCAACGAGAGGATTACAACCGGAACGTCATGCACCGGACGTTTGCGACGGCGCACAACAATCCAAGCGATGATGATGAGACAGAGAAAGACGAAGCCGACGAAAAGATACTCTCCATGCTCCTGAACCAAACGATCCAAGAACCTGGTCACACGCGTGAGATAAACAACCGGGTGTTCCATACCATTCTACGAGGCTTGTTCTTGTCCCCGCAGCCACTGGCAACTCTTAGCAAGCAAGTTCCATGCTAGAAATATCTTGCGGCGAGTATGCACCTGGGAAACAAATTTCGCAAGCGGCTGCAAGGCGTAACCGCCGTGTCCCCGGCTCGGAAAACCAAGCCGGGGCGCGACGGCGGCTTCAAGCGGTGACGGCCTCCCCCTTTGTTTGCTGCTGTCCCTGCACGCGGGCGACCGCGCGCCGGGCTGTCCGACCGATTTGGGCGATGACACCCTCCTTCTGGTCTTCCGGCAGGTCCTTCACCAGGAGGTCGTAAGCCCGTTTCAGTTCAGGGTTACGATTGATCTGTTTTAGGACACCTTCCCGGATGCGTTGCTGACGGTCGAGTTCCCGGACCTCGTTCAAAACGACGCTCCGTTCTAGTCGTTCGCGGGGCATGGCCTGAACGTAAGTCCAATACTTCGGGTTCTCTTTGATGTAGGCATCAATCTTGGCATCCACTTCCGGGTTACTCCGAAAAGTGGGCGTGTCTGACGGGGCGGCGTTGCCGCCAGCGCTCGGTGGCGCGGATGGTTTTGCTTTGTTACTCATAACGATTCATTTTGTTGTTTGTTGTTGCGCGGCATTTGCCGTGTTCGCCGAAGCAAGGCGGTGAAACTGCCCTGCTCCGGCAAAGTGTTTTCATGGTTTGGGGGCGTTGGGCGGTTCAGGGACAAACACGGGAGCGTCATTCGTCAGCGGTGATGGCGTGGTTGTAAGCTTCTCAAGCTCCTTCCCAAAATCCGTGACTCGCTGCTCGGTAGTGGCAACCCGCGCGCCGAGAAGTGCGCTGTTCCGGGCGACAGTTTTCATTTGGGAGAAAATGTTCTGCAACTCCTCGTAAGAACGAGATAGCCGCGCGGCTTCCGACATTACCCTCGCCGTGGCTTCGCGCTGCCGATTCAACTCGGCGATCACGGCATCGTTCGTAGGCGGTGGGGCGAACGCTGCGTCAGGTGGCGGGTTCAACAGATTGGCTGAGCGCGCCGAACCTGGGTGTAAATTCCATCGCGAGGAAGATTCGATGCGATAAACCGGGTGTTGCTCGTGCATCGTTTCGGGATGATTCGGGTCAACAAAGCGCCCGATGTAATAGGCGCGCACAACTTCCGAATACCGCACGGCCTCGACCGGCTCAACGGCGGCGGGCGGCGCGGGACGGACGACGAGCCGCGGGCGCGAAGCGCACGAAGCGACGAAAACGAGCGGGATGAGTGCGAGGTATTTCATGGCTGGAACGGGGGTGTTGATGGTGTCTTGGCAAAACTTGGCGGGAGTGCTGGCGCGGACTTGTCTTCTTCTGCGAACGCCTTGGTCGAACCTGCAACTGTCGCATCGGCGCGGTCAATCGTTTGGACGACGTAGAGGTAAAACTGTTTTCCGCTCGGCACGCGGACATAGAAACCGTCCTTCTGAATCGCCTCGTAAATCCGCTGGGCATAAACCGACAAGACTTTTTGCGCGCCTTCAAATGGCGCATTGGCCAGCGATGGGCTGGTGATCGGGCCAAACACCGTTTGCTGCTTTTCGGTCAGCGCCTCGGCTGCACCGGAGAGGAAGGTTGCAGCGAAAAGTTTTATATCCGCCATGTTGTCGGACTTTATGATGCGCCCGCGCAATCCAGCGCTGCCGTCCGTGATGCCCCAGCCTTCCTGATCGCCTGAAAACTCTCGGTCCAGAGCGAGCGCTTTTAGGTGAAGTTCTTCACCGGTCTGCCAAACGAGCGTCCAACTGTTGCCGCTGGAAATGCGTTCACGGAGGCGGTCTTTCTGCGCCGTGCCGTGAACCTCCGTGCCAGCGGGAATCACCAATTTGCCTGCGTGATAGACATTCTCGGTGACGAGTCCAACGATGGGCGTTTGAATGGATGCCGAATCAACCGTAACGACGGTTTCGCACGAGATGAGGCGACCGAACGGTGCGTAGATGGAACTCACGCTCTTTGGTTCGGCAACCCCAGCGGTGCTGTCGGCAAACAGACTGATGGGCGGGAGTGGCGAGGGCGCGGTTTCCTGCGGGCGATGTTCGATGGGAGCTTTTGGTGCTGCATTGGTCTGCGACATTTGCACCGGTTCTGCCTTTGGTGTCGGCGGGTAAAATGGTTGCATGGGTCGCACGACCGTTTGCACAACCTGCGGTTTGTCCGTCATGTTTGTCTGCGAGCCAGAGACGCGAACATCCATGTCATCGTTGCTGCCGGAATTGCCACGCAGCACACTAAACACCAACAGACCGCCACCGAAGATCGCCACGAACAAAACCAGCTTGCCGCTCTTGGTCTTGAAGAAATTGAGGAAGTCGCGCGGTTTCATGGCTGGCCTTTGGGAGAGCGGATTGGCTTCACGGGAACAACGGGCGCATTGGTAACAGCAGCAACGGGAGGCGGCGGTGAAGTTCGCGTGACGAGCACCGCAAATTCATTTTTCAGCGACAACTCATTTCGCCCCCCGTCTGGTGTGCCTGTGATAGCGAAATAGACCGTGCTTGCGGCAGACGGCGGCAACACGCCAGGGGCGTCGCTGATGGACTGGTAATAAAGCCGGCTACCAACGCGCAGACAGAAACTTTCCGGCAGATAGCGAATCTCCTTGTCTGATTTGTTCCGCAGCGTGACGTGGAAAACAAGCGTGTCTTCCGAGTTGAAACGAAACACTTCTTCGATACGGATTTCGTAGTCGTTGAGATCGGTCACTTGAGGCTCGTCCCCAAACGTCCTGGCTTCAGCATCGGCGACGGCTTCCGAGTGCTGCTTCTTCAACAGTTGAAATGCTTTCGCCTTGTCCAGCAACGCGAGCAATCGCGCTGGCGTGACGAGCGGCGCGGGTTGAACTGTTTCCGCCGCCGCTCGATCTTCAAGATTGAGCGCAAGAACCGGCGCGTCGCTCTCGACCACTTCAAAAACGTAGGTGCGCTTGTTCCATCGGATGTTCAGATTCGTTGCCGCCTTGCGTGCGAGCGCGCGAACGGACACAAACGACGAGCCTTTTGTGTGTGCGAGTTGGAACTGTCCGGGCGTCTTTCCATCGGCGGTCACGCCCACGGCATCAATCGCCGCAATCGGGCCGGGGAAACTGATCGTCGTGACGTGGTTCGTCGCGACGGGCACGGTGACGACAACGCGCTCGTCAAGCGTGACGCGCTGAATAGCCTCTGGCGAACCAGCGAACGCGCCGGTCGCCGTCAGCAAGATGAGGAGACTAATTGGTGATTTCATATTTGAAGTCGCCGACAGCGGTTGGGAAACGACCGTTGGCAGCCATGTTGGGGTTGCGGATCAGACGGAGACTTAACTTGAAGTTGAACGCCTCGTTGAAAGCCTTCTCCTGAAAAATGCCGGTGCGAATAACCTGGCCCGACACAGTGGCGAGCACCTCGTTATCGCGGGTCGCGAGAATGTCTATCTTGGCAATCTCCGGTTTCTGGTGAAGTTGCTTGGCGCGAAACTCAACCGCCTCACGCGTCCGATGGTCTTGCGCTTTTTGCAGTGCCGATTTCAGAAACATCTGCCGGAGCAAATCCGGGTGGTCGAAGTCCTTCGGGTTGCGTTGGAGGAATGTGACCGCCGCGAGTTCCGCTTGCTGGACATGCAAATCTTTCGCCTCCTGAAATTGAAGCAAGGGACTGATGTAATACGTCTGCGCCGGATCAATGATGACAACGCGCTCGCGCTGCTTGAACTGGCCGATGATGTGGTAACGGTCCAGCGCCGCCAACACCGTGACGATGACGGCCACGAAGAACCAGAACCACGGCAGACGGTCGCGTTGCGCGAAAAGTTGCGTCGGGTCGAAACGCTTGCGGGCAACGCGAGGCGTAGAGCCGTTGCCCGTGGGCGTTTGGCGGGGAGTCAGATCGGTCGTTTCCATAAAATGTCAGTAGTAGTTGCCTTTGCCTTTGGAGATGAGTTCACGGACGGATTTGTCGCCGGTGATGTCGTCGCCCGGTCGCCCGCGAGCGGAGCGCGGCGGAAGCCCTGAACCGGCGATGATGATTGCGCCGGCGCTGCCGTGTCCGCCTGCGGTCGAGAGCGTGCTCAAGACTGCGGCCATTCCCGCCGCGCCCACCGTGGCGAACGGAACGCCGGTGGTGGACGCGACGGCGGCAGCGCCTGCGGTGGTGGCGGCGGTTTGGAAAAAGCTGCTGGCTGCTCCGGCCAAAAGCTGGCTGCCAGCGAGCGTGCCGTGGTTGAGAACTTTCTGAATGACGAGCGGCGCGGCGATGGTGCTGAACACAATCCAAAAGGCGACCACGACGACACCGACGGTGGCTTGCAGTGAGTAAATCGTTGCCGTGGGGTCAATGTATTTGAACGCGGGGTCGGTCATGAAATCGAGAATTCCCTGCGTGATGAGCGCGGCGACGGCCCAACCGAGTGGCCAGACAAGCACGCCGACGATGTTCATCAGGTAACGACTGCCCACGGATCGGAGCGGACGAATCGCCATGAAACCAATGAGCAGCGGCGAGAGGGCGTAGCTGGAAAACAGAATGAACTTCTGAATGATGTAGGCCCAGAATACGAGCAACGACGCGAACTCACCGACCAGCCAGAGAACGCCGGAAATGAGAACCTCGACGGTGAAGCCGCTCAAATCGCCCAGGATGTCCCACCATGAGTGGTCGCTGCCGGAGTCGCGTTTGACGACGAGGAGGTTGTTGTATTGGTCTTGCACGTTGGAAGGGTCAATGCCGAGGCCATCCAGGATGGAAGTTTGCACGAGCGATTGAACCTGGTTGCCCCACTGCGGCAGCATCACTAGCAACGCCGTCAGCACAAACAGCCGGACCATGTGGAGCATCAGCGTCTTGCCCGTGAAGCCGTGGACGACCAGCATGATCGTCCCGACGATGAACAGCATGAAAGCGACGATGCGCAGCAACTCGTGCAACTCCACGCACTTTTGCAGAAACGTCGGAAAGAGACTTTCAAATGAGGCCATACGTCGGGACGATTTGAGTATTTGCCAAGTGCTGCTATGGAGTCGGGAACGCTGTGGGCGCGTTCAGCAGGCGGAACTTCTGCCCATATTTCTGCATAGCCTCGGTGAACTCGGCGTGCTGTTGCTCTTTCTTCGCTTCAACCTGACGTTGCGCGTCATTGCGGTTGGCAATGTCCTGCACCAGCGCGGCAGTCGTGGCCTGATTGATTTCGTAATCGGTATTGTTGAGCGCCGATGAAAGGCCGATGAGAACTCCTGTCAACTTTTGGACTTCCGCGTCGGTCTGCGCTGCTTTGAGTGCATCAGTGGTCGCGGCGATTTGTGCTTTCAATGCGATACGGCGCGTGGTCGCATCAGTGGACACGGACAAATAATTGTCCGTCGTTTTCTGCACGGCGGCGACGGGCAGGTAGGTCGGTTGCCGTCGCGTCACCGTCACGCCGTTGGGTGTGTCGAACGTCGTGCCGATGCTGTGAAACAAGCCATTGGCGTCGTAGAGCATGGCCTCACCAGCGTCCACAGCACCTTCAAGCGCGGTCAATGTCTGACCAAGTTCCGTTTTTCGAAGGTCGTTGACGAGCGGTTGCACGGTCGCGAGAACGACTGCTTTCGGGTCGCCGAACAGGCTTTCGTAATGCTTGAACTCGTTGAGTTGATCTTCGAGCGCCTGAATCTGCTGCACCTGGTTGTTGATCATTTCAACGAACTTTGCGATTTCGGCGGCGGCAGCAAGAATCTGCTGAACGTTGTTCACGGGATCATAAACAACCCATTGCGCGCGGGCGGGAATACTGAGTCCGAACAGGACGAGTGCGAGTGCGATTAACTTTTTCATGATGTGTTTCCTTTCTTTCTACGGTTGCAGGCACGGCCTGCTATTCCTCGATGCGGAGGAATTTTGTTGATGGTTGGAACGTTACCCCGTCAATTCGCTGTTCAGGCAACTTCACGGGATAAAGGCGGACATTGGCGACCTGGTTGCGCCGCTGCTGCTGCATAGCGACGTAGAGCCAATACTGCTGCTTCACGGCGTCACTCTTGCCTTTGTCGTAACCGGCGGCGTAAGCCTTGTCGGATTGTTTCTTCGCGGCGTAGTGGAGTCCTTCACTCAAGATGACTCCACCCGCCGCGCCAGCGGCGGTGGCGAGCGGATCGCCGCCGGAAAGTTCGTGGCCGAGATATGCTCCGCCAGCGCCCAGCGCGGTGTCGCTGATGGGACGAGTCATGGCGCAGCCTGTGAACAAACCGACGAGGAAAGCGGCAAGCGCGAGGTTTGATGCGTAGATTTTCAGTGTGTGTTTCATAAGCGTTAATGGGTGTGGGATGCTTTTTCGGTCGGACGATTGGCGTGATGAATGATTCCCTCGACGATGCTCTTGCTCTGGCGAAGTTCGCGGGCGCGGCGGTCGAAATGCTCGCCGCTCGAACTGGAGCAGTAGAGCATCTCTGCTGATGAGACGTTGTGAACCGTGCCGCACATATTCCGCGTGGCGTCAGTGTGGAGATACGTGAACGGTGAATACTTCTGCCCGGTTTGATGGTCGGGCAACGGGTAGTTCATGATCGCGTGTTGCGTCACTTCCGGCAGCGCGATGTCCTTTCCCATGTCGTCCAAGTCGGCACGGTCATTCTGCCGCATGATGAAAAACTGACGCGAGTTGCCGAACACAGCCGAACGGATGCGAGACTGTTTGAATCGCGCATACTGCTGCACGATGGAGATATTCCAGCAATTGAACTTGCGAAGCTGCGCGTAGGATTCTTGAACGATTTCCTGTCCGCCTGGGATGTCGAGAAAACGGGCGACTTCCTCATAGACGTTCCGTTTCCGAATTGCGCGCGGCAACGTCATGATGTGCTTGCGGGCGTGGTTGGTGATGAGGAAGCCTGCCGCCGCTTTCAACTCCTTCGCCGACTCCGGGATGTAGCCAAGCTCGAAGTGCGCGATTTTGCCGGTGAGCGAAAGGTTGCTCGTGCCGTCGAACAGGCAGCCGTAGTTGCCGTCGCGACACCACGGCAGGATGAGCGTCGCGATCTCCATGATTTGGTCACGTTCCCCACCCATCGGGTCGAGCATCATCAATTCCTGCAACATCCGATGTGTCGGGAATTCATCCGGCGTGAAATGAGCAAACGCGAGGTTGCGGACTTCCTTGCTGGTCTTTGGTTCTTTGAGAAACTTCAGCGTGGCGGCTTCATCGAACTGGCGCTGATAGCTCTCGGCCTCGTCGGGGTGGCTGGCCTTCCAGTCGCGGAAGTCCGCAAAAGTTTCGAGGGTGGTCGCGCCCGGCGGCATCCGCTCGGCGCGGAATTGCTGGAGCGCGAGGGCGTGCCGAGCGATGTCGAGTAACTGGTCGTGGCGTTTTTTCTGCCAATCCTGGAACGCATCCTCGTAAAGCAGGTTGAGGTATTTGGCGATTTGCGCCTGCCGGAGCATCTGTTTGTCCTCTTGTGCGCTCGTGCCAATCATCCGTGCCACGAGTGCGGTCGCGGCGGACAAATGATCCGGCGTCAGCGGAAGCCCCTTCGTGTCGAGGTAATTGATAGTCAGGTCGCCATCCGGGTGAATGATGATGGGCCGCGCGCCTTCCTCGACGGTCGCGGTGTAGATGCCGTAACTCAGACCTTCTTCGATAATCACGGTGTAACCGAAGTAGCCCTCGGTTTGCGTGAGCAGGTCGCAGACAGTGACGGATTTGCCCGCCCCGGACATTCCGAGCAAGACGGCGTGCTGTGGCGATTTATTATCCACAGAGCCGGAGAATGTTTCGATGCCGACGAGGTTGTTTTGTGGGCCATCGTAAATTGCTTCCGCACCGGCAAGATGTCCGGTGAAGGTGCTTGTGACCGGCAGCATGTCTGCAAGGAAACGATGTTCGGAATAAAGCTTCCGGTGCTCGTAGCGTCCCCATGTCCAGCCCGGCCACGTTTGATAGAAAATGTTCTTCGACGTGCTGGGCAAGTTGCTCTCGAAATACTGCGCCGCGTTCATCGAGTTGATGGCGTTCTTGATTGCGCCAGACTTGGCGTTCAAACCGTCGCGGGTCTTGTCCCAAACTCGGATGGTGAACATGGCGTGAAACGGAATGGTCTGCCCCTGCATCAGCGCGTGAATCTTCTTCTGCTTCTTCTCCATCACGGTTAGCAGTGAGATTTTCTTTTCGCTGGCATAGTCGCCAGCGATGCGGTCGTGTTCCTTTTCCTCTTTGTTGATCTCCTTGGTGATGGGGAGCGGGTCAACATTCACCGTGATCGTGAAGTCCAGCAGGCGCAAATTCGTGAGACGTTGTATGATGCCTGGATACGTCGTGCGCGGCCAGCGGGTCAGGACGATGAGCGAGTGATAGTGGCCGTCGAGGAAGAAACCAAAATCGCTTTGCCCACTGCCCTCGCTGTGCCAGCAATTCTCCTGAATCGAAAGTTCAGACGCAAACCCGTCCGCAGGGTCGTAATCGAAGCGGTCGTTCAGCGACGGATTCAGAAACCGCTTGAAGTGGCGGAAATGGTCGAGGTCGGACATCGGCAGAATGCGCGCGCCGCCTGAACCGAAGATTTCTAACAATAGCCGGTGGACGTGCTCGAATTCGGTTTCGAGTTGGTCAAGCAGCGTGTTGTAGTAATTACGCCGGGCGGCAATGGATTGAAACGCCTTCGGCACGTTTTCCAGCGAACGTGAGATGTAGAAGATCACACGTTGCCGACGAAGTTTGCGTTCGGACATGGCCTGCCAGTAACGCGAGAAACGCTCGTTCCGGGCGCGCTTCGTCCAGACATTTGAAAACTTCTCCGTCTCCTGCTGGTAGCGCAGCAATTCCCCCTTGTAGTCGGAATCGCAGAAGTATTGCACTTGCAGGCGTTGGTGTTCGTGGAGAGACGCCAGCAGGAGACAGAGTTGATCTTGGAAATCGTTCAGGTCCGCGACCGGGCTGTTCGTGAGG
>Ga0315910_10000777_pt1 | contig 30750 bp, 27 predicted proteins | sample EdamamesoilMG_FD_204470 | JGI IMG/M metagenome (GOLD analysis project Ga0315910, IMG submission 204470) | Garden soil microbial communities collected in Santa Monica, California, United States - Edamame soil | ecosystem: Environmental > Terrestrial > Soil > Garden | place: USA: California... | reverse complement strand
GTGGTCGGCCGTGTCCCACGGCCGTTCTGGAGCGGGCGTCCTGCGCGTCCGTCGTGTCGCGTGGCGTCCTCACCACGCGCCTGGGGACAGGCGCGTCCACCTTTCACAGCCGATCGGTCAGCTCCGGACCCAGGCCCGGCTGATTGAGTCCGGATCGGGTCGGGCGCCCGCTCCGGGCGCGCTGTGGATGTCGATGTGCCCGCGCGGCGAGTTCGGAAGACACGTCCCACTTCCCAAGCCAGGATGCCTGGAGTCCACATCAGTCCCCGCCGCACTTCGCACAGCGAAGAAAGAAGACCTCGCCTTCCCTGGGTGAGGCCGAGCTGCGGACGCTCAAGGCGCGCTCGCGCGATCCGCGCGGCCGACGAGCTGCATGATGTCGTTCGGGCCGAACGAGACGTTGTAGGTCGCGTCGAGCACGGCGAGATCGCCGCCGAACTGGAGCCTGACGGTGAGCAGGTAGGGCGTCTCGTGGAAGCAGAGGCTGGCCACGAAGGTGTCGTCGGCCACCCAGCCGCCGCGCGCCGAGACGGCTCGCTCGACCAGCCGGGGTTCGCGGGGATCGAAATCCGAGCCGAAGTGCGTGCGTCCCCGTATCCACGATCCGGAGCCGATCAGGATCGGCGTGCCGTCGTGACCCGGGCCGCGCACGATCAGCGCCGGCGTCGGGCCTGACAGGTCGAGCGCGAGCGACTCGACGCGCCGGCGGTTCTCCGGAAACGTGTAGGTGCGTCCGGCGACGTGCGCGGCGAGCGGCGAGGTCGCGCGCACCTCCGGGGTGCGCAGGGCGAGGCTTCCGAGGCGGCGCGTCAACGCCTGCCGGGCCTCCGGTGCCTCGGGCAGGGAAGCGGCGCCGAACGCGGGCAGGAGTTTCTCCCACGCGATGGTCATCACGCCCTGCATGTCGCGCGTGCCGCTGGTGATGACGAGCACGGCGTCGTGCTGCGGCATCACGATGCAGAACTGGCCGAACGCGCCGTCCGCGCGGTAGAAACCATGACGGCAGCGCCAGAACTGGTAGCCGTAGCCCTGTTCCCAGTCGCTCGCGGGGTTGCTCCCGTTGGCCGTCTGCCGGGCCGTGGCTTCGTCGATCCATGCGGTGGATACGAGCCGGCGTCCCTGCCAGAGGCCGCGTTGCAGCAGGAGCTGGCCGAAGCTCGCGATGTCCTCGGTGCGGATGCTCAGGCCGGACTTGCCGAGCGAGATGCCTTCCGGGGTCGCCTCCCACGTCGGATCGGTGATGCCGAGCGGCTCGAAGAGACGCGGGCGCAGGTAGTCGATCAGCGTCTGGCCACTCACGGCCTGCACGATCGCGGACTGCATGAACGTGCCGGCGGAGTTGTAGACGAAGTGCGTGCCGGGCTTGTGCGCCACTGGAAGGGCGAGAAACGCGCGCGTGAGCGAACCGGGCGCGCTCGTATCGAAGCCGTCGGCCACGTCGGCGTGATGGCCCGTCGACATGATCAGCAGGTCGCGCACGCGCATCTGCTCGAGGTGGGCCGAGGGCGCGGCCGGTGCGTCCGCAGGGAAGAACTTCATCACCGGATCGTCGATGCTCAGCCGGCCCTCGTCCGCGGCGATCCCGACGGCCGTCGAGGTGAAGCTCTTGCTCACCGAGTAGAGCATGTGGCGATCGTCGGCCGTGTAGGGCGTCCACCAGCCTTCCGCCACCACGTGCCCGTGGCGCACGAGCATGACGCTGTGCATCGCATCGACCTTCGCGTCGGCCGCGTCGACGAAGGCGAGGAGCGCGGCCGACGACACGCCCTGGGATTCGGGCGTGGCGCGCGGCAGGCGCGGTGTGGCGTCGAGCCGCGCGATGGCGACGACGAGGAGGGACAGGGCGACGGAAAACCGGAGCGGGCGTGGGGGCATCGCGGGGTGGGGATGCGGCACTGTAGCGGCGCCGGCGAGGTTGTCCGTCCCGATTTTCGTCCAACCGATGCGCAGCGCCGGCCCGCGCGTGGCCGGTGAGCCCGAGATTGGTCTCGACTGTCGGGCCGGAAGGCCTGACTCCGCTGGGCGCATGAAGATGACCGTCCACGCCCTCGCCGCCGCCTGTATCGTGTTTGCCAGCACCCTGCTGGTCTCCTGCAAGTCGGGCCACGGGCCGCTCCTCATCAATGTCAGCGGCGAGACGATGACCCTGCGCATCCACGCCGACGCCGGAGGGATCACGGACGGGGAATGCGGAGACCAGGCCGCCGTGTGGGTCGGCAAGTCGGGCGCGCAGACGACGCGCGTGGAGATCAAGATGCCGTCAGCCTCCTACGTCCTCGAGCGTGAGGCGCTGAACACGCCGTTCGGCAAGGACGAGACCACGGCCTTCGTCATCGAGGCGACCGGTCCGCGCAAGCTCACGCTGCGCGAGGCCGAGGTCTTCCTGCGCAACCGGCCGACGATCGCGCGGCCGCGGTAGTCGCGCCGTCACGACGGCGACGAAGGCGATGGGGGCGGCGCTGGCGGATCGGGGATGCGCCCGAGCAGCCGGCCGAGAAACTTCTTCGCGTACCACGCGCTGCGCTCGCGCACGATCGCCGGGCTCAATTCCCCGCGCAGGCCGAGCGCTGGCGCCGCTACGATGACCGTGCCGCCCTCCGGCTGCAGTGCCACCCAGCCGAGGGCGCGGCTCAGCTCGTCCGGCGCGACCTGCGCCTGGAGTTGCACGAACACGGCGCGGGCGATCTCGGCCTCGGCCGGCTCCTGGGTGATGTCGGCGATCGCCGCGACGGCGAGGAGGTTGCGCACATTCTGGCCGATGTCGTCGGTGCGCGCCGGCGGCCACGTGTCGAGGTGGCGAATGAGTTCCTGGATACGCGGCGTGAGGCGCCGCCCGCTCTGCGGTGGCGCCAGCGGCGTGTAGACGCCGTCGTCCGGCGGCAGGTCGTTGTAGGCCACGCGTGCGAGCGCGGCCTCGTCGATCGCGGAGAACGCCTCGTCGCCCACCAGCGTGACCGGCGCGACGTGACCGGCTGAGACCGCGATCGCCCCGGCCACGACCCAGGCGGCGAGGGACGAGCCCGCCCAGACGAGTTCGGGGCGTCGCAGCCGCCGGCCCGCATCCCAGCGAAACAGGCGCGCGCCGGCGAGCGCGGCCGCCGCGCCGATCACGAGCAGCATGCACGCGCTGAAGCCCGCGTGCCGCAATCCGTGCGGGTGATTGAAACACGGCTGGAGCACCTCCACCGCGTAGCGCCCCGGCATGAAGCTCGCGAGCCGCTGCGCCCATTCGGGCAGCACCGCGAGCGGCACGCCGACGCCTCCGATCATGATCATCGGCAGGAAAAGGCACTGGCCGATCGCCTGCACCGCCGGCACGTCGCGCGCGAGCGCCGCCACGACGAGCCCGAGTGCGAGAAACGCGCCGGCCACGAGCGCGAACGCGGCGGCCAGCGATCCCGGGTGCGCCGGCCACGGCGTGCCGTAGATCGCATGCGCCAGCGCGAGCTGCATGGCGGTGGCGAGCGCGATGATGAGCGCGCGGGCGACGAGCGTGCCGGCCAGGAGGGCGGAGAGCGGCACGGGTGTGAGCCGGTAGTGGCGCCACACGCCGCGCTCCCGCTCGGCCACGAGCCCGGTGGGCAGCCCGAAGCACGCGCCGCCGAGGATGGTGATGGTGAGCAGCTGCCCCATCTGCGCGAGCAGCGGCGGTTCGCCCGCGCGAAACACGCTGCCGAAGGCCAGCAGGAAGAACAGCGGCACGAGGAAACCGTAGACGATGGCCTGGCGGCTGCGGAAATTGAGGCGCAGCACGAGCACGGCGTGGTGCAGAAGCGCGGTGATCATCGGGCCCCGCCTTCCGCATCGAAGCGACGCCCGGTCAGGTGCAGGAAGGCATCCTCCAGGCTCGGCGGCGCGACGTGGATCTCCTCGATCGTGCACGCGCTGCGCGCGAGGACCGCCGCCAGCGCGGCGAGCGTGCGCGCGGGATCGGTCGTGTGCAGGAGACGCGTGTCGCCGGCGTCGACACAGGACGCCACGCCGGGAAGTGCGCCGAGTTCCACCGACGAGGGCGCGGGCCGCGCACGCACGCGCACGTGCGCGGTCAGGCCGGCCCGCGCGATCACCTCGCCGGGTGTGCCCGTCGCAAGGATACGCCCACGATCCATGAGCACGAGCCGGTCGCACAGCTGCTGCGCCTCGGCCATGTCGTGCGTGCTCAGCAGGACGGCACACCCGGCGTCGCGCCGCGCGCGGATGCGGTCGTGCAGGTCCCGTCGCGCGGCCGGATCGAGCCCCGCCGTCGGCTCGTCGAGCACGAGCACCCGCGGCGCGTGCACGAAGGCGAGGGCGAGCGCGAGCCGCTGGCGTTGTCCACCCGAGAGCGCGGCGAAGGCCGTGCGCGCCTGGTCGGCCAGCGCGAACTCCTCGAGCACGGCGTCGGCGCGCGCCCGCGGCTGACCGTGCAGCGCGGCGAAGAGGCGCAGGGCCTCGCGCGGGGTGATGTGGTCCTGGAGGGTCGTGGACTGGAGCACGGCGCCGACTCGCGCCCGCCCGCCGGCCGCGCCCATCGTGGTGTCGGACCCTTCGATCGCGACCGACCCGGCGTCGGGCGTGCGCAGGCCGAGCAGGCACTCGAGCGTCGAGGTCTTGCCCGCGCCGTTGGGACCGAGCAGGCCGACGATCTCGCCGTGCGCGACCTCGAGCGACACGCCGCGCACGGCGGCGGTGTCGCCGTAGTGTTTGACGAGGTCGCGCGCGCGGACGGCGGTCATGGCGGCGATTGCGGGACGCGCGGCACGGCGGCGCGAGCGGATTGTGCGCGTCGCTCAGGACGCGCGCGCCCGTGCGCGCACGGTGTCGATCGCCTCGAATGCGCGCCAGCAGGCATAGGACACGCCGATCGTCGCCGCGAACGCGATACAGGCCGTGAGGAGCGAGTCGTTGGCCGCGAATGCGTAGACCGTCGCGACCGCGACGTTGGCCGGGAATGTCGCGAGCAGGATGCGCCGCGTCGGCACGCCGGCTGCGGCCGCGATCATCACCGACGTTTCCGCCAGGACCGGCACGCTGCGCAGGCAGGCGAGGGTGAGCGTGGCGTGGCGCTCCATCGAGTCGCGCAGCCGGGTGAGTTCCGCCTCGGGGATGAATCGCGGCGCCATCCGGCCCACCGCGGTGCGCCCGACCCCGATCGCCACGAGCACGCCGAGGCCCAGGCCGAGCGACCCGCCGACGATGCCGAGCGCGGTGCCCGCGTGTGCCGCGAGGAAGATCAACACCCAGGCCGACGGCACCGGCAGGAGCGCGTCGAGCCCGAGCAGGGCGATGGTCGCGGCGACGAGCCAGCCGGTGTTTTGCCGGAGCGATTCGATCAGCGGCACGAACACCGCCTCGCCGAAGACGAGGAATGGCAGGCACACGAGCGCGCTCACCCCGAACACGAGGACGCTCAGACGGATGATGGACCGGCGCGGCATGGGACGAGGCGACAAGGAAGACTCCGTTCCCGCGTATCCGCGAGTAAATCCCCGCGATTGCCGGCCTGCGCGTGCGATCGCATCCCCACGCCACACACGCCCACGGCCTCGCCGCTGGCTGCCCAACTAGGACTCGAACCTAGACAAACAGAGTCAGAATCTGTTGTGCTACCATTACACCATTGGGCAGTGGCAAAGAGGCGCTGAGTAAAGAGCCGAGGCGCGGGTCGACAAGGAAGAAAATGGGTGACTTTTCGCCAGTTCCACCGGCCGCCGGGCATGGACCCGGCATGGTCGACGTCGTCCGGAGCCGGCGTCGGCGGTGGGTCGCTTCGCCGGCGGGCGCCCGTGGGATTTTGGCGCTGCGTTGCCAAGAAACGCCGACCTTTTCGCAACCACGGGGCAGTTGCCTTCGGGTGTCCTCGCTAGGATTCACCCACCTCCCCGCGGGCGACCGCGTCCAGCCGGCATGAACGCCATCCTCCTGACCGTTTTCATCGGATTCATCCTCGTCAACCTGTTCGTCGTGCTCTTTTTGCGCTACCGCAAGGACGCGCCGTCGAGCAGCGCGGAGCGCGACAGCCTGCTGCCGTTGGAGGAGGAAACCTGGCGTCCGGCCTCGCCCGCGCGTTCCGGGCCGGCGCCTGCCCCCGAGGTCCGTTGAGGCGCCCGGGCTCCCCGCACTCTCACCCAACCCCCACCGTCACGTCTTTCCACCTATGGCCGGCCAGAAAGTAACCATCGAGTTCAACGACCGCATCGTGCGGCAGTTCATGATCGCCTCCATCTTCTGGGGGGCCGTCGGCATGCTCGTCGGCGTGATCATCGCCGCGCAGATGCGGTTTCACGTGCTGAACTTCGACACGTCGTGGCTGACCTTTGGCCGCCTGCGCCCGCTGCACACCAACGCCGTGATCTTCGCGTTCGTGGGCAACATGATGTTCGCCGGCATCTATCACTCGTCGCAGCGCCTGCTCAAGGCGCGGATGGCCTCGGATTTTCTCTCCAGCCTGCACTTCTGGGGCTGGCAGCTGATCATCGTCGCGGCCGCGATCACGCTCCCGCTCGGGATGACGCGCGGCAAGGAGTACGCGGAATTGATCACGCCGATCGCCGGGTGTGTCGCGCTGATCTGGGTGGTGTTTGCGATCAACTTCTTCTGGACCGTCGCGATCCGGCGCGAGAAGTCCCTCTACGTCGCGATCTGGTTCTACATCGCGACGATCATCACCGTGGCGATGCTCTACATCGTCAACAACCTCGCGATCCCGACGAGCCTGGTGCACAGCTACCCGGTCTTCGGCGGCGTGCAGGATGCGCTCGTGCAGTGGTGGTACGGGCACAACGCCGTGGCGTTCTTCCTCACCACGCCGATCCTCGGCATCATGTACTACTACATGCCGAAGGCGGCGGACCGTCCGGTCTACTCCTACCGGCTGTCGGTCGTGCATTTCTGGTCGCTGGTCTTCCTCTACATCTGGGCCGGCCCGCACCACCTGCTGCATACGGCGCTGCCCGAGTGGCTCCAGTCGCTGGGCATGCTCTTCTCGCTCATGCTCTGGGCGCCGTCGTGGGGCGGCATGCTCAACGGCCTGCTCACGCTGCGCGGCGCGTGGGACAAGCTGCGCACCGACCCGGTGCTGAAGTTCTTCGCCGCCGGCGTGACGTTCTACGGCATGGCGACGTTCGAGGGCCCGCTGCTCTCGATCAAGTCGGTCAACGCCCTCTCGCACTACACGGACTGGACGATCGGCCACGTGCATGGCGGCGCGCTCGGGTGGAATGCGTTGATGGCGGCCGGCATGTTCTACTGGCTCACGCCGCGGCTCTGGAACACGCGGCTGTATTCGATCGGCGCGGCCAACATGCACTTCTGGCTGAGCCTGATCGGCATCATGATCTACATGGGCTCGATGTGGGTGGCCGGGCCGACCCAGGGCCTGATGCTCGGCGCCACCGCCGAGGGCGGCACGATCCTGCGGTATCCCAACTTCGTGGAGACGCTGCTCGAGATCCGCCCGATGTATCTCTTCCGCATGCTCGGCGGCGCGATCTTCCTGGCCGGCTGGTTCATCCTCGCGTGGAACATCTGGATGACCGTGCGCGCCGGCCAGGCCGTCAACGGCGTGATGGAGGTGCACGAGGACGAGCACGCCGCGAAGGAGATCTCGCTGCGGGAGTCGTTCGTCAACGCGCCGTTCCTCTACTCGGCGGGGATCATCGTGCTCACGCTCGTCTGGGCGTTCTCGCCGCACGCCGTCTCGCTCTTCTCGCTGCTCATGCTCGCGCTCGTGTGCATCATGTCGTTCGTCCACCTGCAGGTGAGCGGGCGGACGTGGGGCCAGTGGTACGATCAGCTCCTGTGCAGCTGGTTCCCCTTCACCGTGCTGGTCCTGCTCGCGGTGGTGATCGGCGGGGTGGTGCAGATCGTGCCCCTCGTGACGATCGACCGCGACAAGGTGGTCGAGGACCGCATCCAGGTCCCGTATACACCGCTCGAGCTGGCCGGCCGCGACATCTACGTGCGCGAGGGCTGCTACAACTGCCACTCGCAGATGATCCGCCCGTTCGTCGGCGAGGTGCTGCGCTACGGCGACTACTCGCGCCTGGGCGAGAGCATCTACGACCATCCCTACCAGTGGGGCTCGAAGCGCACCGGGCCCGACCTCGCGCGCGTCGGCGGCAAGTACAACCACGCCTGGCACTACCGCCACATGGAGAACCCGCGCTCGACCTCGGCCGACTCGAACATGCCGAACTACCCGTGGCTGATCGAGGCGCGGACCGACGCGGCCGCCCTTCCCTCGAAGATCCGCGTGCAGCGCATGCTCGGGGTGCCGTATCCGGAGATGAGCGACGAGGAGATCGCCGCGCAGTTCGACGGGCAGGCGAAGCGGATCTCGGCCGAGCTCGCCGCGCCGGGCTCGGACATCTTCGTCGAGCACGACCGCGAGATCGTGGCGCTCATCGCCTACCTCCAGCAGCTCGGCAAATCCCAGCCCCACACGCCCGGCACCGCCGCCGCGGCCTCCCGGCCATGAGGGACCGGCTCGTCCTCGAGGCCTGGCAGCTGGTGTTCCCGGCGATCGGGATCGTGCTGTTCATGGCCGTCTTCCTCTGGGCCGTCGTCCGCGCCGCGCGGATGAAGCGGCCCGCCCTCGACCGCATGCTCCACCTCCCGATGGAGCAGGAATCCTCACGCCCCGCCTCCCATGTCCGAACAGAATAAATCAAACGCGTCCGCCCACGAGCCCGCCCTGCGCCCGCACACCTATGACGGCATCGCGGAGTACGACGCGCGTCTGCCGAACTGGTGGCTCTTCACGCTCTACGGCGCCATCGCGTTTTCCATCGTGTATTGGATGTTCTACCACACGACGGGCATGGGCCTGCGCGACGAGCAGGTGCTGGCGCAGAGGATGGAGGTCGTGGCCGAGGCCCGCCTCGCCAGCTCGATGGGCTCGCTCACCGACGCGGAGCTCTGGGCGATGAGCCGCGATCCGAAGTTCACCACCGCCGGCCGGGCGATCTTCAACGCCAACTGCACGGCCTGCCACCTCGCCAGCCTTCGTGGCAAGGCGGAGAATCCCGCCGCCGTCGGCCCGAGCCTGGTGGACGCCGAGTGGATCCATGGCGGCGCACCCGGCCAGGTGCGCCACACCATCGAGGCCGGCGTGCCCGAGAAGGGCATGCAGTCCTGGGGCCCCGTGCTCGGCGACCGCAAGGTGATCGAGGTGATGGCCTACGTGCTCAGCCACCACAAGGAGCCGGCCGCGCCGTGAGCGCGCGCGCATGACGGGACGGCGAGCCTCGCGCGGCGCGCGCCCGCGCTCCCGCGGGGGCGCCGGCCTTTGCGTCCGAGGCCTTTTGCCCTTCATTGCCCTTCAGTCGCCATGAGTCAGGCCCAGCCTCCCCGCCGCAGCGCACCCACGCGTGACACCCTCGCCTCGATCCGCGTCGATGGCGGGCGCATGTCGATCCATCCGGCGGATACACATGGCCGCTACACGCTCTGGCGCCGCGTCGCGGCGGTCGGATTGATCGCGATCTATGTGCTGCTGCCCTGGATCCCGGTCGGCGGGCACCCTGCGGTGTTTCTCGACGTGTCGCGCCTGCGCTTCCACTTTTTCGGGCTGACGCTCGCGGCGCAGGACCTCTGGCTCGGCTTCTTCCTGCTCACGGGCATGGCGTTCGGGCTGTTCTTCATCACGGCGCTGTTCGGCCGGCTTTGGTGCGGCTGGGCCTGCCCGCAGACGGTGTTCCTCGAGCACGTCTACCGGCGCATCGAGCGCTGGATCGAGGGCGACGCGCAGGAGCGCCGCCAGCTCGACAAGGGCGCCTGGACGCAGGCCAAGGTGCTGCGCCGCGGGCTCAAGCTCGCGATCTTCGCGCTCGTCTCGCTGGTGATCGCGCACGTGCTGCTCGCGTATTTCGTGTCGCTGCCGGAGCTCTGGCGCATGATGACGCACGCGCCCACGCAACACTGGGGCGTGTTCCTCTTCGTCGTGGTCGTGACGGCGCTGCTCTTCCTCAACTTCACGTGGTTTCGCGAGCAGTTGTGCATCATCCTCTGTCCGTACGGCCGGCTCCAGTCCGCGCTGATCGATGACGACTCGGTGACGATCGGCTACGACGAGATCCGCGGCGAGCCGCGCGGCAAGGCGCACCACGGGCCCGCCGCCATGCCGGGGCCCGGCGGAGTCGACCCGACCCTGAGCGGGAGGGTCGGCGACTGCATCGACTGCTTCAAGTGCGTGCATGTCTGCCCGACCGGCATCGACATCCGCCAGGGCATGCAGCTCGAGTGCATCGGCTGCGCCAACTGCATCGACGCCTGCGACGACGTGATGACGCGCCTCGGGCGTCCGCGCGGGCTCATCCGCTACGATTCGCTCAACGGCCTCGCCGGGCGCGCGCGCCGCCTGCTGCGCCCGCGCATCGTGGTCTACTCGATCCTGCTGTTCGCCGGCGCCGGCGCCGCGGCCTTTTCCGCCGCGCGTTACGAGCCCATGAGCCTGAGCGCGGTGCGCATGGTCGGCGCGCCGTACTTCGTCGACGCCGATACGGTGCGAAATCAGTTCAACGTTCGCGTGATCAACAAGCAGTCCGAGCCCGCGACCTTCGCGCTCGCCGTCGAGCCGGTCGCCGGCGCGCCCGAGGGGCTGCGCTGGTCGGGGTGGGAGGATGGCGTGGTCGTCGGCCCGGGTGCCGAGGAGGTGCGTCCGCTCATCCTCTTCGTGCCGCGCGAACACTACGCGGGAAAGTTCCGCCTGCGGCTCGTCGCGACCGGGGCGGCCGGAGGCGCGCGCATCGGGCGCGAGGTCGAGTTCGTCGGACCGGATCCGCGCCTGCTCAAGGCCCATGCCACGCCTGCCCCGTAACCGTCTCTGGATTCTGGTGACGCTCGCCTTTCTCGCCCTCATCGCGGCATGGACGGCGCTCATCATCGTCGCCAATCGCAACCAGCCCGAGCCGGTCCCGATCGTGCGATGAGCACCGCGCTCCTGGCTTCCCCCCGGCCGGACGCGCCGACTGCGGCGACCTGCCTGCATTGCGGCAACACCTTCCAGCCGGTGGAGGGGCGCACCGGGTACTGCTGCACCGGCTGCGAGTACGTGCACCGGCTCATCACCGGCCAGAACCTGGACCGCTTCTACGCGCTGCGCCGCGGGGCCTCGGCGCCGGTGCGCCCGGTCGTCTTCCAGCCGCGCGACCTGCGTTGGCTCGAAGGCCTGGTCAAGCGTGCGGAGGAACGGGCCGTGGGCGACGAGGCGGCGCTCGAGCTCGACGTGCAGGGCATCTCGTGCGTCGGCTGCGTGTGGCTGATCGACCGCGTGGCACGCGACTTTCCCGGTGTGTGCGGGACGCACATCAACGCCTCGGTCGGCCGGCTCCGCCTGCGCTGGACGCGCGGGGCGTGCGACGTCACGGCCTTCGCCCGCGAGCTTCAGCAGTTCGGCTACCTCGTCGGCCCCGCCTCGAAGCTCGTGCGCACCGAGAGCAGCGCGATCATCCTGCGGCTCGGCCTGTGTGCGGCCTTCGCGATGAACGGCATGCTCTTCTCGCTGCCGCCGTACCTCGGGATGGAGCCGGACTTTCCCTTCGCCGGCCTGTTTGTCGCGCTGTCGTTTCTCTTCGCGACGCTGAGCGTGCTCGTCGGCGGGACCTACTTCATCGCGCGCGCCTGGCGCAGCCTGGGCCGGCGCGTGCTGCACATCGACCTGCCCATCGCACTCGGCATCCTCGTGGGTTACGCCGGTTCGATCTACGCGTGGACGCAGGCGAGCCTCGGCTTCGTCTACTTCGATTTCGTCACCACGTTCACCTTCCTGATGTTGGTCGGGCGTTGGACACAACTCGCGGCGGTGGAGAAGAACCGCAACCACCTGCTCGGCCTGCGCCAGGACCTGCCGCCGGTGGAGCTCGTGGAGTCCGACCGACGGAGTGGCCGCGGCGACGATGCCGTGGCTGGCGCGCCTGCCTCGTCCGGCGTCGCCTCCTCCGCCGCAGGCACAACCCACCACGCCGTGGCGACCAAACCCGCGGAGGCCCTCGACCGCGGCGACCGCTTCTCGATCGGCCCAGGGCAGGTCGTGCCCGTCTCGAGCACGCTGCTCGGTCCCGCGGGCTCACTCGGTCTCGACTGGATCAGTGGCGAGTCCGAGGCGCGCGCCGCGAGCCCCGGACAGGTGATCGAGTCCGGCGCCATCAACCTCAGCCCCCACGCGCTGCGGCTCGAGGCACTCGAGCCGTGGGGCACCTCGCTGCTCGCGCGGCTCTTCGCCGTGCCGACGCCGGCTGAGTGGCGCAACCGCACCCTCGAGCGGGTGATCCGCTTCTACCTGCTGGCGGTTCTGGTCGTGGCGGTGATCGGTGGGCTGGTCTGGTGGTTTCTTTCGCACGACGCGCGCGCCACGCTGCAGGTCGTGGTGTCGGTGCTCGTGGTCTCGTGCCCGTGTGCGATCGGCGTGACGCTCCCGCTCATCGACGAACTCGCGGTGGCGCGGCTGCGTCACGCCGGCGTGTTCGTGCGCTCCGAGACGCTCTGGTCGCGGATCGCGCGCGTGCGCAAGATCATCTTCGACAAGACCGGCACGCTCACGCTTGAGTCACTCGTGCTGCGCGACCCCGAGGCCCTCGCCGCGCTCTCGCCCGACGCGCGCACCGCGCTCTGGCACCTTGTGCGTCTCGCGCGGCATCCCGTCGCCTCCTGCCTGCGCGAGGCGATGCTGGCGCGCGGGTGCGTCGAGGCGGCTGAGTGCAAAGTGCAAGGTTTGACCCCTTTTCGGGAGGTGCGCGAGGAGGTCGGGTTCGGCCTCGAGTGGCGCGATGCCGCGGGACGCGCCTGGCGCCTGGGTCGCGGCGCGTGGATCGAGCCGGGCGCGACGGCGGCGGGCGATGTCGCGTTCGGATGCGACGGCCACGTGCTCGCGTGGTTCCAGGTGGCCGAGGCGGTGCGCGACGACGCCGTAGCCGAGGTCGCACGCCTGCAGGCGCTCGGACAGCAGGTGTTCATCCTCAGCGGCGACCGGCCGGAAAAGGTCGCCGCCATGGCCGACCGTCTGCGCTTCGCGCCGGAGGCGGCGGTCGCGGGCATGACGCCGGAGGGCAAGGCCGCGTGGGTCCGGGACCTCGACGCAGGCGACACACTCATGATTGGCGACGGCGCCAACGACAGCCTCGCCTTCGATGCGGCCACCTGCCGGGGCACGCCGGCGATCGAGCGCGGCCTGCTCGAGCATCGTGCGGACTTTTTCTTCCTCGGTCGAGGCCTCTCCGGAATACGCAAGCTCATCGAAGCCGCCCACGTGCGCCGCCGTGCGATCGAGCACGTGCTGGGCTTTGCCGTCGTCTACAATGTCGTCGTCGTTGGCGTGGCGCTCGCCGGCCACATGAACCCGCTCGTCGCCGCCGTCGTCATGCCCGCGAGCGCGCTCGTCACGCTCGCGCTCGCGACGTGGCGCATGCGGCAGGTGTGAAGGCTTTTCGTCGGCCGCCCGCTCGCGGGCGCCCGCGAGCGGGCAGCCTACGATGAGCCGCATGTGCGCAAGGCACAGTCCAGTTCAGCTCGAGTCGACCGCCCCTTGCCTTTCTACGTGTCCTCTGTGGCCTCTGTGGTTCAAGTTCCTCAGTCATACATGAAACCCACCATCGTCATCACCGGCGCGTCGCAAGGCATCGGCGCGGCCATCGCGCGTGAGTTTGCCCGCGAGGTGCGCGGCGTGCGCCTCGCCCTCGTCGCGCGCAACGAGCGCAACCTCGCGCGCGTCGCCGCCGCGTGCTCGAAGCTCGGCGCGAAGCCGAAGGTCTTTGCCTGCGACGTGACGGATCCCGCCGCGGTCACGGCCGCCGCCGCCGTCGTGTCGCGCGCCTTCGGCGTCGCCGACGTGCTCGTCAACAACGCCGGCGCCTTCGCGCCGCGGCCGTTTCTCGACGAGACGGTGGAAAACTTCGACCGCATGGTCGCAGTCAACCTGCGCAGCGCGTTCCTCGTGTCGCGGGCCTTTGTGCCGGCGATGGCGAAGCGCGGGCGCGGCCATGTCTTCATGATGAGCTCGATCGCCGGGCTCGATGCGTATCCACAGGCCACGTCCTACTGCGCCGCCAAGTTCGGCGTGACCGGCCTCGGCGCCGTGATGCGACGCGAATTGCGCGGGAAGGGCGTGCGCGTGACCACGCTCTACCCGGGCGCGACCTGGACGCCGTCGTGGGAAAAGTCCGGGGTGAAGCCCGAGCGCCTCATGCCGGCGCGGGCGATCGCGCGCGCCGTGGTCGAGGCCTGGCGCCTCGGACCCGATGCGGTGGTCGAGGACATCGTCCTGCGCCCGCCGCTCGGCGATGTGTGAGCCGGCCACTCACGCAGTCGGGCCTTGGGTCCAGCGTGAGAGTGTCGGCACGGAAAGGTGGACGAGTCTGTCCCCGGGCGCGTGGTGAGGACGCCGCACCGCACGAGGGACGCGCAGGGCGCCCGCGACAGAACGGCCGGGGGACACGGCCGGCCACCTCGGGCTGCTTGAGTCCGCCTCAGAACAGCGAATCCGTCGGGGCGTGCGTCGCCGGAGTGGTCTGGCGGGCGCGGGCCTTCGGTGCGGATGCGGCGGGGAGCCGGGCCGGAGCCGCGGCGACCGGATGCGGCGTCGCACCGGCGATCGGTGTCAGCTCGTCGCGGCCGAAGAGCGAGGACAGGTCGGCCACGGCCTCGTGGAGGTGCGCGGCTTGGGCGTTGAGCTCGGCGGAGGCGCTCGCGGCCTCCTCGGCCGTGGCCGCGTTGGCCTGGGTGACCTGGTCCATGCGGCTGACCGCCGTATTCACTTCGCCGATATTGCGGGCCTGCTCGTTGGAGGCATTGGCCACGCCGGCCATCAGCTCGTCCATCTGGCGGGCGCGCGCGACGATCTGCTCGAGCTGGGCGCTCACCTTCTGGCTCGTCTCCACGCCGCGGTCGCTCTTGGCGAGGGAGCTCTCGACGGACTCGGCCGTCTCGCGTGCGGCGTTGGCGCTGCGCTGGGCGAGGGCACGGACCTCCTCGGCGACCACGGCGAAACCCGCGCCGGCCTCACCGGCGCGCGCGGCCTCGACCGCGGCGTTGAGCGCGAGGATGTTCGTCTGGAAGGCGATCTCGTCGATCGACTTGAGGATCTTGGCGATGCTCGTGCTGGAGTCCTTGATCTCGTGCATCGCGGCCGTCATCGCGCGCATCTGCTCGACGCCGGTGTCGGCGGCGGTGCGCGTCTCGGTCGCGAGGCCCTTGGCCTGCGTGGCGTTCGAGGCGTTCTGCCGGGTCTGGCCGGCCATCTCCTCGAGCGAGGCGCTCGTCTCCTCGAGGGCGGCGGCCTGCTCGGAGGCGCCGTCGGCCACACGCTGGCTGCTGGCCGAGATGAGGTGCGAGGCGGAGGAGGTCTGCTCGGCGTTGGTCGCGAGCGAGGTGATCACGGAGCGCACGCGGCGGCTCAGGCGGATGCCGATGAAGTAGGTGAGCAGCACGCCGGCGGCGATGCCGAGGCCGGTCACGCCGAGCACGCTCCAGCGCACGATCTGCTCGGTCCGGTTCGCGGCGACCGCGCGCTCGTGCGCGACGGTCTCGAGGATCTCGGTGAGTTGATTGATCACGCCGCGCGTCTTTTCAAACGACTCGGCGCCGCTCGAGAGCGTGAGGTCGATGGCAAGGCGCCGGCCTTCCGGGGTGTTGGCGGTGCGGCCGTCGACGGCCTGTTGGGAAAGCGGCTTCCAGGCGACGAAGCCGGTCTCGAAGGCATGCGCGAGGGCCTCGACGCGTTCGGTCGCGACCGGCGCGACCGTCTTGCGAAACGCCGCCCACCGCTCCTCGACCTGCGCGATGTTCTCGGCGTGCTCCTTCACGAAGGCGTCGAACTGCTTCGTGCCGGGCGCGGCGAAGATGAGTGAACGCTCGGCCACGAGAGCCTGCTGCAGGTCGCGGTCGACCTGGATGAGCAGGTCGGTCGAGGGCAGCAGCACGTGCACGGAGGTGTCGAGGTGCGCGGCGATCTTGTGGCTCGCGCGCTCGCCGATGAATCCGGTGATCGCGCAGAGCACGACCAGCGTGGTGAATCCGAAGATGATCTGGCGGCTGACGGTGATGCGATTGGCCATGTCGTGTGTCCTCACTCGATCTTTTCCACATCCACCCCGATGCAGATCGCGCCGATGAGCGCTTCGCCGTCGAGGACGGGCACCGAGACCTGGATGCTGTAGGTCTGCGTGCTCTCATCGAAATCCATCCTGCCGAGGAATACCGTGCCCTTGCCCTTGAAGCACTCGGTGAACTTCGCCTCGTCGCCCTGCCAGTAGTCACTGGTCTTGTCGGTCTGGGCGACGTTGGCGCCCTGGTTGTCCATGACGAAGACCTCGGACACGTAGGCGTGCGATTGCTTCCACGCGGCGAGGTGTTTCCCCGCGGGGGAGTCGATCAGCACCTTCATGAAGTCGGCGACGCCGGCCGTGGCCTGCCACTTCGCGTCGAGAGCCTTGATCTCGTCGAGCGTGCGGCCGGCGGCGTTCTGGGCCTTGACGGCCTCCACGATGACGGCGTCGCGGCCGAGCGCGGCGAGTTCGGACTCCGCGAGCTTGCGAACGGCGTCGGTCGACGCCGAGGCGAAGGCGGTCACACCGGAGGCGGCGACCGCGAGGACTGAGAGCAGGAACCTGGCTGGATGCATGACGTGTATGGGGGAAGGAGGATCAATACATCACCTGGAAGCGGCCGAGCAGGCGGCCGTTCGAGTCGCCCTGGCCGACCGTGCCCTGGATGTAGTTGAGCGTGAGCTTGAGATTGTCGCCATTGATCAGATACGCGCCGCCAAGCGTCCAGGAGTCGGTCTCGTCGTTTGCGGCGAGCGAGCTGGGGTCGAAGTGCTCGAGGCGTCCCATCAGGAGCCAGTGCTTGTTCACGGCCCACGAGGCGAACAGTCCCCAGCCGTCGGAACTCGAGTCCACCCCGGTCGAGGACGTGAAATCGTTGCGCAGCCATTCGCCGGTGAGGGTGGCTCGGCCCCAGGTGAACTGGAGGTCGGCGCCCACGCCGTCGCGCTGCGCGACCGTGCCGGGGGTGTCCATCGTGAAGGCGTTGAGGCCGCCATCGAGCTGGAATTTTCCGTCGTCGTCGCCGCCTTGCAGGATCGTGGCGGAGACGCGGCCGACGTAGAGAAACTCGTCGTTGTCGTTGGCGCCGTTGTTCACGCCGTTGCCGTTGAACACGCCGGTCGAGTAGGCGAGGCGGCCGGGCACGAGGTCACCGAAGAGTCCGACGCCGATCTGGCGGGACAACGTGAGGCGGTCGTTGGCGAGCGAGCGCTCGACCGTCTGCACCTTCGTGTCCGACATGAGCTGCTCGTAGCCGAAGGGCGACTTGAACTGGCCGGCGCGGACCGAGGCGGCGGAGTAGCGCGACCAGGTGAGAAAGCCGTCGGTCATCTGCGCGCTGTAGCCGGTGCGGCCGCCGACGCTGTTGTTGCCGAAGTCGCCCTCGAGCTTGAAGGAGAAGTCCTCGGCGAATGTACCCGCGACGTTGAGACGCGCCCGGCGCAGGAAGAAGCGGTCGTCGATTCCGGCCCAGCGCGCGTCGGGCGCGTCGCCGGTCTCTGCGTTGATGTGGAAGAATCCACCGATCGAGAGCTTCTGCTCCTTGCCGGCGGCAGCGGCGTAGACGGCCGCGGGTTTGGCGGGTTTGGCCGGTTCGGCCGCGGTCGCGACGACCGGTGCCGGGGAGGGTGTGGTCGCGCGGGCGGTGGCGAGCTGGTCGCGCAGCGAGCGATTCTCGGCGGCGAGTTCGTCGAACTTGCGCTCGAGGGCGGCGAGGCGCTCGAGCACGGAGGCGGGCACGCCCGGGTCGGGCGAAGTGGCGTCGGCCGCATAGAGCGAAGCGACGCCCGTGAGGATGCCCGCGCACAGGCAGGCCGTCATTCGGGCGATATGCATGGAGAGTGGTCCATGAATCGACCGTTTGAGGACGCACCTTAGAGAGGAGCCGGGTTCCGGGCCGGACGGAACTCTTCAGGAATGTGTGAAATTCGACCCAGTTCCCGGGAATCCGGGCGGAAGGTCGAACGCGCCGCGCGCGTCGATGCGTCCTCGCGGCGGGTTCGGAGAAACCGCCCTGCCGATGAAGCCTCGATCATGGACGTGAATGTCAGGCTCCAGCCTGTCGGCGCTGGACGGTGCCGGGCTGTCTCAGGCGGCGCGGCGCGCGGGTTCGGTGCGGCCGAGCTGCTCGGCGAGCGACGGCGCCGATTCGTCGGCCGAGCGCCGGCGCACGACGACCTTCTGGAAAAACAGGTTGTTCGGGATCTGGAGCAGCGCGCCATCCTCGGTCTCGAGCGTCGTGTAGAGAAAATTCAGGTCGGTGACGCGGCCCTTCACCGGTTCGCCGGCAAAGGCCACCTCGTCGCCGACCGAGAACGGCCGGAAGAACAGGATCACCATCGTGCAGGAGACGTTGCTGAGCACGCTCCAGACCGCGACGAAACCGATGGCGATGAGGCCGAGGATGGTCGAGAGCACGGCCCAGAGGCCGCCGAGGTTGGCGCCGAAGACGCCGAGCACGAGCACCGCGGTGACGGCGAAAATCAGCCAGCCGGCGACCTTGCGCACCGGGGCGACGTCGGCGGGCGTGAGGCGGGTGCGGTCGGCGAGCAGGGTGAGCCCGCGATTGAGCAGGAAGCGCACGACGATGGCGCCGACGATGACGGCCAGGGCGGCGGGCAGCGCGGCGATGATGTCGCGGGTGAACCCGGTGAGATCCGGAAGAGTGATGGACATGGCGTGTGGTGTATGTGGTGTGTGGTTACGACGGAGCGTGGGCCGGGGTCGCGCCGCGCTGCGAGGCCACCCATTCTCCGAGGCGGCAGGCGCGGGCCAGGAGTTCTCCGTCGGAACTCCGGCCTTCGAGAAGAGTCGAGATCAGCGAGGCGAGGAAGGCGTCGCCCGCGCCGACCGTATCCACGATCTGGACTGGGCGGGCGGGCTCCCACGTCCACTCGTGCCCGCGGAGCAGGCCGGCGCCGCGGGAGCCGGCCGTCACGCAGACGAGCGGCGTGCCGAGCCGGGCGGCGAGCGCGCGGGCGTGGATCTCCTCGCGCCCGGGCCACTCCGGCTCGTCGGCGGCGAGGCGGGCGGCCTCGGCGGCGTTGAGCTTGAGCACGGTCGAGCGCGCGGCGAGCGTGCGCACGAGGTCGGGGTCGTCGAAGGGCGGGCGCAGGTTGGCGTCGAAGACGGCGATCGCGTCGGGCGGCAGCACGGTGAGGAGGCGGTCGAGCGCGTTGCGGTTGAACGGCGTGCGCTGGGCGAGCGAGCCGAAGACGACGGCGCGGCAGCCCGCCGCCACCTGCACCACGTCGTGCGTCACGGGGATCTGGTCCCACGCGACGCTCGTCGTGATGTCGTAGGTGGCGTCGCCCTTTTCCGAGATCGTGGCGCGGACGTAGCCGGTGGGCAGCCCGAGGTGGCGCGCGACCAGCGTGGTGTCGATGCCCCAGCCGCGCAGGCGGGCGAGCAGCTCGTCACCGAGCAGATCGCGACCGACGGCGGAGACCACACGCACGTCGGCGCCGAGCTGGTGCAGGTGAAAGGCGACATTGAACGGCGCGCCGCCGGCGAAGAGGCCCTCGGGGAGAAAGTCCCAGAGCATCTCGCCGAAACACAGGACGACGGGCCGGTCGCGGGCGGGCTCCGGCATCGCTCAATCCTCCGCGAGATTGGCGGGATCGGCCTCGACGGCGTGGCAGGCGCGGATGAAGCACGCGGCCGACCACGCCTGGTAGGCCTTGCCCATGGGCCGGCCGGTCTGGCCGTGTACCCATTCGTTGAATTCCCACTCGCGCCCGCGGCCGAGGCGGTTGAGCTCGGCCACGCGCACCAGCTCGCGGCAGGCCACGTCGTGGAAGCCGAGCCGGTGGATGAACCACACCCACATCGCGCCGATGAACGGCCAGATCCCGCCGTTGTGGTAGTGGTGCGGGAGGTTGAGGAGGTTGACCGTGTAGTAGGCGCGCCAGTCGGGGTCGCCGGCCTGGACCACCGGGTAGAGGTTGGCGACGGGCCAGGGCTGGTTCACACCCACGCCCCACATGAAGTGAAACGCCTGCCGCGCCCTGTCGGCGTCGAGCAGATACATGAGCGAGGCGAGGATGTTGCCGAACACGTCGCAACGCCAGTTGAACGCGAACGGCGTGACCTCCGCGATGAGGTAGGAGGTGTCGCCGAGGGAGAACTGCCGGTCGGCGAAGCGGTGCGGGCGCAGGTCGTTGTCGCTCGCCTGCGTCGAGGGCCAGAACGTCTCGAGCACGCGCGTTCGGATCGTCTGCGACCAGCGCAGGTAGTCGGCCGCGCGCGTGTAGTCGCCGACGAACTCGAGGAGCCGGCCGAAGCAGACGTTGGCGCGAAACCACAGCACCTCGTCGTAGAGCACGTTGTAGCTGCGGCCGAAGAGGTCGGTCCAGTCGCCGGCCTCGGGGATCTCGAGCAGGCCGTCGTTGTTGCTGTCGTGGGCCGAGAGCCAGTTCATGGCGCGCTGGAGGCGCTCGAAGTGCTCGTGCAGGAACGCGTCGTCGCGCGTGCGCCGGTAGTAGTTGTAGAACGCGATGATCACCCACAGGCCGCTGTCGATGGAGCAGATGTTGCCCACGCCGGCGTAGTCGGGCCGGAGGTCGTCGATGCGCACGTTGGCCGGGATCTGGCCGGTGGGGGAGATGGCGCGCAGGAGCGTGTCGAGGGTGTTCTTCGCGGCGGTGCGCACGTCCTCGTCGGGCAGGTCGAGGGTGTTGATCACCGTGATCGAGCCGTCGCGCGCCCAGACGGAGCGGTAGTTGGCGTCGGTGCCGGTGACGGTGTTGTCGTCCAGCGAGCAGGCGCTGAAGCCGTGCGGGGTGATGTTCTTGCGCAGGGCCGCGAGGGCCTTGCCGTAGGCGGTGCGCAGGAGCTGTTTCTCCGCGTCGCTGAGCGCGGCGAGCTGCTCGCCGGAGAAAAGCATGCGAAACTCCGCCTTCATCTCCGGCGCGCCGACCTGCGCGCTGGAGAGCTTCACGCGCTCGCGCACGATGCCGAAGTGGCGCAGGCCCGCGAGCACGCCCTCGGCCATGACGTCGCGCGCGGTGTAGACCGGGACATGGACGGTCGCCTCGAACAACTCGGGCAGGCCGTTGTCCGGGATGATCCCGCGCACGCCCGGAAGCAGGAACATGCTGCTGTCGTTGCCGGTGTCGCCGGCGACGAGCACGGAATCGAGGTCGATCTTGAGCCGCCCGCACAGCCAGGCGAGCGTGCCGCCCTTGGTCGAGGCGAGCGGCACCACGTCGAGATCGCGGTGGCTGGAGTAGACGACGTGGACCTCCAGCCCGGCGTCGGCGAGCGCCCGGCGGATCGAGTCGAGCTGCTTGCGTGTGGCCTTCTCGAGAAACCAGCTCGACTTGAACTCGTGGAGAAATTCCGCGGGCTGCGCGCGCACCTTCGGCACCTTCGCCATCACGGCGCGGATCTTCTTGAGGTTCCACCCGGCCGCGAGATGGGCGGTGAAGTCCTTGAAGTCCACGCGCCCGCGCCAGTCGATCATCTGCGTGCCGACGCCGCCGATGACATAGTCCGGGGCGGGCAGCTCGCCCGAGTCAACGATCCGGCGCACGTCGTCGACGAGGCGCCCGGTGTTGTAGACGAGGATCGGCCGGTCGCGACGCGGGATCGCGTCCCACGTGGCGCGGAAGCGGCGCGACGACTCGGGATTGCCGAGGAGGGTGCCGTCGAGGTCGCTGCTGAAGAGTCGGATGGGTGGCGTGGTCGCGGTGTCGGGCATGGTGGTCGAGTGGCTGTCCGCGGCCCGACCGCGCATGCACCCGGGCGTGACGCGCCGAGCGTAGGAAACCGATGCGGCTGGTCAAGGGCCGCGGCCCGAAAGTTTTTCCGCGCACCGGTATCCGGGCCGCACGGGGTTGACGCCGATGTTATGGTGACCTCGCGATGCAACTGATCGACCACGCCGTCGTCGGGCTCTACCTTGCGGCGCTGCTGGTGGCGGGTGTCGTGCTGGCGCGGCGCGCGGGCGCGAGCACGGACGAATACTTTCTGGGAGGACGCCGGCTGCCCTGGTGGGCGCTCGGCGCCTCGGGCATGTCGAGCAACCTCGATGTGGCGGGCACGATGACCATCGTGACCATGATCACCCTCTATGGACTGCACGGTTTCTGGATCGAGATGCGTGGAGGCGTGGTGCTGCCGATCGCGGTGTTTCTCGCCTTCATGGGCAAATGGCACCGGCGGTCCGGCGTGATGACCACGGCCGAGTGGATGGAACTGCGCTTCGGGCGGGGGACGGGAGGGCGTGTTGCGCGCCTGGCGGCCGCATGCACGTATGTCGTGATCACGGTGGCGATGATCGTGTTCTTCCTTTCGGCCGGAGGAAAGTTTCTCGCCGCGTTCCTCCCGTTCACCGAGACGCAGTGCTCCGTCGCGGTCGCCCTCGTCGCGCTCGTCTACACGCTCGTGGGCGGGCTCTACGGCGTGATCTGGACGGATGTCGCGCAGGCCTTTCTGATCGGGCTGGCAGCGCTGTACGTGTCGTTCAAGGCAAGCGGCCTCGTCACCCCGGAACTGCTCGCGGGGTGGGAGGGCGCGGCGCTCAACCGCTTCGCGCCCCTGGGCGGCGATCCGCGTCTCGCTCCTTACGAGGCCTTCGGCTGGTTCCTCGTCGTGTGGCTCTTCAAGGGCGTGCTCGAGGGGCTCGGGGGCAGCGGAGGCTCGGCCTACATGGCACAGCGGTTCTACGCGGCGGGCAGCGATGCGGACTGCACGCGTATCGGCCTGCTCTGGACGCTCCTCTTCGCGGCGCGCTGGCCGATGGTCCTGGGCTTCGCCATCATGGCGATGCATCTCGGGCTGGAGGTGCGCGACGTGGCCGACGCCGAGGGCGTGCTGCCGGCCGTGCTCGCCTCCGAGCTCTTCCCGCCGGGCGTGCGCGGCCTGATGATCGCGGCCATGCTGGCGGCGGCCATGTCCACCTTCGACAGCACGATCAACGCAGGAGCCTCCTACCTCGTGCGCGACGTGTTTCTCGTCGTGTGGCCGCGCGCCGGTGAGCGGGCGCAGGTCAAGGCGGGCTACGTCGCCTCGGCGCTGCTCGTGGCGGCGGGGCTGGTGCTCGCGTTCGCGCTCGGCTCGACGGTCCTCGGGATCTGGGTGGGCATCGTGATGTTGTTGTTCCCGGCGTTCCTCGTGCCGTTCGCGCTGCGGTGGTTCTGGTCGCGGTTCAACGGCGCGGGCTTCACCGCAGGCATCGCGGGCGGTTTCGCCGCGGCGTGCGTGGTGTGGCGGCTCGATCCCACGGGCTGGAACGAAGCCGTGCGTTTTCTTGGCGTGGCGGGCGCGTCGCTCGTCGCGAGCCTCGCGGGCACATGGCTCGGCGCCCCCGTGCCGGAGCCGGTGCTGCGGGAGTTTTATGCGCGGGTGCGGCCACTCGGGCTGTGGCCCGCGGCGTGGCGCCGGGACGACCGCGACGAGCACCGGGGCGACCTCGCGGGCCTCGGCATCGCGTTGGTCTGGCAGGTACTGACGTTTCTGATACCGATGGGTGCTCTGCTCCGGATGTGGCCGTCGGTCGTTCCCGCGTCCATCGTATGGTGCGCGGCGGGTCTGTGGCTGCTGCGACGCGTGCGGCCCGGCGGGTGAGCCGCGCGCGGGCGACCGCCGCGGCTCAGTCGCCGTCGTTCCACGGCTCGTCCCAGTCGGTGTCGCTGAGGACGTTCATCGTCGGCCGGCCCTCCACGAGGCTGATGAGCTGCTGGGCGATGCCGGTCCAGGTGAACAGGCTGCGGGCCTTGTGCGCGCCCATGCGCGAGAGGCGCTGGGCGAGGCGCGGATGCTTGAGCGGCTTGTGCATCATGATGCCGAGGTCCTCGCGATCGAACGGATCGGCGTAGAGGGCGTGCCGGCCGAACGTCACGGCGCGGAACAACCCGCCGTGGATCGTGACGATCGTGGGCGTGCCGCAGGCCATCGCCTCGATCGCGGTCATGCCGAACGGTTCGTAGCGGCTGCTCAATACGAAGACGTCGGCCGCCCGGTAGTGGTCGGCGAGATCCTCGTCGGCGATGAAACTTCCGAAGCGCACGTGGCGCGTGAGCCCGAGCGCGCGAACGCGCTGCTTGAGCTGGCGCAGGATCCGGCGCTCCTGCGCATCCATCGAGGCGCCGCCGACCGCGAGGTGCAGCACGGCGTCGGGGATGCGGGCCGCCACGAGCGAAAACGCCTCGATGAGCAGATCGTAGCCCTTGTTGGTCGCGAGGCGACCGAGAGCGAGGATGGTCGGGGCCTTGAAGCCGAGGCGCCGCCGCAGGAGCTGGCGGGAGGCCTGGCTCACGGGAAAGAAGCGGTTGTCGTCGTATCCGGGCGGGATCATGTGCACCCGTTCGCCGGATACGCCGTAGTCCGCGGTGATCAGATCGATCTGCGGAGGCGTGGTGGCGATCACCTTGTCGCAGGTGCGGTAGAGGATGGTCTCGTGCTGGATGCGCTCGGTGAAGTTGAACTCCTTCTCGAAGCGCCCGGCGCGGTCCGGATAGTCGGTCTCCATCTGCCGCTTTTTCCACGATCCGAGCGAGTGCGGCGTGTGGATATGCATCACGCCGAGGGCCTCGGAGAGGCGCTGCCCGGCCACACCCGCGTCCCAGTAGTGCGAGTTGATGAACGCATAGTCCAACTTCTGCCGGCGGATGAAGCGGAGCGCGTTTTCGCACCACTCCATCAGGTCGCGGTGCAGGTACTCCTTCGAAATGAAGCCCGGCCCGCCGCACGGGGCGCGGAGCACGCGCACGCGGCTGTTGACCGTGTCGATCTCGGGCCGGTCCTCGAAGCGGCGCGTCCAGATGTCGACGTCGAATCCGAGTTGCGCGAGTTTCTTCGAGAGCTCGAGCACGTAGACGACCTGGCCGCCGGTGTCGGCGGCGCCGAGGGGAGGGTTGGCCGCGACGTAGCCGTGGGTCGAGACCATGGCGATGCGCGGGCGGGAGGAGAGGCTGGATGTACGTGCCATGCGCTCAGCGTAGCGGATCTGAAGCGATCCAACAAAGGTTTCCTCCCACTGTGGGGAAATTTTCCGGGGCGGGCGTGCGCGCAGGCCCCGGCCGCGGCGCCGGGGCGGCGCCCGGTGAGAAAAAGGGGGTTGTGCCGCGCCGGGCGGACCCTCAGCGTCGACGATCCTTCTCCGCGCCACGCCCATGAGTTTTTCGCCACCTGCTCCCTTGTCCCTCGACGGCTCCGCCTGCCGCATCGGCATCGTCGCGGCCCGCTACAATCCCGAGCTGGTCGACGCGCTGATCAGTCAGGTGAAGGGCTATCTCACGGCCGCCCGTGTGCCGGAGTCGGCCATCGAGCTGTGGCGCGTGCCGGGCTCGAACGAGATCCCGGTCGCCGTCTCCGCCATGCTCTGTCGGGGCGAGTTCGACGCCGTCGTCGCGCTCGGCGTGATCATCCGCGGCGGCACGATCCACTATGAAGTGATCGCCAGCTCCTCCGCCATCGCCTTGCAGGATGCCGCCATGACGGCCGGTGTGCCTGTCATCAACGGCATCGTCGTGGCGGAAAACGTGCAGCAGGCGCACGACCGCTGCCTGGGCGAGGTCAACCGTGGCGCCGAGTTCGCCTGGGCCGCGCTCGAGATGGCCGTGCTCAAGCGCACGCGGTTTCCGCGCAACTGATTTTCTGCCATGGCCAAGACTTCCCAACGACGCGACAACCGCGTCACCGCGATGCAGTTCCTGTATTCGTGGTCCATCAACCGGTCGGAAAACCTCGACCACGATCTGCACGAGTTCTTCTCGAGCAAGGAGCAGCCGCGCGACTACTACGCGTTTGCCGAGCAGCTCATCCACGGGGCGATCGAGAAGATGCCCGACGTGGACGCGAAGATCCGCTCGATGGCCGAGAACTGGGACTTCGAGCGCATCGCCAAGATCGACCTCGCCATCCTCCGGCTCGCGATCTTCGAGATGCTCTTCCGCAAGGACATCCCGCCGGTCGTCTCGATCAACGAGGCCATCGACCTGAGCAAGAGCTTCTCCAACGCCGACGCCAAGCGCTTCATCAACGGCATCCTCGACCGCCTCAAGGGCCAGCTCGACCGCCCGGCCCGGACGGCGGAAAAGTAGATGCGCGCCCCGGGGCGCGGACCACGGCGTCGCGGATCGGAGGCGCCGAGGCATGCCGCAGGCCGGTGCCCGATGCCGCAGCTCAAGCAGACTTCTCGACGCTCTCCTCCGGGCTCCGGCTTCTGATCTCTGATCCCTGACTCCCGTCTCCCGTGATCCTGCTCCTCTTCGATCTCGACGGCACGCTGGTCGACACCTCGGCGGACGATGCGCGCCTCTTCAGCGCCGCGCTCGACGAGGTCGCGGGCCAGCCCGTGCCATTGTACTCGTGGGATAAATACACGGAGATCACGGCGGCCGCGATCGCGCGCGAGGCGCTCGCGCCCGTGCTCGGCCGGCGCGCGCGTGATGGCGAGATCTACCAGGTGCGCGAGGCGCAGACTCGCCTCTGGGAAAAGGCGCTGGAGGCTGGTGAGCTGGACCTCCGGCCGGTGCCCGGGGCGATCGAGGTTTTCGCCGAGGCGCAGCGTCGCAAGGGTTGTGTCGCCGCCATCGCGACCGGTGGCTGGGGCCCGGCGGCACTGATCAAGCTCCACGCAGCCGGATTTCCCCTCGACGGCCTCGTCATCGCGTCGTCCGACGACGCCGAGACGCGGCAGAACATCCTCGGCACAGCCGGGATCCTCGCGGCTGCGGCGCGCGGGTGCTTCGGATTTTCCGGGCGTGTCGTGATCGGCGACGGCGTGTGGGACGCGCGCGTGGCCCGCGCGGTTCACGGTGGGTTCGTCGGTGTGTCCGCCGATCCCGCTCATGTCCTGCAGTTGCGCAGCGAGGGTGCGACCGCCGTGGTGCCGGACTTTCGTGATCGCGCCGCGTTCTGGGCGGCCGTCGACGCCGCGGTCAAGCGCGGCGCCGCATCGCCGGGAAATTGAGCCGGGCCCCCGCGCACACTCGGAAACGGGGGGCACCAGAACCGTCGTGGGTCACGGCCGACCCTTCGAACGGCGTGCACTCCTCGGGGTCCAACCCTGATATCGCGGTCAGCGTTTCCGTCGCAGAGCTTGACAGCTTTACAGTTTATGTGGTCGCAGCTGTCGGGCGATGACTTTCTAAGTCACTTTGTATCAATATCATGATGATGAGGAGGCGAAGTTGGCATGGAGTGTGCAACTTAAGGCGCAGTTTTATGAACAAACTCCGCTCACTCCTTGGTTGCGCTCTCCTCCTCGGTTCGGTCGCCGTCGCTCAGGCGGTCACCTACACCGACACCAACTGGCACGGCACCTTCCTGACCCAGGGTCAGTCGAAGGACGGCACCTTCGACCTGAAGCCGGCTTATGATCCCGCCTCCGAGCAGATCACGTCGGCGTCCGTGACCTTCACCTTCCTCGACGACGTGCTCAGCGACACCATCGTCCTCGGCTGGAAGTTCATCTTCCCGATCCTCGGCCAGGAAGGCGAAGCCGGCACGATCAGCCTGAACGGCGAGCAGATCGCCTCCGAGTCCTCGAGCGGGCTGTGGATCTTCGCGGGTCTGACCTACGGCGTCCCGGGCGACATCCTCCTCTCCCTCTCGAACACCGGCGTGCTCGACTACACGATCAAGTCCACGCAGGGCGACTTCTACTTCAAGACGGCGACCCTCGTGGCCGAAGCCAGCGCCCGCGCCGTTCCGGACGGTGGCACGACCGTCGCCCTCCTCGGCGCCAGCCTCCTCGGCCTCGCGGCCCTGCGTCGCCGGTTCGCGAAGTAACGAGACCCACGTCTCCAGTCATTTCTCCCAAGGACCCGCCTCGATCACGAGGCGGGTTCTTTTTTTCTAGGCCGCATTCACGCTGTCGGGTCTCGGGCCCAGGGTGAAGCATTCTGCACTGAACCGGAATTCCTCAGACGGATTGAACCGAAGGCAGCGAAAGGAACGAAGGCCGAGCCGGTTGCATGAAGATCGACCCGGGGCCTGGGCTCACCTCACCGGTGCAGAGCCGTGCCATGCGCACTTCCTCGCGCGACCATCGGTCGATGGGGCCCTTGTTTCCTTCGTTCCCGTGTGAACTGCGTTTGCCAGTCTGAAAGGTGGACGCGCCTGTCCCCAGGCGCGTGGTTTGGGGCGCTGCGCCGTATCGCGGACGCGCACGGGGCTCGCACCGGAACGAGCGTGGGACACGGCCGACCACCTCGGACGGCGTGCTCCCGCGTCAGCTCTTCGATCCCGTGGTCGCGATGCCCTGGATGAAGGTCTTCTGCGCGAAGAAGAACAGGATCACGATCGGCACGACGGTGACGGCGCTCGCCGCCATGAGGAAGTGCCACTGCACGCCGCCGGACTGCGTCTGGTAACTCTGGAGCGCGAGCGCGAGGGTGAAGGTGTGCCGGCGCGTCAGGTAGAGCAGGGGGCCGAGAAAGTCGTTCCACGCATGGAGAAAGTGAAACAGCGCCGCCACCGCGAGAACCGGCCGGCTCAACGGCAGGATGATGCGCCAGAAGATGCGCCACTCGCTGCAGCCGTCGATCCGCGCCGCCTCGCTGAGCTCCTCCGGGATGGATCGGAAGAATTGCCGCATGAGGAAGATGTTGAACGCGCTGCCGAAAAACGCCGGCACCCATAGCGGCAGCAGGGTTCCGATCCAGCCCAGGTTTTTGAATACACCATAGAGCGGCACCATCAGCACCGGGAAAGGGATCATCATCGTCGCCATGGTCAGCGCGAAAAACGCATCGCGCCCGCGCCATTTCAGCCGCGCGAAGCCGTAGGCGACCATCGCGTTGGAGAGCACGGTGCCGATCACGCCGAGCACGCAGACGATCACGGTGTTGCTCAGGAAGGTGAAGAAGCTGACATTGGCGTCCTCCGCCACGACCGCGCGACGTGCGACGGTGCCCTCGATCTCCTCGACGCTCCGGCCGCCCATGGCGGCGAGCGCCTTCGGGTAGTTTTCCCAACGAAACTGCACGCGCTCGTCGATCGCGCCGGGCGGCACGACGTCGCGGGCGCGGCCGGCCTCGAGCGTCTTGTCGGTGGCGGAACGCTCCGTGACGACCCACCAGCCGGGCTCGGCATGCCTGATCACGCGCAGCGACGCGTCGTTCGGGTCGTGTTTCGAGGCGGGCAACACGAGACGCTCGCCCGCGCGCAGGCCGGTCGCGATCTCGACGAGCACGGACGGTTCGCGCAGCTCGCTGTCGCGTGTCACCTCCACCTCGCGGCCGTCGATCTCCGTGTAATAGGCCAGCGGCAACAGCCGCGGCGGATGGGACATCGTCTGCTCGATCGGCATGAGCGAGGTGATGATCATCCAAACGAGCGGAAACCCGAAGACGATCGCGCCGAACCCGAGGCACGCGTAGACGACGAAGCGGGCGGTGACGGAGCGTTTCATCGGGAGCCCGGGTTCTGGGCACAGAGGTCACAGAGTCCCGGACCTGAGATCACGGAGCATCGCGCCAGGCCCAGGGATCGCCTGTCACGGCGTGCGGCCCGCTGACGATGGAGACAGGTCTTGTGCTGTGCCTTCAGACCTCGGTCCGAAAATGGAGGGCGGTGCTCCCGCACCGCCGCGCAAGGGCAGCGAGGAGCGTAGGCAGCTCGATCCCACCACAGCGGGACGGCCGGGTTCCGTTCGCGAGCGGGAGCCTTCCATTCCTGAGAAGCCGTGAGCAGCAAGACCCGGGTTTGAAGGCACGCCGTGGAGACGACTGCATGCCCTCCGTGAACTCCGGATCGACCTCTGTGCACTCTGTGACCCATGTCTGGACTCCGAATCATCTCAGCTCGAGTAGTGCACGCGCCGCGCCGCGACCTTCGTCGCGAGCCACGTGAGCGCGGCGATGAGCACGAAGAGCACCCACGCCATCGCCGACGCATAGCCCATGCGCAGATCGAAGAACGCCGTGGCGAACAGGTAGATCGTGTAGAGCAGCGTCGAGCGTGCCGGATAGCCCTCGAGCGGATTGGCGTTGGCCCCGATCCCACCGGCGATGACGAAGACCTGGGTGAACACCTGGAGGGAGCCGATGATGCCCATGATCACGTTGAAGTAGACGACCGGTGAGATGGTCGGGAGCGTGATGTGCCAGAAGCGCCGCCACGGGCTCGCGCCGTCGATCGCGGCCGACTCGTAGAGCTCCTTCGGCACGTCCTGCAGGCCGGCGAGGTAGATGACCATCGAGTTGCCCACGCCCCAGACGCTCATCAGGATCAACGCCGGCTTGGACCACGCCGGATCGGCGAGCCAGGCCGGCGGTGACCCGCCCCAGAGCGCGAAGACCGGCGTGAGCACCCAGTTGAGGATGCCGTACTGGCCGTTGAAGATCCACAGCCAGAGCAGCGACGAGGCGACGAGCGGCACGATCGACGGAAGGTAGAAGATGGTGCGGAAGACCGGTCGCCCGCGCACCTCGACGTTGAGCAGGAGCGCGAGGCCGAGCGACACGACCATGCCGAGCGGCACGGAAAACAGCGCGTAGAAAAGGGTGTTGCGCAGCGAGAGCCAGAACACGTCGTCCTGGAAAAGCTTCTGGTAGTTTTCCGCGCCGATCCACACCGGCTGCTTGAGGATCGAGTAGTCGCAGAAGCTGTAGAAGAGCGACGCGCCGACCGGGTAGAGCAGGAACACGGAGAATCCGATGATCCACAGGCTGGTGAACCCGAGCCCGGTGAAGAGGCGGCGGTAGTCGCGGGAGGTCATGGCCGAAGGAAGCAGATGCGCGCGGCTGATCGTCGGAGGTAGGGCGAGGCCTCTGGCCGAGCC
>Ga0315910_10000776_pt1 | contig 30794 bp, 23 predicted proteins | sample EdamamesoilMG_FD_204470 | JGI IMG/M metagenome (GOLD analysis project Ga0315910, IMG submission 204470) | Garden soil microbial communities collected in Santa Monica, California, United States - Edamame soil | ecosystem: Environmental > Terrestrial > Soil > Garden | place: USA: California... | reverse complement strand
TGCGGCGGCCAGTTCCGCGGCACCTGCGGCTTCGAGCCCGAGGACATCGACGCCTTCACGCGCCGGCCCGGCTCGCGGGCGGGGGGCTTCGACGGCCTGGTGTTCTCGCTGCTCTCCAACGAAGCCGGCTTCCTGGACGGCGACCTGATCACGATCACGTCGACGGGCGCGGCGCTCCTGATCTCCGAGAACGCGCTGACGACGGCGATGGGCGCGCCCGGCGCCGCCATCGACGTGGACGCCCTGGCCTACGACGACCAGGGACGGATCCTGTTCTCGCTGCAGGCCGACCTCTCGGCCACCGTGCCGCCCGTGCTCGACGGCGACATCCTGCGCCTCGAGCCCAACTTCTCGGGCGTCACCGTGTTCCTCTCCGAGGCCGACGTGCAGGCGCGCTTCACGCAGGCGACGGGCCTGACGGCGAGCATCCTGGACGTGCAGGCGCTGGAGTGGTCCAACGGCGAGGTGTGGGTGGCGGTGCAGTCGCCGAGCTCGCACGACGGCGCCGTGATCCAGGTCACGGGCACGCCCCAGGTCGTGGTCGACGAGGCGACCATGGCGCTGGGCGGCGCGGAGATCGACGCCCTCGGGGCCATGCGCCCGGGCGACGAGGTGCCCGTGCTGCACATCTCGCAGGAGCAGGCGTTGCCGGGCGATCTCGTGCACGTCGAGGTGAACGGGCGCTCGAACGGCTTCCTGATGGTGCTGATGGCGGGCCAGACGGGCTTCGTCGACTTCCTGCGCTTCCCGGGCTTCGGCGGCTGGTTCCTGAACCGCCTCGACCCCTGGCTGCGCGCCCAGGTCCTGGCGGGCAGCATCCCCTTCGTGCCGCTGGACGCGAACGGTCACTACTCGACCGACTGGAACCTGCCCGGCGCGACCGAGGCGGGCCTCGGCCTGGGCGGCGAGCTGGGCTGGAGCCTGCAGATGGTGGACGTGAGCACCTTCGAGCTCTCCGCGCCCTTCCGCGTGGAGAAGCTCTGAGAGAGGGCGCGGCGGACGGGGGCGCGTCCCCCGTCCGTCAGCGCGTCCCGTCGCCCACGGCGACCATGTGCTGCAGGTCGGGCAGGTAGGAGCGCAGCCCGCCCTCGTCCGAGACCCACACGCGGCCGCAGGGCACGAGCGCCTTGGGCGCCTCCCAGGCCACGTAGATCCAGTCGCCGCGCTTCTCGGCCGTGAACACGCGGCCCTCGGGCGAAAAGATGCGGTACTCGCTGTCGGTCACCTGCACGCGCCAGCTGTTCCAGGGCGAGACCAGCTCGGAGGCCGAGCCCGCGCTGCGGCGCAGCACGGCCACGTTGCTCGAGGTGGGCGTGTCCTTGGTCAGCGGGTTGCCGCCCACCATGGAGTCGGCCTGGTAGAAGAGCGGCTCGAGGCGATCGCTCCAGACGGCCACGCGCCCGTCGGCGAACTGCACGCTGACGCCGCTGCGCGTGAGGGCCGGGCCCACCGCGGGCGGCGAGCCGATGTCGCGCGGGCCCTCGACCTCTCCGCTCTGGGCCTGCACGAGCCAGGCCTGGCCGTCCTCGCTGACGATCAGGAGCCAGCCGGGCTTGCTGGGCAGGAAGACCGGCGTGCGCGCGATGCCGCCCAGGGTCTTCAGCTGCACCTCCCACTGGACCTCGCTCTGCTTGTTCAGGCGCGCCACCTTGCCGCGCCGGTCGGCGACGATGTGGTCGTCGCCCGAGGGCACGGGCGGCGCGTCGATCTTGTGGTTGCTCTTCCAGGTGCGCTCCGGGAAGCGGTGCAGGAAGACGCGCAGGTCGTCGGGTTTCTGCACCTCGAGCGAGCGCTCCTGGAAGCCCTCCATCGCGAACGTGTAGCGGATGACCTCGCCGAAGCCCGACTTGGCGGTGAAGGGCGTCGTCCGCACGCGGCCGTCCGAGAGCGTCACGCGCGCCCCCGGGGGCACGCTCTCCACCCGGTAGGGCAGCAGGTGCTCGATCGGGCGCGGGCACACGCCGCGCAGGGCGGCCTCGGCCTCGGCGTGCTTGCCCTGCTCGGACAGCGTGATCGCCTTGGCCAGGGCGTCGTGGTGCGCCTGCACCTGGGCGATCTCCTTCTGCAGCTCCGGGATCTGGCCCAGCGCCGGGTCGGACTCGAGCAGGCGCTTGTAGGCCGCCAGCGAGCGCTCCAGGTCGCCGGCCTGGGCGTGCGCGCGCGCCGTCGCCAGCAGGATGTCCTGGTCCTTCTCCTTCTCGCGCGCCATGAGCCGTTCGCGTCCGGCCGCGCGCGTCTCGCGCCGGGCCATGACTTCCTTCTGCAGCTCCTGTACGCGGAACAGGAACGAGTTGGCCTCGGGCGCGAGCGCGCCCTGCGTGAGGGCGTCCTGGATCTCCTTCAGGAGGTCGAGCAGACGCTCCTCGTCGTTCAGCTGCTCGAGGGGCGCGTCCACGGGCACGTCGAGGTCGCGGGCCATCGTGCCCAGGCGGCTGGCGAGCTGTCCCAGGAGGTCGGCCAGGTCGGGCGTCGACGCCGGGGCCAGGGCGGGGATGGTCGGAAGCTCGAGCGCCTTGGAGAGACCGAGCAGCGGGTCGCCGAAGCGGCAGGTCTCCTCGGCCTCGCGGTAGCGCTCGGACCAGTCCGCGAGATCGCGCTTCTGCTCCTCGAGCTGCAGGTGCTCCAGGCGGCCGCGCAGCTCGGCGATGCGCGTGGGCGGGTTGGTGCCGAACTCCTCGTCCAGGAGCGCCAGCGCGTTGGTCGGGGTCTGACCGCTGACGTTGCTGACCCAGTGCTGGGCCTGGCGGTAGGCGTGGAACTTGACCAGCGCGACCATCGACAGGAGCAGGCCGCCGGAGAGCGCGATGGTGGTGTTCCAGCGCCGGCGCTTCTTCTTGACCTGGGCGAGCTGGGCCTCCTCGAGCAGCGAGCGCGCCTCGGCGTGCTCCGGTGCCACGCGCAGCACGGCGCGGATGGGCAGCATGGCCGCGTCGCCGTCGAGCTTGTGCAGGAGCTCGCGCGCCGTGTTGAGCAGCCAGCGGCTGCCTTCCTCCATCAGGCCGGCGTCGAGCATGCGCCGGCCGAGCTCGACGCGCGTGGGCGCGCCCTCGGGCAGGTGGTTGGCGCACAGGCGCAGCAGCATGCGCGTGCGCTGATCCAGCCCGCGCTCGTGGAACGAGTGCGCCAGGCGCAGGAGGTCGGAGAAGGTCTTGCCGTTGGGCGTGCTCGAGGCCAGGCGCAGCGAGACCTCGTGCAGCAGCGTGGGCTCGTCCTGCTTGTGCAGGTCGGCCAGCACCTTCCAGCGCTCGCTGGCCTGGCGCGGGTCGTTCTGCAGGCGGTCGATCTTGCGCAGGACGCTGCGCGCGGCGCGGATCTCGGCCACCGACAGGACGCGCTGCAGGCGCCCGCGCGCCCATTCGGTGAGCAGGAGCTGGGCGTCGGCCGTGCTGGGCAGGCCGGGCGGCGAGCGGTGCAGCCAGCCGGTCAGGCGTGAGGCGGCGCGCCCCGAGCGGCCGAGCTCGGACTCGCGCTGTGCCGCGGCCAGGAGCTCGCGCGGCGTGGCCAGACGCACGTGGCCGGCCTGCAGGAACGAGCCCACCACGCCGCGGCACTTGATCAGCGGCCAGCCCTGGCGGTCGGCGATCTCCTGCAGGGTCGAGGCGCCGTTGCAGTGCTCCAGGAAGTCGCGCTGCTCGGGCGCCTGGCGCTCGGGGTCGAGCGCGCGCGGCATGTCGTAGCCGGCGAGCTGCGCGCCCAGGCCCATCTTGACCTCGTCCGAGATGCGCGCGTGCTCGAGCAGGATGTACTCGACCGACATGCCCACGCCCCAGGGCGATTCGCTCTCGGGCTCGAGGTACTCCTGGTCGGGCCGGCTGTCGAGCGCGACGGTCTTCATGCCCGCCGCGCGCACGGCCGCGCTGGGCGACAGCGGCAGCGGGCCGGGCTCGAAGCGGAAGTGCAGGTTGCCCGCCTCGAGCATCTGGAAGAAGGTCTCGAGGCGCGCCGCGCGCGCGATCGCTCCGCGCCGCGCCGACTCCAGGTTGGGGCTCTTGTCGTCGACGAAGGCGCGCACCGCGCGCTCGCGCCACAGCTCGTCGTCCTCGTCCGCGCTCGCCAGCAGGAAGAGCTGGCCCTTGCGCAGGCCGATCGAGGCCGAGAGCTTGGGGCCGTTGAGCGTCAGGACGCCGTTGCGCTCGCCGCGCGCGAGCCCCTGGAGGAGCTCGCCCAATCCGATACCGGCGACGTCGCCCTGGAAGCTCATGGGGGGGAACCTGGTGGAAGCGCGGGGGAGGAGGCTTGGGGGTCGCGAGTGACCCGCGGCCCTATCGGCCCCCGGCTTTCCCGGTCTGGAGAGGGCTAGGAAACTCCCTCCCCGCCGAGACGAGCCCGCAGGCGCGCGAGGTCGGCGGGGGAGTCGAGGTCGTCGAGGACGGCCTCGCTGTCGACCAGGAGCTCGGCGCAGGGCGCGGCGCGCCCGCGCAGCTCGCGCAGCGGCCGGTCGGGCGGAAAATCCTTCAGCTCGAGCAGGAGCTCGCGTCCGACCACGACCGGGTGTCCGTGGCGGCGCTCGCCCGCGCGCTCGACGCAGGGCGCGAGCCAGCCGCGCGCCGGCCGGCCGAGGCGCTGCCACTCGGCGTGCAGCGCCGCGAACACCGCGCGCGGGACGAGGGGCACGTCCACCGGCGCGAGGCACAGGTCCTGGCCCGGCCGCCGCGCGCAGGCGAGCTGCACGCCGCCCGTGCGGCCCGCGCTCCAGCGCGGATTCGCCAGGCACTCGGCGCCGGCCGGCAGGGCGCGCGCGATGGCGGGCGCGGCGCGCCCGGCGATCACGAGCGCCGGCGCACCGTCGAAGGCCGCGCCGGCCGCGAGCAGGAGCGCGAGCGGCGTCGCGGGCTCGGCCGCGCGCAGCCGCACGAGGGCCTTGACCGCCCCCAGGCGCTCGGCCGCACCGGCCGCGAGCACGACCAGCGCCGGCGCCCGCCCTTCCCCGCTGACGCGCCCGGCCGCGCTCACGCGCCCAGCGCGCGCTCGAACACCGCGCGCGCCCGCGCCACGTCGGCCGTGCCCTCGACCAGCGCGCGGCCGTCGGGGAAGAGCGTGACGCGGCAGCCCTCGAACAGGAAGCGCAGGAGCTGGGCGTGGAGCTGCACCTCGCTCGCGCCGTCGGGCAGGGTGCGCGCCGCGCGCGCGAGGTCACGCCGGCGCGGCTCGGAGGGCGCCGGGATCTGCACCGTGTTGCGCCCGCACAGCGCGATCGCCTCGCCGCCCGGCCGGTGCAGGAACGGGAACTCGCGCCGGGCGCAGGCCGGGCACTCCGGATCGCGCGGCGCGGAAAGGCGGCGCACGGCGCCGTTCCAGGTGTCGATCTCGATCAACGCCGGCTCGAAGTCGTCGCGCGGCCGGGCGAGCAGGCGCAGCGCGAGGCCCGCCGCGAGGGAGGCCACCGCGCCCACGGCCGGCAGCAGGACGCCGGCCGTGTCGCAGGTCGGAAGCGCGCCTTCCGGCGGGGGGCTCGGGAAGAGGCAGCGCAGGCAGGCCGAGCGCCCGGGCAGGATGGGCAGGACCAGCCCGGCCGAGCCCACCACGCCGGCGTAGATCCAGGGCAAGCCGCGCTCGACGCAGAAGTCGTTCAGGAGGTAGCGCGTCTCCAGGTTGTCGAGCCCGTCGACCACCAGGTCGACGTCCTCGGCCACGAGCTCGAGGTTGCGCGCATCGAGGTGCAGCACGTGCGCCTGCAGCGCGGTCGGCCCGCCCGAGCGCTCCAGGGTCTCGCGCGCGGCCAGCGCCTTGGGCGTGCCCGCGGCCGCGTGACGCTCGTCGAACAGCACCTGGCGCGGCAGGTTCGAGGTCTCGACCACGTCGCGGTCGACGAGGACGAGCTCGCCCACGCCCGCCCGGAAGAGCGTCTGGGCCAGCACGCCGCCCAGGGCCCCGCAGCCGCACACGAGCACGCGCGCCGACACCAGGTTGGCCTGCCCGGCCCGCCCCAGCGGCGCGAAGCGCACCTGGCGGTCGAAGCGCTCGGTCAGGTCGCCGTGCACGCCGCCCAGGCCCACGCGCGAGCTCGTGGCCGCGCGGGCGGCCCCGGCTTGACTTTCGGGCCCGCGGGCCAGATCCTCGAACGACTTCGCCATGGGCGAGGGCGTCGGGTCGACCCGGCGCGGACGGTGAGTGTAGCTCAGTCGGTAAGAGCACCAGATTGTGGTTCTGGGGGTCGGGGGTTCGAATCCCCTCACTCACCCCACCTTGAATGGACAAGGTTGGGAGGCTCCGCGGGATGGGCGTCGCGGGGTACGGCGCCTTCGGCGCCGGGGCGGGCCATCCGGCCCGCCTGCGCGCACGAGGTACGGCGCTCCCGGCTTTCCAGCCACGGGCCACCCATCCGGAGTCAGCGCGGAGGGGAGCCGGTGCCGCGCTTCAGGACGTGGCGCTGGTCGATCGGCAGGGGGCCGAAGCGCTCGGCGGGGGCGCCGAGCCAGTGGACGGTGACCGTGACCGGGGAGGCGTCGGGGCCGAGGCCGCAGTGGACGCGCGGGTCGTGGCTGGAGGCGTAGCTGCCCGCGCTCTCGACCGTGCGGTGGAAGGTGCGCGCGCCGCTCGTGAGCTCGACGCGCGCGCCCAGGGCGGCGCGGCCGTTCGGCTCGAGGACGGAGAGGCCGATCCAGTGGCCGCGGGCGGGATGGACGTTCTCGAACAGCGAGACGCGCGCGCCGTTCTCGACCACGACCAAGTCGAGGTCGCCGTCGTCGTCGAGGTCGCCGCAGGCCGCGCCCCGCCCGTTGGCGACGCGCGGCTCGGCCACGCCGCCGCGCGGCAGCACCTCCTCGAAGCGCGCGGCGCCGGTCGCGGTGCGCGTGCCCCGGTAGAGCTGGTCGGGCTCGGCGTAGGGATCGGCCGCGTCGTAGAGCGTGCGGTTGCGCGTCACGGCGCCGTTGACGACGAAGAGGTCGAGCGCGCCGTCGCGGTCGAAGTCGCCGAAGGCGAGGCCGAAGCCGGTGAAGGGCAGGCTGGGCGTGCCCAGGCCCAGCGGGCCGGTGTGGTCGGTGAAGAGGCCGCGCTCGTTCCGGTAGAGCGTGTTGGTCTCGTCGCGCAGGTGCGTGACGAAGAGGTCGAGGTCGCCGTCGTCCTCGACGTCGATGGCCGCGACGCCCATGCCGGCCTGGGCGGTGCCGTCCATGTTCACGGCGCAGCCGGCGAGCAGGGCGCGGTCGCGGAAGACGAGCTCGCCCTGATTCATCCACAGCTGGTTGGGCATCATGTCGTTGGCGACGTAGACGTCGAGCCGCCCGTCCTCGTCGAAGTCGCCCGGCACGACGCCCAGGCCGTTGCCGAAGGCCGCGCCCAGGCCGGCGGCCTCGGACACGTCCGTGAAGCGGCCGGCGCCGTCGTTGCGGTACAGCGTGTCGCGCGTGGGTGCGTCGTAGTTGAGCGGGCTGCAGTAGTCCTGACCACCCTGGGGCGAGCGACAGGTGAGCTCGCTCGCCGCCGACCAGCGCACGTAGTTGGCGACGAAGAGGTCGAGGTCGCCGTCCGCGTCCGGATCGAGCCAGGCGGCGCTCGTGCCCCAGGCGGGATCGCCGACTCCGGCCTCGGCCGTGGCGTCGCGCAGGACGCCGCCGTCGTTGCGCCATAGCGCGTCCGGCCCGACGCGCGTCACGAACACGTCGCTGTCGCCATCGCCGTCCGCGTCGCCGCAGGCGCAGCCCATGCCGTAGCCGGTGTCGTTTCCGCCGGAGCGCTCGGTGACGTCGACGAAGCGCGCGCCGCCCTCGTTGTGGAACACGCGGCTGCCCGCGCCGCCGGGGGCCGCGAGGTCGCCGCTCTGCACGAGGTAGACGTCCAGGCGCCCGTCGCCGTCGAGGTCGAGGAGGCCCACGCCGCCGCCCATGATCTCGGGGAACCAGTAGCGCGGCTCGCGCGCGCGCACGTGCACCCAGTCGAGGCCGCGCTCGCGCGCCACCTCGCGGAACCAGGGCGTCGAGGCGGGGACGCTCCCGTCCGGCGCGCCCGCCTCCGGCCCGCAGGCGGCCAGCGCCAGCGCGGCCGGCGCCAGGCAGCGCACGAAACGGCGGGCCCCGAGCATGCTCAGCCTTCCCCGAGCGCGCGCGCCAGGGCGACCACCGCGGGATGGTCCGCGCCCAGGGCGCGCGCGCGTCCGAGCTCGGCCGCGGCCGCGTCGCGCGCGCCGCGCCGCAGCGCGACCTCGCCCAGCCCCGCGCGCGCGCCCGGATCGAACGGGCGCAGGCGCGCCAGGGCCTCGTAGTCGCGCTGCGCCGCGTCGAGGCGCTCGAGCGCGAGCTCGGTCTCGGCCAGCAGGGCCAGCGCGTCCTCCGCGCGCGGATCGAGGCGCACGCTGGTCTCGAGCGCGGCGCAGGCCTCGGCACGCTCGTCCTGCGCCAGCCGGGCGCGGGCGAGGACCAGGTGCGCCTTGCTCGACTCGGGCGCGAGCGCGACGGCGCGCTCGGCGTGCTCGCGCGCGCCGGCCGTGAGCCCGCGCTCGAGCAGCAGCACGGACAGGTTGATCCAGGTCGTGGCGAGCTCGGGATCGAGTTCCTTCGCCTGCCCGAGCAGCGCCGAGGCCGCCTCGTACTCGCCCTGGCGCTGCAGGGCAATGGCGAGGTCGTTGAGCACGGTCAGGTCCTCGGGCTCCTCTTCATGAAGCGCCGCCAGGATGCGCGCCGCGCGCTCGGGTTTTCCGCCCTCGAGCAGGGCCAGGGCGTGCTGCAGGCGCGCGACCGGCGCCACGGCGTAGCGGCGCATCTCCGCCGCGCGCGGATCGGGCAGGAGCTGCGTGCGCCCGCCCAGGCCCAGGGCGAGCTCGCGCTCGGCGGCGTCGCTCTTCCCGAGCGCGCGGTAGGCGAGGCCGAGCTGGTAGTGGGCGCACTTGTAGCGCGGGTCGAGGGCCACGGCGCGCTCCAGGGCGGCGGCGGCGCGCACGGGCTCGCCCAGGGCGAGCTCGGCCGCGCCCAGGCTCGTGAAGGGCTCGGCGCGCTCGGGCGCGAGCGCAGTCGCGCGTTGCAGGCGCGGGAGCGCGGCGGCCGCATCGCCGCGCGCGAGCAGCGCCTCGCCCAGCCGGTGCTGCGCGTAGGCCGCGTCGAGGAGCTCGTCGGCCACGGCCGTGAGCCCGGCGAGCTCGCGCTCGGACTCGCCCAGAGCGCCGCGCGCGATGGCGAGGTGATAGCGCCATGTCGCATCGGCGGGGGCCAGCGCGACGGCGTTCTCGAGGGAGGCCGCCGCCTCGGCCCACAGGTCGTTGGCCTCGTACACCAGGGCGAGCGCGCCGTGGCTCTCGGCCTCGGCCGGCGCGGCGCGCGCGGCGGCCAGGCGCTCCTCGATCAGGGCCTGCACGGCGCGGTCGAGGCCCTCGGCGCGCGCCGGGGCGACCGGCTCGGGCAAGGGAGCCGGGCCGGCGCCCGACGTGGGCGAGCAGGCGGCGAGGCCGAGGGCGAGGCACAGGCTCGGGAGGCGCAAGCTCGACGATGATAGCGGGCGCGCCCTTGATCGAGGCGCAGGCACTTCGTACCCCCTGGCCATGGTCCCGAGCGTGGAGGAGCTGTTCCGCCTCGAGCCGCGCCTCCTGGAGCTGCGGCGCGAGGTCGACGCCGTCGCCGACGACGGGCGCGGGAGCTTCTTCTGCTCCAACTACGTGTGGCTGCCGGTCAACACGCGCCTGCGCCTCCTGCTCGGCGTGGCGCGCATCCCGCAACCCGACGACGATGGCGGTTCGGTGCTGTTCGACAGCCGCGCCTACGAGCGCGTGTTCGAGGACCTCTCGCGCCGGCTGCCGCCCTGCCGCGACTGCGGCTGCCGGCGCTTCGCGCGCGAGCGGGCCGAGGCCGACGCCGCGCCGCCGAAGGCGAAGTAGCGCCGGCTACAGGCCGCGCCGGCCGAAGCCGGCTTCCCACCGGCTGCGCGCGCGCTGACGCTGCGCCACACCGCGGAAGGCGAGCACGCGGTTCAGGGGCGCGCGCGTGTCGAGGAAGTCGCGCCGCGGGCGCGCGATGCCGCCGTGCAGGCCGGGGAGGTCCTGCGGCTCGGCCGCCTGGCGCAGCTCCTCCCACAGGCCGAGCACGACGCGCCACGCCCAGGGCAGGAGGGGCACGAGCAGCACGGCGGCCAGGGCGCGCTTGTCCACGGGCCGCTCTTCGGCCGTGCCGGACGCGGGCCTGGAATGCCGGGCAGCCGTCGTTTCCTCGGACCTCGGCGATCGCTAGCTTGCACGGATCCCGGTGCCAGACTCCCCGAGACCGTTCTTCCTCGCCCACGCGCTGCGCGAGGCCCTGCGCGCCGGCTACGGCTGGGCCGATCTGCGCGCCGACGTCCTGGCGGGCCTGGTGGTGGGGGTGGTGGCGCTGCCGCTCTCGATGGCGCTCGCCATCGCCTCGGGCGTGCCCCCCGAGCACGGGCTCTACACGGCCGTCGTCGCCGGCGCGCTGTGCGCGCTGCTCGGTGGCTCGCGCGTGCTCGTCACGGGACCGACGGCCGCCTTCGTCGTGCTGCTCGTGCCCGTGTCGGCGCGCTTCGGCCTGGCGGGCCTGGTGCTGGCGAGCCTCATGGCGGGCGTGATCCTGCTCGGCATGGGGCTCCTGCGCCTGGGGCGGCTGATCCAGTTCATGCCCTACCCCGTGACGATCGGCTTCACGGCCGGCATCGGGACCGTGATCGCGAGCTTCCAGATCAAGGACTTCCTCGGGCTCACGGTCGAGCCCCTGGCCGCCGACGCGAGCTGGCTCGGGAAGATGGCCGCCCTGGAGCGCGCGCTGCCGAGCCTGCAGTGGCCGACGCTCGCGGTGGGGGCGGCGACGCTCCTCGTGCTCAGCCTGTGGCGGCGCGTGCGCACGCGCGTGCCGGCCGCGCTGGTGGCGCTGCCAGTCGGCACGGGCGTCGCTTTCGCGCTGCAGCACTTCGGGTACGACGTGGCCACGCTGCAGAGCCGCTTCGGCACGCCCGCCGCGCCGGCCGGGATCCCGCGCCTGCCGCCGCTCTTCCACCTGCCCTGGCAGCTCGCCGGGCCGGGCGGCGAGCCGCTGACGCTCTCGCTCGAGCTCGTGGAGGCGCTGCTGCCGGCCGCCCTCGCGATCGCCATGCTCGGCGCGATCGAGTCGTTGCTCGCCGCCGTCGTGTCGGACGGCATGTCGGGCTACCAGCACGAGCCCGACGTCGAGCTGCGCGCGCTCGGCATCGCCAACGTGGCGGCCTCGTTCTTCGGCGGCTTCGCGGCCACGGGCGCCATCGCGCGCACGGCCACCAGCGTGCGCTCGGGCGCGCGCTCGCCCCTGGCCGCCGTCGTGCACGCGCTCTTCGTGCTGGGCGCGGTCGTGCTCCTGGCGCCGCTGCTCGGGTACCTGCCCATGGCGGCGCTGGCCGCCCTGCTCCTGCTCGTGGCCTGGAACATGGCCGAGCTGCGCCACTTCGCCAAGGTGCTGCGGCGCGCGCCACGCGGTGACGCGGCCGTGCTGATCGTGTGCTGCGCGCTGACCGTTCTGTTCGACATGACCATCGCCGTCACGGCGGGCGTGCTGCTGGCGGCCCTGATCTTCATGCGCCGCATGATCGAGATCTCGGGCGCCCAGCTGATCGGGCCCACGCACCCCGAGCGCGGCCACGGCCTGCCGCCGGGCCTGCTCGTCTACGACATCGCCGGGCCGATGTTCTTCGGCGCGGCGCACAAGGCCACGAGCGCGCTCTTCTCCTTCGACCGCAAGGACGTGCGCCTGGTGCTGCTCGACCTCGAGGACGTGCCCGTCATCGACGGCTCGGGCGTCTTCAACCTCGAGTCGGCCCTCGATCGGCTGCGGAGCGGCGGCATCGGCGTCCTGCTGGTCGGCCTGCGCGAGCAGCCGCGCCGGACGCTCGAGCGCGCGGGCGTGCTCGGACGCGCCGGGCTCGAGCTCCACCTGACGTACGACGCGGCGCTCGCCGCCGCGCGCGCGCGCCTCTCGACCGGCGCCTAGCGCTCGGCCAGGAGCGCGCGCGCACCGAGAACGCCCGCGCCGCCCAGGAACGGGCCGCCCGGGTGCGAGCCCGGCCCGCACAGGAACAGGCCCGGCAGGCCGGTCGTGTAGCGCGACAGCGCCAGCGACGGACGCTGCAGCCACAGCTGGTCGAGGGCGAGCTCGCCCTCGAAGACGTGCCCACCCGCGCAGCCGTAGCGCGCGGCGATGTCGGGCGGCGCCAGGAGCTCGCGCCCGAGGATGCGGCCGCCCACCCCCGGCGCCAGGCTCTCGAACGGATCGAGCATGGTGCGCTCGAGGCGCATGCGCGCGCCCGCGCTCCAGCCGTCGCCGCTGAGCTCGTGCGGCACGGTGTGGCACGTGACGATGGCCACGGCCTTGCCGGCCGGGGCCAGGGCCGGCTCGGAGCGGCTGGGCAGGCGCACCTCGATCCAGGGCTGGGCCGAGAGGCGCTTGTACTTCAGCGCGTCCGAGGCGCGCTCGAGGTCGAGCAGGCGCGCCGCGCTGACGGCGTGCTCGACCGGCTCCTGCTCGCGGCCGAAGAACGTGGGCGGCTCGGAGAGCGCCAGGCGCAGGACCGCCGTCGTGCCGCGCGTGCGGAAGGTCTGGGCGGCGCGCTCGACGCTGGGCGGGAGCGTCCCGGGCGGCAAGAGCTCGAGCAGCGTGCGCGCCGGCGAGAGCGACGAGGCGACGCGCGCGCACTCGATCACTTCCCGGTCCGCCAGCTCGACGCCGTTGACGCCGTCCGCGCCCAGGCGCAGCGCCTTCGGCTCGGCCCCCAGGCGGAGCTCCACGCCGAGCTCGCGGCACAGGGCCACCAGCGCGTCGACCAGCGCGGGCGCACCGCCGGCCGGCTCGGGCCCGGCCAGGGCCTGGCGCAGGAAGACCATGGTGCTCGTGCCGGGCGCGCGCGGGCCGAGCACCGTGCCCGCCAGGGCCGGCGCCACCAGGCCCACGCGCACGGCCTCCATGCGCAGCGCGTCCTCCATCCAGTCCCAGGCCGAGCTCGGCAGCGTGCGCGCCAGCGCGAACATCTCCTGCTTGCCCAGACGCCGCAGGCGCAGCGCCTTCTGCGCCAGGCCGAAGAGCTCGCCCGTGCTGGGCGCGACGGCATCCGGGGGCGGCTCGTCGATGACGGCCGCGACCAGCGGCGCCAGGCGCGCGATGAAGGCCTGCAGCGCGGCCAGGCGCTCGCGCTCCTCCGCCGGCAGCTCGCCGTCCATGCGCGCTAGGTCGCGCCGCAGCAGGAGCGGACAGCCGCTCTGGTGCGGGACGAGCAGGGGTGGGTTCTCCCCGCGCCAGGCGAGGCCGTGGCGCTCGAGGCCGAGCGGGGCCAGGAGCTCGCGCCGCACGAGGCTCGCGTCGGGCACGAGGCCCGGCGCGCGGAAGCCGGGGTGGAACTCCTCGCGCGCGGCCGTGCCGCCGGGCTGGGCGCGCCCGTCGAGCACGAGCACCCGCCGCCCGCCCTTGGCCAGCGTGGCCGCGGCGCACAGGCCCTCGATGCCCGCGCCGAGCACGACCACGTCGGCGCGCGCGCTCACCGCAGCGCCCCCGAGGCCAGCATGGTCTTGGCGCACAGCGCGCCGGGCGCGCCCATGATGCCGCCGCCCGGGTGCGCGCCCGAGCCGGCCAGCCACAGATCGGGCACGGGTGTCCGGTAGCGCGACCAGCCCGCGGCTGGACGCAGGAACGAGAGCTGCTCGAGCGTGAGCTCGCCGTGGAAGATGTTGCCCTCGGAGAGCCCGAACTCCTGCTCGAGGTCCCAGGGCGAGAGCACCTGGCGGTGCAGGATCAGCTCGCGGATGTTCGGGATGTACTCGGCCAGCGTGTCGACCACCGCGTCGCCGAAGGCCTCGCGCCGCTCGGGCCAGTGCGCCGGGCCCTCCTTGATGTGGTAGGGCGCGTACTGCACGAAGCACGACATGACGTGCTTGCCGGGGGGCGCGACGCTCGGATCGACGGTGGAGGGGATGACGATGTTCAGGTACGGACGGCTGGAGAAGTCGCCGTACTTGGCCTCGTCGTGGGCCTTCTCGAGGTAGTCGATCGAGGGCGCGATGGCGATGTCGCCGCGCAGGTGCGGGCCGTTGCCGGGGCGGCAGGCGAACTCGGGCATGCGGTCGAGGGCGAGGTTCACCTTGCCCGAGCTGCCGCGGTACTTGAAGCGCGCCACGTCGGCCGCGAACTCGTCGGGCAGGTGCTCCTTGCCGACCAGACCGAGGAAGGTGCGGCGCGGGTCGCAGCCCGAGACCACGGTGCGCGCGCGCAGCTCGTCGCCGTTCTGGAGCACGACGCCGCGCGCGGCGCCGCCCTCGAGGAGGATCCTCTGCACGGGCGCCTCGGTGCGGATCTCGGCCCCGAAGTGGCGCGCCGCGGCGGCGATGGCGTTGCTGACACCGCCCGTGCCGCCCTTGGAGAAGCCCCATGAGCGGAAGGCGCCGTCGATCTCGCCCATGTAGTGGTGCAGCAGCACGTAGGCCGTGCCCGGCGAGCGCACGCCCAGGAACGTGCCGATGATGCCGCTCACCGACATGGGCGCCTTGAGCACGGGCGACTCGAACCACTCGTCGAGGAAGTCGACCGCGCTCATGCTGAAGAGCTTCAGGCGCAGCTCGAGCTCGTCCACGGGCGCGCTCGAGAAGTGCTTCCCGAGGCGCAGGAGCTCCATGATCTGCAGCGGATGCAGCGAGCCCGGGTCGGGCGCGGGCGCGTCGATCACGGGCTTGGCGAAGCGGCCCATCTTCGACATCGCCACCGCGAACTCGCCCAGCGTCTCGGCGTCCTTGGGGCTGAAGCGCGCGACCTCCTTGCGCGTCAGCTCCGGGTCCGACCAGCGGCACAGCGAGTCGCCGTCGGGCAGCGGCAGGAACGAGGCCTCGAGCGGGATCATCTCCAGGCCGAAGCGCGGCAGCTCGAGCTCGCGGATGATCCAGGGCCGCAGCAGGCTCACGACGTAGGAGCACACCGAGAACGTGAAGCCCGGGAAGACCTGCTCGCTGACGGCCGCGCCGCCGAGGACGTGGCGCCGCTCGAGCACCAGCACCTTGCGCCCGGCCTTGGACAGGTAGGCCGCGCACACGAGTCCGTTGTGCCCGCCGCCGACCACGATGGCGTCGTACTGCTGCGCCATGTTCAGGCCTTCTTGCGCTCGGGGTCGTAGAACGGGAGCTCGCGCACGCGCACGCGCGCACGGTGGCGCTCGTACTCGCAGGTGACCTCGATCTCGAGCTCGCTGCCGGGCGCGGCGTACTCGCTCTCGAGCGTGGCCAGCCCCAGGTACTTCTTCAGCAGCGGCGAGAACGTGCGGCTGGTGGCGTAGCCCACCTGGCGCGCGCCGCGGTAGAGCGGCACGCCCTCGCGGCTGGTCTCGGTGGCGAGGTGCGGCGGCAGGGCGAAGCGCTCGTGGATGCGCTCGTAGTCCTCCCAGTCGATCTCCAGGCCCACGAAGCTGCGGCGCGGGCCCAGGCTCTTTTCGCGCGCCAGCGCCTCGCGGCCCTGGAACGGCCCGCGCTCGAGGTCGACCATCCAGCCGAAGCCGAGCTCGTAGGGCGTCGACTTCTGGCGCTCGATCAGCGCGCGCCGCGCCGACGTGTAGTCCACGCCGCCCAGGAGGAAGCCGGCCTCCACGCGCGCCACGTCGAGCGCGTCGAGGCCCATGGGCATGAGCCCCTGGGGCGCGCCGGCCTCGAGCAGCGCGTCCCACAGCGCGAGGGCGTGCTCGTTGGTGACCCACAGCTCGTAGCCGAGGTCGCCCGTGTAGCCCGTGCGCGTGATCCACAGCGGCGCGCCGCCCTGGCCCGGCAGGCGCGTCTCCAGCGCGCGGAAGAACTTCACGCCGTCGATGGCGCCGCCGACCAACGCGCGCAAGACCTCGCGCGAGCGCGGCCCCTGGAGCGCCAGCGCGCACAGCGTGCGGCTCGAGTCCTCGATCTTCACATCGAGGCCGCGCGTCTGGCGCGCGAGCCAGCCCTGGGCCGGGTCGGCCGAGGTCATGCGGAAGTGCTGCGGCGCCAGGCGCGTGACCGTGCCGTCGTCCACGACCTTGCCGTGCTCGTCGCACCAGCACACGTAGCCCACGCGCCCGACGGCGAACTTCTCGAAGCCGCGCACCATGACGCGTGCCAGCAGCGCGGCCGCGTCCGGCCCGGTGAGCTCGTACTTGTAGAGCGGCGACGCGTCCATGACCGTCGCCTGGTGGCGCAGCGCGTAGTACTCGCGGTCGACGTAGATGTCGTAGCGCTTGGGCGCGTAGCAGCCGGCCCACTCCTTGTAGAGCAGGCTCGTGTTCAGCGGCAGGGTGCGGGCGTGGAACGGCGTCGGCGCGGGCAAGGTGCGCGGACGGTACGGCGCGGAGCCGAAACGCTCAAGGGGCGCGCATCCCGGGCGCGCTCAGACGCTCACGCGTTGCGCCGGCCCAGGCCGCGCGCGGCGAACGCGCCCGTGCGGGCACTCGGTCCCGCGGCCGCCGCGCGCCGGGCGCGGTGGGAGGCCAGCGGGATGTTCAGGAACGGATCGATGCCGGGCGCGAGGCGCGGGCTCTCGGCCGGATCGGGCGAGGCGTCCAGGGCCGGCCGCAGCTCCTGGTACATCGCCCGCGCCAGCGGCCACCAGAAGGGTGCGGTGACCGCCAGGAACAGGAACTTGAGGTAGGTCTCCGGAGCCCAGAGGCTCGTGACCACGAGATTCCAGAGGACTTCCACGGGGGCGGGGAACGGACTGGACGGGGACGGGGCTACTCCCATTGTCCCCGACCGCCGCCCGCGGCGCACCCGAAACTATTCCTCTTCCGCCTCGTCCTCGTCGCCGCCCGTGCGGGCCGTGACCGTGGGTCGGTCGCCGTCGTGCCGGCGGGGCGCGTCCGCGCGCTCGGTTCCGCAGCGCCGGCACACCTCCAGGTGGCGCACGCCTTCTTCCCCGATGGTGGGCTCGAGCGTGTGCCCTTCCTTGGTGGTGTTCCAGCGCACGCTCGGGACGCGCGTCTCGGGAACCCAGGTGTGCCCGAAGAGGCTGCAGAAGACGTTCATGGAGCAGGGGGTCGGCCGGGAGCCCCGGCCACTGGAGCGCCGGCGGCGGGTCGCTGGGCGGCCGTTGTAGGGGCGGGGGGCAGGGCCGACAAGGGGGAAGCCCGCGGGCCACGGCCGGCGACCCGGGCGCGACGATAGTGTAGGGCCGAGGCCGGCTGGAGCCGTCCCGGCCCCCGTTCAGGCCCAAGGAGAGCGAGATGGAAGCGCGGGCACGGTCGACGAGGATGGGCGGGGCCGCGGCCCTGCTCCTGGCGGCGTTCCTGGGGTCGTGCGCGTCGTACGCGGGCATCCGCTACATGCCGCCGGTGCAGGACGTGCAGCTCGCGGGCGATCCCGGCCAGGGCACCCAGGCGCGCGTGACGGTGGCCTGGCGCGGCATCCATCGCGTCGAGCGCGAGGGTGCGGACGGCTACGAGATCGCCTTCCGCCTGCGTTTCGACAACCCGGAGCCCCAGCCCTTCTCGCTCGCGGGCCTGCACCTGGAGCTCCTCGACGGCGCGCTGCGCGCCTTCGGCCCGCCGCGCATGGACGCCCTGCCCGAGGCCGTGTTGCCCGGCGCGAACGCGCTCTTCGACGTCGCGTTCCCCGTGCCGGACGGCAAGACGCCGGACGACTTCGAGCTCGACACGCTGCACCTCGCCGCCGCGATCCAGGACGGGCGCTGGAGCTGGAGCTCGACCTTCCAGCGCGTCGTCTACGACCCGTACTACGACCCCTACTGGGACACGCACCTCAGCCTGGGCGTGTTCTGGTGCGACTGACGCGTGCTACGTCTTCTTGAGCGCCTTGCCGAGCAGGGCGCCCAGGTTCGTGCCCAGCTTCGTGCCCTGGCCCAGCACCTCGCGCACCTCGGCGCCGGCCGCGGCCTCGTCCGTGCCCAGCAGGGCGCCGTTGGGCGCCAGGCGCGAGAGCGAGATGCGCTTCTGGCGCTCGTCGATGGCGAGCACGCGCACGGGTAGCTCCTCGCCGATCTTGACCGATTGGCCGGGATCGCGGCCGCGCCCGCCGAGCTGCGAGACGTGCAGCAGGCCCTCGACTCCCGGCTCGAGCTCGAGGAAGGCCCCGAAGGCGAGCACGCGTCGCACCTTGGCGGAGAGCACCTGGTCGGTCTGGTAGCGCTCGCCCACGCCCTGCCAGGGGTCGGGCTCGAGCAGCTTGCGCGAGAGGCCGATGCGCTTGCCGCCTTCCTCGATCGAGAGGATGACCACCTCGAGCTCCTGGCCCAGCTTGAGCAGCTCCTGGGGGTGCTCGACGCGCCGGTGCGCGAGGTTGGAGACGTGCAGCAGACCCTCGATGCCGCCCAGGTCGACGAACGCGCCGTAGGACTCCAGGCGCGCCACGCGGCCCTTGATCACGGCGTTGACCGACAGGCGCTCGGTGGCCTTGTCGCGCCCGACCTTGCGCTCGCGATCGAGCACGGCCCGGCGCGAGACGACCACGCGCCGCTTGTCGCGCTCGATCTCGAGCACCTCGCAGGTCAGCGTCTGGTTGGCGTAGGCGGCCAGGTCCTCGACGTGCTCGAGCCCGATCTGCGAGGCGGGCAGGAAGGCGCGCAGCGGACCGATCTTGAGCTCGAGCCCGCCCTTGTTGAAGCCGAAGACCGTGCCCTTGACCAGCGAGCCGACCTCGAGGTCGTCCCAGGCCGCGAGCGTCTTGGCCTCGCGCACCGAGAAGATCCACATGCCGTCCTCGCGCCCGACCAGCGACACGCGCACGGGCGTGCCGGCCGGGGGCACGGCCTCGAACTCGAGCTTGGGCACGCAGCCCGTGACGCGCGGCGAGAGCTCGACCACGACGTCGTCGCCCGAGAGCCCGGCCACCACGGCGGGGAGCAGGTCGGCCGGCGCGTTCGCGCCGGCGGCGGGGCGCGCTTCGGGGGTGTCGGCCAGCTCGAGCTCGAGCTCGAGCTCGGCGCGCAGGCCCTGCAGTCGGGTATCGCTCTTGGATTTCATCGGAGGGGTCGGCCTCGAATCGGCGCAAAAGGATACGCCGCGCGCGCGCACCTGCGCAAAGAAGCGCTCGCCCGGCCTCCCGGCCCGCGGGCGCTCACGCCGCGGGCGGGGCCGCGTAGACCGCTACAATCCCCGCCCCTCCGGCCCGCCCGCCCGACCGACGCGCTCCCTGCCGCATGCTCCCGACCCGCTTCGCCCGCGTCGCCGCGCTCCCCTGGCTGGTGTTTCCCGCGCTCCTGGCCGGCTGCGGGGGTGGGGGCGGCTCCGACCGGCCGCGCAACGTCGTCCTGATCTCGATCGACACCCTGCGGCCCGACCACCTGGGCTGCTACGGCCACGGGCGCGACACGAGCCCGACCCTGGACGCCCTGGCCGCGCGCGGCGCGCGCTTCACGGACGTGACGGCGGCGGCGCCCTGGACCCTGCCCTCGCACGCCACGATGCTCACCGGCCTCTACCCCAGCCACCACGGGGTCAAGACGCACGAGACGCGCCTGTCCGAGCGCTTCGTCACGCTGGCCGAGGAGCTCAAGGGCGCGGGCCTCGCGACCCTGGCCGTCGTGAACACGCACAACGTGGGCGCGCCCCAGTTCCAGCTGGGCCAGGGCTTCGACCAGTTCCGCTACATCGTGGAGACCGAGGAGGATCCGCGCACGATGCAGCTCAAGACCTTCAACAGCGGCGAGGTCGTCGTCGCCACCGCCAAGGAGCTGCTCGAGAAGCGTCCGGAGGACCAGCCCTTCTTCCTGTTCCTGCACTTCTACGACGTGCACACCGACTTCACGCCCAAGCCCGAGTACCGCGAGAAGTACGTGGGCCCGTACTCGGGACGCCTGACCGGCCGCACCATGCAGCTCGTGGGCGTGCGCAACCGCGGCGAGCACCTGGAGGAGGCCGACCTCACCTGGCTGCGCGACATGTACGACGCCGAGATCCGCCAGCTCGACGACGTGCTGGGGCGCTTCCTCGGCTGGCTGGACGAGCGCGATCTCGCCGACGACACGCTGTTCGTGATCACCTCCGACCACGGCGAGGAGTTCCAGGAGCACGGCAGCGTGCTGCACGGCACCACGCAGTACCAGGAGCTCCTGAAGGTGCCGCTGCTCGTGGCCGGCCCGGGCGTGCCGGCCGGTCAGGTGCTCGACGCCCACGTCTCGGGCGTGGACGTGACGCCGACCGTGCTGGGCCTGATGGGCGTCCCCTCGAGCCAGCCGCGCGACGGGCTCGATCTCTCCGTGCTGTGGCGCGGCGGGACCCTGCCCGAGCGCCTGCTCTACGGCGAGGCCGACCACAACAACAAGGTCGACGGCCGGGAAGTGAACGACATCAAGCAGATGGTGCGGCGCGGCACGGAGAAGCTGCACCTCGACCGCTCCAGCGGGCGTTACGAGCTGTACGACATCGCCGGCGATCCGGGCGAGCACAGCGAGCTCGGCGCCCAGCGCGCCGCGGCCCTGGCCGAGCTGCGCGCCGACCTCGAGCGCTTCCAGGCCGGCGCCGTCGCGCCCGAGACCATCGCCGCGCCGACGCCCGAGGAGCGCGCGCGCCTGAAGGCGCTGGGCTACGGGGGCGACGACGAAGAGGACGAAGAGCGCTGAGGACCGTGCGCACGCTCCTCCTCCTGTGCGCCTTCTTGCTGTGCGCCATCTTGTTGGGCGCCTGCGGCGACGCGCCGGCGGGCGCGGCCCGGGCGCGCAACCTGGTCCTGATCTCGGTCGACACGCTGCGGCCCGACCACCTGGGCTGCTACGGCTACGAGCGCCCGACCTCGCCCGCCATCGACGCCCTGGCCGCGCGCGGCGTGCGCTTCGCCGACGTCACGTCGAGCGCGCCCTGGACGCTGCCCGCGCACACCACGATGTTCACCGGCCTCTACCCCAGCCACCACGGGGTGAAGGCCTACGAGAACACGCTGCCGGAGCGCATCACGACCCTGGCCGAGGCCCTGGGGCAGCAGGGCTTCCAGACCCTGGCCGCCGTCAACACCTGGAACATCGCCGACCCGCGCTTCGACCTGTTCCGCGGCTTCGCGCCCGAGCACCTGCGCTACGTGCGCGAGTCCGAGAAGGTCGGCGGCCGCGAGCGCATCCTGAACACGGGCCCGAAGGTGGTGTCCGAGGCCGAGGCCCTGCTCGGCGCGCGCGATCCGGCGCGGCCCTTCTTCCTGTTCCTGCACCTCTACGACGCGCACACCGACTACACGCCCACGCCGGCGTACCGCGAGCGCTTCGTCGAGCCCTACCCGGGCCTGCTCGACGGCAGCACCGCGCAGCTGTTCCAGGTCCGCGCGCGCGGCCTGCCGCTCTCGCCCGGAGACGTGCGCTTCCTCGAGCAGATGTACGACGCCGAGATCGCCCAGCTCGACGACGTGCTGGCGGGCTTCCTGGAGCGGCTCGGGGCGCAGGGCCTGCTGGACGACACGCTGGTCGCGCTCACCTCCGACCATGGCGAGGAGTTCTACGAGCACGGCGGCCTCCTGCACGGTCGCACGCAGTTCCAGGAGCTCGTGTCCGTGCCCCTGATCCTGGCCGGTCCGGGCCTGCCCGCCGGGCGCGTGATCGAGGAGCCCGTGAGCCTGGTCGACCTCTTCCCGACCCTGCTCGCGCGCATGGGCGTCGCGCTGCCGGCCCCGGTCGACGGGCTCGACCTCGCGCCCACCTGGTCCGCTCCGGCGCCCGCGCTGCCGCCGCGCGTGCTGCTGAGCGAAGCCGACCACAACAACGTGGTCGACGGCAGGGGCGTGGTCGACATCAAGCGCATGGCCCGCCTGGGCTCGGAGAAGCTGCACGTGGATCGCCTGACCGGGGCGGCCCAGCTCTTCGACCTCGCCAGCGACCCGGGCGAGCGCGCGGACGTGGCGGGCGCGCGGGCCGAGCACGTGGCCGTGCTGCGCGCGGCGCTGCAGCGCCACCTGGACGGGGAGGTCGCGGGTGCCGCGCACGGCGTCGAGCTGGCGCCCGAGGAGCTCGAGCTCCTGCGCGGGCTGGGCTACGCCGGCGACGAGGGCAAGTAGCCGGGAAACGCCTTCCGGCCCGGGCGCGCGCCGGGAAAGAGCGGTCAACTCGCCGGGCGCGACAGCCGAAAGACGGGGTCTGCCGAGCGCGCCCCCCGCGCTGGCCCCCATCCCCATGTCCCTGCAGGGCGACCTCTCGACCCTCGACATCGCCAACCTGCTCCAGAACATCGAAGGCGCCCGCAAGAACGGGCTGCTCTCGGTGAAGGACGAGGGTGGCGAGACCAAGCTCTACTTCCACGAGGGCAAGCTGGCGCTGATCACCTACCCGGCTCGGCCCGAGCTGGCGGAGATCCTGGTGAGCTCGGGCATCGTGACCGAGCGCGAGATGGAGGTGGCCCAGAAGCGCAAGAAGGGCAGCAAGCGCACGCTGGCCGAGATCCTCGTCTCGATGAAGGTGCTCGACGAGGCGCGCGTCGCCACGGTGGCGGCCGCGCGCTTGACGGGCGAGGCCTGCGAGCTGATCAACGCCGGCACGGGCAAGTTCGTGTTCACCGAGGGGCCGATCCCGCGCGGCGTGTTCGATCCCGAGGAGCGCGCGCTGGGCATCACGCTCCCGGCCGGACCGCTCCTGCTCGAGGCCGCGCGCCGCTCGGACCACTGGAAGCTCATCCGCGAGCGCGTGCCCAGCGACTCGACGCACTACGTCCTGCAGCGTCCGCCGCGCGCGCCCACCGAGCCGGGCGCGGCCCAGCTGCTGGAGCAGATGTCGAAGCTCCTCGACGGCTCGCGCAGCGTGACCGAGATCGTGGCCGCCTTCCCGCACCGGCGCTTCGAGGCCTACCAGCTCCTGGCCGACCTGGCCCAGAGCCAGGCCGTGCGCGTGGCCGCGCCGAACGACCTGAACAAGATGATCCAGGAGCTCTCGCGGCACGACCGCGGGCGCGCCATGGCCCTGCTCGAGCGCAACCTGGCGGCCAACCCGCGCAGCCTGGACCTCCTGTGCACCAAGGCGCTCCTGGCCGAGGAGCTGGGCGAGCTCGAGCAGGCCACCGAGGCGCTGAAGCTCGCCGTGCACCTGCAGCTCGAGTCGGGCGCCAAGGAGGATGCGCGCGACGGCCTCGACCGCCTGAAGGAGCTCGGCCCCGAGGACCCCTTCGTGTTCGAGCGCAGCTTCGAGCTGGCGCTCGAGGAGGGGCGCGTCGAGGACGCGCTGGCCGACGGCGAGCGCCTGGTCGAGCTCTACCGCGAGCCCGGGCTCTTCAAGAAGGCCGCGGTCGTGCTCGAGCGCATGGTCGAGATCTCCGACGGCGCCTGGGAGCACGTCAAGGCCCTGGCCCACGCGCGGGCCGACGCCGGCGAGCGCGCCGAGGCCGTCAAGGGCCTGGAGGAGCACGGCGCCGAGCAGCTGGCGGCCGAGCACTACCCCTTCGCGCACAAGGTCTACGCCGAGATCCTCACGATCGACCCCGAGAACGAGGACGCCAAGGAGACCATCGCCGAGATCAAGAGCGGCGAGTTCGCGCGCAAGAAGGCCTTCTGGCGCAAGGTCAAGGGCCGCGCCCTGCTGGCCCTGGGCCTCCTGCTGGCGCTCTTCGCCCTGGGCTACGAGATCCTGGCGCGGCGCGCCTACGTCGAGGTGCAGCAGGAGGTCGTGCGCCAGGGCCTGATCGAGGCCGGGGAATACTCGCGCGCCCTCGAGCTCTACGCCCAGATGCGCGCGCGCTACCCGTGGGCGACCGTGTCGCTCTACGACGTGCGCCGCCAGATCGACGAGCTCGAGGCCAAGCTCGCGGGCGGGCCGCGCCTGGGGACCTGAGCTTCCGCGGCGGAGCCGCGGAAGCGAAGTTTTGGGGCGCGGACGAAGTCCTGGCTGCGGCGGCAGCGAAGTCTCCTCTCGGCGCGGAACCCACCCCGCCCCGCGGGGTTGGCCCGCCGAGGTGGCCTCACCTCGAGCGCTTGACCACGTGGAAGCCGAGCGGGCTCACCGCGGGCTCGCCTCCGGGTTCATAGGGCACGACGCCCACCTCGCCGACCTCCAGGCGCCAGGCGAGGTCGCCGACGCCGCGCACCATGTCCGAGCGCGGCATCGATTCGGGCCCGCCCTCTCCGCCCGCGGTCAGCTCGTAGATCCCCGGGTAGCGGTCGTCGCTGAAGCTGCGCACGAGCGTGTCGAAGTCCTCGCCGTCCCGCGCGCGCGCGAAGAGCGTCGCGGCGAGGAGCCGTGCCTCCTCCGGCGTGCGCGTCACCGCGGCGAGGCCGGGCGCGCCCGCGATGCCGATCAGGAGCTGCTGCAGCTCGAGGGCGTCGGCGCCGTGCTCGGGGCGGGCCGCGAGCTCGGCCACGCTCGCGTCCATGCGCCCGATGAGGACCGCCGGCGTCTCGGCCGTGCTCTCGGGCGTGCTGCCGGACGCGCCTTCGGAGCACCCGGCCGCGAGGCCGAGGGCGAGCAGGGGAATCACGGTGCGGAGCTTCATCGTGTCGGATCGTAGGAACGGGCCCAGGCGAACTCCAGATCGGCGCCGGGACCGGAAAAGGCGCGCGGGGGCCGCGTTTTTCGCGCCCGGCGCCCCGCGCCACCGTCCGGCGCGCCCGGGGGGACCGCGATGAGCGCGCGCGTCCGGCTGCTCCTGCTCGCGGGCCTGGCCCTGCTGGGGACGGCCTGGATCGCGTCCGTGGAGCGGGCCCCGATCCCCTCACCCGCGCCGGTCCGCTCACCCGTGCCCGCGCCGGAGACCGAACCCGAGATCGACCTTCCCTCGGCGCGCGCGCCGGTCGCGAGTTCCGGGCGCGAGCCCCTTCCGACGAGCGACGCCCTCCGGAAACGCGTCAAGGCTCGCCGCCGCCCACCGCCGAGGAAGCGCAGCATCACGGGCATCCTGGACTATCCGCCGGGAACGCCCGGTGACGAGCGCGTCACGGTGGTCGGAGGGGGCGAGGCCTTCCCCGTCGCGCGCGATGGATCCTTCGTCGCGTCGGCTCCCCTGCGGCGCGAGATCTCCTTCGACGTCCGCGCCCGTTACCTCTACCTCTCCGAGCCCGCGATCCTCTCCGCGACCGACCCGCCGGAGCTCCGGCTCGAGCCCGAGCTCGGCGGCGTGATCCGCGTGCGCGCGTCCGGCGGACCCGCCGGTGGATCCGAAGCGGCGCCCCCGGCCTCGGTTCTCCTCGACGGGCCGAGCTCGCGCACCTTCGAGCTCCCCCTTGCCGCGCCGGTGGAGCTCGGCCAGCTGCCGCCGGGGCGCTACGAGCTCCGCGCCGAGCACCCGCACCTGGCCGCGCTCTTCGGCAGCACGGTGGACGTGCAGGCGGGAGCGGTGCACGACGTGGAGCTCGCCTTCGTCCCCGGGGTGACGCTGCGCGGACACGTGCGCGGCGAGGACGGAGAGCCGCTTCCGGACGCGACGGTCTCCGTCGGCGGCCTGGACGGGCTCGCGCCGGCGACCGGCCGAGAGCTCGCGCTCGGCGTCCGTCGTCGCCGCGCGGCGCCGCCCGAACGGGCGAGCGACGAGACGGGCGCCTTCGAGCTGCGCGGTCTCCCGAGCGGGCGCGTGCGCCTGACGGCGTCGCGCCGGGGGCTGTTGCCGGCCGAGGTCGAGCTCGGACCGTTCGCCGCGGGGGCGGTCGTCGAGGACGTCGAGCTCGTGCTGTCGCGCGGGAGCTCGATCGCCGGCCGCGTGTGGCTCCCGGACGGGAGCACGACCAGCCTCGGGCTCGAGATCCTGCTCGAGGACGAGCTCGATCCCACGGCCGCGAAGATCCGCGTCCCCGGGCGACATCCTTCCTCCGCCGGCTCCGACAGCGCGGGGCGCTTCCGGGCGGCGGGGCTCGCGCGCGGTCCGTTCCGGGTCACGGCCCGTCTGCGTCCGCGGCCCGAGGAGGCGCGCCGCGCGCCGTGGATCGCCGTCGCGCGCGGCGTGCCCGGGGGAACGGAGAATCTACGCCTCGTGCTGGGAGAGCCCGGGCGTCTCGAGGTGCGCGTGCCCCGCGACGCGGTGCGCGACGATCTGCGAGTCCTCGCGTGGGGCGAGTCGGGCCGCACGCTCGCGGGCTCCGGGTCTCCGCCCGAGCCCGACATCCTGTGCCGATGGGCCGGCCTCGTCCCCGGGCGCTACACGGTGTGGGTGCGGGGCCCGGCGGGCCCGGTGGGTTCGACGGCCGCGTGGTCGGTGGCCGACGTGAGCGCCGGTCGCACGACTGCGGTCGAGCCCCGCCTCCTGCCCGCGAGCGCGCTGGACGTGGAGGTCGCCGACGCGCTCGGGCACGCGCTCGCCGCGGACGTCTTCGTGCAGTCCGACGGGCCGCTCCTCCGCCTTCCTGACGACGGGCTCGAGCTCTCCGACGGCGTCTATCGCGTGCGCGCGGTCCTAGGCCGGCGCGCGGTCGAGGGGCGCGTGCTCCTCGCCGGCGAGGACGTGCATCTGCGGCTCGTGCTCGAGTGAGCGGCCGCGCGGCGGCGCTACAGTTCCTCGGGGCGCCAGCGACGAACGAGCACGCCCTGCGCGGGCAGCGCCGCCCTCGGCTCGACCACGGGCCGCGGCGAACCGAGGCGCAGGAGGACGCGGACGGCGCCGGGCTCGGGGGCGAGGCTCCAGGGGAGGGCGGCGATCGACGCCGAGCCGGACCGCCGAGCGGAGACGCCGTGGGCGGCCAGGGCGCGTGCGGCGCTGCGCGCGGAGCGCTGGCCGAGCTGCTCCGCCAGGGCGGCGGTCCCCAGGCCCGCGCCGGCGGCGCGCGCCGCGAAGGCGTGGCGCAGGCCATGGGCATGGACGCGCGTCGAGAGCCCCGCGCGGCGCGCCAGGCGGGCGAGCATGGCGCGCACGTAGGCGGGCGCCAGGGCGCCTCCGTCCAGGGTGCAGAAGAGCGGCGCGCGGGCGGCGAGCCCGAGGTGCCCGCGCAGGGCGAGCCAGGCCTCGAGGTACGGCCGCGCGGCCGGAAAAAGATGCGCGCTGCGCGCGCACCGGCCGCGCACGCGCACGGCGCCGCGCTCGAGCTCGACGTCGTCCACCGCCAGGCGCAGCGCCTCCTCGAGGCGCAGGCCGGCGCAGTACAGGAGCGCCACCAGCGCCCGGTTGCGCACGCCGGTCGGCGCGCGCTCGCTGGCCGCGAGCAGGAGGCGCTGGACCTCGCTCTCGCCCAGGAGCGCGCGCTCGCGCCGTCCGCCGTTCTTCGACGAGCGCACCACGCCTCCGCCGATCGGCCGGGGCGCAAGCGCAACTGGAGCCGGGCAGGGAGTAGCGTTCGCGCCCCGCGCGGAAGGCGTTGCCCGGGAGCTCGGTGCGGGTCGGCGCACGGCGCGCGAAGCTCGCCTCGGCGGCAGCGGGGGACGCGCGCTATCCTTCGGCGATGGCTGGCCGCCCCGGGGCTTCGCGATGAGGAAGGCCTTGCGGCGCGGGCTGGTCGTCCTGGGCGCGCTCCTGCTCGCCGACCAGGTGGTCCAGCACACCGCTCTCGGCGACGGGCGGATCGGGCAGCACTGGGTGATCCCGTTCGACCCGCCGCTCTTCATCGAGTGGCAGAAGCAGCGCGCAGCGGACGTCGCCGCGCTGGCGGCGGGGGACGAGGCGCTGCGCGCGCGCTCGCTGTTCGATCCCGAGCTGGGCTGGTGCCCGCGCCCGGGGCAGGAGTGGCAGCTCTACCGGCACGATTGGGCCGGGAGCCGCATCCAGATCGGCGAGCTCGCGCGCGCGAAGGCCCCGGGCGTGCGCCGGGTCGTCACCGTGGGCTGCAGCTTCACCCAGGGGGCCGAGGTGCAGGGGCCGGAGTCCTGGAGCGCACTCCTCGACGCCGAGCGCCCCGACCTCGAGGTCGCGAACCTCGGCGTGGCCGGCTACGGCGTCGATCAGGCGCTGCTGCGCTACCGGCGCGACGGCCGCGTCCTCGCGCCCGACGAGGTGTGGCTGGGCTTCCTGCCCGAGGCGACGCTGCGCATCACGGCCCAGTTCCCGCCCGCCTACGGGCACTGGAGCCCGGTGCTCGACTTCAAGCCCTGCTTCCGGCTCGGCCCGGGCGACGCCCTCGAACTCGTGCCCTCGCCCGCGCCCGACTACGCCACCTTCGCGCACCTGCTCACGGACCAGGTGGCGTTCGTGAGGGCGGTGGGGGAGAGCGACCACTGGGTGCGGCGCTCGCCCCTCGCCTTCGCGCCGCGCGGCAGCTCGTGGACGCACTGGTTCGCGAGCACGCGCCTCTTCGTGACCTGGCTCGAGGGCGGCGCGCGCGACCCGCGCCCGTACCTGGCCGACGAGGCGGGCGAGGTCTACCGGCTGCTGCGCGCGCTGGTGCTGGAGCTCGCGGACGAGGCGCGCGCGGATGGAGCGCGCTTCCGCCTGCTCGTGCTGCCATCGCGCTCCGATCTCGCCGCGGCCCACGCGCCGGCGCCCTTCTGGGACGGGCTCGTGCGCGACCTCGCCGGGCGCGGGATCGAGTGCATCGACTGCACGAGCGCGCTGCTCGCGGGCGGCGCCGAGCACGACGGCGCCTACTGGATGCCGGAGGGGCACTACAGCCCGACCGGCAACCGCCTCGTGGCCGACGAGCTCGGGCGCGCGCTCGCGCCGTAGCCCGATCGCGCCGTGGCCCGGAGCGCCGTAGTCGGAGCGGCGCGGGCGCGGCTACGATCGCGACGATGGGGAAGCCCCTCGAGGACTACGGCAAGAAGCGCGACTTCGAGCGCACGCCCGAGCCGCCGCCCCGGCGCAAGAAGACGAAGAAGGCGGCCCAGGCGGGCGAGCCGCGCTTCGTCGTGCACCGCCACGAGGCGCGCCGCCTGCACTACGACCTGCGCCTGGAGCGCGACGGCGTGCTGCTCTCGTGGGCCATACCCAAGGGCTTCAGCTACGACCCGGCCGACAAGCACCTGGCCGTGCGCACCGAGGACCACCCGCTCGAGTACGAGGGCTTCTCGGGCATGATCCCCAAGGGCGAGTACGGCGCCGGCACGATGACGATCTGGGACCGCGGGAGCTGCACGTTCCTCAACGGTCCGGGCGGGCCCGAGCAGGGCGAGGTCAAGCTCGTCCTGCGCGGCCGGCGCCTGCGCGGCGAGTGGCACCTCGTGCAGACCAAGCAGGGGCCGAACACCTGGCTGATCTTCAAGTCGCGCGACCGCTACGCCGGCCTGCGCCGCGACAGCGTGCTGGGCGCCGACCTCGGCGAGGCGCCCGAGGCGCCCTTCCCCGCGCGACCGCGGCCCATGGAGTGCGGGCGCGAGCGCGAGCCCTTCGCCGACACGGGCTGGCTCTTCGAGGCGCGCTTCGCGGGCCGGCGCGTGTTCGCGGCCAAGCGCGGCGAGCAGGTGTCCTTGCTGGGGGAGAAGAACGCGCCGGCCGGGGTGCTGGCCGACCTCGCGCGCATGCGCGCCGAGAGCGCCCTGATCGACGGCGTGCTCGTGGCGCTGGACGAGCACGAGCGGCCCTCGCGCGCCTTGCTCGAGCAGCGCCTGGCGAGCGGCGGCGATGGCGTCGTGCTGTACGCCTTCGACCTCCTGCACTTCGAGGAGTACGACCTGCGGCCGCTCTCGACGCTCGAGCGCAAGGGCGCGCTGCGCGGGCTCCTGCCGGTGCTGCCGCACGTCCTGTTCACCGACCACGTGCTCGGGCGCGGCCTCGACCTCGTCGAGGCCGTGCGCGCGGCGGGGCTGACGAGCGTGATCGCCAAGCGCGCCGAGGCGCCCTACCGCGCCGGGCCGTCGGAGGACTGGTGCGCGATCCCGGTCGCGGCCGCGGAGGCGGCACCGCCCGTGGCCGTGCGCCACGCGCTGGCGAAGAGCGCCAAGGAACGCGGTCGCTCGCGCGTCGCCTTCAGCAACCTCGACAAGGTCTACTGGCCGGCCGAGGGCTTCACCAAGGGCGATCTGCTCGCCTACTACGAGCAGGTGGCCGACGTGCTGCTGCCGTACCTCGTGGGTCGGCCGATCCACCTCAACCGTTTCCCGGACGGCATCGCGGGCAAGAGCTTCTACCAGAAGGAGGCCAAGCCCGGCACGCCGGACTGGGTGCGGCGCGTCGAGATCGGCAGCAAGAGCCGCGGCGGCGCGCTCGAGTACATGGTGTGCGACGACCGCGACACGCTGCTCTACCTCGTCAACCTGGGCAGCATCGACCTGCACCCGTGGATGTCGCGCGTCGAGAGCCAGGACTCGCCCGACTGGGCCGTGATCGACCTCGATCCCAAGGAGGCGCCCTTCGCCGACGTGGTCCGCATCGCGCGCGAGGTCGGGCGCCTCCTGCGCGGCATCGGCCTCCAGCCCCTGCTCAAGACCTCGGGCTCGAGCGGGCTGCACGTCTTCGTCGGCCTCGCCCCGGGCTACACGTATCAGCAGAGCGAGATGTTCTGCGAGGGCGTGGCGCGCATCGTGGCGCGCGACCTCGCGGAGATCGCCACGGTCGAGCGCTCGCTGGCCGAGCGCGGCGGCAAGGTCTACATCGACTTCGGCCAGAACCGGAAGGGGCAGACGATCGTGCCGCCCTACGTCGTCCGGCCCGTGCGCGGCGCCACCGTCTCGACGCCGCTCGCGTGGGACGAGCTCGAGGGCGCCCTCGCGCCCTCGCACTTCACGATCCAGAACGTGCCCGAGCGTCTGGCGCGCCTCGGCGATCTCTTCCGGCCCGTGCTGGCAGAGCCACAGGAGCTCGGCCCAGCCATCGCCGCGCTCGAGCAGAGCTGGCGCGCGCGGGGCTGATCCTGGACGCCCGTCCCTCTCCTGGACGTGAACTTGGATTGCTTGTCTGTGATTCGGTCCGCATTGTGCGGGGTAGGAAGTAGCTTTTTCGGACACGCGGCGGCAGCGTCCACATCCCGTGGCCGGGTCCCCCGACCCTTTCCCGGCCGCCGCACCCCCGACATTCCGGAGCCCTTCCCAAGTGAACCTTCCCAAGTCCCTGATGAAGGCGGCCGCCTTGGCCGCGCTCGTTCCCCTGACGCAGTCGAACGCCCAGCTCGGCTTCCCCGAGGTCGGCCCGATCAGCCC
>Ga0315910_10000775_pt1 | contig 30803 bp, 24 predicted proteins | sample EdamamesoilMG_FD_204470 | JGI IMG/M metagenome (GOLD analysis project Ga0315910, IMG submission 204470) | Garden soil microbial communities collected in Santa Monica, California, United States - Edamame soil | ecosystem: Environmental > Terrestrial > Soil > Garden | place: USA: California... | reverse complement strand
CGAGGCCACGGGGCAGAGCAACGCGGCATCGTCGGGTGCATCGATCGTGATCGATGCCTTCGAGATCGGATCTACTACGGGCGAGCGCTTCCAGGAGACGGAGTGGTCGGTGACGTACGCGGGCACGTGGACGATCGGCAACCGCAATCGCGCCTGGAGCGAAGGGACCTCGGCCGTCGCGCAGGCGTCGGGCGCGCGCGCGACGTTCCGCTTCACGGGGACGGCCGTGAGCTGGATCGGATTCCGCGCCGCCCGGACGGGCATCGCTCGCGTCTATGTCGATGGCGCCTTCGTCGCGGAGGTCGACACCTATGCGCCGACCGGCGAGGGATTCCAGAACACCTTGTATACGGTCACCGGCCTCGCATACGGGCAGCACGCGCTGACGATCGAAGCGACGGGCCGGGGCAATCCCGCGGCGACCAGCAACTACATCGTAGTCGACGCGTTCGACGTCCGTCGGTAGACCGTAGTGCGGGATCGCGCACGGTCGCCTGATCAGTGTGCACGGCCTACTCGCGAGTGAATGTCGCGTGATACTCGTGGTGCAGCGCGAGTTCCGGATCTGGCTCACCGTTTTCGTTCAATGACGATTTGCGCATGCCGGACTCCACGGAAGCGACCTGCACGCGTCGTCCGTCGACGGCGAAGTACAGGCGCCAGGCCTTCACTCTCAGCGTGAGGCCGTTCGGCTCCCGCCGTATGCGCCGATATGGATGCGGCTCGGGCCCGAGCGCGAGCGTGGCCGTCGCGCGCTCGCGCAGCGGGAATTTCGTGCGCGACTCGATCCATTCGGCCTGCTCGATCGCAGTCGCGCTCCAAAGCACCTCGAATTGTGGGATCGGATCTTGCGGCGCGCCGCCGTTCGCGAGCCAGCCCTCGCCGGCATCGCCGATCGCGTCCGTGTAGGCGACGTAGGGCTTGATGTCGAACACGGGCGTGCCGTCGAGCATGTCGACGTCGCTGATGTGCAGCGTCAACCCCTCGACGCGCTCGAGCCGCACCGCCGACAGCCCGAGCGGATTCGGCCGGTGCGGCGAGCGCGTCGCGAACACTCCTTTGCGGCCCGAGCGGCTGCGCGGTGGCAGCACCTTCGGCCGCCAGCCCTCGTTACGATCGAACCAGAACAGCACCCAGATGTACTGCCAGTCGGCGAGATCCGTCAGGGCGTGCTCGAAATTGCGCCCGGGCAGAAGCTCAATCGTGCCGAGAGTACCGTCACTCGCGCGCGGCTGGCGTGCTGCCTCGACCTTCGTCGCGAGCGCGGCGCGCACGTAGCCGATCGGCTCGAGGGTGAGCTGCTGCACGGGCGCGGAATCCCTCCGCGGAGGGATCTTCGAATTCACTTGCTCACCGCGCCGCCGCTATGCGCTCTTCAGCCTGTCGCTTCAGTTCCGGGTCCGTCAACCGCTCCATCATCCATTCGATCTGCGCCTGGGACTCGGGCGTGACGTCGCGTCGATTGACGACGTCGCGAAGGATGAACATGTAAATGCTCTCCTGTGCCGCAGCCGGCGTGCTGAATGCCTGCACCAGCGCCTGCTTGTCGATGGACTCGTTGAAAACGCCACTGGTGAGCACCGCGCCGACGATCTGATCGCGCAAAGCGCCGCGCGGCTGCTCGAGCGCCCAGCGCTGTGCGGCCGGGCCATCCTCGCCGGCCCAGACATCGGCGACGGCCGCTGCGGCCACGCCGGCGCGTTCCGGGTCGTTGAGCCCCAGCGCCCATTGAGTTGCCGCCTCGGGGTCGAAGCGGGCGTAGCTGTATCCGGTCCGGAGGATCGCTTCGTCACTGATGTCTGCATTCGAGGTCGCGATGAAGCGGGCGACGACCAAGGGTGACGCCCCGGGTGGCATTACCGAGCCAGTGAGCGTTCGATTCAATATCTCGGCGTAACCTGGTCTGCTTTCGTACTGGGGCAGCCATCTCAGGGCGGCCTCGATGTCGAACTGGCCGTAGCGGTTTGCGACTTCCGAGAGCCACTGACCTTGGGCGCTGGCCGGGACGCGCGCGGTGAGCTCCGCGGCGCGTGTGACGTCTTCGAAGGCGAGGTAATAAACCGCGGCTCGGGTCAACTCGTCCGTCAACTGCGCCTCGTTCGCGATCATCCAGTCCACGGCGCGGTCGGGTTCCTGCAGCATCCAGCCCTGCATCAGGCCGGAAAGTATGTTGTCCGCTTCCGGCCCGCTTTGCGCGGCCAGGTTGCTTGCCAACGATCCCGGCGGTTGCCCGCTCGCCAGGGCAAGTCGCGCCATCGCATAGCCCGAGTTCATGGTGTCGGCGACACGGCCCTGTGCCTGCAGCATCAGCCCGTACGCGCGCAGCAGGTCGGTCGAGGCGACGGTTTCGAGCACGCTGTCGACAGTGTCCGGAGATGGGGGCAGGATCGATGCCGCCCATTGCAGTGCCGCGTCGGGGTCGACCGTCGAATATCCCTGGGCGATGGCAGCCAGAATCGGATCGCGTTGCGGGCCGTCCGCGATTCCCTGCAGACGGGCGATCGCGGCGAGCGGATCACGGCCTGCCATGCCGCGGATGGCATGCAGATAGAGTTCATTGATCTCAGCCGAGCCTGCCGAATTGAAGCGCGAGACGAGCTCGAAGACTCGTTCGGGATCGATGGCAATCAAAACCTCGAGTCCTGCAATCAAGTCATCGATCGAAGCCGTTCGTTCGGCGTAGTCGAAGAACCCGACCGGATCGAGGAAAGCCCAGTCGCCGGCCGGCAAGTCACCGGCCATCGCGAGCGGCTCGCCGGTTGGCTGGTTATCGACCTGCCCCGGAAACGATCCCGTCGACGTCGAAGGTTCGATGCGGACCGGTAATACGGAGGCGGACGGTTCCGTCGGCTGCAGCAGATAGGCCGTGTGAAAGAGAAGCGTCGCGAGCGCGCCGCCGCAGACACCGAGGCCGAGCTGCGTCATCGGTTTCATTGCGAAAACTGACACTCGAACGAACGGGAGGAAGCGGGGAGGTTCGGGTCGCCCACGATCGACCGCCGTGTCGATTCGAGCAGTCGGCGGTCGGTGATGTAAGTCGTCGCAAGCTCGAGCGCGAGCGCCGTTTGTCCGTCGCACGCAAAGCGACGCGCTGCTCCGCTCGCGGCTGCCCCGCGCGCGGTATCGTTGCTGATCAAATCGAACAGTTGCCGGTCGACGGTGCCGCCCTGTGCCTGACCCCTGATGACTTCACTCAGTCCCGCGTCCCGCACTGTGCCGCTCGGAAACTCGAAGGCCCAGGCCTCGGCAGCGGCCAGGTCCGTGCGCGCCAGGGTGCGCACGACACCTGCCGCCCACGATGCCCGATGCTGCTCTTCGAGTCGGGAGACGGTTTCTCGTGCAAGCTCAGGATTGGTTCGCGCCAAACCGGAACCAAGGGCAGTCAGCACGCTCGCCGCGTTGATGCGATCCAGATTTCGTAGCGACCAGTCGAGCGCGGCCTCTGGATCGCGAGTGGCCCAGGCCTGAAGGTTGGTGGTCATTTCGGCCGCGATCTGAGGATCGCCGAGACTCAACAGGCGGTCGAGTCCGCGGGTAATTTCTTCGGTGGAATCGGAATTGACGATGGTATTCACGTAGTTCATGACGTACTCACGAGTTGGGGATCGCACCTCTGCATTCGAGCTGTTCCACAGCGACTGCATGATGTCCCAGGCCTTGTCGGGATCGACCTGGTGAATTCCGCGCACGACGCTGAGCTTCGTGAATCCGTCCGCCTGGGTCTCCTCGGCCCACTCCCAGGCTGCTTCGGGATCCTGTTCGGCATAGGCCTGGACGGCTTGAGTCCTGAGCTGCGAGTACTTGCTGCCCGGCGGCAGGGCATCGATGTAAGTCAGCGTTGCCAGGGGGTCCTGCTCGACGAGGGCGGCGAGTGCCGCCGTCGTCGCGAGCGTTGCACTGCCTCGTTGCATCTCATCGGCCATGACGAGCAGGCGCTCGGGGTCTCTGGCGGCGAGTCCCTGGAACGCTGATTCGGGGACGGCGACGCGAGAGGCGTCCGATGACCCGAGGTAGTCGAATAACGCGGCCGGATCGAGTTTCGCCCAGGCGTCGAACAAGGCTCCGGCGAACTCCGTCGCGAGATCCGGCGCGCCGATAGCATCGATGGACGCGATAGCGCCCGCGGGATCGGAACTGGCGAGGACCGGTGCGAGGCGAAGGAGGGCCAGGCGCCGCTGTTCGTACTCGGGCAGTGCTGCGGCAGCTGCGATGGCGCCCGGCATGTCCGTTGCGCCGAGGTTGACGATCGCGTGAATCCGGAAACTGACGACTTCGTCCGGCGCCAGAAATGCGGCGATCTGGTCAAAGTCCGCAGATGCGCCGCCGGGGTTTGCGACGAGAGCGAGCGCAGCTGCGCGACGGGCGACCGGATCGGCAATCCCGGACAGCTCCTCCGGCGTGGCATCGAGGTCGGTGCCCGCACGCTCTGCGAGTGCGGGAAAATCCGCGAGCGGCAATGAATCAGCGGGTACGGCGGAGCGGTTGTCGTTCTCGTATCGCAGGAGGAACGTCGCGATCAGCGCGCCAACCACAGCACCGGCGACAATCGGCAGGAACCCGCGCACGATGTTCTACTCTTGCGGTCCTCTTGCGAGTGGGCACCACTATAGGTGCAGTCAATCCGGCAACGCCAGCGCCACCAACTCCGCGGGCCCCGGCTGCCCGATCGAGACGACGAGGTACTGTCTTCCGTCGAGCATATAGGTCATCGGCTTCGCGCCGGTCGCTCCCGGCAACGTGACCTCCGCGATCGTCGCGCCCGTCGCCTTGTCGAGCGCGCGAATGACCGGGGCTCCGCTCCAGCCTTCTCCGGCGAAGAGCAGCGTCTTCGTCACGAGCAGCATCGCGCGCGTGAAGCCGCCGGTCTGCGGCAGCTCGACGCCCGCGAGCGCCGGATTATTCGCAATTTCCTCCGGCGTCGCGCCGTTCGGCACCATCCAGGCGTGCTCGCCGGTGTTCATGTCGATCGCCGTGATCCGGCTCCAGGGAGGTTTAACGAGCGGGAGGTCCATCGGCTGCGGCACCTGGCCCGCAACGAAGGTGTACTCGACGTCGGTGCCGGGATCCGCGCGGACCGAGGCCACCGCCGGGCTCGTGTTCGACGGCACGTAGAGGTATCCCGTCTCCGGATCCGCCGCGCCGCCTTCCCAGTTCGTGCCGCCGCCGTAGTTCGGCAGCATCAGAGTGCCGCGCGTGCCGTCCGGTGCATTCGCGAGCGACGCCGGCGTAAACATCGGCCCGAGCCGCAGCCCCTCGATCTCGGCGAGCGCCGCCGCGCGGATCTCGGGCGTGAAGTCGATCAGGTCGTCGACGCTGACGCCCTGTCGGTCGTAAGCCGCGGGCCGCGTCGGCTTCGGCTGCGTCGGCGCCGTCCACTCGCCCGGCACGTCGGAAGGCGCGACCGGCACTTCCTCGATCGGCCAGAGCGGCTCGCCGGTTTCGCGGTTGAACGCGTAAGCAAACGCCTGCTTCGTCGTCTGGACGACGGCCTTGACCGGCCTTCCGTCGATCGTGACGTCGAGCAGGATCGGCGCGGTCGGATTGTCCCAGTCCCAGATGTCGTGATGGATGAGCTGGTAATGCCAGACGCGCTCGCCGGTCTCGATGTCGAGCGCGACGAGGCTGTTGCCGAAGAGATTGTTGCCGGGCCGCGGTCCGCCGTAGAAATCGCCCGTCGGCGCCTCGACGGGAATGTAGACCATGCCGAGTTCCGGATCCGCCGACAGCGGTCCCCAGGCGCCGGCATTGCCGGTGTACTCGGCCGAGCGCTCGAGCCAGGTGTCGTAGCCGAACTCGCCTTCGGCCGGAATTGTGTGGAAGGTCCAGAGGCGTCGCCCGGTCCGCACGTCGAAGGCCTGGATGTCGCCCTTGCTCTGCGCCCTCGAGTTCGGCCGCGCGCCGACGCCGTGCGCCGGCCCGACGACGATGACGTCGTTGACAACCATCGGCGGCGAAGTCGAGCCGATGATGACGTTGTCCTCGGGTCCGCGGACGTAATCCATGATGTCGACGATGCCGTCCTCGCCGAATGACTCGATGGGTCGACCGGTCTCGGCATCGAGTGCGGCGAGATGAAAGCCGGGGGTCACGGTGATGATGCGCCGGTCGCCGTCACCGTCGGTCCAGTAAGCCACGCCACGGCCGGACATCTTGCGCGGCGCGGCATCGAAGCGCTCACCTTCGTTGGGCCGCCAGACCCAGAGCGTCTCGCCGCTGCGCGCGTCGATCGCGACGATGCTGCGCGTCGTGCCGGCCGTGGCATAGAGCACGCCGTCGATCATCAGCGGTGTTATCTGGCTGCGCGCTTCCGGCCGCGGCCCAAAATTCGCGGCGCTCCAGCGCCAGACGACTTCGAGCTGGCCGACATTCGAGGCGTTGATCTGATCGAGCGGCGAATAGTGCTGGGCGTATGAGTTGCCGCCGTAGTAGGGCCACTCGACGGTGGCGCCCGACTGGGCGAGCGCTGCGCCGTGAGCGATCCAGCCAGCCGCCGCGAGCAGAAGGGCAGTTGGGTACTTCATTTTGCTTTTCCCCCCGGAAATTCGGTCGAAGCATACCTCCAGAATCCCTCCGCGGAGGGATTCTTCGAGCCGCGCGCTACCTTGCGATCCGCACCTCGACCTCGAGCAGCTCGATCGCGCCGTCGCCGGTGTTCACGATGCCGTGCTCCGCGCCCGCATCGTAGAACGCCCATTGCCCGGGCTCATTGAATTCGAAGTCCATCGGGCCGTCGGCGCGACCCGTTCCCGCCGTTGCCTGGAGGATGACGATCGGATTCTCGTGACGGTGCGCGGGTATTGTGCCGTCCGGCTCGAGCCGGACGCGGTACGAGCGGAACCAGGGATTGGTGAGCTCGGGCTCGCCGGCAAAACCCGTTGATGGCGTCGTGTCGCCGGCGTCGCCCTGGGTCTCGTTGATGACGACCATCGCGCGGAAGAGTCCGGTGCCGACGTTCTCGACGAAGTGCGTGATCGGTTGCTCGATGTAGTTCGTGGTGCTGAATGCGCGCGGCCCGGTGGCGGCGCCGGCCGCTCCTGGTGCGCCGCGTCCGCCGCCCGCTCCGCCTGCGCGGGGTCCGCCGGGACCGCCCGCGCGCGGCGCGCCGCCGGCTGCAGCGCCGCGGCCGGCTCCCGCCGCGCCGCGTCCGCCGGCGCCGGCTTCGGCGCCGAGGTTCTGTGTGCGCGTTTGGGATTGCGAGAGCGTCAGATAGAGCACAGGCCACTCATGTGTGTGGTACCAGGAAATATCTCCCGGCGGCACCTGCAGCTCGAGGATGCGCGTCGGTCCGTACTGAAAGAGCTGGCGGTGGTGCGGCTCGTCATGCACGGGCACGATCGGCGCATTCGCGATGCGGGCGAGATTGGGATTCGCCGCAGCGTCGGCCGGTGCAGCGGCCGGAGTTGCAGTCGGAGTTGCGGTCGGTGCTTCGGCCTGGGCATGCGCGGCCCCGGCCAGCAGCACGCCGAGCAGTGTGCCGCCGAAACGGGCGCCAGTACGACAACGAAAACGATATTGGAATGACATCGGACCCCCTCCGTGTTCTTGGGGAATTCTATGCAATTGCCGCCGATCCACGGTAGCTTACGCGCCGACGGCCCCGCGCTTCGCGGCGGCCGTCGACAGCCGTCGAAGGGGGATCCGGCGTAATGACGACGATAGCAGCACCGCGGCGGCTACGCCCGGCATCGATCGCGCTCTGGGCGATCGTGATCGCCGTCGGCACCTTCGCGCTGGCCGCGATTGCCATGAGCCGCGGCGAAAGCATCAACGCCCTCTGGTTCATCGTCGCGGCAATCTGCATCTATGCAGTCGGTTACCGGTTCTACAGCGCTTTCCTCGCCGCCAAGGTGCTCGCGCTCGACAGCACGCGCGCGACGCCGGCCGAACGCTTCAGCGACGGTCGCGACTTCGTGCCGACCAACCGCTGGGTCGTCTTCGGCCATCATTTCGCCGCGATCGCCGGCCCCGGCCCGCTGATCGGCCCGACGCTCGCGGCCCAGTTCGGCTATCTGCCGGGCACGATCTGGATCCTGATCGGCGCCGTGCTCGGCGGCTGTGTGCAGGATTTCGTCGCGCTGTTCTGTTCGATCCGCCGCGACGGCCGCTCGCTCGGCCAGATGGCCCGCGACGAGCTCGGTCCCATCGGTGGTGCCGTCGCGCTGATCGGCGTGTTCGCCATCATGATCATCCTCATCGCCGTACTCGGGCTCGTCGTCGTCAATGCGATGCGCAACAGCCCCTGGGCGACGTCGACGGTCGCGGCGACGATTCCGATCGCGCTGCTCGTCGGTCTCTATATGCGACATCTGCGCCCGGGCCGCGTGCTCGAGGCCACGGCCATCGGCGTCGCGCTGCTGCTGTTCGCCGTGGTCGGCGGCGGCTGGATCGACGACCACGCGACGATCGGGCCCTGGTTCGACTACGGGGCGCCGGCGCTGGCGCTCATGATCATCGTCTACGGCTTCGCGGCCGCCGTGCTGCCGGTCTGGCTGCTGCTCGCGCCGCGCGATTACCTCTCGACCTTCATGAAGATTGGCACGATCGTGGCGCTCGCAATCGCAATCGTGATCCTCAATCCCGAGGTCAAGATGCCGGCCGTCACGCAGTTCATCGACGGCACGGGGCCGATTTTCGGCGGCAACGTCTTCCCCTTCGTCTTCATCACGATCGCCTGCGGCGCGATCTCGGGCTTTCACTCGCTGATCGCCTCGGGCACGACGCCGAAGCTGCTCGCCAACGAGCGCGACGCGCGCTTCATCGGCTACGGCGGCATGGCGATGGAATCCTTCGTCGCGATCATGGCGATGGTGGCCGCCTGCGTGCTCGACCCGGGCGTCTATTTCGCGATCAACAGCCCGGCCGGCGTCGTCGGCGCGCAGGCGGCCGACGCCGTCGCGACGATCTCGTCGTGGGGCTATCCCGTCACCGTCGAGCAGATGAGTGCGCTGGCGACGGAGATGGGTGAAGAGACGCTGTTCGCGCGCACGGGCGGCGCGCCGTCGCTGGCCGTCGGCATGGCGAGCATCTTCTCGAGCGCCTTCGGCGAGAGTCTGCTCGATGTCTGGTACCACTTCGCGATCATGTTCGAGGCGCTGTTCATCCTCACGACGCTCGACGCCGGCACACGCGTCGCGCGCTTCATGCTGCAGGACATGATCGGCAACATCGTTCCCGCGATGGGCCGCACGAGCTGGTATCCGAGCGTGCTGCTTTGCAGCGGGCTCGTCGTCGCGGCCTGGGGCTACTTTCTCTACTTCGGCACGATCGATCCGCTCGGCGGCATCAACAGCCTCTGGCCGCTGTTCGGCATCTCGAACCAGATGCTCGCGGCGATTGCGCTTTGCGTTGCGACGACCGTGCTCGTGAAGTCGGGCAAGGTCCGCTTCGTCTGGGTGACGGCCGTGCCGCTCGCCTGGCTCGTCACGATCACGACGACGGCCGCCTGGCAGAAGCTGTTCAGCCCCGACCTTCGTCTCGGCTTCCTGTCCCATGCCAACGACCTCGCCGCGCAGCTCGCCTCGGGTTCGCTGACCGGCGCGGCCGCCGAGCAGGCGCCGCGACTGATCTTCAACGACCGGCTCGACGCGGCGCTGACGATGTTCTTCCTGGTCACCGTCTGGGTGATCGTCATCGAGACGACGCGGATCTGCCACGCCTCGTTGTCGGGACGGCGCTGCCCGCCGTCCGCCGAGTCGCCGCATATCCCGAGCCGGCTCGTCGAGGATTGGGTCCGTGATTAGCGTGTGGCGGCGCTTCTGGTCGATCGTCCGCGAGCTCACGGGCGACGACGCCTACGAGCGCTATCTGACGCACTGGCAGGAACATCACGCGGGCGATGGCGCGCCGCTCGAGCGCGCGGCGTTCTTTCGCGAAGAGCAGGGGCGCAAATGGGAAGGCGTGCGGCGCTGCTGCTGACACTCGTGCTCGCGATGCCCTCCATCGCGAGCGCCGGCGGCGTTCTCTTGGCCTTTGGCACCGGCGCCGGCGACGTCAACTTCGACAGCGACATCGCGGCCTCGAACAACGTCGTCAGCGACGACGATATCGTCGGTGAGGTCTGGATCGGCTATCGATTCGATTCGAAAGTCATCGTCGAAGGCGGTGGAAGTCAGGGAATCAGCATCGACGTGTTCGCACTGGGAGACTCGTTCGCGATCCAGGATTTCCGCGTGATGGCCGGTTACGAAGTCCAGCTCGGCGAGCGCTTCAGTTTCCTGCCGGAGCTCGGCGTGAGTTCCTGGAAAATCGACACCGCGGATGTACGAAACTTCATTTTCGGCAGCAGCCGGCGGGACGTCGACGACTCCGGCACTGATCTGATGTGGCGCATCAGCGGCGAAGTGCGGGTGGCGCAGAGAATGCGTCTCTACGGGGCGTATTCCGCGGCCCGTTACGATTTCGGGGATGCGACGCGAGTGAGCTTCGGTCTCAAGTGGCAGTTCTGAGCGGAGCAGGCTGGAGCCGAGCGCGAATCGAATCCTAGTGAGTCATCGCATAGATGACGTAGTTGACGGCGAAGTGCAGCGCCAGCGTCGTCATCTCCTGCGGATAACGCGGATCGTCGGCATGCTCCCAGGCGTCGCCCATGTCCATGTTGAAGTTGATCGCGACCATGAGGCGACCCTCGTCGTCGAGGATGCCGCGCCAGTACGGGACGTAGCCGTCGTCCTGGTAGGTGACGCCCGTCTGGAAATACCGGATGCCCGGAATCTGGACGTCCATCTTCAGGTCGTAGACGGTGTGCATCAGCGGGTGGGACTCGTCGAGCTGCTGGATCGGCCGATCGGGGAAGACCCGCTGCATCGAGGCCTCGAACAGTTCCCACTGGCAGGTGCCCCAGAAGTCATCGACGAGCAGGAATCCGCCGCGCAACAGGTACTCACGAAGCAGCGCCGCTTCTTCGTCGTCGAGGTACCACGAGCCGACCTCGACCGCGTAGAGCCACGGATAATTCATGATTTCGTCGCTGTCGAGCGCGAGGATGAGATCACCGCCGTAGTCGACGCGTGACAAGCGTTCGACGCCGTCGCGGAAATAGTATTCCGCCGAATCGTAGTCGGTATCCCAGCGGCTGCCGCCGCGGCCCCTGCCCGGGCATCCGCCGCCATTGCCCTGATAGAAGAGGCGGGTGAACGAGAACTCGCCGACCGCTCGCGGCGCCGCCTGTTCCGGCACGCTCTGCGCGGCCAGCGAGCCGGTGATCACGGTGATGGCCAGCAATACATTGCGGGCAAACTGCCTGCTCAAGGGGAGAATTCCAGGGACTCCCCTCCGGAATCTATGATCTCCCGGGCCTGGCGATGGCCTTCCGGCGAAAGGCTCAGTCGGTCGAGCTCCGATTCCGCCTGCTCGCGATGACCGTCGCGGACGAGCGAGGCGATGCGCATGTATGCGTAGCTGTCGCGCATGCTGGCATCCAGCAGGCTGTGCAGCTGCACGTAGTCCGTCGAGTTCTCCGAGCGGTTCAACATGCCCAGCAGCGAGCCAAGAGCCTGCTGCTGGTCGGGGCCGGGCGGAAGGTTCCTGACCCAGTTGACCGCCGCGTCGGGATCGGACTGGGCCCAGGTCACGACGATCGTCGTGGTCGCCAGCTCGCGATTCGCGGCCGGAAGTTGTCGCCAGAAATCGGTGGCCGCTGACACATCCTCGATCGCGATCGATGCGGCAATCTGTCCGATCGTCGAGTTCCGCTCGTAGTCGGTCGGCAATGACATGGCGGCATTGAGCGCGAGCGACTGGTTCTTGCGCGCCACCGCCGCGATCACTTCCGGATACTGCCGTCCGTCGTTGACGCGCCTTGCCCATTCGAGCGCCGCCGCCGGCGCCAGACGTGCATACGCTGGCCCGACTTCCCGGACCAATGCGGCCAGATTGTCCCTGTCGATGTCCTCGAGCGCCGCCATCGCGGACGCCGCAGCCGCGGGGTCCGATTCGGCCCAGGTCCTGAAAGTGCGCTGCAGCGCACTTTGACGATAGGAGAGGTTCTCCACTCGCTGGGACAACTCGAGCGCCCTGGTCGGCTCGCGCTGCGCGAGGCGCGCGAGCCCGGTGTTGATCAGGGCGTTGCGCTCATCGCTCGTCAACGCGCCATCGAGCAAGCTCATGACCTGCTCGGGGTCGCGGTCGATCCAGGAATAGAACACGCCGGCCACCATCCGGAGCCGGAGGGCATCGTCGGTCATCGTGCGGCTGTGCGCGAAAGCCGTCTCGGGATCCTGGGTTCCCCAGCCTTGGCCGATGGTGGACACGAGCATCAACGCCTGGTCCCGTGGCAGTGCGAGCGCTGCCGCGAGGGCCGCCTCCGGTTCGCCCGATACTGATCTGATCGCAGAGTTCAGCTGCGGATTCCCGGAAACTCCAGCCGCCACTAGCCGGCTCATGATCGTGGCGACGGCACCTGCGCCGGCGTCGGCGTGAGCACGCAGGATGGCCGCGACGGCGGACCGCTGCTCGGCAGCAGTTTCGAGATCGCCCGCGGCAGCGATCGCGGCATCTAGGTCCTGCTTGGACCAGCCTTCGAAGATTCGGTACAGGAGATCGGGTTTCGATTCGAGGTCGGCTTCTGCAAGAAAGGCGATGGCGGCCTCGGGATCGATTTCCGAATAGCGCGAGAGAAAGATGCTCGTCAGTGCGACGCGGTCGCCGCCTCGAGTCACGGTCTGCGCCTCCGCGATCAGGTCCTCGATTGCGGACTCATCGACGGCCGCTGCAGCCAGTGCGTAAGCTGCGTAGGTCTGCGAGAAATCATGCGGCAGCGACAGGAGTTCAGCGACGGAGTTCGCCGGCAGAGCTCTCGATTCAGGCGCGGCGCCGGGTGCAGGCGCTGGCGGCGAAACTGCGGGCTCGAGACGCGAAGCAGAAGTCGGGTAGTCCGACGACGCTGACAACTGCAGCGGACCGTTGACGAACCAGATGGCGCCGACCATTGCGATGCCGAGTAGCGCTAGCCAGACCGATGTCCGCTTCATGGCGTCCCTCATGGGGGTGTCGAGACCGTAGCACAGGGGTCCTGGCCGGTCTAACATTCCTTGGCTGCCATGACCAGAATCGCTTATCTGAGTCTGCTTGCCCTGACGCCGGCCCTCGCATTTGGCGATGAGGAAACCGACGGCGCGGATACCGCGCTGCAGAGCTGGAGCGTGGACCAACTGTGCAGTTCGCGCGAGGATCCGGCGGCCCGGGATGAGCTCGAGCGCCGTGAGACTTTCAGCTCGCGTGAGCTGAATGCCATCGAGAAAGGGGAGGTCCGTACGGGCATGAGCAAAGAAGCGCTGCTCTGCTCCATGGGGCCTCCGCGACTCATCTTCGCTGCCGAGAGCGAATACGAGGCTTTCCCGAGTATCGTCGACGCGTACGTCTATGACGCCGGCACCGAAAAGCCCCTCGCCGCATTCGTGGAGCACTTCGAGGGTCGCGGGACTGTCGTGCTCGTGCTCGAGAACGACGATCCCCAGGTCCTGGCGAGGTCGGTCGTGTCGACGACATTTCGCTGCTTTCCACCGCCTCGTAACGGCAGAATTTGTAACGTGGAGACCGCCGCCCAGGCGGCCGGGCGGAGCAGGGCCCCGTGATCACCCGCGGCGGTTAGCGCGATCTGTCGGCCGCGCGCCCGGAACCCGGGGCTGTCAGCCGGCGCCCGGCGCCATCCCCCGGATACTTGCGTCGGTTCGCGCCCGGGCTCGCATAGCCGTTGATCAGTACACGCCGGTACTGGTCGGACGTGTTTTCGAAGCTCGCATGCGCGGCGTACGGTCCGAAGAACAAAGTGTCGCCCGGCTGCGCCGCGATCGTCACGGCTTCCTCCTCGCGAAATTCGGCCGGCAATTCGGATCCCGCGTAATCGTCTGCGCCGTCGCCGCCGAAATCGACACGTCCCCACTTCGCGCTGCCCGGCATGAACAGCATCGGCCCGCTATCGGCCGTCATTTCGTCGAGGACGATCAGCGTCTGCACGAAGCTGCCGGTGCCGTTGATGTCGGTCCAGGTGCCACCGCCCTTGTCGCGGTGCTGGATGTCCTGATGCCAGTCGAAGACGACGCCATCACCGGGCCGCTTGAAATGCGCCTGGTTCAGCAGCTGGTCCATCGCGTCGCTGCGAAGCAGTTGCGCGCTGGGGACGGTCAGTCGCGGGTCGCTCCCGACTTCGAGCAGGTAGGGCTGGCAGCCGCCGGCCCAGACGACGCGCTTGATTACGCACTCGCCGTTCTTCTCTCCGAGCACGAAGTGCGCGCCCTGGTGCAGGCCGGTATCGGTCAACTGTCTTGCGATCTGCTCGAGCCGGTCGAAGCACGCCCGCATCTGGGCAACTTCATCGGAGCTGAATAGCGCGCGTCGCGTGATCCAGCCGACGTCGAAGAAGTCGCGGATCTCCGCGTCGCTCAAGCCATGCTCGGCAATCGTTGCGGGCGTTGTTGGCGCGGTGGCGTCCATGCACCTTGTTGAGTGTATAGCTGAACTACGGTCTCAGTATCGGTCAGGTCACGTACGGCCCAAAGTTCATGTTCGATCTGTGACGGCGGTACAAGGTCGCGCGACCGGATCGCGCCGCCCCCTTGAAATCGGAGCGACATTTGGGCCACCCTTTGTGTTGTCTGTTCAATCCAAAGGAGGTGATCCCATGTCTAGTGAGATTTCTGGGGTTTCAATGAGTGTTCAGCGTTTTTGCCCTGGGCGAGGCGCTTAGCAACTCATCACCTTCCAAGGGTTGAAAAACCCATCTCACGGAGGGCCGCGCAAGCGGCCCTCTTTATTTTGAGGGACGGTGGGGCAGAATCCGCGGCGTGGACACGACAACGATTCGCTTGGTCGCGGTGCTTGCGGCGAGCCTGGCCACTGCAACGGTCGGGGCGCATCCCGCCCCGTTCAGCTATCTCGACGTCTATCTCGATGACGACAGCACGAGTGGCGTGCTCGTCATCCACGATTTCGATGCTGCCTACGAGCTTGGCATCGAAGATCCCGCGGACTTGCTCGCGCCCGGGGTCGCTGCGGCCCGCGCCGACGAACTCGAGCAGATTCTCGACCGGCGGCTCGTCATCGCGCTTGGCTCGGCGCGCGCGACCGCGCAGTGGCAGGGCGTCGAAGTGCTGCCGGACCGCCAGAGCCTGCGCTTCGCATTTACGTTGGCGCCGGCCGGCGCGCCAAGCCGGGTCGCGGTCGATACTCTGCTGTTTCCCTACGATCCGAATCACCAGACGTTCATCAACATCTACGAGGACGGTGTCCTCGAAGCGCAGACGATTCTCGACGCCGAACGCCGGCGATTCGAGCATTACCCGGGCACGGCGCAGGGCCGTTTCGCTGTCGTCCGCACCTTCATCGCCTCCGGCTTCGAGCACATCCTGATCGGCCCGGACCACCTGCTGTTCCTCCTCGGGCTCCTGTTGCTTGGCGGATCCCTGTGGCGGTTGGCCACGATCGTCACGGCGTTCACGCTTGGCCACAGCGTGACGCTGTCGCTGGCCGCGCTCGACGTCGTGCGCGTGTCGCCGGCGCTGGTCGAGCCGGCCATCGCGCTCAGCATCGTCGTGGTGGGTGTGGATAACCTGCTGGTCCGCCAGCGGCGGGGCGCCTCGCCGCAGGCCACGGGCGTCGACCTGCGGCCGTTCATGGCCGTGGCCTTCGGGCTCATCCACGGTTTCGGCTTTGCGGCCGTGCTGCGCGAGGTCGGGCTGCCGCCGGGCGCCCTGGCCTGGTCGCTCGCGGCCTTCAACCTGGGGGTCGAACTTGGCCAGCTGGCCGTGGTCGGAGTACTGGTCGCGCTGCTGGCGGCGGTTCGTCGTTACGACGTAGTATTGGCAGAGAGCGGTGCCGTCGTGGCCTCGATGGTCGTGATCGGCGCCGGGCTGTTCTGGTTCGCGCAGCGCATCGGTTTGATTGCATAAAGAAAACTCGGGGGAGTTATGAAGCGACTGGTCGTTCTCTGCATGGTCGTCATCGGCGGGTTCGTGACCATGGCGGTTTTCGGGCAGCCGCCGCAGCAGGCGCCTCAAGGCCTGGGTATCGACAACATCGCGACGAATCTCTGGCGGGTCACCGGCGCCGGCGGCAACACGGCGGTGTTCGTGCGCGAAGACGGCGTACTGCTCGTCGACACGAAGCTCGCGAACAACGGCCAGGCCATTCTCGACCAGGTGCGAACGGTCACCGACAAGCCGATCACGCACATCATCAACACGCACACGCACGGCGATCACACGGGCAGCAATATGTTCTTCCCGGCGAGCGTCGAAATCGTCACGCATGCGAACACCGCAGCGAACATGGGCCGGATGCCGGCCTTCCAGGCAGCGGAAGGCGCCGTCGGCATGCCCGACCAGACGTTCGAGGACCAAATGTCACTGTTCCGCGGTGACGAACGCGTCGATCTGTATTACTTCGGCGCGGGCCACACCAATGGCGACACCTTCGTCGTCTTCCGCGACGCGCGCGTCATGCACTCGGGCGACATCTTCGCCACGCGCGGCTTGCCTTTGCTCGACGTGGCAAACGGCGGCAGCGGCGTCGCGATCGGCGAGACACTCCGCAAGGCGGCCGAAGGCATCGACAACGTCGATCGCGTAATCACCGGCCACACCGATACGCTGACCTGGCAGGACTTCGTCGACTACGGCGAATTCAACACCCTGTTCCTCGAGCATGCGCGTGCGGCGCAGGCGGCAGGCAAGACGGCCGAGCAGGCGGCGATGGAATTCACGCTGCCGCCGAAGTTTTCGGCCTACAACATCGCGGGTCGCGGCGGCCGCGGCGGGCCGGCGGGGAATATCGGGATCATCTACACCGAGCTCGCTGCGCAGTAGGCAGCGTTTCGTCCGTCCTTGCCAGCCTGGATTGTGATGCCGGCGTGCCGGAGCGCCCGGCACTGAACGGGTGACGAAAACACGCGTACTCTTCGCAAGCTTGATCGGCACGACGATCGAGTTCTTCGATTTCTATATCTACGGCACGGCCGCTGTTCTCGTATTTCCCCAACTGTTTTTCCCGGCCGGCAATGAAGTCACGGCGACGCTGCAGTCGCTCGCCACATTCGCGCTCGCGTTTTTCGCGCGGCCCGTCGGCTCGATGTTGTTCGGCCATTTCGGCGACCGCATCGGCCGCAAGGCCACGCTCGTCGCGGCGCTGCTGACGATGGGCGTGTCGACCGTCGCGATCGGCCTGCTGCCGACCTACGCGTCGATCGGTATCGCGGCGCCGGCCCTGCTCGCGCTCTGCCGGCTCGGCCAGGGGCTCGGCCTTGGCGGCGAATGGGGCGGCGCCGTGTTGCTCGCCACCGAGAACGCGCCGCGCGGACGCGAGGGTCGCTACGGCATGTTCCCGCAGCTCGGCTCGCCGCTGGGATTCCTTCTGTCGACCGGCGTGTTCATCCTGCTCACGGCCTGGCTCAGCGAGGAAGAATTCCTCGACTGGGGCTGGCGCGTGCCGTTCATTGCGAGCGCCGTGCTCGTGCTGGTTGGCCTCTGGATCCGCCTCAAGCTGACTGAGACGCCGGCTTTTCAGCAGGCGATCGAGCGCGCCGAGCGCGTGCGCGTGCCACTCGTTGTCGCCTTCCGCGACCACGGCGTCACGCTGGCTCTCGCGACGCTCTCGGCGCTCCTGGTGTTCGTGCTGTTCTACCTGATGACGGTGTTCACGCTGAGCTGGGGCACGTCCGACCTCGGCTTCACGCGCGGCGAGTTCCTGCAGCTGCAGCTCGTCGGAGTGCTGTTCTTTGCGCTCACGATTCCGCTTTCATCCCTGGCGACGGATCGCTTCGGCCGCCTGCCAGTGCTGATGGTCGCGACGGCCGCGGTGTTCGCCTTCGGCTTCACGTTCGAGCCGCTCTTCGTCGCCGATGCGTTCACGACCACGGTGTTCCTGTCTCTGGGTCTCGCGGGCATGGGCCTGATCTACGGACCTCTGGGCACCTCGATGACCGAGCTCTTCCCGACTCATGTGCGCTACACGGGCGCATCGGTCGCATTCAATCTCTCGGGAATTTTCGGCGGCTCGCTTGCGCCCTACATCGCGAGGTGGCTCGCGACGACTTATGGCATCGCCGCTGTCGGTTACTACTTGTCAGCGGCGGCGTTGATCACGTTTGCGGCACTGCTGCTGTTGTATCGCCGCCGTCCCAGGCCGTAACTCCGGCGGTCAGCCGGACGCGGCTTGCACGTAGTGAATGAAATTGAATTTGTTGCCGTCGAGGTCGCGGCACTAGGCGACGTAGAGGTGTTCGCCGCGCGGTCCGGGCGGACCTTCATCGGTGGCGCCCAACGCCCGCGCTTTCGCATACCACTCGTCGACCTTCTGCGGTGACGGTGCGTCGAAGGAAATCATCGTGCCGTTGCCGCGCGTGGCCGGCTGGCCGTCGAACGGCTTGCAGACGATGAACATTGGTGTACCGATGCCCCAGCCCCAGCCTACGAATCTGTCGGTGCCGGGCACTTTTTGCGCGCCCATCTCGGTCATCAGGGCATCGTAGAACGCGACCGACTTTTCGAAGTCGTTCGTGCCGAGCATGAAGTAGCTGATCATGCGTCGAAGCCTACCAGCTTCGCACGCGCCCGGTGTCGATGTGGACGAAGTCCGAATCGGGGTAATAGCCGACGCCGCCGCGCTCCATGGCGATCGCCGCGTCGCGCAGCCGGCTCGTTGCCGTCCCGCGCAGCCGCACGTCAATCGCCTTGCCACGCAGGTGCTGGCTGTCGCGCGCGACGCCGGTGCTTTGCGACCGGAGCATCTCGTTGGTTGCCGGAGAGCGGTAGGCGGAGATCACTTCGAAAGTGTCGTCGCTGCCGACCGACTCGCGCAGGTCGTAGAGAATGTCCAGCAAGACGGGATCCATGGCGCCGACGTCGTCCGTCCGAAAGTCCGCCAGGAATTCGTTGATGCTGACGAGCGCGGGTGCGACGTAGGCGCCGTCGCGGGCATACACGATATCGAGGCTTTCGCCCGTATGCGTGTGGAAGAACGACAGACGGCGCTCCCCGGACGTGGCTGCGCCGTTCTGCGCCGCCGGCAGCAGCGCCGTCAGCACCAGCAGGGCCTGGAGCACTCCGCGCAGACGCCGCTTGTCCGCAATCCCTCGCATGGGCCGAATAATATAGGTTGCCTACCGCAAGTCCGAGGATGGTTTCACATATGCAGAGAAGTGCTTACGCGCCGCTCGCCCTGCTGCTTCTGGCGGGCCCTGGTCTCCTTCTTGCGGACGAGCAGGAGGACCGCGAGGCCCTGGGCGCCGAGGTCGAGCTGATGCTGGAGACGGGCAGCCTGAGCGGTCGCGACGCCGACATTGCGGCCGGCGCCCTGATCAGCGAGTTCTACGCGAATCGCAGTTTCGCCCCGGCCTGGACGGATCCGGGAAAAGTATCAGAACTGATCGTCGCCATCGAAGCGACCGCGGCCGAAGGTCTCGATCCGGCCGACTATCACGTGGATGAAGTCCGAGTCGTGCGCGACGAGCTTCTCGCCGGCATCGTCGAACCGCAAGCCCGGGCAACCGCGGACATTCTCCTGACCGAAGTGGTCATCCGAATGGGCTATCACCAGCTATTCGGCAAAGTGAATCCCTCGACGCTCGACGCACGCTGGAATTTCCGTCGCGACCTCGACGGCCGCGACCCGGCTGCCATGGTCGAGGAAATCGTCGACTCCCGCTCGCCCGCAGAGAGCCTGATGAACCTCGTGTCGCGCGGCTGGCTCTATACCGGTCTCATGGGCGCGCTCGCCGAGTATCGGCAGATCCAGGCTAGCGGCGGCTGGCCGAGCGTCCCCGGCGGGCCGACCCTGCGCCCCGGCACGGCCGACAGTCGCCTGAACGCGCTGGCCGACCGCCTGGCCGTCACCGGCGATCTCGAAGCGCCTGGAGTATTCGATACCTACGACGCGACTCTCGAAGCGGCCGTGCGTCGCTTTCAGCGCCGCCATTCGCTCGAAGTCGACGGCGTGATCGGCGAGAACACGACCGCGGCGCTCAACGTGCCGGTCGAGGCGCGGATCGAGCAGATCGAGCTCAGCCTCGAGCGGGCGCGCTGGGTCATGAACGGACTCGAAGACGACTTTGTCGTGGTCAACATCGCGGGCTTCGAGGCCTATCTCGTCCGACAGCGCGAGGTGGTCTGGCAAACGCGCGTCCAGGTCGGGCGCGCCTATCGCCAGTCGCCGATCTTTCGCGACGAGATCAAATACCTCGTCTTCAATCCGACCTGGACCGTGCCTTACAACATCGCGACGAACGATCTGCTGCCGCAGATCCAGAGCGACATCGGTTATCTGGCGCAGCGGGATTTCACGGTCAAAGATCGCGCGGGCGACACTGTCGACGCCGCCGGCATCGACTGGGCCGGCCTCCGGCGCGGCAGCTTTCCCTATACGCTCGTCCAGGAGCCGGGGCCGGAGAACGCGTTGGGTCGGGTGAAGTTCATGTTCCCCAACGAGTACGACGTCTATCTGCACGACACGCCGAACCGCGCCCTGTTCGACAGCCCCGACCGCGCGTTCAGCTCCGGCTGCATTCGCGTGGAGAATCCCTTCGAGCTCGCGGAGCAACTCCTTGGCAGGGGATGGGATCGCGAACGGATCGACGAAGTGATCGCGAGCGGTGAAACGACGACAGTGAGATTGCGCGAGCCGCTGCCCGTGCTGCTGCTCTACTGGACGGCGGAGGTCACTCCGGACGGCATCGTCGAGTTCTTCAGCGATGTCTATGGCCGCGACCCCGACCTCGCGCGGGCGCTCGACGAGCCCTTCGGCATCGACCCGCCGGGCGGGTGATCACTGTGGCAGCAGGGAGGCGGGAATGACTGCCAGCTGTTGATCCCCGGCGACGAACACGGTGCCCCCGTCCGGTGACACAGTCACGAGGGCGGCCCCGCTTCCAGTGCCGGCGATCGTCAGGCCGGGTGCCAGCGGCGCACCCGTCGTCAGATTGTATGCGGTCAGCGTTTCGGTGCTGTCGTAGCCGTAGACGATATTCGCCGTCGGTGAAAACGCCGCGTCGCGCGTATTGGGGAGCAGCGTGCCGACTACCGGATTGGGCGGCGCCGTGCTGAGCAGTTGGAGGCCGTTGGAATTGCGGACGAGCATGTCCGTGCCGCGACGATTGAGCACGATGCGGGGACTCAGCGATTCGATGTCGCCGGTCGAGTCGACGAGCGTGCGCTGCTCCGAGTCATAGCGCAGCAGCGGCGTAACGAGCGGCGAGGCCGGGTCGTCGGTCGCCACGAAAATCGTCGAGCCGTCGCTGCTCGCGCCTATGCCGGCTGCGTTCAGCGTCGCGAACGGGTTGGCCAGCAGCGTGATCGCTGGATTCAGCGGGTTGTACGAAAGCATGGGGAAGTTGCTGCTGCTGGAGGCCATCTCCGTCTTGATGATCGCGCGGCCGTTGTTCGAGACGGCGATGGCTTCGCCTTCGATTTCGCTTGAATAGCGCGTGACCCTCGCTTGCGCGAGCGTCACCGGATCGAGCTCTGCGAGCGCGAACCGGAACAGCGCCGTATCGTCGTACGCGACAAACAGCGCTCGGCCGTCTGCCGACAGTGCGGCTGCGGTAAATGCGCCAGGATTGAGCGACGGGACCGACACATCGGTCGGCGGGTTCCAGGCGCCCGTGTAGGCGAAACGCGCGATGCGTGGCAGCCCCGAACGCGCCAGTCCGACCAGCAGCGCGCGGCGCTCGGCATCGTAGATCAGGGACGTCGGCGTCACACCCGATCCGCCCGGATACTGGAGCGACTGCTGCGTGAACGGCGGCGGATCGACGACGACGAGCTGCGCTCGCGTGAATGCGGCCCCCGCGTTGTTGACGACGCGGACGGCATAGCTGCCGGCCGGCAGCGCCGGGTGCGTTGCGCGGATCTGCGTGTTGCTGTCTACCGTGAACGCGGACGCCACGTTACCGGAACCGAATTCCACGCTCGTCGGCGCGAACTGCGTGAAATTCTCGCCGCGAATGGTCACTTCAGCCGCGACATTTGCCCGGGCGACGTAAGGCGCCACGTAATTTACCCGCGTGCGCTGCAGCAACAACATGACGGGGACCGAGCGCGGGGCGGCTTCCGACGCGATCGTGATCGTGCCGGCGTAGGAGCCGTTCTCGAGCGCGTCGATCGCGCTCTGGTTCAGCGAGGCCGTGACGGTCGTCGGCGCCGTGGTGTCTCCGTTCGACGGTGTGATGCTCAGCCATGGCGCAGTCGTCGTCGCCGTCCAGGACGGGACGAGATTCCCGGTCACCTCGAATGTCTGCGCGAGATCGGCCGCCGTCGGCGCATTACCGATGTTGAAGCTGAGACCCGTCACCGAGGCCTCGATGCCGCCGACGTTGTAGGTGACGGTGAGTACCTGCGGACTGCCCGCGATCTGGTCCGTCGTGCAGCTTCGACCGCTCATGCTGGCGCAGACCCGGATCGTCGCCGTGTGCGTGCGCTTCGCGAGCGTCTGGGGCGATCCCAGCCGGACGGTGCCCAGGGGGATGCTGCCCGGTCCGTTCTGGCCGGGAGTCGGGGCGGCGCTCAGGCCGATGGTGGCGATGGAGGGATCGACCCTCTCGACAGAGAGCACCACAAAGCCCGGTTGCGTGAAGACGCCCGTGAGAAACGCCGTGACGTCCACGCCGGTCGGTGCCGTTGTGTGCGGAGCCACCGTCGAGTAGCTGAGCGCGGTCGTCGACAAGCTGAGAGTCAGGGGGCCTCCAGGCGGAGGAGGCGGGGGAGTAGGCGGCGAACCCCCTCCGCCTCCGCCTCCGCTTCCGCCGCACGCGGCAACGCCAAGCGACAGGAGCGCGACGAGCAGGCTGCGCAGATTCGCAGCACGAACGACGTCGCGTATTGACATAAAGGTGCTCATGACTATCGTTGGCTGCACAGATTAGCAACGCTAATTTTCAAGAACCAGCGCCGTCCAAGGAGTGAACGGCTGGTTCCGCTGGAGCCCGCCTGATGTCTGGCCTGATGGGCGATCTTCGCCACGCCGTCCAGGTCTACCGCAGCACGCCGATCGCGAGCGGCATTGCCGTGTTCGCGCTGGCGATCGCGATGGGCTTCGTCAGCGCTTTCCTTTCGATGTGGAGCGACCTCTCGCTGAAGGCCCCGGAAGGCTTCGAACGCAGTGGCCGGCTGGTCACGATCGGGCAGAGCGGCGGCTATGCATCGGCGGATACGAGCACACCGCTGACCGCGGAGCTCGTCGAGGGCATCAACGAAACGGTCAGCTCGCTCGAGTTCGCCGCGGGCATCGCTTCCTTCCCGCAAGTGCTGCGCCGCAACGAGGGCGAGCAACCGGTCGCGGCCGAAGCGGTGACGCGACACTTCGGCGATCTTCAGCCGCGCATCGAGCTCGGAAGGGATTTCGACGAGCAGGACCATCGGCCCGAGGCCGAACCGGTCGTCATCCTCTCGAATCGGCTCTGGCAGACGGAATTCGCGGGGCGCGAGGAGATTCTCGGTGAAATCGTCCGCATCACGGATCCCGACTTCGGAACCAACCTTCCCGCCGGCGCGATTCCCGATGGCTTCGTAATCCCTGAGCCCCGCGGGCAGGAGTATCGCGTGGTCGGTGTCATGGCGCGGCAGATGACCGGCACATTCGTCGATTCGACCGATATCTGGATGCCGTATGAGCAAGCCGTTCCCTTCCTGTTCGGCGCCGAGGGCTCGGGCCCTGACTTCGAGCTCGGCGTCCAAAGCACCCTCGGCGGTGTCGCCGGTGGCCAGAACGTACCCACACGAATGCGCGGGCTCGCGCGACTGGCAGCAGGGGCGAGCGCGCAAGCCGCCGGCAACGAGCTCAACGCGCGCTTCGAAATCGAGGGTCAGGCGCTCGCCCAGGGCATCAATCTCACGGGCGAGGAAATCCGTTTCGACGTGCTCGACGGCGTGATCGGGGACATCGGCGTGCAGCGCGAATCGCGTCGCCAGGTTCGCCTGTTCCTTGCCGGCACGCTGCTGCTCGTGCTCGTGGCCGCCTGCAACATCAGCCTGTTCCTGCTGTCGCGTGCATCGCGACGGCAGCGCGAGCTCGGCATCCGCATGGCGGTCGGCGCGTCGACGCGACGCCTGGCGCGACAGCTCGCGAGCGAGGCCGGTCTGCTGGTGCTGTCGTCCACCGCGATCGGGCTCTCGATCAGTCTCTGGCTTTCGGTCGCGCTCCGCGAGCTCCCGTTCCTGCAGCAGGCCGAGTGGCTGGCTGTCTCGCCGTTCGACTGGCGCGCGCTCGCCATGCTGGGCGCGCTCATGTTGCTGCTGACGCTGCTCGTCTCGCTGGCGCCGATTGTCGGGCTCCAGCGGATGGGGATCCGGGCCAGCAGCACGCTGGTTACCGCGCGCGCCGGATGGGCGCAACGACTCATCGGCGCCGTGCAGATTACCTTGACGGGCGTCGTTGGCGCCGTGGCACTGGCCTTCGCCTGGCATTTCCTCTTCTATGCGACCGCCGACCGCGGCTTCGAGCCCGAAGGTGTGCTCGTCGTCGAGCTCGATGGCGAGACTACGCGCCAGCCGATGACCGTCGCCGAGCGGCATCGGCAGCACGACATCGTCGTGGGTTTGCCCGGCGTCGAGAATTCGAGCTTCGCGAGCTACGCGCCGGGAGGCGCCGGCATCGCGCGCTACACGATCGTCCAGCGTGAGTCGGGGAGGTATATCGAGTTCGGCCAGGTATTCACCGACGAGAATTATCTCGACGTCATGGGCATCACGCTCCTGCACGGCACGAATATTCACTCGGACGAGCCCGGCCCCTTCCTCGGCAATGAGAGCTATGCGCTCGGGACGTACGGTCGCAGCAATGCCGCAGGGGAAGTGACGCCCTCGGGCCTGGTTGTTCGCGGCGTCGTCAGGGACGTTGCGTTCGAGCATCCGGCGGAAGCGGTCAAGCAGATGGGCATCAACGCCGCGCAGCTCGGTTTCTATCCGCTGCTGCTCGTCAAGACCGCGGCAAGTCCGGCAGAGCTGCGAATCCTGTTGCAGGAGCGGATCGATGCGGGCGAGCTCGAACTGGGTATCGCCGGCATTCAACGGCTCCGGGACGTCGCCAACCGCGATCTGCTCCCGGATCGCGCGCGCATGACCCTGACGGTCGTTTCAGCGCTGCTCGTGGTTGTCCTGTCGGCGTTTGGTTTCTACGGAACCCAGCGCTACCTCGTCACCGCGGGCCAGCGCGAGTACGCAATCCGCTCCGCGCTCGGGGCGGGCCCGCGCTCTCTCGGCCGACTGGTCCTGGCGCGCGGTCTGGGATTGGGATTGCCGGGACTCGTCGTCGGCGGCCTACTCGCCTTCATTGCAGTGGTCTGGCTGCACGACGGTTTCGTCGCCGGCGTGGTGTCGCCCGCCGTCGTGACCGGATCCGTCGTGCTGTTGATTGTCGCGTTGGTGCTCGCGGCGACTTCAGGTCCTGCGATGCAGGCGCGGCGCACGGCACCGGCGGTGCTGCTCCGCGAGAGTTAGGCGCTCGCCGCAGCGGCCTCCGCGAGCTCGATCTCCCGCCGGCGGAGCTGACCGCACCCCGCCTCGACGTCCTGGCCGGCCGATCGCCGCACCTTTGCCAGCACGCCGCGCCGGTGCAGGAAGCGCGTCATTTCCGCGGCACGCTCCCATGACGGCCGTCGGAACGGTGCGCCTTCGATGGTGTTGTAAGGAATGAAGTTCATCACGGCGTACTTGCCGGCGAGAAGCCTCGCGATGCCCTCGAGCTCGTCGTCGCCGTCGTTGATCCCTTCGAGAAGCGTCCATTGATACTGCGTCGGGTAGTTCGTCAGCTGCTCGTATTCTGTCGCGAGCTCGACGAGCTCGGCGGGATCGATGCGCGGCGCGCGCGGCAGGAGCTCGGCTCGCAGATCCGCCTTCGTCGTGTGCAGCGACAGCGCAAGCGCGGGCTTGACGCGCTCCCGCGGCAGGCGCTCGAACACGCGCCGGTCGCCGACGGTGGAGAACACGAGGTTCTTGTGATTGAGGTCGCCTTCGGTGCCAAGCAGCTCGATGGCCTCGAGCACGTTGTCGAGATTGTGCGCGGGCTCACCCATGCCCATGAAGACGACACGGCGAATCGGCCGGCGCGAGCGGGCGAGGGCGACCTGCGCGACGATCTCGGCGCTGCGCAGATGCCTCGTGAGGCCGTCGCGTCCCGTCATGCAGAAGGTGCAGCCGACGGCGCAGCCGACTTGCGTCGAGACGCAGACGCCATCGCCGGGCAGGACCACGCTTTCGACTGTCTGGCCATCCTGCAGCGCGAGCAGCAGGCGCGCCGAGCCGTCCGCGGCCGCGTGCTCGGCACGGACAGTCACGAGCTCGCGGAAGAGCCTTTCAATCTCAGGCAGAGCGGTATTGAGCGTTGCCGGGAACTGCGAGTCCTCGCGACGCGCGAAAGCCTCGAGGGCGAGGCCGCGGCTCCAGGCACGAAGCACCAGGGTCTCGTGTCTCGGGCGTGCTCCGGCCGCCTTCAATGCTTCGCGCAGTTGTCTCACGCCGGGGACTATAGCCGACGGGAGCTCCTGGCGCGTTTGCTCGAGCGTTCCGCGAACCCGACAACAGCGCTGTATTCGAGCGCGTCGCCGAGCTCGACGCGGGCTCTGAACGCGCGGATTGCGCCGAGCTCGAAACCCTTGTGCAGCTGGTCGGCTTCCTGGAGCGCGGCGACTTCGTCGTAGGAAAACCAGGCGATGCCGAGAATCTCGTCGGTATCGAACCAGCCGATCGATTCATCGATCTCGCAGCCAAATACACGATGTGTTTGACCGCGCAGGAGCCAATCTCCGAGCTCCACGAGGTAGGGGACTTCCAGGCGAAGCTCCTCGACGAGCTCGCGGCGCAGCGCTGCTTTCGGCGCCTCGGGCCGCTTCATTTTCCCGCCCGGCAAACCCCACTTGCCGACCTTTTCCGGTCGTTTCGAATTGTGCTGCGCGAGCAAATAGCGATGGTCGCGCATGAGCACGCAGCGGACGCGGGTTGGCGAAGAAATTTTCATACGGCGCCAGATCAATAGGTTGCACGGATCAGTTGTCAATTTTATGACGATAGTGAACGTAAGTCCGTGACGCAGAACACCGCCGACGTCGCACCAACGCCCGGACCAGCGCCACTGGCTCGATTCAGCGACAGTTAGGCATCGACCAGCCCCGCCGGTAAGGTGAGGACATGAGCGAAGCGCTACCAACGTGGCGCGACGATTGGGCTCTGTTTCTCGATGTCGATGGCACGATCGTCGAGATCGCAGCAACCCCGGGGGCCGCCCGGGTCCCGACGCGTGCAATCCCCGCGCTCGCCACTGCCCGGGAGCGGCTTGGCGGAGCAATAGCGCTGATCTCTGGCCGGGGGCTCGCCGACCTCGATCGGATGTTCGCGCCGCTACGGTTGCCCGCCGCCGGCGCCCACGGCGCGGAACGCCGGACGTCGGACGGACGCGTGCACTTCCGGCCCGACGCGGCACCGCTCGCGCCGGCCGAAGCGCTGCTCTCGCGCTGGGCCGTGGCGCACGCCGGCATCCTGCTCGAGCGCAAACGGGGCTCGATAGCGCTGCACTACCGCAACGTGCCCTGGCTCGAGCCGGCCGCGCGCGTCGTCGTTGCTGCGGCTGCCGCCGCCCTGGGCCCCGGATATCACGTCCAGCCCGGCAAGATGGTGCTCGAGATCAAATCGGCCGAAGTCAGGAAGAGTCGGGCGATTGCGGAGTTCATGACGGAGCTTCCATTCGCCGGGCGCGTTCCCGTGTTCGTCGGGGACGACCTCGGTGACGAGGACGCCTTCGAATTCGTCAACGCGCTCGGCGGGCACTCGATCGCCGTCGGCGCCGAACGGGTCACGAAGGCGCGCTGGCGGCTCAGCAGCGAGAGGCAGGTGCTGCGCTGGCTGGAGGCGGAGGCATTGCCGATGCGAGCGCTGTCGTGAACGATCTCGACCTCGCCCTGATTGGCAATTGCCAGATCGCCGCGCTGCTCGACCGGCGCGCGCGAATCGTCTGGGCCTGCGTGCCGCGTTTCGACGGCGACCCGACGTTCTGCTCATTGCTGAACGGCAGCGCGGAGCCTGCGGCGGGATTCTCGGACGTCGAGCTCAAGGGCTTCGCCGGCAGCGGACAGCGCTATGTGACGAACACCGCAGTCGTCGAAACCGTCCTGCGCGACTCGAACGGTGGAGCCGTCAAGTTGATCGATTTCGCGCCGCGCTTCGAGCAGCACCGTCGGTCATTCCGGCCGATGATGCTCATCCGGCTCGTTGTGCCGCTGGCGGGTCGCCCCATCGTTCGCCTGCGCGTGCGGCCGCTCGGAGACTATGGCGCAATCCCTCCGGCGACGACCTGCGGCAGCAACCACATCCGTTACCTGTTGCCGGGAACGACCCTGCGCCTGACAACGGATGCATCGATCACGGCCTTGCTCGAGGAGCGCGCATTCGTGCTCGACCATCCGGTCGCGCTCGTTCTCGGGCCGGACGAGACGCTTGCCGACGCGCCGGGCACCACGGCGCAGCGTTTCCTCGCAGAGACCCAGGCGTACTGGGAGGACTGGGTTCGCGGGCTGTCGATTCCGTTCGAGTGGCAGGATGCCGTCATTCGCGCGGCGATCACGCTGAAGCTCTGCACATTCGAGGACACGGGTGCCGTGATTGCCGGCATCACGACGTCCATCCCGGAGGCGCCAAATAGCGGACGTAACTGGGACTACCGCTACTGCTGGCTGCGCGACGCCTACTTCGTCGTGCACGCGCTGAACCGGCTCGGCGCGACGGCGACGATGGAGCAGTACCTGCGCTACATCATCAACGTCGCGACCGAATCCTCCTCGCAGGACCTTCAGCCCGTGTACTCCATCGGCGGCGAGCCGCAGCTGCCGGAGCGCGTGGTGGCATCTCTCGCCGGGTATCGCGGCATGGGTCCAGTAAGAGTAGGTAATCAGGCCTACGAGCAGCGGCAGAACGATGTCTACGGCTCCGTCGTGCTCGCCGCCATGCAGTACTTTTTCGATCAGCGTCTCGTGGCACGCGGAGATCTCTCGACATTCGAGCGTCTCGAACGTCTCGGCGAGCAGGCCGCCGCCCGGTACGCGACCGTCGACGCGGGAATCTGGGAATACCGCGGACGGCAGCGAATCCACACTTTTTCAGCCGTGATGTGCTGGGCTGCTTGCGATCGACTCGCGAAAATCGCTGCTCACCTCGAGGCTCTCGAGCCCGCCGAGCGCTGGCGCGCGATCGCCGATCGCATGCACGCTGAGATCACGGACAAGTCGTGGAACGAGGGCGTCGGCCGATTCACGGAGAGCTTCGGTAACCACGACGTGGACGCGAGCCTGCTGCTGTTGCCGCAGCTCGACTTCGTCCGTGCCGACGACCCGCGCTTTACCGGTACGTTGCGCGCCATCGAAGCCGATCTGCGTCGCGGCTCGCACCTGCGCCGCTATCACGCCGTGGACGATTTCGGCTCCCCCGAGAACGCGTTCAATGTCTGCACGTTCTGGTACATCGACGCGCTCGCCGCGACGGGCCGGCGCGACGAGGCGCGGGAGATCTTCACCGAGATGCTCGAGTGCCGGAATCCGCTCGGCCTGATGTCGGAAGACATCGATCCCGTCACGCGCGAGCTCTGGGGCAATTTTCCGCAGACCTACAGCATGGTCGGAATCGTCAACTCGGCGGTGCTCCTGAGCCGCTCCTGGGAGGAGGCGCTATGACCAGGATCGTCGCCGTCTCGAATCGCGTCGCCGATATCCGGAAGGGCGCGACGGCGGGCGGCCTTGCGATCGGCCTGCTCGGGGCACTCGAGTGCGGCGGGGGCGTCTGGTTTGGCTGGAGCGGTGAGCTCATCGACGGCGAGCCGGCCCGGCCGGAGACGCGCGTGCGGCGGGGCGTCACCTACGCGACGATCGACCTGAACAAGCAACGTTTCGAGCTCTACTACAACGGGTTCTGCAATAACGCGCTGTGGCCGCTATTCCACTATCGCCCGGGGTTTCTCGAGTATCAGCGGGCGGAGTTCGACGCCTATCTCGCGGTGAATGACGACTTCGCGCGCGGACTGGCGCCCGTGCTCGAGCCTGGCGACATCGTATGGGTGCACGACTTCCACCTGATTCCACTCGGCGCTCGCCTGCGCGAGGCGGGCCAAAAGCAACCGATCGGATTCTTCCTGCACACGCCGCTGCCCTCGTTCGAGATGCTCCGGGCGCTGCCGGTCTATCGCGAGTTGCTCGCGCACCTCTGCGCCTACGACGTGGTGGGGTTTCAGACGGAGAGGGACCGCCGCGCTTTCGTCAATGCCGTCAGCCAGCCGGAGATCGGTGCAGTCGTGCTGCGGAACGGCCTGGTTCGTTACGGCGACCGGAACGTCCGCACGGGCGTGTTCCCGGTCGGCGTTGACATCGATGCCTGTCAGAAACTCGCGAAGGACAACGTGGCTGCGTCGAAGCTCGGGCGCCTGAGGGAGAGCCTGAGCGGACGCCGGCTGCTGATCGGCGCCGACCGCCTCGACTACAGCAAGGGGCTGCCGAAGCGATTCCGCGCGTATGAGGTCTTGCTCGAAAGTCACACCGAGCACCGTTCCGGCGTCGTGTTCATGCAAATCGCTCCACGCACGCGCTCCGGCGTGCACGCCTACACGGACATCCGGCACGAGCTCGAGCGCGCGGCCGGTCACATCAACGGCAAGTACGCCGAGTTCGACTGGGTACCGCTGCGCTATCTCAATCGCGTCGTCGACCGCGGCACGCTGATGGCGATGTTCCGACTGGCGCGAATCGGCATCGTCACGCCGATCCGCGACGGCATGAATCTCGTCGCCAAGGAGTATGTTGCCGCACAGGATGCGGCCGACCCGGGCGTGCTCGTGCTGTCGACGATGGC
>Ga0315910_10000773_pt1 | contig 30834 bp, 23 predicted proteins | sample EdamamesoilMG_FD_204470 | JGI IMG/M metagenome (GOLD analysis project Ga0315910, IMG submission 204470) | Garden soil microbial communities collected in Santa Monica, California, United States - Edamame soil | ecosystem: Environmental > Terrestrial > Soil > Garden | place: USA: California... | reverse complement strand
AACGCCGCCCGAACCGGCAACGCCGCCCGAACCGGCAACGCCGCCCGAACCGGCAACGCCGCCCGAACCGGCAACGCCGCCCGAACCGGCAACGCCGCCGAAGCCTCCGAAGCCGCCGGTTGCACCGGAGCCACCGCCTGTACCGCCGGGCCCAAAGCCGGAGGACCCACCATCACCACCGAACCCCGCCGATCCACTCGATCCGCCCGCGGCAGCGTAGCCGTTCATGTAGTCGAGCGCGTTGGTGCGGCCACAACCCGCGAGCAGGAGCACTGCCAACCAGACGTAGTGCTGGTGACCCCTCATCGTACTCCGCTTCCGTGCTCCGCTTCCGTGCATGCCTAGCCTAGAGCGGCCACGCCGAAGAAAACCTGCGCCTGCCCACACCGACACCTAACGTATGGCACGAAGGACCCCCAAAGAGAAGGGGCGACGCCGTTTTGGCATCGCCCCGTTCCGAGGTCGCGAGCGGTGCTAGGACCAGCGCGTTTTCAGTGAACGGGCTGGTTCACACCGATGACGCAGAGCCGGAACTCCTCGCCACAGCCGGTGGTGTCCGGGCCGGCACCCCATTCACCCCCCTCGACGTCGCCGGTGAATTCATTCGTGCAGGTGATGACGTGGTCCACGCCGGCCGGTGTGAAGGCCGAGAGGTAGACATCACACTCGCCGTCGAGTTCGGTATCCACTTCAGGGCAACCGAGGTTCGCGCACTTCTCGCGCGCAAGATCGCTCTCGCAGGTGAGTGGGATCACGCCGTCGTTGGACTCGTCTTCGTCCTCGAGGTTGCCATCGCGGCACAAGCGGACGGCGTCGTCGTGCTCCACGCTGCAGGCGTCAATGACGTCGATCGCGTCAAGACAGTCGAACAGCGCCTTGAAGACCTCTGGCTTCGCGTGTTCGGCGAACTGCTTGCAGTGGGTCATCCCGAACGGCTCTGGAGGATCGTAGTCACAGACCACGTGGGCAAACTCGAGGTCCTCGCAGTCCGGGACGTGTTCGACCGCGCCGTTACCCAAGCAGGCTCCGCCCGAGCCACCGTTGCCCGTGGTGGATGTGGTGGTCGTCGTCTCTTCGCCCGTGGTGGCATCGTCGCCCGCCCAGCCGCCGGCTCCGTTGCTGGTGTCGCCCGCCGAGCCCCCAGAAGCATAGGTGCCTCCGGAACCGCCTGAGCCACCCCAGCCGCCTGCGCCCCCCGACGTGGAGGTGCCGCCCGAGCCTCCGTTATCCGTGGTGGCGGTGGTCGTCGTCGTCGAGCTGCCGCCCGAGCCTCCGTCGCTGCCGCCGGTACCGCCTGCGCCTCCGAAGTTTTCGGTGGTGTCCGGGTCGTCGTCGGAGTCGTTCGCGACGCAGGCGCCCGCAAGCAAGGCCCCCGACAGCATCACAGTTCCCAAAGCAAAGATGTGTTTCATGCGTACCCTCCTACTGCTGGCTTTCGAAGCCCAAGAATGGTGGCGCAGGGTACGGCGTAAACAGCCACTTGGCTAGTGGGTTCTCCTGCATCGGCCCAGCTCCCTGGCTTCGGACAGACGAGGCCCGAGCGCCACCTATTCACCGTGTCGCTCCGCAGCAGCAGCAGCAGCGTTAACGTTAGCTCTCAGGCCGCGTCGGGCTCGATCGAGCTTCGGCTCAGTTCATCCGAGCGACGCTTGGCCAGGGAAGGCTCGCGCGGTGCTGTGGGCAGGTAGGCTTGACGCAGCGCGAGTGCGAGCAACCCCCACAAGCCCAGTGCAAATCCGACGAAGATCCAGTTGTCTTGTCGGAACCAGGGCAGCGCCTTCAGCGCCAGGCCCAGGGCGCTGCCGATCGCGAGCAGGAGCGTGAGCTTTCGTGTCCGTGTGATCCACTTCCCACCCTTGAGGTGCGCGCCGATGACCGCTACCGGGAGCAGCAAGGCCCACGGCGGCAACGCCAGCAGGTTCTCGTTCGCGTGAGCGAAGTAGTGGTCCGTCGCGAACCAGAAGAACGAGAAGATGCATCCCAGCACTCCGGCGGCGGTGCCCAGGATCGCAACCACGCAGGTAAATGCGGTCGACGCTACGCGCGAGCGGCGGCCCGCGCGAGCGAGCCCGCTCAGGCCTGCGCCGATGAGTACGCCAACCCACGGCAGCCAGAGGTGGCGGGGCGGCGTTTCAGCGAGAGGCGGTCGCTGCGCGCGATGCCACAGCTCTTGGCCAGCAACGAGCGGGCTACCGTCGGCCTTGCGTGTCGTCGCCAGCTGCTCGGCGAGCGCGCTGGGCAAGAACATTTCTTCCCAGCGACTACGCGGGACATCGACGCCCCCTGCCAAGAGCAGGTTCAGGCCCAGGTTCAGCCAGGGGCTGTCCTCGGTCAGGCGTGAGGTGTGCTGTCGCCAGCTGAGCTTCGCCGGCGTGCTTTTGGCGCTTGCCAGGCTGCCGCCCGTGACCTCGTTCAGGACGTCGCGCACCTTCGTCGAGCAATTGTCGAGGTAGTAGTCGTAGCGGTAATAGCGATTCTCTGGCAGCGCGCTGTGGGCGAGTCGGGCAATCAAGCGCTCGGTTTCGCTGGGTGACAGGGACAGCCTTTGCGCGCTGATGCTGCGGTTGTTCGCGGCGTAGGCGGCAGCCGTAGGGCCCCAGTGTCCCACGGAAACCCAGTACAAAAGCCGCCCCTGCAGGAAGTCGGTGATCAGGCTGGGGGAAGCGGCGCTGAAGGTTCCGAAGTTGTACACCGCATCGACGCGATGCTCTCGATCGACCACGAGCACGGCATTGTGACCGAACTTCGAGAAGGGGTGGTCGCCGGGGCCGAAGGTGATGACGTAGATGTCGATCGCTGGGGAAGGCGGGGCTCCAGCGGGGGTTTCGCCGGGTAGGGCCCGCGCGGTACTCGACACGACGAGCAGAGCCGCGAAGAAGCAAAGTTGGGCGAGGCGAGCCACCACCTCGTAGCCTATCATGCGGCTCGGCTGCGGCCAGTTTGGACAGCGTTCAGAAGCAGCTCACGGCCGTCTGATCATTGGGCCCACCCGGCAAACCGCTCACACAGGTCGAGCGTGTGTCACGCGGACAGAGGCACGCGCAGGCGTCGGCCTTGGTCGCGTAGCAAAGGTTGTTGCTGCCCAGCCAGGGGCAGTCGGCTTCGTAGACGGGCCAACCCTTGACGCATTCTCCCAGCTCGAGATCATCGTCCAGGCCGTCACCATCGTCGTCGTTGTTGCCGGTCGCGGTCGGGTCGCCGCTGCCGGACGAGCCATCGGTGCGGGTCGACTCGTCCTCGTCGGGCGAAGTCTCCGAGCGCCCGCCGCAAGCGACGCCTGACACCGCTCCAACACCCACGACCAGCGTCGTGAGCCTGACCCACCTGGAGACCTTGAGCACCCAAGGGGTGTAGCGCATCCGTCAGCTGTTGTCAGGTCGCCCGGGTCAAAAGCAAACCCTGCACCGCTTCGAAGCGGCAACTGTGTTGACGTCGAATGACGACCCTAGAAATAGAACCCCGTGCCGCCACGTAGCATCAAACCGCCCGACGACTGCGGCACGCGCTCGCGCGGGTCGTCTTCGTCGAGCGTGCGCACTTCGGCGCCCACGAGCTCGCGACTGAAGGCGACCGCGTTCACGTTGAACGACAACAGACGTGTCACGCGGAACTCGAGCCCTAGACCCGCGTGGGCACCCAGGTGTGTGCTGTGCTCGTAGGCCCAGTACTCCGAGTGACTCGCGAGCGCGAGGCTTCCCCCGAGCAGCCCAAAGACCTGTACTGCGTCCCTCGGATTCAAGTAGAACAAGAGGTCGGTGTTGATGTTGGTTTCTGCGCGAGCGGTGTCGTACTCATCGTAGCCCGTGAACACGTCGATACCTGGCTCGATGCCGAACCAGCGCACTGGTCGCACCCGAAAGCTCACGCCCACACCGGTCAGGTAAGAACTCTCGAGGGTGTCGTCCTCCGAAAGCAGCAGTTGGCTCACGCGTAGCGAGAGGGCGTGCTGTCGTCTGAGCTTCGGCGGCGGTGGGGGTGGCGCGTCGAAGCGCAGCTCGCCCGCGGGTGTGTCGTCGGCTGCTCCCGTGGCCATCCCTTCGCACGAGTGACCCGGAGGGCAGTCCTCGGCGGCTGCGCTTTCGGCACACGCGAGCAGCGCCAGCATCACCAGTGTCGAGCGACCTCGTGTCGTGCCACCAAACGTCTTCATGCTCGGGCGCACTGCAAGCGAAGTGCCAGAAGGGCCCGCGGCCCGGGCAGCGGCATGCGCCGCGCTTTCCTCGCATGAGAGGCGCGGCTGGGCCGCGGAGCGTACGGCGGCCCGTGAAGAGTCGTTCACATCCTGTGACCTACGCGCGTGCCCGGCCGGGCCCGAAAATCCAGGGCGGTAGTTCTCCGAGGACTGTGTTATCCCGACCAACTCGACCAGTGAGGCCAGATTGAGTTTTCCAAGTGGGTTCGTGTGGGGTGCGGCAGCTGCCGCCTACCAGATCGAAGGTTCTGCGTATGCCGACGGCAAGGGCCTCTCGGTATGGGACATGTTTACCCGCAAAGCCGGCGCCGTCTTCGAGGGCCACACCGGCGACGTCGCGTGTGACCACTACGTGCGCTACGAAGAGGACGTAGCTCTGATGCGAGAGCTCGGACTGCGCGCGTATCGCTTGAGCGTCGCCTGGCCTCGCGTGTTGCCTGCCGGCACCGGCACGGTGAACCAGGCAGGTCTCGATTTCTACGATCGCTTGGTCGATGCCTTGCTCGCCCGCGGCATCACGCCGTACGTCACGCTGTTTCACTGGGACTACCCACTCGAGCTCTACTACAAAGGTGGTTGGCTCAACCCAGACAGCCCCGCGTGGTTCGCCGAATACACCCAGATCGTGACGCGACGCCTCGCTGATCGCGTGAAGCACTACATCACGTTGAACGAACCGCAGGTGTTCATCGGCCTCGGGCACCTCGAGGGGACACACGCGCCCGGCGACAAGCTGCGCTTTCGTGAGATGTTGCAGGCGGGGCACCACGCGCTCTTGGCGCATGGCAAGTCCGTGCAAGCGATCCGCGCCGAGACACGCGGCGCTGAGGTCGGTTTCTCGCCTGTCGTGACGCCGAGGCTACCGAAGAGCGACAGCGAGGCGGACGTCGCGGCTGCGCGTCAGGCAACCTTTGCCGTGAACCAGCGGAATTCGTGGACGCATTCGTGGTGGATGGACCCGGTATTTTTCGGCAAGTACCCGGACGATGGGCTCGAGTTCTACGGCGCCGACGCTCCACAAGTCGGGCAGGGCGACCTGGCGACGATCGCCGCTCCCGTCGACTTCGTGGGTATGAACAACTACCAGGGACTCTTGGTGGAAGCCGACGGCGCGGGAGGCTACCGCGACGTGCCGTTCGGTGACGGCTATCCTCGCACCGCCTTCAACTGGCCGATCACGCCCGACTCACTCTACTGGGGGCCGCGCTTCTTGTTCGAGCGCTACCGAAAACCATTGCTCATCACCGAGAACGGTCTGTCGGTGCGCGACTGGGTCGCCGTCGACGGTGCGGTGCACGACGCCGCCCGCATCGACTTCACCACCCGCTACCTGCGCGCACTGCACCGAGCCATCCAACATGGTGTCGACGTGCGGGGCTACTTCCACTGGTCCATCCTCGACAACTTCGAATGGGCCGAGGGCTACAAAGAACGCTTCGGTCTGATCCACGTGGATTACCAGACTCAGAAACGCACTCCGAAAGACTCTGCGGACTGGTACCGGCGCGTGATCGAATCGAACGGCGAAAACCTGCACTGAGCCGAACGGCGCCGGCTCGGTGCAGTTTCGCACCCCGCCCAACCTATCGTTTTGAGCGTAAGAAACAGGTAGATGCACGAGCCGAGTGCGTGCCTTCGAAACTTCTGGAATTTGTTGGTTGCGTCACCCCACTCCCCCGGCGCGCGTCCCAAATGCGTGGTTTTTGTGCAAGGTTGCTATTGCGTTTCTGGCGGCGTCAGGCAAATACAAGCCCCCATGCTGACTCGTACGCCATCTTCGTTCCGAAAGACTTTGGTTCGTTCATCGTTGCTCGCTCTCGTGATCGGCTCGAGCGTCGCGTGCGGCGGCGGCTCCGGCGCTCCCCCTGTCACTGCCCAGTCCGACTCGACCCCTGAACCGGCAGCCGCGGATGCGAAGCCCGCTCCCGTGGTGCCTTCGGGGCCACAGTTCGCGGTGCAAGAAAAGCCGACTCCCGAAAAGGTCGACATCACCGACCCCCCCGAGCCCCCGAAGCCGAGCGGCAACCCACTCGTGGGAGCAAAGTTGTTCGTCGATGACGAAGGCGCTGCCTACTCGTACGCCGAGTCGTTTCGCGTCAAAGATCCAGACAAGGCGAAGCTGCTCGATCGCATCGGCCAGCAGCCGCAGGCGTTCTGGCTGGGCGACTGGAACGCGGACATCTTCCGCACCACCCAGCACTTCGTGAATCGAGCCGTCAAGCAAGGCACGGTCCCGGTGATGCTGGCTTACAACATTCCCCACCGCGACTGCGGGCAGCACTCCAAGGGTGGTTCGGCGGCGAAAGCCGAGTACCAGGAGTGGATCCGGCGTGTCGCGCTCGGCATCGGTGAGCGCGCGGCGGTGATCGTGCTCGAACCCGACGCACTCGGTCATATTCAGGAATGTCTGACCAAGCCGCAGATCGAAGAGCGCTTCGCCCTGATCAAAGACGCCGTGCGCGTCCTCCGGCAGAACCCCAACACCGTGGTGTACATCGACGCTGGGCACGCGCGCTGGGTGAAGGTGCCCGATATGGCCGAACGCCTGAAGAAGGCGGGCATTGCTGACGCCCACGGTTTCGCGCTCAACGTCTCCAACTACGTCTCGAGCGAAGAGAACACCGAATACGGCAAGAAGCTCTCCGAGGCGGTGGGCGGCGCTCACTTCGTGATCGACACGAGCCGAAACGGTGCGGGCCCGGCTGAAAAGGATGCTTGGTGCAACCCCCCCGGACGCAAGATCGGAACTGCGCCGACCACGGAGACGGGCGAGGCGTTGGTCGACGCCTACCTGTGGCTGAAGCGGCCTGGCGAATCGGACGGGACTTGCAACGGCGGGCCCGAAGCCGGCAAGTTCTGGCTCGAGAAGGCCCTCGAACTAGCGCGCCAGTAGCCGCGCGCTCGCAGTCGTGACAGCGCTGACGGGTCAGCGTCAGCGCCGGGCGGGTCAGCCTGCGGCGCCGTAGCGGGCTCGGTACTCGAGGGCTTGTTCGTAGCGGGCCTGGTCGAGCACGACCCGCCCGCTGAACTCGCGACCCCTCGAGTGCTCGAGCACTTCGTCGATGGTGACGATCGCGAAGGTCTTCAGTCCAAACTCGCTCTGAATCTCCTGCAGCGCCGAACGTTCGCCGCTGCCGCGCTCCTGGCGGTCGACGGAGACCACCAGCCCAGCGAGCTCGACCGCCGCAGCCGCCCGCAAGAGCGGCAGGGTCTCGCGAATGGAGGTGCCCGCGGTAGTCACGTCTTCGATGATGAGGACGCGAGCTCCGTCCGTGAGGGCGGCCCCGACCAGAGCGCCGCCTTCGCCGTGGTCCTTCACTTCTTTCCGATTGAAGCAGAAGCCAACGTCGTGGCCACGCCGCTCGAGCGCCATGGACGCGGCCACGACCAGCGGAATGCCCTTGTAGGCCGGACCGAACAACACGTCGAAGCTCCGTCCGATGGCTTGCTCGATGGCGCTCGCGTAGAAATCACCCAGACGTGTCAGCTGTGCGCCGGTGCTGTAGCGGCCTGTGTTGATGAAGTAGGGGGTCTTGCGACCGCTCTTCGTGGTGAAATCACCGAACGTCAGCACGCCGGCCTCGACCATGAACTCGATGAACTGCTGCTTGTAGGTTTCCATTGGCGGGCTGCGACTCTAGAGGCTCATCCGCTGCCCGGCAACGGCTCCTCGCCCCAAATCCGCGTGCCTTGGCGGTAAAGCACGATCCGCTGATAGTCCAGATGGGGGCCGTCTTTCAAAAACGAGTACGCTTTGAGTTGGTCCATCGAGCCGTCGAAGGGCACGCGGATCTCCACGACGACGTTGCCGCCTTCTAGAATGCGCTCGCTCGAGCCAAGCAGCGTCTCGACGTAGTGAGTCGCCGTGCTGCTCTTGTCGGTGTCGGCCAACTCGACCAGCCGCTGCGATCCGCAGCTCCCACCGTCTCCGTACTCGCATCCGAACCTGATGTTGCCTGCGCCCTCGGGATTCAGGTAGTAGCGCACTTCGACGTCATGGACGTCGATTGGACCATTCGACAGGTTGTGCAGCGTGACGCTGAACTTGACCTCGTTGGCGATGGTACCGTCGCCGCACTGGCCGCATTTGTAGTCGAGGGCGACCCCGGTAACGCAGCGGTCGTTGGCGTTGCAGAGATAGCCCACGCAGCCTGCGTCGTCGCTGCAGATGTCGCCGGGCTGGCACAGGGCGCAGTCGCTGCCTCCGCAGTCGACGCCCAGCTCCGATCCGTTTTGTTTCTCGTCGTTACAGCTCACGCAGCGCGGATCGTCCGAGCTCAAGTTGCAAATCTCGAGCGCGCAGTCGGTGTCCTCGTCGCAACTGTCGCCGACGGGACAACCCGCGCAGTCCTCGCCTCCGCAGTCGGTGTCGGACTCGTCGCCGTTCGTGACTTCGTCGTCGCACGCGTGCGCCTGACAAGCTTCGTCTTCGGTGCAGATCCGATCGATGCAGTCGCTATCTTCTTCGCAGTGCTCGTCGGTGCCGCAGGCATCACAGCCGCTGGCGCTCCCGCCTCCACAGTCGCGGTCGGTTTCTGCGCCGTTGTGTTTGCCGTCGTCGCAACTGGGTTCAGAACACCTGCCATCGTCGCCGCAAACGTCTTCTTCACAATCGTCGTCGTCGCCACACTCGTCGTCGACCTTGCACCGCGGGCACTTGCTCCCTCCGCAATCGATGTCGCTTTCACCAGCGTCGAGCTTGCCGTTCTTGCAGAGCGGTGGCACGCACTTGCCGTTGTCGCCGCAGGTTGCGGATGCACAGTCGTTGTTGCTGTTGCACGGCTCGTCGTTGGGACACTTGACGAGACATTCGCCGCCGCAGTCGATCGACGGCTCGCTGCCGTTCTTCACATCGTCGTCGCACGAGGCAGGCAGGCACTTGATGCCGTCGCAGACTTTCTCTTCGCAGTCCTCATTCACCTTGCAGCCATCACCGACGGGGCAGGTTTTGCAGGTGCCGCCGCCGCAGTCGTCGTCGGTCTCGTCGCCGTTCTTTTCGCCATCGGAGCAGGTCGGCCCACACGCGCTGCCTTCGCACGGGTTCTCACAAGCACCGTCGACGCACACCTGGTCGGTGGTCGTGCAGTCGTCGTCCTCTTCACACGTGCAGGAGTCACAACTTCCCCCGCAGTCGACCCGCGTCTCACCGGCATCGAGAACGTTGTTGCTGCAGGTATCGGGAGTGACTTCGGTGAACTCGTAGTCCGGCAGCGTGCAGGAGAAGGCCGCCAGACCGACCACCGCCACGATCCGGGGCCACGGCCCCCTCGAGCGCGCTAGTTTCCGGTCACGCGGGAATAGCATCGTCCGTTAGCCTAGCAACTTTCGCCGAGTGTTGCCGTGTGATTCGCCGAGCAATCCCCGTGCGAAGGCTTTGACTCCGTGACGGGAAGCAAACGCGCACGGAGTGTACCCGATTTGACTACAGGGGCTGCGTGAAGCGGCCGCGCCACCACCCGCCGGCAGGCAGGTTGGGAACGTTCCCGGCGCAACGGCGCGACTCAGTGGCCATGTCAGCACCCGCACAGCGTAGGGGGATCCCCCACCACGCCGAGTGATCCGCACCCCACCGTGCGGCGCTGCCTCCACGCGTACCCCAGCCGTTGCTGGGGCCTCAGGACCTCTCGCGTCCTCGTGCGGCTTCTCGCTGCGCGGACCCGTCGAACGACGAGACTCGTGGTAGGCTGTGCAGGGAATGTTTACGTCCGTCTCGATGCCGCAGCAAGACCGAACGGGCGAGGTGGTGGGCGATCGCTATCGGCTCGTCGAGCTCCTCGACTCGGGCGGGCAAGGGCATGTGTATCGAGCGTGCGACACGCATACGAACGACGTGGTCGCCATCAAGATACTCAAGAACGAGCTGACCAAGGACGCCGAGTGGCGGGAGCGTATGTTCCGCGAAGCGCGCGCGCTCACTGTGCTCGCGGGCGCTGCGACCGTCGAGATCCATGCTCAAATGGCGACCAACGACGGGGCGCTGTGCCTGGTCATGGAGTACCTGAAGGGCGCTGATCTGGAAGACACGCTGCGGCGTCAAGAGCACGAGGGCGTGCAGCTCGATGCTCATCGCTTGGTGCGAATGCTGACTCCGATCGTGCGTACGCTGGCGCTCGCCCATTCGCATCGCATCCTGCACCGCGACGTCAAGCCAGGGAACATCTTCGTCCTCGACGACGGAGGCGTGCGGCTTTTGGATTTCGGGTTTGCCAAGTTTCTGGAGTTGCAAGGCATGACCCGCTCTGGCTTCGTGGCGGGGTCGCCCAGCTACCTCGCGCCAGAGCTGTGGGCGGGGCGCATGGACCTGGATGCCAGGATCGATGTGTACGGGCTCGGCGCCGTGATCTTCCGGGCGCTCGCTGGTCAACCTCCGTTCTCCGGTCCGTTGCCGACGCTGCTGACGCAGGCGACATCAGGGCCACGCCCGAGCCTCCTGAGGTACCGGCCCGACCTTCCGCAGGGGATGGACGGCTGGGTCGAGCGGGCGCTCGCGATCGAGCGTGACGCGCGATTTCACACGGTCAACGCGCTCTGGGACGCCTTCTTGACGCTGGTTGGCCCCGGTTAGCTCGCTGTTTCGCGCTGCCGCGGGTGCTTGGGCCTAAATCGTAGTTCGGGGGAACTTTCCCCAGGGGGTCCTGTCTCATCCCCTTGAAACCGATTGTGAACGCGGCTTGGGTGAGTCGGGCGCTCTCCTGTCGCGAGTACTCGTCAGCTACGAGTCTCGCGAGAACGAAGAGAGCCTACGGCACGACGTGGGGCCACGAGTAGCGGGGCTGTTCGCGCGAACGCGCGGGCGAGCGAGCTCTACCCGGTCCCCTTGCGCCACCGCCCAAGCAGTGCCGCCGCAATGAACCTCGCCACCGACAGGTGCGACAGCCGACGCCCGCACGCGTCATCGACAGGAGTGTACCGATGCAATCTTTCGAATTCAGACCCGCACATGAAACTCGGGCAGTGCCATTCGCGGTGCTGAATCCCGTGGCAGCCCACGCCGAAGCCAGTGAAGCAATCACCAGCTACGCCATGATCAAGCATGGACCAGCGGTACCCACCGAAGAGGTCGAATCGCTCAGCGACGTGGCGGCCGAGGTCATGGTGCTTTGGGGAACGAACGTGCTTCACGTCGTTCACCTGTCACCGCCGCGCCCGTTTGCAGTCGGTGAACGTAGTACGGCCGAGCTCGCTTGCGACTATCAGGTTCCGCGCGAAGTGCTCGGTGCGGAGCAATTGCCGCTGCTCTTGGGGGATGCGGCAGCTCCCAGGCTCGTGATCCCAGCGGGCGCCACGGGCACGTTGCAGATCCCCGGACGACCCACGCTCGATCTCTCGGAGCTAGGCAACGATGCGCAGCCGAGCCCGAGCGTACCTGGAGCGCGCGAAGTTCACCTCGGCAGCGGCTACCGGGCCCGGGTAGAGCTGAATGGGTTCGTGTTCCACGTAGCCATCGTCAACGCAGGACGCAAGGTCAAGAAGGGCCTCCTGGCATTTCAAGATTGGACAGCGGCCAGCTACTTCGGTGGTTCGTTCATGGCCGTCGGGGCGCTGATGGCGGCCATGGCTTTCTTCGTGCCTCCGATGGGTCTCTTGCCGGACGAAGACGTCGAGCGCGAGCGGCTCTACCTCATCAACGCGATCCTCAAGGGTGATGCCGAGAAGGAGCGCGAAGAACAGAAGGACGTGGCGAAGGCTGACGACAAATCATCCGAGGGCGGCACCGGTGAACGGGCGGCTTCGGAAGAAGGTGCCATGGGCAAGCAAACCAGCCGCGCCATGAACAAGCGCTACGCCGTCGAGGGCCCCGCCGACAATGCGGACCCGCACCTCGCACGCGCGCTCGCATTGAAGGAAGCGCTGAGCTTCGGCATGATTTCCATGCTGTCGGGCGATCCGAACGCGCCCAGCGCGCCCTGGGGCCGCGACGAGGCCCTCGGCAACGACCCCATGAGTGCGCAGGGCAACATGTGGGGCGATGACATCGGCGAAGCCTTCGGCGCCGGCGGGCTCGGCTTGAGCGGCATCGGTGAGGGTGGTGGCGGCAACAGCCTCGGCAGCCTCGGGCTCGGTAACATTTGCGTTGGTGGCACCAACTGTCTCGGACACGGCGCGGGGCTTGGATTCAAGGACGGTTTCGGCAATGGGGTGGGGAGCTCCCGAGGTGGTCGCACCCCGAAAGATCCGTTCCGCATGCGACCGGGAGAGACCGTGGTCAGCGGGCGTTTGCCGCCCGAGGTGATCCAACGCGTCGTGCGCCAAAACTTCGGGCGCTTCCGCATGTGTTACGAACAAGGGCTCACGGCGAATCCGAACCTCACCGGGCGCGTTGCTGTCCGCTTCGCGATCGGCCGGGACGGCGCGGTCCAGAGCGCTCAGAACGGCGGCTCCGATCTGCCGGACAGCAAAGTCGTCGGCTGCGTCGTGTCTGCGTTCTATGGCGTGAGTTTCCCGCAGCCTGAAAACGGCATCGTCACGGTGACCTACCCGATCATGTTCAGCCCCGGCTGAACGCGTCGAGGCAGTTCGCGCTACCCGCGGCGGGTCGCAACTGCATGAGCGCCTTCGTGTTCCCGTGCTGGGAGGGCAGCCCCGGCACGGGAACACACCTTTTTGTGCCCTGGCGCCGAAAGTTGTCGCATCCGCGGCAAAGCCGGCTAGCTTTCGCATCCTTCGTCGATTCAGGCCTTCGGGCCGAGGTTGCTGGAAGCCTCGTGGTCATAGCGCTCATCATCGCGGCAGCATCGATCGTGGGCGGGAGTGTGCTTGCGCTGCTGCCGACCCGACGCTCGCAGATCTTGGGCCCGATCCGCACCTTTGGGCTCACCGCGTCCGCGTCGGTCGTGGTGCTGCACCTGCTCCCCGAGGTGTACGAGGCTCGCGGCGCCTTGGGGTTACTCGCGTTCTTGGCCGCGCTGCTAGCGCCGAGCGCGCTCGGTTCCGTGCGCCGAGTCGCGACCTCGTCGCACAGCGACAAGAACGCCGAGTGGGTCACGCTCAGGATCGCCTACCTGAGCCTGTTGGTTCACAGCGTCGCAGACGGGATCGCGCTCTCGGCTTACTCGGGGCACATGCACGACGGCAGGCCGCACTACGACGTGCTGGTCGCGCTGTCGGCGCACACGGTGCCGGTAGCCGCGGTGATGACCTTGACCGTGCGGGACTTTCGGGGCGTGCGCTTGGCGCTGTTCAGTGCGCTCGGCCTCTGGATCGCCACGTCGGTCGGCGTGATCGGCGCGGGGCTGGTCCCGTACGCCGTCGTCGAGGGGGCTTCGGCCTGGGTGGGCGCGGTCGTCGCGGGGTTGCTCCTGCATGTCGTCACCCACGATCTCGGAGGTCACGCTCCAATCCGCCCGCTGGAACGCGCCGTCGACCTAGTGGCGGCTACGGCTGGCATCGGGGTCGGTTTGCTGAGCGGGGACGCGCACTCGCACCTGAGCGAGGCGCGCGGTATGGGACCGACGCTCGCTCACGCTTTGCTAGAAATTACGCTGAAAACGGCTCCGTTGTTGCTCCTCGGGCTCGCGCTCGGCGCCTTCGTTCAGACCTTCCGCTCACGCATCCCGAGCGGGTGGCTGGGCGCGCGCGGAGCGGTGCAAAGCGGGGTGCGGGGAGTTCTCGCGGGGCTCTCATTGCCGATCGCCGGAGGCAAGCTGCTCGGAATCGCCAGGGCCCTCGACGAGCGAGGCGCCTCGGTCGTGTTCGTAACGGCGTTCATGCTGGCCACGCCCGTGCTCGGCCTGGAGACCCTGGCACTCACGCTGGGCCTTTTGGGGTGGGAGCTCGCGGGGGTGCGCCTCGGCGCGGCGATTGCGATCGCGCTCGGCGCTGCCCTTTTGGTCGGCGTGTTCGCCAGACCCAGCAGCGGGGAGGCGAGTGAGCGGAGCAGCCTCGAACTCGTGCCTCGGGCGAGCCCGAGCGCCCTGCGCCGCTTCGGTGAGTCCTTCGAGGCGTTGTTTCAGCCGATCGGCGCCTGGATGCTGCTCGGAATAGTCGCCGCCGCCTTCGTCGAGGCGTTGGTGCCCGCGCGCGCAGCCGTGCCGGTCGAAACTCCTTTGGGGAATGCGTGGGTCGAAATCGCGGTGGTGACGCTGCTGAGCGTTCCCAGCTTCATCTGCGCGCCCGCGGCCATCCCGCTCGGGGCGGTGCTCGTTACCAAAGGCATCTCGCTGGGCGCGGTGCTGGCCGGGCTCTTGCTCGGACCGGCGATCAACCTGAGATTTTGGGGCTTCTTGCGGGCCAGCTACGGCGCCCGCGTGAGCGCCTCAGTAATCTTGCTTCCGGTCCTCGTGGGCTGGGTGAGCGCGTTCGCCGTGAATGCCGGCTCGTTCGCGCTGCCAGCGCCGGCGCCCGCTCAGGGTTGGCTCGGCGTCGTCGGCGCGCTGGCGCTTTCGGTGTTGTGGTTCCGCAGCCTGTGGCGCTCCGGTACACGCGCCTGGTTCGCCTCGGTGCTGCACCCGGATCCGCACGAGCCGGACGCGCATGGGCAGTCCGAAAAGCAGGGCCCGGCGCACGGCTTGCTCGAGCAAGGCTCGGCGTTTCGTTGAGCCGAGCGCTGCGCGGTTCCGCGCCGTGCTCCTTTCAGGAAGCTCCGTCGAACTGGTAGTGCGCGGGGTGCTCGCCGAAGACGTCGATGAGCAGCCGCTTCGCGCTGATCTCGACCACCGCATGCGCGGCAGCTGCACGCCCGGGTGCGTCGTCGTCCACATTCTCGACCAGACTTTGCAGCGTGACGTAGGGGATGCCGCGGATGACGTCGAGGTGGTTCCAGTGCGCGTGCCCGTTGAAGACGGCTCTGACCTTGCCGCTCTGTTCGAGGACCTCTCGCACGTCGCGCCGGTTGGCGACGCGGCAGATGTGAGGCGCCTTTTCGAACCAACGATTGCCCGTGAGGTCGAGGTCGCTCAGCGGGTGGTGGACGCAGACCAGCGCGGGCAGGCTAGTTTGCGCGAGGTCTGCCGCGAGCCAGCTCAGCTGTTCGTCGGGCAAGCGCACGTCCTTGTCTTTGCGCTCGACGCTGCGCAGCACTACCAGGTGCACTCCCGCGATGTCGACACTGCGGTGGAGCGCGTGGGTGCCCAGCATCTGGGCCAGCCTCGAGTCGCTCAGGTTCACGGAATCGTGATTGCCGATGACGTGCTCGACCGGGCACGTGAGCGCGTCGAGGATCTGCAGGAACTGTCCGTAGCGGAGCGCGTCGAGCTCTGCTGACTCGTCTTCGATCACGTCGCCCAAGTTCACGACGACGTCCGGCTCGAAGTCGCGGTTCATGCTCTCGACGAAACGTTCGGTGAGCGCCGCGGCAGCGTGCGAAAGCTTGCGGAGCTTGCCTCCAAAGCTGGCAGCGGGGCCGAAATGCTGATCGGTGAAGAGCGCGACGCGCATGGAACTTACCGCGGCTTCTTCCGCTGCGTCTTGCGCGCGCCCGGAGCCTGCTTCGCATAGCGCTCCGAGAGCGCCTCGACGAGCGCGCGGAGCCCGAGCGCTTCACCGCCCACCGGTCTGCCCGGGGCCGCGCTCTGGTTGTAGGCCATGGTGTCGATGTGGATCCAGTTGGTGCCGCGCGCGAGGAAGTGCTGCAGAAACAGCGCTGCGGCGATCGCTCCGCCGTAGGGTCCGCTCGGCAGGTTCGTGAGGTCAGCCACCGTGCTCGTGAGCATCTTCTTGTAGGGCTGGTAGAGCGGCATGCGCCAGAACGGATCTGACGTGCGCTCGCCGGCGGCCAAGACCAGGTTGGCCAGATCGTCCGAGGTGCAGAACAGGGCTGGTAGTCGGGTGCCGAGCGCCACACGCGCGGCGCCCGTGAGCGTCGCGATGTCGATGACGAGATCGGGCTTCTCCGAGTCGGCTTCGGCCAAGGCATCCGCTAGGATCAGGCGGCCTTCGGCGTCGGTATTGCCCACCTCTACCGTGAGGCCCTTGCGGGTCGCGAGCACGTCCAGCGGCCGAAACGCATTGGCCGAGACGCTGTTCTCGACCGCCGGTATCAAAACTCTGAGCCGTACCGGCAGCTTCTGGCTCATGAGCGCGTGCGCCAGGCCGAGCACGGTGGCAGCGCCGCCCATGTCTTTCTTCATGAGCAGCATGTTGGCGGAGGGCTTCAGGTCGAGGCCGCCGGTGTCGAAGCACACGCCTTTGCCCACGAGCGTGAGCTTGGGGTGCCGCGCGTTGCCCCAGGTGAAGTCGATGAGCCGCGGTGCGCGATCCGAAGCGCGGCCCACCGCATGCACGGCGGGATAGTTGCGCCGGAGCAGCTGGTCTCCCACGATCACGCTGAACTTGGCGCCGTGTTGGGTCGCCAGCGACTTGGCTGCCTGCGCGAGTTCCGCGGGTCCCATGTCGCTCGCGGGCGTGGTGATCAGGTCGCGACACAGCGCGATGCCTTCGGCGAGTCTGGCGACGTGCGCCTTGTCGGCGTTGCGCGGCCAGACCAAGGTGGCAAACGCTTGATCCGCCTTCTTGTAGCGCGTGAAGTTGTAGGTGCCGAGCGCCCAGCCGAGCGCGACCTCGTTGGCCTCGTGGGCCGCGTACTCGGTCGTGATCTGGTAGGTGCGAGCTGGCAGCGCCCGGGGCAGGCGCGCGAAGTCCCACAGGTCGGGACGGTTGTCCACCAGCGCCACCACCGAGCCGAGATCGCCGTCGGCCTTGGGGATCAATGCATGACGACCGCCCTGGCTCTGGAACTCGGTGGCCTTCAGCCAGCGCTGGGTGCTCGCGGGTTTGCTCTCGAGCCAAGCTGGGTAGTCTGCCACGCGCAGCACTTCGAGCGGTACGGCGCGGCCAGCTTTCACGGCAAAGTTCTTCATTACCACGCGCTTGACGTTACCCCAGAAGTGCCTCCTGCGCGCAGCTTTTCCGTTTGCCTGGAGAACCTCCGAGAGCAATCCTTTTGTAAGTGCTTACTGGCGTTCCCAGCACCCGTGCCGTCGTTCAGAGAGCGAGGTGGCCATGACCTCGCTCTGGCGCGCCCGGCGCCTCCACATCGTGGTGTACTCGGGCGTTCTCGGTTTCGTCCTGTGCATGACGATCGCGATCGTCCTCTACCCGGGTGGCAACCTCTGGGATCACGCGCAACCAGGCTATGACTTTTGGCGCAACTTCTGGTGCGATCTAGAGCGGCAGCCCGCATACAACGGGGACCCGAACCAACTTTCGCCGCTGTTCGCGCAGCTGGCCATGGTCTGGCTTGCGTTCGGGATCGGCGCCTACTTCGTGCTCGCGCCTCGCCTGTTCTCGGGTGCGCGTCAGCTCGCTCGAGCCGTGACCGCCGCCGGGCTGTGTGGCGCGCTCGGCCTGGTCCTGGTCGCCGGCGTCTCCAGTCGAAGCTTCCCGACGCTGCACGGGGCGGCGGTGCTCACTGCGGGGCCGACGGGGCTCGCCGCGGTGCTCCTCACCGTAGTCGGCCTCGCGCGCTCGCCTGCCAGAAACCCACGGCTGATAGTGCTCGGGGCCGCGATGCTGGCGGTGGCGTCCTTCACGCTCACGCAGTACATCCGCGAGTTCCTGTTCTCCGCGCCGTCGTCCGAATGGCTGCCGCGCTCGCAGAAGGTGGCCACTCTGCTCGCATTGGGGTGGATGTGTGTCGTCAGCGCCAGCGCGGGAAAAGCAGCTGGGCCGAGCGGCTGAAACCCCGCTTGCGGTGCGGGTAGGTGCGCCTGCTTGTAGGGAGCCGAAGACTTCGCCGCGGCTCTCGGTGCGATCGAGAGATCCGACGGCGCAAGGTTTGTGGCAGTTTGCCGTACAAAGCACAGGAAAGTAATGGCCGCTCGGGTTAGCCTATTGAGTCTGGACTGCCCTTGAGAGCGGAGCTCGTCCACCATGTCCCTTACACCCGGCCAAATCCTAGACAACAAGTATCGGATCGTTCGCCTCATCGGAGAGGGCGGCATGGGGTCCGTACACGAGGGTGAGAATACCCGGATCGCAAGGCGAGTTGCGATCAAGGTGTTGCACCAGGCTGCCACGGCGAACGAACAGGTGGTGCAGCGCTTCGAGCGGGAGGCGCAGGCAGCAGGTCGCATCGGCAGCGATCACATCCTCGAAGTGCTCGACATGGGTCAGCTCCCGGATGGCGATCGTTACATGGTCATGGAGTATCTCGACGGCGAGCCGCTGTCGGGCCGCATCGAGAAGTTGGGGCGCATGACACCGGGTCAGATCGCTCCACTCATGCGCCAGGCCCTGAAGGGGCTGCAGGCGGCGCACGACGCGGGCATCATCCATCGCGACTTGAAGCCGGACAACATCTTCATCTTGCGCGAGAAGGCAGGGCACTCGGACTTCGTCAAGATCATCGATTTCGGCATCTCCAAGTTCAGCGCGCTCGGCAGCGACATGAACATGACGCGCACGGGGGCGGTCATGGGCACGCCGTATTACATGTCTCCGGAGCAGGCGAAGGGGTCCAGTCAGGTCGATCCCCGCAGCGACGTGTACGCCATCGGCGTCATCATGTACGAGGCCGTGACGGGCCGCGTGCCCTTCGACGGCAATACGTTCAACGAACTGATGTTCAAGATCGTGCTCAGCGATCCGCCGAAGTTGAGCGAGGCCGTCCCCGATCTCGACCCTGAGTTCGCGGCGATCATCAATAAAGCGATGGCACGCGAGCTCGACGATCGCTACGCGTCCGCCGCGCAGCTGAGGCAGACGCTCGACGACTACCTTGGCGGCGCTCGCGTGTCTCAAGTGCAGCTTCCGGCTGCGGTCGCGCCGGCCGTCGGCGCGCTACCCAGCAGCGAGGCGCAGAACCAAACGCGAGCGACCTGGGCCAATACCAATGCCGACGTCGTGCCGAAGCGCTCGGGAGCACCGCTCGTGGCTGCCGCGGTGGTCGCTGGGCTCTTGGTGCTCGGCGGCGGTGCCTTCGCCGCGTTCAAGCTGATGGGGAGTGGTACGGACTCTGGCGCTGCCGCCGCACTCGCGCCCGCGCCGAGCGCGGAGCCACCGGCGCCAGCTCCCGAACCGGCAGCTAAGGTCGCCCCGGCGCCCGCGAGCGAACCGGCGCCCGCTGCGCCCGCGATCGCCGAACCTGCTCCCAGCGCTTCTGCTGCGCCGGCAGCCGCCGCAGCGACACCCGCGCCTGTTGCCGAAGCGCAGAAGCCAGCGACACAACGCGTCGTCGCCGCGAAGCCAGCAGCTAGGCCTGCCGCAGGCAAACCAGCCGCAGCGCCAGCAGTCAAGCCGAAGCTGAAGACTACCGATTTCGGCTACTGAGCTGGGCTCTACAGCCTGCAGCGCCCATTGCCCTGCAGCGCCCAAGCGTGGTGCCCTACGGCAAATAGCTCGTAGTTTTCTCGGTGTCGGAGCGTTTCGTTGCTCCAGGGCAGAGCCACTGCCATTTTGGCGCCGCGAAACTTTGAACGGTCGTGCGTCGACTGGGCACGAAGCTCCGAGACTTGATGATGCGATTGTTGACGCTTACCTCCGTCCTCTTGCTGCTCGGCGTCGTCAGAACCCCCGCCCGGGCGCAGAACCCTGCGGCAGATCCTGCGCCCGGCGCAGAATCAGCAGCCTCCAACGCGGCGGCGGCCTCTGCTCCAGCCCTGCTCGTCGTGGTGCAGGCGGCTCAGGCCCAGCTCGATCCCTACGCGGTCCAGCGCGCGATCGAGAACGAACTCGGCGTCGTCGTCCGCAGCGATGCACATCAGGACGTGGTCGGCACGCTGAACGTGGTTGCCACGGGCCCCGACACGTTGACGATGGAGTACGTCGGCAAGGACGGCCGTCGCAACACCAGAACCGTGAAACTACCGGCGGAACCGGCCAAACGCATCGAGACGGTGGCGCTCGTGGCGGGCAACTTGGCGCGCGACGAGACAGGGCAACTGATCGAAGAACTGCGGCCGCCACCCAAACCCGTGAGCGAGAGCGCCGAAAGCGCCGCCGCGCCTGCGCTCGTTGCTGCACCTCCAGTCGCGCCGCCGAGCGCTCCGCCGCCCCCCGCTAAAAAGTCGCCACCAGCGAGCGAGGCTGAACGCGCCGCTGTTCCAGAAGGTGCGGTCCCCGAGCTCGAACTCGTGCCCGTGAACCTCTCGCTCTTCAGTCCGATAGCGGTTTATCCGAAGAGTCCCGAGCTTGCGGTCGCAGCAGAGTTGGGCTTGGCGTATTCGGATCTGGGCCAGGTGAGGGGCGCTGCAGTCACCCTGTTCGTGAACCGGGTGCGCTATGGCTTCCAAGGCGCCCGCGTCGCAGGTCTCGTCAACCTCACGAGTGGTGATTCACGAGGTGCCGTGGTGTCCGGCCTCGCCGCGCTGCAAGAGGGCGATCTGGTGGGCGGATCGGTCTCCGGTCTGGCAACGCTCCAGCGTGGAGACCTGGCGGGCGGATCGGTCTCCGGCTTCGGCAGCTACAGTGAGGGCGACCTCGAAGGGGCTGAGGTCGCGGGGGCAGTGTCGCTTCGCCAAGGCCACGCCACGGGCGTCGTGGTCGCGGGCGCCTCCAGCGCAACGCGCGAGGTGACGGGAGGCCAGATCGCAGGCGTCTTCAATCTGGCGGGCGAAGTCACTGGGTTTCAACTCGCAGGCGCCAGCAACGCGACGCGCTCAGCGACCGGGTTGATGCTGACGGGCGGCTTGAACCTCGCTACCGAGTCGGTGTCGGGGGTCCAGCTCGCGCCCTTCAACGTCGCTCAGTTCGTCAACGGTCTGCAGCTCGGTGTGGTGAACGTCGCGCGTCGCGTCGACGGCGTGCAACTCGGCATACTCAATGTGGCGGAAGAGGTCGACGGCGCGTCCATCGGTGTCATTCCCGTCGCCGGCAACGGCTATCAGCGCTTCGTGGCCTGGAGTACCCCCGGCCTCGCCAGTGCGAACGTGGCGGGCAAGTTCGGGATTGGGCCGGTCTACACATTGGTCGGCATGGGCTTTAACCAAGTCGATGGTGAGGAGCGCTATTTGCCCACCTTCGGCGTAGGGGCGCAATGGGAGCTCGGACTCGTCCAGCTCAGCCTGGACGGGTTGTACCAAACCGCCGAGCCCACGACCGTCTCGGATGAGCAGAAAGCTGACGAGGTGGAGGAAGGCGCTGACGAGTGGTTTGTCTCGCTCCGTCCCCTCGTGGCGGTTCGGGTCATGCCCTGGCTGCGCCTGTTCGGGGGACCCGCCTTGGTCGCGGGCCCGCACGACAATCAATGGAACGAGGACGTGAAGCTGCGTGCCGTCGGGGGCGTCGAAGTCTTTCGATGAGCTGCGCATGAATTTGCGTAACAGTATTCAGCGGTTATCGAAAATGTGCGGGTGCGGTGCTGTTTCCTTGAACGACTCAGCTCGCCACGGGCACAGAGCGAGTGAATGCTTCCGGGCGTGGGCAGCGCAACCCGAGAAAACGTGTCCATGACGACTGCTGGTCTCGACCTCTCCGTCACGTATCCCGGTGTCGTCGGTTCGGCGGACGAAGAGGCGGCGCTCGTCCAGGCGCTGGGGCGTGGCGAGGCTGCTGCGGTCGGTGACGTGTACGACGTTCATCACGAGGCGATCCGGGCCTTTGCGCTGCGCCTCGTGGGCGATGCGTCTGCCGCAGAAGACCTGGTGCACGAGGTATTTTTGACGCTGCCACGCGCGATTCGCCGCTATGAGGGGCGTTCGTCGCTGCGCACGTTTCTGATCTCGATCGCGGTGAACCACGCCCGACACTACGTGCGCAGCGCTGCCCGCCGCCGCGCCGCGTTGGACAGGCTGGCGGTGGTACCCGTGCGCAGCGGTCCCGTCGATCCAGAACGGTCGTTTCAGCAAGCCCAACTGGCGCAACTCTTGAGCGCCGGGCTCGACACCTTGTCGCTCGAACAGCGCGTTGCTTTCGTGCTGTGCGAGGTCGAAGAACGTAATTCCCGGGAGGTGGCGGGCATCGTCGGCGTCCCCGAGGCTACCGTGCGCACCAGGCTGTTTCATGCAAAGAAAAAGCTGCGCACCTTTCTCGAGAAGAGGGGGCTCGAATGAAGCAGGATCTGCTGAAGCAAGCCACCCACGCGCTGAGCGAGTCCGGACACGATCAGCAGGGGGGCAGATACACGCGCGAGCGATTGATGGCATCGCTGCACGATCGCAGGCGCCGCAGCAACACGCGTTTCGCAGTGCTGCTGCCGATGGCGGCCATCTTCGTCGGGTCGACGGCGTTTGCTGCCGTGACGGGGCGGCTTGAAACCATGATGGTCTCGGCGCTCGATGTCGTGGGCCTCGTCCCGAAGGCGGCGCCCTGGTCGGGCGACGTCCCGGCGGCGAGCCCGCGCTCCGCGGCGGGCGCCGCAGGTCCCACCCGCAAAGCGACTCAGTCGCCAGCACCAGCCTCCGCTGCCGCAGAGCCTGAGGGAGTGCCTGAGGCCCCTCAGGCCGCGCCGGGGCCAGCGCCAGTGCCAGTGCCCGACGCCGCTCCCGAGGCGCCCTCCACCGAACCTGCGAGCGAGCGCGCCGCACCGGCGAGTCAGACGCGCGAACCCCGAGGCGGCAGCCTCTCCGCTCGCACGCCCGCGGAGACTGATGCCCACGAAGTGTACCGCCGCGCCCAGGCGGCGCACTTCAAGAGCCACGACCTCGGCGAGGCGCTGCGGGGCTACGAGGCCTATCTGGCCGCGCAGCCCGCAGGGCGTTTTGCGGTCGACGCGCGCTACAATCGCGCACTCTGCTTGGTGCGGCTGGGTCGCCAGGCGGAAGCTCGGGCTGAGCTCGAGCGCTTCGCTGGCGGCAGCTACGGGGGTTACCGACAAGCAGACGCTCGACGCTTGTTAGCGGCCTTGAATCAGGAGCAGTAGGCCCGTGTCCGCAGAGTCGGAAGTCTCCCTTCCGACTCAGGAAATCTCTCCTGCGGAGCTCATCTCTTGAGTTCGGGCGCTCGGCGTAGTCTGCTAGCGGGGCCTATGCACAACGAACTGCAGGTTACGTTTCGAGGTATCCCCCATTCCGACGCTGTTGAAGCCAAGATTCGAGAGAAAGCCATCCGTCTGGAGCGTTTCTTCCAGAACATCACGAGTTGCCACGTCGTGGTCGAATCGCCGCACAATCACCACAAGAAGGGCAAGCTCTACCGCGTCAGCGTGCATGTCGATGTCCCAGGCGACGAACTGATCGTCAATCGCGAGCATCCCGCGGACCACTCACACGAGGACCTCTACGTAGCCGTCCGCGACGCGTTCGATGCGATGGTGCGGCAACTCGAGAGCTACCTGGGGCGACGCGACGGGAAATGAGCTGTGTACGCTTCTTGCGTTGCCGCGTTCGCTGCTGCATTTCGGGCGTTTCGGGCGCGTCAGGGGTTTCGGGGGCTTCAGGCGTCGACGACGACGATGCCGGGGGGCGTCACCTGAACTTCAGCGCGCGGCTCTTGTCGGCGAGCGCCGTACTTCCGGGTTTCGAGCCGCTCGACCAAGAGTCGGAGAGCTAGCAGGTGCACCTCTTCGAGCGAGCAGTCGGAAACTGCGTGCGCGGACGACGCGGAGGATTTCGCGCTTCGTGCGGCGTTTTGCCAGCGCCAAGTGCTCGCGGTGGTTGTCTTCGGTGAGGTGCGGAGCCAGGAGCACGGGAGCTCAGCTCAACTGAGTTCAGGGCGAGTTGCGAACTCTACGGGCTCGAACCCCAGCGGGTTCGCTCTGCCATGCTTGGCATCGAGGCTTGTGCGCCCATCCTGGTGTTTCCGAGGTCGTCACGAGCCACGAGGCTCGTTCCGCCCGACACTCGGTTGCGCTCTGCCCGCTCGTTGGCGCGTCGAGCGAACTCGACGGAACTCAGGGGCTGCCGGGAGCTCAACGAGCGCAAGAAATGAATGACCGTACTCTGCGCCGGCGACGGCGGAGAAGCCGTCGCGCTTCTCGAAGGCACCAGCGTGCTCAAGCGGGAGGTCGATCAGCGACGGACCCGCTTGCCGTGCCTCGCGCTATGCGATGTCCGACAAGGGCTCGGCGTCACTCGGTTCGCCAGAGCTCGACTCGGCGCTCGACCCGCTAGAGTGGGCGGAGTTGCTGGTCGTGACGGTATCGGCGCTGCTGACAGTATTGATCTGCATGCGGCCGACGGGGGTGAGGCGGTAGTTGCCCGTGACGACGAAGTGACGTTCGCGCACGACACGCTGGGTGGTGGCGAGCCCCTGCTTGAGGTAGCTCATCACCGAAAGCCTGCGCGGGCGCGGCGCGCTTTGGCGCAGCAGCAGTTGCGTCCCAGCATCGAGCACGAGCTCGGTGGTGCGCTGCCAGACGGTGCCGCTCGGACAGCGCTCGGAGGCCGACGTGTGGCCAGCTTGCGGCTCGAGAGTACTCGACTCGATGGTAGCCGAGGGATGCTCCACCGCGCGCACCCAAGCGTCGTTCACGCGTACGAACCAGAGATCGAGCTGCTCCCCACGCGCGACCACGCTGGCCCGCTCGGTGAGGGCGACGCGATAGCGCGCCCCGCGCGGGGCCCGACGAGCGGGCTTCGAAGGGGAGGCAGGCATCCCAAATAGGATACACTGAACATGCGCCGAGCTGTGCAACCATTGTGAACTTGTTCTGAACTTTTCGCGGGGCCCCCTTTCCGGTCAGCAGGTCGACACCCCGCGAGCAGCGGGGCGTGGCTGCCCTTCTCGCGGTGGAGCATCGACGCCAGGGAGCAGGGACCGTTCGAGGGCGTCGATGATCAGGCGCGAGTGGGCAGGTTTCGCCAGTACGTCGTGGGCGAGCTCGCTGAGCACCGCGTCCATCGTCGGATCGATGTGCGATGAATGCACGATACGTCGCACGGCCGGGTAGTGAGCGACCAGGTGCCTCAAGAGCGTGAGCCCGTCCATGATGGGCATGTGTAGATCGAGCACGACGGCGTCGAACGAATCCTTGGCGAGGCACTCCAGCGCTTCTGCTCCATGGCGCGCACACACGACCGTCCAGTCAGGCCCGGCGGCTTGCAGGACGCGGCGCATCGCTCGCAGAAGCGCTGGCTCGTCGTCCACGACGAGGAATCGGGCACTGCGATCGTGCCCGAACGGCTGGATGGCGGATGAACCTGGCATCGGTTGGCCGGACATATGCAGCCCCGAGACGGCGGGTAGCGGACACCCACCCGCGCGTCATCATCGAGGATTCCTCTAGTTTTCGTGTATCAGATCTATCTGATATTTCGGTTCCGACCTGCTTGTTCCAGTCCGACTGCAGCGATTGCGCCGCAGGTGTAGCTTTTCCACAGGTCGCCCTTGCCTCGCCCCGAGCGCTCGTGGCTTTGTCTCCCTCGAGTTTCTTCTGATGCGCTACGGATACTTCGACGACCAGGCTTTTGAGTACATCATCGAGCGACCTGACACCCCGACGTCGTGGGTCAACTACCTCGGGACCGACCGCTACTGCGCGATCATCTCCAACAACGCGAGCGGGTACGCGTTCCACGAGTCGCCGAAGACCCAGCGCCTACTGCGGTTCCGATTCAACAGCGTGCCCATGGATCGTCCGGGCCGCTACATCTATCTGCGGGATGAGAAGGATGGAGAGTTCTGGTCGATCTCGTGGCAACCCGTGGCCAAGCCGCTCGATCAATTCAAAACAGTGTGTGCGCATGGCCTCGGCTACACGCGCTTCGTAACGAACTACCGCGGCATCGAGGCGAAGGCGCGCTACCTCGTGCCGATCGATACGCCGGTCGAACTCTGGGAGGTCGAACTGACGAACACCAGCAGCGAGCCGCGCCAGCTCGACGTGTTTGGCTACGCTGAATGGTGTTTCTGGGAGATCCAGCAGGACGCCTTCAACTTCCAGTACATTTTGTACACGTGCCGCATGGGGTACGACGCCGACATCGTCGACTACTCGATCCGCTTGTGGCCATTCCGTGAGCCGAAGGGGTTCTTCGCAAGCACGCTCCCGGTTTCGAACTTCGATACCGACCGAGATGCCTTTCTGGGTGCCTACCGGCACGAAGGCGCTCCGATTGCAGTCGAACAGGGGCGCTGCACAGGCTCGATCGCCGTCGGCGGCACGCCTTGCGGCGCGCTTCAAAGCAAGATCAGCCTCGCTCCGGGGGAAACCCGCAAGTTCGTGTACATCGTGGGGATTGGCGATGCGAAGACGGTGGGGCAGGCGTGCAAGCAAAAGTATTCCGACCCAGAGAGCGTCGACCGCGAGCTCGCCCGACTCGCAGAATACTGGCAGAAGCGCCTCTCGGGTTATCAGGTCAAGACGCCGGATCCGACGCTCGACAGCATGGTCAACGTTTGGAACCAGGTGCAATGTCACACCACGTTCAACTGGTCGCGCTCCGCGTCGTTCAACGAAGCCGGCGGGCGTGACGGCATGGGCTTCCGTGACTCCAATCAAGACACACTGGGCGTGGTGCACTGTCTCGCCGAACCGGTGAAACAGAAGCTCGTCGACCTCTTGAAGGCTCAGTTCGCCGACGGCTCTGCGATGCACAGCGTCCAGCCGCTGGGCTTCACCCAAGGTCAACACAATCGTCAGGGTGAGGTGTTCTCTGACGACCACCTGTGGCTCTTGGTCTCGATATCCGCCTATCTGAAGGAGACGCTCGACTTCGGGTTTCTGGACGTCACCGTCCCCTACGCAGACGAAGGTCAGGCGAGCGTCTACGAACACCTCAAGCGGGCGCTCGACTTTTCGTGGAGCAAGCGCGGCCCGCATGGACTTTGTTTGGGGCTAGCCGCGGACTGGAACGACTGTCTGAACCTGAAAGGTGACGGAGAGACCACCTTTTCCAGCTTCCTGTTCCTGTTGGGGCTGAACGAGTTCTTGGAGATCGCTCGCCGCACCAATCAGAAGGGCGACGAAACTCACTACGAAGACATCAAGCGAGAGCTCGAGCGGGCCATCGACACTCACACCTGGGACGGGCGCTGGTTCTTGCGCGGTTTTTTGACCAGCGGTCGGAAGCTTGGTGCCTCCTCGAGCGATCAGAGCAAGATCTTCCTGAATGCGCAGACTTGGGCCGTGATTGCGGCGGCGGCCGGCAGGGACAAGCTCGTGAGCGCGATGGACAGCGTGCACGAATACCTGGCCACCGAGCACGGCGCCGTTCTGAACTATCCGGCGTACACGGAGCATGACGCCGAGGTGGGTGCCATCACCTGTTTCCCCAAAGGGCTCAAAGAAAACGCCGGCATCTTCTGCCATGCCAATACTTGGGCCGTCGTGGCCGAGGCGCTCTTGGGCCGCGGGGATCAGGCCTACGCCCTCTATCGCGCATTTTTACCGGCTGCCAAGAACGAGACGGCCGATCACTACTCGATGGAGCCGTACGTCTATTCCCAATTCATCGTCGGTAAGGAGCACCCGTTTCACTTCGGAAGAGCGCGGAACTCGTGGTTGACCGGCACGGCGACGTGGGGCTTCGTCTCGGTTTCCCAGTACATTCTGGGAGTGCGCGCCAGCTACGACGGTTTGGTCATCGATCCTGCCATTCCGTCGAACTGGGAGGGCTTCGAGGTCACTCGCGTGTTCCGCGGCGCCACGTATCGAATCTCCGTACGCAATCCCGAGCGCGTCAGCTCGGGCGTGCGCCGCCTCGTCGTCAACGACGTGCCGATGGATGGTCACGTCGTCCCCGCATTTCCTGCGGGTGCGACGGTGCGCGTGAGCGTCGAACTCGGCCGTTGAAGCACTGAGTCATCGGCTGGTGCCGCTCGCGAAGGGGCGGCCTTGGTGCGGTTTTCCGCTTCCGATTCGGCGTCTTCGGCCGCAATATTCTACGCGATGTCGGAACGCGAGGTTCCCGTGAGTCGGCTGGGGCGTCTGGTCCGCATGGCGGGGGTAGGTGCTCGAACCGGGGCGTCGGTGCTCTTGTCGAATCGCTCGAGCGCGACTGCCGAGCGCGCTGCGGAAGTGCTCGGCACTCTCCGCGGTCTCGCTGCGAAGGTCGGGCAGATGCTGAGCTACGTCGATGGCTTTCTGCCGGAGTCGCAGCGCGAAGTGTTCGAGCGGGCGATGCAGCCGCTGCAGCGTGACGCTCCTACGAGCAGCATCGCAGCCGTGCACGCCATGCTGGAACGCGAGCTGGGTGCGAAGCCGAGCGAGCTGTTCGGCGAGTTTCGCGACGAGCCGATCGCCAGCGCGTCGATCGGACAAGTGCATTGGGCTCGGCTTGCGGATGGTCGCGAGGTGGCCGTGAAGGTGCAACATCCGCGCATCGACGAGGCGATCGAGAACGATCTGAACAATGCGGGCATGGTCGAAGCGATGGTGTCGCTCTTGGGGCCGAAGGCCATGAATGCTCGCGCTGTCTTCGAAGTCGTACGCGAACGCTTTCGCGAAGAACTCGACTACACGCTCGAAGCCGAGCGCCAGCGCTACTTCGCCAACGTGCACTCGAACGATGGCTCCATCCGGATTCCTCAGGTCATCGGAGAACGATCGAGTCGGCGCGTGCTGACCACGGAATTCGTGGAAGGCGCGAGCCTCGAGCAGGCGCGGCATGCGAGCGAGCCGCTCCGAAAGCAGTACGCAGAAACGCTCTGGCGCTTCGTATTCAAGGGTTACCTGGTCGGCGGCGTCTTCAATGCCGACCCGCACCCTGGCAACTACCTGTTTCATCCCGATGGCAGCGTGACCTTCCTCGACTTCGGCTGCGTGCAGCCGCTCGGCGAGACGCAGCTCTTGCGAGCGCGGCGCGTGCATCACGCGGCGCTGCGGGGCGACCAGGTCGAGTTCGAGCAGCGCGTCATCGAGCTTTTGGGGCTGAAAGGGGGCAAGTATCAAGCCAGCGCGCTCGAGTACACGAAGCAATGCTTCCAGCCGCTTCTGGCGTCGCCTTTCCACATGACGCGCGCTTACGTCGCCCAGCTCGTTCAGCAGATCCAGGAGCTGAAACGGGTCATGCTCGCTAAAGACAAGAGCTTCGTCCCGCTGCCACCGAACATGGTATTCATGAACCGCCTACAATTCGGCTTCTACTCAGTGCTCGCCCGCCTCGACGTCGAGGTCGACTACCGCGCCGTCGAACTCGACTTCCTCGGCCCGGGCTAGCCGCGGGTGCGCTGACCCACAGTGGGTCGCGAGGGGCCCAGGTATCCGAGCGGAGGCTCAGCTGAGTGGCAGCTCGACGAGGAAGGCGGGTTCGGTGACGGTGCGGCCGGTGACGCGCACGCGGCCGCCGTGGTGTTCGACGATGGAGCGGGCCAGCCTGAGGCCGAGGGCGAGGCCGCGGTGCTGGCCCGGCTGGCGCTCGGGGTTCAGCATGGCTTCGAGCTCGTGCGCGGTGAAGCGGGGACTCGGCACTTCGATGTCGATACGCAACTTGCGCTTGTATAGGGTGGGTTGCGGGCGCTGCGTGGGCAGCCTGACGCCCGCTCGCACGCGCATGCTGGGGCGCACCGCCGAGCGCCGCGCGTGCCCGATGAGGGTAGCCAAGGCTTGCGCCAGCCGCGTACGGTCGCAGTAAAAGAGCGGCAGGCCATCGGAGATTTCGCTCAGCACGATCACGTCGCTGTCGTAGCTCAGGTCTTTGCCCTTCTCGATCGCGAGCGCGAGCAAATCTTCGATGCTCTCGCGCTCTTTGACCAGCGTGAGCTGGCCGGCTTCGACGCGTGCGGCGTCCAAGATCGTCTCGATCAGGGCCAAGAGCTCGCGTCCGCGCCGCACGATCAGATCGAGGCTCTCGAGTTGACCGTGGGTGAGCTGTTCCGTGCGTCGCACCAGCTCGGCGAAGCCGAGGATGGCGTTGAGCGGGCTCTTCAAGTCGTGGCTCACGCTGGCGAAGAACAGCCCGCGCATGCGCGTCGCCGACTCCCTCGCCTCGATCGAGCGCTCCTGAGCGTGGGCGAATTGGCGAAATCGCTGCGCGAGTAGCTCGATCGCTCGTCCCAGTTCGGCGACCGCCCAGAAGCGCGCGGGCTTCATCACGCGCGTGCCTTCGAGCGCGGCATCCGTGCCCAACATGCGCACGCCGAGGTTGGCTGTGCGCAGGTCGTTCGAGAGCATGCGGGCCAGCACGATGCCAATGGAGGCGGCGGCGACGATCGCCAAGAGCGCGACGATGAAGGCCTCGGTGCCGAGCACGCTCACAGTCGAACCGTGAAACCGAACTTCGGCGCTTCCAGAATCGAGGGGAGACACCAGGCTGACGCGGCCCTCGGTCTGCCGCGACACGAGGTAGCCGGTGGCTTGATGGTGCAGGCGCGCGTTGAACCCCAGGCGCTCGGCGGCCTGCAGCGCCTGTCCCAGCCCGGCATCGGCAAGGGGCCCTGGCATGCGCTCGAGTGTGGCCCGCGCCAGCGCGCGCGCAGTCTCTTCGCGATTCCGTTCATCGGCTTCACGCAGGTGGGCGTTTGCGATCAGCGCCGAGCCAATGGACAGAAACAGAACCGGGGTCGCGAGCGCCGCCAGCAGGCGCCGCGAGATCCGGCCGCGCAGTCGCCCCATGCGTTCGTTGGTCTCGATGATCTCCCGCATGATTTCAGGCGGGGCCGATTCCAAGGCCCGCAGAAACTCGCGACGAACCAGCACCAACAGCGGAAGAGCTGCGGTAGCTACGATGACGGACCCGAGCAGCCCGAGCGTGAGGCCGGTGCTGGGAGCGATGATGATTGGGCGCCACACGGTCGTGAAGAGCACGAGCGAGAGCAGTGTAACCGCGGTCCAAGCATTGACGATGCGCCAGGGATCGTCGTTCAGCTTGGGCAACTCGAACGAGTCGATGTCCTTCGAGCCCACGGCCAGGGTCCGGAGCAAATAGCGCCGGCGCCAGGCGAGCCAC
>Ga0315910_10000772_pt1 | contig 30840 bp, 28 predicted proteins | sample EdamamesoilMG_FD_204470 | JGI IMG/M metagenome (GOLD analysis project Ga0315910, IMG submission 204470) | Garden soil microbial communities collected in Santa Monica, California, United States - Edamame soil | ecosystem: Environmental > Terrestrial > Soil > Garden | place: USA: California... | reverse complement strand
ACCAACTACTCAAAGAAATTCTCCACAATAAATTGCTTTGGCTATTGATATTCGTGCCTGTCGTATTGGTAGCGGCCAAGCTCAAGCCGGAAGCGCACACCATGCTGTTCGTGCTGTCGGTTTGCGCCATTGTGCCGTTGGCTGCGCTGCTGAGTCACGCAACCGAATCGGTTGCGGCCAAAACAGGCGATGCGATTGGCGGGCTACTCAATGCGACATTAGGCAATTTGACCGAGTTGGTTATCGCGCTAACCGCTTTAGCCGCCGGTCAATACATGTTGGTGAAAGCATCTATCGCAGGGGTGGTGGTCACCAACACGTTGTTCATGTTGGGCGCATCTTTCTTTCTCGGTGGTACGAAGCATCACACGCAGGAATTCAATGCGTCCAATGCGCGAATGCAAGCCAGTCTGCTGTTCTTGGCGGTAATCGCACTGTTGATACCTTCGGCAGTCTCCCAAGCAGATTTCGTCGGCGGTGCGGAGTTCACGCGGACCTTGAGCTTGGGTCTGGCAATACTGCTTATTTTCACTTACGCACTCAGCATGCTGTTCTCTCTCAAAACGCATAAAGAAGTGTTCGCGGGGGCCGCGCACCATGGGGAAGGCGAAACACCCTTACCGATGGGCGTAGCGCTCGGCACGCTGGCGGGAGTCACCGTGCTGGTGGCGATGGTCAGCCATACCTTCGTGGAGTCCGTCCAAATTGCTGCGGAGACCTTCGGGATGACGCAGGCGTTTGTGGGTTTCATCGTTGTGGCGCTGGTCGGCGGTGCGGCGGAAATGGTTGCGGCGTTTTCCGGCGCCCGCAAAAATCGGTTGGATCTAAGCGTCGGTATTGCGTTAGGGAGCTCATCGCAAATCGCGCTGTTTGTCGGCCCGGTGCTGGTGCTTCTAAGCTACGTTATCGGCCCGACGCCCATGGACTTGCAATTTTGGCCGGGCGCTATCGTGATGATGCTCTTCGCTGTGCTCACTGCCTCGCTGGTCACCAATAGCGGCAAGTCGGCGTGGTTTGTCGGCGTGCTATTGATGATGGTGTACGCCGTTTTTGCGATGACGCTTTATCTCTTGCCACCGCGAGTGAGTTAGAAGGCGCGGGTCGTGGTTCTCGGCGTGGTCAAACTAGCACAATACGTTCTCGTTTTTGCCAGCGCCTAGATCCTAGAGCATCGAGCCTAAATACCCTGCTTTTTTCTGTAGGTGCCTCATGACCAACGACTCCACGAAATCCAAGAAGCGATTGCTCGATCCGTACACGCTCATTGCGGAAATTCTTTTCGGGTTGATCATGGTGCTGACCTTCACCGGGTCGCTCAGCGTGGCGGATGCCGGGCGCGACGACGTGCGCATGATGTTGATCGGCGCACTGGGTTGCAACATCGCTTGGGGCGTCATTGACGGAATTTTTTATCTCATGGAATGCGTGAGCGAGCAGGGCCTGGGGATTCGCGCACTGCGTGCGCTGCGGAAGACTTCGAACGCGGACGAAGCTCGCGATGTAATTTCCGGAACGCTGCCGCCTATCGTGGCTGCCGCACTGACTCCTGCGGACTATGAGTCTATGCGCCAGAAGTTGCTGCAAATGCCGGACCCACCTGCGCGGCCGCGGTTAGGCAAGGCGGAGTGGTTGGGAGCGCTCGCCGTCTTTTTCTGGGTATTCATCATTACTTTTCCTGTGGCGATTCCTTTTATTTTCATGGAAGAACTGGAACGCGCCATGCGGTTCTCGAATGCGATTGCTATCGGTTTGTTATTTGCGACCGGCTTTGCATTTGCGCGCGTCGCACAGTACCGCCCTTGGTTGACCGGCTTCGGCATGGTCGTGATCGGAAGCGTGGTGGTAGCCGCAACCATCGCCCTAGGTGGATAGCCGGGGTGGATAACCGGGGCGGATGAAGCGGAAAAGCTCCGCTTCATCCTGCGTCCAAGTTGTTACTTGGCGGCGGCAGGTTTTGCGGTTTCGCGCGAGTTTTGCAGAAACGTTCCCAATAAATCCGCCCATTTTGTCAGCATTCTTTCCGCGTCCTGGCGGTTAGTGACGCCATTGCGCACTTGAATGAAGCCCGAGTTGTCGGCGACCTCGACGTCGATCGCGCGCGCGATCAATTCGTTGGTGACGCCATCGTAGAGTTCCAGAAACAGGGTTGCCTGACCCGCCGTGGTGGTGAAGGTGTGGGATCTCCCCGCGCTCATCGTGTCGGGAGCGGCCACATCGAGATTGACGATGGCGGGGCGCAGAATCAGCACGCCGGTGCCTGGTTCCGTAACGACGGTTTCGCCCTTTTTTGTGAGCCGCTTGCTGAACACTATTTTGAATTCTTCCGCCAGTTCCTTCTTGATGCGGGCCATATCGTTGTCATCAATCTTGAAGGGGTCGGTACTGTTCTGATCGCGTTTCCAGTTTTTCCGAAACGCGACATAGCAATCGAGAATGGCGACCTTGCTGTAGCCGCTAAAATCGGCGCCTTCGCGCAGATATACTGCGGATACTTTGGTCTTTGGGACCAGCTTGAGTCCTTCCGGCGATACGGGTGGAAGTTCGTCTTTGGCGTGAGCGGATACGGTCACGGCGCCGATCGCGAGTAAGGCAGCGAGAGCGGTGCAAGCGAGCTTCAGGGAGGGCACAGTGAACATCTGTATTCTCGAATTTCGTAATTGCATGGCGAGTTTCCTATAACAAATCAGCCGGAGAACTCCGGCTGTTGGCGACGTGACCTGCGGTTTCCAATGCGCATTCTAGCGACCGTAGTACCGAGCGGTCGTTTTCAAAGAGAAAGAGTGTTTGGGGTGTCCTGGGCATGACCTACTTCTCGTCGCTTCAAGCATTCGCTGCGCTGGATGGTTCCGGGGCGGTGTTGAAGTCTTTAAATTTCTGCCTGGGGCGGCAGTATGCGCCGGTCCGCAATTGTTCAGCTAGTGGCTCGTTAAACAGCTCTATTCTGTCGGTGGGCCAGGACGGTGCACACGCATCGGCTCCGCAGTGGGTATTCAATGGACTTCGGCAGCAAAGGCTTGTGTAGGTCACAGGCCCATCGAACGACTATCGGCAGGCCAATCTGCTTGCGATATCAAATCGTGGTCGTACGTCATGGCGGTTTCTTCTTGGTACGGCCGCTAACTGGTTCTTCGCGAAATGAGATCGGACCAAGGTCCCATTTCGCGGCTACACTGGCGTGCCGGTAGTCGCGACCGCAAACTTAGGCCGCAGACCGCATCGTCGTATTAAACAGTTTGGAGGGTGGTCGAAATGATTCGCGGGTCAAGAGTATTGATGATTGCGGGCATGGCGTTGCTGTCGGCTTGCGCCACGGGATTCGTTTCCACTTGGAAGGCGCCCGATGCGGCACCCCTGGAACTAGCCGGTCAGAAGGTCGCAGCGGTGGTGATGGTCAAGAGCGAAACGTCCCGTCGTGCCGCCGAAGATACCCTGGCGCGCGAGATTACGGCGCGCGGCGCCCAAGGCCTTGCCATGTACGCCCTCGCTCCTAACGTGGTCCCATCGAAAGAAACCGAAGCGGAAACTCGTGCGTTGCTCGAGAAGGCGGGAGTAGCGGGCGTGGTTGTGATGCGTCCCGTCTCGGTGGACAAGCAAATGGTGGCAACTACCGTAACTTCTATCGACCCGATGTACCGCGGTTATTGGGGCGGCTACTACGGTTACGGTTGGGCTTCCCCCTATGGCGCCGCCCCGATGACGACCAACCAAACCGAACTGCGCCTCGATACTGTTGTGTCGGTTGAAACGCTGGTGTTCTCGCTGAAACAGAACAAGCTTGTTTGGAGCGGCAAGAGTGAGACCACTAATCCCGCAGGCGTGGATAAGCAGGTCAAAGAGCTGGCGGCTATGGCGGCCAAGGAATTACAGAAGCAAGGGCTAATCAAGTAGCACACGCTCGTCACATCGCTCGGGCGCTTCTTACTTCTATTCACTTGTTAGATCATCTTTCATTCGTTAGTTGAAACGGGGCCTCCTATGAACAGCAGCAAACTTTTGATCGGTATTGCGGCCGCGGCTATGGCGACGGGATGTGCAACCAAACCTGCCGATCCCATCAACGTAGAGGATGTGCAGACGATTTCCGCAACTGTGGAAGCGGTCGACGTAAAGAAGCGCTTGGTGTCGTTGCGCGGTCCCGAAGGCAACCGCGCGACGATCGAAGTTTCGCCCGAAGTGCGCAACTTGGCGCAGGTGAAGGTGGGTGATCAGTTGGTGGTGCGTTACTACCAATCCCTTGGTGCGGCAATCAAGCCGAAAGGCTCGCCACCCTCCGATACGGTCGATCAAGCTGCGGGCGCGGTGCGTGCGCCGGTGGGCGCTAAGCCCGGAGTCGCCTTGGGAAGCATGACCACTTCCACAGTGACCATTCAATCTGTGGACAAGAAAACGCATACCGTAATGTTCAGTGCGCCCGATGGCATGGTTCGCGTGGTCGAAGTGAAAGATCCCAAGGCGCAACAGTTTGTGGCCACGCTGAAGCAAGGGGATCAAGTCGATTTGACGTACACCGAAGCGATGGCAATCAGCGTCGAAGCTGCGGCAGCGGCCAAGTAGTGCAAGAGCCGTAGGCCGACCTTTGGGTTGACGACATGTCGAGGTTGCGGTTGACCCATAACGATGGCTCGGGTGCGGGCGGGGCAGGCGAATCGAAATGTTGCCCTGTCCGCGGCTCTGGATTCGGTGTAACCGCTGTGTGTTTCCGGCTTGCGTGCAGTGAATACGCCTAAAAGTAGTGAGTACCCGGTCGAGCGGAATTGTTTTCCGCAGCTATGAAAATATCGACGCTTAATTGATCAACCCACCTGCTAAAATTCATTATCTTCTTCGGCAAACCAGAGCGGTTTCGTGTCGGTTATTCCACTGTAAGGTACGATGTTACTTACGATGTAACGTTACAGCGGGCAGGTTCGGACCGTAACCGCCAGCAATTTACCGTTCGATGGCGTTGTTTCTAAGGTCGTTCGAGTAAACTGCTCGGAAGGACAATCAAGCGACCAGCGTCGCGGAGAGTTTAGTGCTTCGGTTTTTATCTGTGTGTTGGGAGGTATTACAATGAAATTCGTAACGAAGTTAATCGCATCGCTGGCGGTATCGCTAACGGCGATTGTGCCGCTGAGCGCGCAAGCGGCCCGCGAAACCGGATGGGAGTTCGGTATCGATGGCATTTATCTGGTCGAACAAGACGTCGGATTCGAAGGCGGGACTCAGGTCACGCTGGACGATGACTACTCGATCGCGCTGAATTTTGGCTATCGGTTGAACGAGCGTTTTGAGATTCACTTCGCTCTGGATTGGAACGAAGTGGACTACCGCGCCACCGTTCGATCCAACAACCCGCTCGTTAACGGGAACATCTCCGGCACGATCGAATCTTTCATTCCGCGCATCGATGCGACCTTTAATTTATTCAAGGGACCGTTCACGCCGTACGTCACTGCCAGTGCCGGCTGGGCGTTCATCGATACCAATATTCCCACTTCATTGCCGCAGACCGTATGTTGGTGGGATCCATGGTATGGCTACATCTGCGATACCTACCAAGAAACCGCCACGTCCGACGAGTTTGTGTATGGCGCCGGTGCCGGCATACGCATGGATGTAGGCGATTCGGTTTCGTTCCGTCTGGCCTACCACAAGCAATTTATGGACCTCGGCAAATCGACCAGTGAGGCGGGTTTGGATCAAATCCGCTTGGGTATCGCGTTCCGTTACTAAGTATTGAGACGGGTCTTCATCAAGACTGGAAGCAATTGCTTCCAGTCTTGAGCTAACTCCAGTCTTGAGTAACCAAGTAGATGACCTCGGAGCGGTATCCATTAATCACTGCCGCGCCACTCTATCTCGCCAGTTTCTGCACTCTGCGTAGATAGACCTGTTCGTTCGGCGGTACGCCGTCGCGCTGTGCCTGCCAAAGCGCTTCTGCCAAGAATTCAACGATCTCGTGCTCAACATCGTGCCGATCCCGGCGACGTAGGAGCGACTCATACGCGGCGCGAATGCCTAGCGGCCGATCGGTCGCGACCTGGTCGCGCACCGTGAGATGCAGGCCCATATGCAGGAAGGGATTAGTTTGACCGCCGTCCGGGGTGAATTCTCGTGTTACCGCAACCTCGGTGGCTTCCAGTAGCGCATGGTATTCGGGGTGGTCCGCAATCACTTGCGCTATTTGCGCTTCGAGCGGTTCCATTGGTATGCGCTCTCGATACTTGCGCCATGCTTCCACATACATCTGCCGTAAATCGTTGCGCGATTGGTTCTGAAACAGCGGCATAAAAAGCTACTTACGGCGTGAGGCGATGATCGTACGCGCCTTCGGGCGTGCCGTGTTTTTCTTGGCGCCGATTTGCTCGTCTGGAGGCGTCTTGTGCTTGTATGCGCATAGACCTGCGACGATGCACTGCGGGCATTCGGGTTTGCGTGCTTTGCACACGTAACGGCCATGGAGGATCAACCAATGATGGGCATCTTGCTTGAACTCCTCCGGTACGACCTTGATCAGTTTGTCTTCTACGATGCGCACATTCTTTCCGGGAGCGAGTCCAGTGCGATTCGAGACGCGAAAAATATGCGTATCGACGGCGATGGTCGGTTCGCCAAACGCGGTATTCAAAATTACATTCGCGGTCTTGCGGCCTACGCCCGGCAAAGCCTCCAGCGCTTCGCGGTCGCGCGGCACCTCGCCGCCGTGTTGCTCGATGAGCAATTTACAAGTAGCGATGATGTTCTTGGCTTTTGAGTTGTAAAGACCGATGGTCTTGATGTGCTTCGATAAACCTTCGATACCCAGCGCGAGAATTGCCGGCGGAGTGTTTGCGATCGGATATAAAAGGCGCGTAGCTAGATTGACGCTCTTGTCCGTTGCCTGCGCAGAGAGAATCACGGCAATGAGCAACTCAAACGGCGATGTGTAGTGGAGTTCGGTAGTCGGTCTTGGGTTGAGCGACATTAACCGTTTAAAGAATTCGACGCGACTGCGGGGCGTCATGCGTTTTTGGTCCGATGCCAATTGCGGACTGCAAACAGCAAACCCATGGCGATAAACGCGCCTGGCGGCAAGATCGCCAGCACAAAGCCGAAATCCGCCGTGAAGAAAGTTTGTTCCAACCAGGCAGGTGGCGAGCCGGGCAGGCTGCTAACCCCTATCAGCAGCGAGCCGTGACCGATCAGTTCGCGCGCGGCGCCCAGAATCACCAACGCGACAATGAACCACAGGCCGCTGCGAATGCCGATGAGCGCAAACAATAGCCAGTACGTGTGCTGCGCGTGAATGGCGCCACGCGATAGCAATAAACCGCCGCCGATCAATAACGGCAAGTACGCGCCGATCGCGCGGTACAACTCGTAGAACCAAGCGTGTGCCAGTAGCATCGCGCTAGTTACGACGCCGGCGACGGTCAGCACGATGACGGCGATGCGGCCATATTCGTTGTATCGATTTAGGTTAATCGAAGTCGGGATGCTGGCTACGACGGTGACCAGAAGGGCAACCAGGCCGAAACCCAATGCGTTGATTACCGAGTCGCTGACCGCGAGTAGCGGACTCAGCGCCAATAGCGTTGCGGCGTTGCGATTAGGGCTGGGCAGCGGCATTGAAGATCGTCTCGCGATTGGCGCGATAGTATTCCAGCGTTCGTCGTACCGCTTTTATAATCGCACGCGGAGTCACAGAAGCGCCGGTGAATTGATCGAAATCGCCGCCGTCTTTGCGGATGGTCCAGCGAGACGCTTCCGGATTGTCCAACGTGCGCTGCTTAAAGCTTTGCAACCACGAGGAACGTCGCGGTTCGAAGCCGTCGCCTATACCCGGGGTTTCGCGATGCTTCAGTACTTGCACGCCCAGAACCAAGCCGTCGTAGTCGACGGCTACCAAGAGATCGATCGCTCCACCGTAACCGTCGGGCGCCACCGACGCAATTATCGCGGCGGCGGGTGCTCCTTGTTTGCGCGCGCGATATACCCAACTCGAATCCGTTCCCAACAGATCGCGCGATCGGGCGCGAATGCGATCGTCATACATATCGTTATCGCGCAGCGCCGGCGGTATCAGCGTTTCCAATCGAGCGATTAACCATAGCCGTTCATTGCGCGCTATGCGCTCGCTGGTGAGTCGCTGCAGCGCTGCAACGACAATAACGATGCCGATAATTCCCGCAACGAGCAGAGTGGCCGCACGGAATCGCGAGGCGCGGGTACTAAGATTCGCGAGCGCGTCAGGCCGAGTGCCCATAGATTCTCGGCACGGTGTAACGATCGATTAACGGGGCCGTCGCATTCATGAGCAACACAGCGAAGGCTATCCCGTCTGGATAGCCGCCCCAGGTACGAATTGCGTAGGTGGCGGTGCCTATGCCCGCTCCAAATATCAATCGGCCTTTGTCGGTGGTCGCAGCCGATACCGGGTCGGTCGCGATAAAAAATGCACATAGGATGCTGGCGCCGCTGAATAGATGAAACAGGGGGCCCGCATAGGAGCCTGGATCAATGGCATGCATGACGAGGGCGCAGACGAATAGGCTGCTCAGCATCGATACCGGGATCTGCCAGCGAATGATGCGCAAGGCGAGCAGGAACAGGCCGCCGGCGAGAAATGCAACGCCAATCCACTCCCAACCTACGCCGCCCATGCCACCGAACAACGGACTGGCACCGATTTCGTCCATCGTTGCGCCTAATTTTAATTCATTGCGCATGACCATCAGCGGCGTGGCGCTCGTGATGGCGTCAACCGACAATGTGTCCGGGAGACGTCCACTGAAGATCGTTGCCACAGTATCCGCAATCGACAGCGGAGTGTCGGGGCGGGGCCATGCCGTCATGTAAGACGGAAACGAAACTAATAGCGCCGCGAAGCCAGTCATCGCAGGATTGAGTAAGTTGTTACCCAGGCCACCGAAAACTTGTTTTGCGAATACGATGCCGAAGGCTGCACCGCTGATCGTCAGCCACCAAGGTGTGAGTGGCGGTAGCGCTAACGCAAGCAGCGCCGCAGTGACGACAGCGCTGAGATCACCTAGATAAATCGCCAGCGGCTGACTGCGCAATCGAAGGCAGAGCGCTTCGGCAAATACTGCGCCGATGGTTGCCAGCAGGATGTTGATGACGATGCCGAAGCCGAAGAAACTCGTATAGGCGGCAACGCCGGGTGCAAGCGCCAGCAGCACCAAGCCCATCACGCGCCGTACGCTGTTCGGTGCGACAGTGTGCGGAGCCGGTGAAGTGGGGAAGTCCATGCGCTTTATTTTGTCTGGTCGGGACTTGCGTGCATTCGAGGTATTAGCGCAATTTCGCAGCGTCGCCTAAGCGACGCTGCGATCGAACGAGCCTATTCGTCGCGGCGCGAACCGCCGGCGCTTGGGCCGGATGACCACACCGTGTATGACTTGGAGTCACCTTGCGCTTGCGGCGGCTCGAAGTGATACGACTTATTGGCTTGATAAGACGCTTCCGCAGGTTTGCTTTCTCCGGCCGGTGCGTTCGATGGAGCGGCCGGTGGCGGCAGATCTAAGCTTGCTTGCGATGTGTTGTGCGTGGGCCGAGGCGAATCTTCGCGAGCACCTTCGTCACGCGACGGGGTGAACTGAGCTTGATCACCACCGCCTTCGGCATTCTCGCCTGCGGTCGCATTGCCGCCGGGGCGCGCTTCATCGCCTCGGTTGCGTCCGCGACCACCGCGACCGCGACGGCGGCGTCGCGGTCCACGATCGCCACGGTCTTGACGCTCGCCGGGACGATCGTTCGGTCCTGTGCGCTGTGCTTCATCGGTCGCGGCTGCCGCGTTGGTCGTTTCGGTTACGGATACAGGTGCATCAGCAACGGGTGGCGGCGCGGCGGGGCGCTGCTCGCGTTCGCGCCGTACGTGCTCGCGTTGCGTGTCGCGCTGATGATCGCGACGTTGCGGATTCTCGTTGCGCTCGCCTTTGTTATCGCGCGGTCGATCGCGATTACGGTCGTGTTTCTCGCTCGCCTGCTTCTCGCTGCGTTCGCCTTTTTCATGACGATCGCCGCGTTCGCGATGACGGTCGCCACGGTGACGATCATGTCGCGCAGGACGGTCGCGCTCGAAGCGGTTGCGGCCGTGATCGCGCCGTACTTCTTTAGCGGGTTCTGCGGCGACTTTGCCGACGCCGCCAAAAAAGAAGCGCCACAAGCGCACAAGAATACCGATCTGCTCTTGCGGTTTTTCCGGTGGCTGCTCATTCACAGGGGGTGCAACAGCCGTAGGAGTCAATGCCGTAACCATCGGTGTGGGGGCGGGGGGCTTCTTATCGCGACTTGCCACGCTCTCTTCAACCGTCGGTGTTACCACCATCAAGTGACTGGGTGTCGTATTTTCGATGAGCTGCACTTCGTCATCGCGTACGCGGCGGATTTCATACGCCGGCGTTTCCATATGACGATTGGGAATCAATACGACTTGCACGCCGTTTTGCGATTGCATCTTGGATAACCAATCGCGTTTCTCGTTGATGAGATACGTAGTGACTTCGATCGGCAAATGCGCGATCACTTTGGCGGTGCGTTCCTTGCGCGACTCCTCGCCGATAAGGCGAAGCATTGCCAGCGCCATGGAATCCACGGAACGTATCATGCCTTGGCCATTGCAGCGCGGGCAGGTATGCGTTGCCGCTTCACTGATCGATGGACGCAGGCGTTGCCGCGACATCTCCAGCAAACCGAAACGCGATAGGCGACCCACTTGAATGCGCGCACGATCCTGTTTCACCGCATCGCGGAGCCGGTCCTCGACCGCGCGTTGATTCTTCGGAGACTCCATGTCGATGAAGTCGATAACGATCAAGCCGCCGATATCGCGCAGACGCAATTGACGGCCGATTTCATCGGCTGCTTCGAGGTTGGTATTGAGCGCGGTGGTTTCGATGTCACCGCCGCGTGTCGCGCGAGCGGAGTTAATGTCGATCGAGACCAGCGCTTCGGTCGGATCGATCACGATGGCGCCGCCCGAAGGCAAGTTGACCATGTGACGATGCGCCGACTCGATTTGGTTTTCGATTTGATAGCGCGTAAACAGCGGCACTTCGTCTTCGTAAAACTTGAGCTTGCGCAAGTTCGCCGGCACGAAACGCTGCATGTATTCGACGGCCTCATCGAATACTTCGCGCTTGTCGACGAGAATTTCGCCGATGTCGTCCGCCAGATAATCGCGCAGCGCGCGAATGATGGCTTTGGATTCCTGGTAAATCAGGAAGGGGGCGGCTTTGCCGTCCGCGGCCTGCGTGATGGCCTTCCAAACTTCCTGCAGATTATTCAAATCCCACTGCAGTTCCTCGGCGGAACGGCCGACACCGGCGGTGCGGACAATGGCACCCATGCCGTCCGGAATTTGGACGCTATCCAGCGCTTCGCGGAGCTGGTCACGGTCTTCACCCTCGATACGACGCGAAACGCCGCCCGCTCGCGGGTTGTTGGGCATGAGAACCAGAAAGCGGCCGGCCAAACTAATAAAGGTGGTTAGGGCCGCGCCTTTATTGCCGCGCTCTTCCTTTTCCACCTGAACGAGCAGTTCTTGCCCTTCGTGGAGGAGTTCTTTGATATTGAAACGGCCGCCTTCGGGTTTGCCGCGGAAGTATTCCTTGGAAACCTCTTTCAACGGCAAGAAGCCGTGGCGGTCGGCGCCGTAATCGACGAAGCAGGCCTCTAAACTCGGTTCGACGCGAGTGATGCGACCCTTGTAGACATTGGATTTACGCTGTTCGCGGGAAGGTACTTCGACGTCAAGATCGTAGAGTTTTTGTCCATCGACCAGTGCAACGCGCAACTCTTCTTCCTGAGTTGCATTGACGAGCATTCTTTTCATGTGCCCCTACTATTTGTATATCAGGGGCCGCGGGAAGGCACACAGCGGGCAACATCAAAAAGCGGGAGGATGGATCGGGTGTAGCCATGATTAAAAGGCGTTCCGATTTGTTATTAGCGTCATCGCCGACTTGAAGGCGCCACGTTAAAGGCCAACCTCATCGACATCGACACTCGATAATCCTGCCGGGTCTGAAAACGGCTCGCTTGCTGCGCCGGTCGTCCACCCTGATCCCGAGTTGCGGGTCAGGCATGAGCGTCCCTGGCGGCCAAGGCGATGGCTCAACATGACTGCTCGCTCTAATGTGCACGTAGGCACGATGCGTCGAGACAGCCAGGATTGAACCAACTAAGATGCGGCGCTCGGTTGTCCGGTCGGACGCTTGCTAGGCAAACCAGTCTGGACCCTCAACCCACGCACCGCGTGGAGACTTCGCGTCGTCGTTTCGAGTCGGAGTTCGGGATAGAAGTTCGCGAACGTCGGCTGACCAAACGGGACATCAAAGTCGGAAATCGCGGACGATACTAACAGCTCAACCTTGCTCAATCAATGGCTTACAAGATGAACGACGACTCGGTTTCGCAAGTAAGTACCGCGTCGTCCAATAAAGTGAGCTATGTGGAGGCCGGCGAGGGCGATGTCGGTCAGCGTATCGATAACTTTTTGATGCGAATTTGGCGGCAGGTGCCGAAAAGCCATATTTATCGCCTATTGCGCAAAGGCGAAGTGCGGGTCAACGGCAAACGCGCCAAGCCCGAACTCCGCTTGCAGGCGGCCGACAAGGTGCGTCTCCCGCCGATTCGATTGGAGCAAGTTGAGGGCCCATTACCTCCGTCTCGGTCATTGCAGTCAGCCATCGAAACCGCAGTTATTTACGAAGACAAGGACATCATTGTCGTAAACAAGCCGGCTGGCATTGCCGTGCATGGCGGAAGTGGGCTTTCGCACGGTGTGATCGAGGGCCTGCGCGCCTCGCGTCCGGACTTAGCGGAGCTGGAATTGGTGCACCGTTTGGATCGCGAGACCAGCGGTTGTTTGCTCATCGCCAAGCGTCGCGCGGCGCTTCGAGAGCTGCACGCGCGATTGCGTGAGCGCGAAATGGACAAACGCTATTTGGCCTTGGTCTGCGGCAAGTGGACGCTAGGAACGAAAAAGCTCGACATGCCGCTTAAGACAAATGAAAAGCAGGGCGGTGAGCGGATGGTGCGAGTGCATCCGGATGGGCAATCCGCCGAAAGCACCTTTAAGCGTATCGAAAGCTACGGTAAATGGGCGACGCTGATGGAAGTGCACATCGGGACAGGTCGGACTCATCAGATCCGCGTGCACGCCGCATACGCCCGTCACCCGGTGGCGGGTGACGAAAAATACGGCGACCGCGACGCTAACGATGCGCTCAAGCAGGGTTTCGGTTTGCGGCGTATGTTTTTGCACGCGCATTCGCTGGGTTTTATCCGACCCGGAACGGACGAGCCGTTTAGCATTAGCGCGCCGTTGAGCGAGGAATTGCAGGCGGTGCTCGATAAGTTGGGCGCCGCGAACAAATCTCCGCCGGCATCAGGGCAACAGAAGCCCCGCACGACGCAGAGCCGCCGAGAGCCAAATAAGCGGTAATCCCGTAAGGGCGGTGGGGTCTTGCGAGTCCACTCGTTCGAATAGAGTGATGCCAAGCGCTTCGACCTTAAAACCGCCCGCGCAATCCAACGGGTTTTCCCTTTCGACATAGCGCCGGATTTCTTCGGCGGATAAGGTTCTGAATTGCACAGTGGTTGTGTCCACGTGGGCTTCATGCCTGCGGTTCCGTAGATCGATTACGTGAACACCTGTGTGGAACGCCACGCGCTGCCCACTGGCGTCGGTGAGTTGTTGAATACAGCGGTCCGCAGTGCCGGGTTTGCCCAAGATCGTTCGGCCATTTACCGCTATTTGGTCTGAGCCGACGATGACGCAATCTGGAAATCGCTCGGCCACAGCCTGAGCTTTGGCCTTAGACAGGCGGTGCACCAGAGCTATAGGGTCTTCGCCGGGTTGAGCGGTTTCATCGACCATCGGCCCATTGACCGTAAACGGTACCAGTAACCGGTCAAGCAGGGCTCGCCGATACTTGGATGTAGAGGCGAGCACGAGGCGAGGGGAACCTTGGGGCATGGGCATAATTCAATTGGGGTTTTGGATGCTTGGCAGCGCACGTTATAAGGCGCGATCTCTCATAAAAACAAGGATTTAATCGCGCAATTCTTTTGACACAGGGGAGGTCGATCCCTATTATACGCGCCCCATGTCGCAGGCCCGGCCCCCTCAATCAGACCTGCATGCCGCCGGTCACGTCGAAGACGTTGTCGATGCCATGCTACTGGCGGTGCGTAATAGCACGATCGAACAGTCGTTCGCGATGTCCGATCTGGCGCGAGTGAGCGATTACGCTCCTAGCCGCGACGCCAAGGCGCGTTTGCAGGCCAAGTTTCGTAACTTGGACGGGCGTGTTTTGATCGATGGTGAAGTGACTGCCGAATTGCAGATGCGTTGTCAGCGCTGCATGCAGCCTGTCACGGTGCCGGTAGAGGATGAGTTTAGCGTTATGCTGATCGGCTCGGAAACCGAGCTGGACCGGCTGGCGCCGGAGCAGGATGTCATCGTTGCCGAGGTCGAACGCCTCGATCTGCGTTGGCTGACGGAAGAGCAGTTGTTACTGGCGTCGCCTTTGGTGCCGCTGCATACCGATGCAGCCGAGTGCGGCATCGTGGAAGTGAAAGAAAAGGCGGCAAGTGTGCCGGCTGAGACGCAGCGGCCGTTCGCCGGTCTACGCGAGATGTTGAAGAAGCAATAGCCAATTTTATTTGCAGAATTTTTGAGAGAGAGTTACCGCCATGCCAGTGCAAAAAAGCCGCAAAACCCCCTCCAAGCGCGGAATGCATCGTTCGCACGACAAAGTAGCCAAGCCTGCGTTGTCGATTGAAGCGACGTCTGGCGAGACGCATACCCGTCATCGCATTTCCCCGGATGGTTTCTATCGCGGCAAGAAAGTCATCGAGACTCCGGCCGAAGAAGAGCAAAGCGGTTAGTCCGCGGCGTTCGCTTTGCGAGCGCACTTCTCGTTGATACGTTGCGTTCGGCAACGTGATTCCTTTGCCGGTGGCGTGTGAGTCAATTCGTTTCCATAGCAGTCGACGCCATGGGGGGCGATCATGGCCCCAGCGTTACCGTGCCCGCCTCGCTGGCGGTATTAAGGCGTGAGCCCCAACTGCGCGTTGCCCTAGTCGGTAAGGCCGACGTAATTGCACCGTTGATTGCAGATGCGGCGCGAGAATTCGGCGATCGTCTGGTGGTGCGCGACGCGCCGGAAGTGGTCGGCATGGATGAGCGGCCGCAAGACGCGCTGCGCAAGAAAAAGAACTCATCGATGCGCATTGCCATCGATATGGTGAAGACCAGCGAAGCACAAGCCTGCGTCAGCGCCGGCAACACGGGTGCGCTGATGGCCACCGCGCGCTTTGTATTGAAGACACTGCCCGGGATTGACCGCCCCGCGATTCTCTCGCGCATTCCAGCGCATCACGGTCATACCCTAATGCTGGACTTGGGCGCCAATGCGGATTGCACGCCTGAGCAACTGCTCCAGTTTGCAATGATGGGTTCTATTGTTGCTCAGGACCTGCACGGCGATGTACGCCCCCGCATCGGTCTGCTCAACATCGGCGAAGAAGACATCAAGGGCAATGAAATTGTTCAGCAGGCGCACAAGTTGTTAGCGGCGAGCGGCTTGAACTACATCGGATTTGTCGAAGGCAACGATATTTTCAGCGGTGAAGTGGATGTGATCGTTACGGACGGGTTTACCGGCAATGTTGCGCTTAAGACGATGGAGGGGGCGGCGAAAATGATCTTCGGTACGCTGAAGTCCGAATATTCGCGAAACTTGGCGCGCAAACTATCGGCATTGGCGTCCATGCCGGTGCTAAAGGCGCTTAAAAAACGTTTCGATCCAAGTGAACACAACGGCGCGAGCATGGTCGGACTTAACGGTGTGGTGATCAAAAGCCACGGTTCGGCCGATGCGTACTCGTTCGCCAACGCGCTGCGCGTCGGATTCGTGGAGGCGCAGAAAGGAGTGCCTACGCAAATCGTGCGGGCCTTGCAGTTGCAACCTGTGCCTGCATCGGTCGAATAAATAGGCGATTTCGCCGTAATTTCCGCAGCCGCTTGGTTTACTTACTAAGCCGTGAGATTTAGGCTTAGGCAAGCTCCGATTTGTCCCCTGTGACGGGCATTGTGCATACACTCTTCGAATCGACGATAACTGCGATGCGTACCGCGATCACCGGTACGCTGGTAGCGATGTTGGCTGTCGCAAGTTTGCGCGCAGAGACGTTTACGCTGCCGGTCGATGCGAACTTTAAGCAGTCCGTCATCGGGGAAGTGCGCACTATCACGACCAAGTACGAGGATACGCTGTCGGATATCGGTCGACGGCATGGCATCGGTTACGAGGAAATGATCGCAGCCAATCCCGGCATAGATGCCTGGGTGCCGGGCGAGGGCAAGCGCATCACTGTGCCGTCGCAGTTCATTCTTCCGGATGCGCCGCGTGAAGGGATCGTCATCAATTTACCGGAGCATCGGCTCTATTACTTTCTGCCGGTAAAAGCAGGTCAAGCGCAGACCGTTGTGACCTATCCGATTAGCGTCGGCAAAATGGATTGGAAAACGCCGCTCGGCCTAACGCGCATTGTCGATAAACGGGTTAAGCCAAGTTGGACGCCGCCGGAGTCGGTGCATCGCGAACGTGAAGAAGACGGCCGTCCGCAGTTGCCGAAAGTGGTGCCGCCGGGGCCAGACAATCCCTTAGGCGATTACGCCATGCGGCTCGCCATTCCCGGGGGTGCATACTTAATTCACGGTACCAATATGCCTATCGCAGTGGGGATGCCGGTGACGCACGGCTGTATTCGTATGTTTCCGGAGGACATCGAAGAGTTTTTTAAAATGGTGCCGGTCAATACGCGCGTCCGCATTTTGCACCAACCGTACAAGGCGGGATTTGTCGGCGACCGTCTATTCATGGAAGTGCACCCGCCGATGCCGGGGCATGAAGATCCCGACGCCATGAGTCTGACCAACATTACCCGCATGATTGTTGCCGCTACCGAAGATCACAACGTGCATATCGATTGGGTTCAGGCGGAGCACATCTTTAAGAAGGCGTCCGGTGTACCTGAGTTACTCGTGTCGTCGCAGCAGACTGTGCGCGCCGCCGATCTTGCCGAGTAAGCCTTAAAGTTCTCCGCAATTCGACCTGCTAGACTCCGCAGGCGAGTCCCATGGTCTGCGGTCAATCGTTCCACCGGGTTGGTCCAAACGGCTTGCGGGTCGTGGGACTCGCCGCGTTTCTTCTTACGTATGGTGTTTTGTCACCGCCAGCAGGTCAGGCGCTGGTCTTCAAAACGCAAACGCCGCAGTGAACTGCGGCGTTGCGAGTGCTTGGCGATAGCTCGCCAAGCAATTGGCCAAGTAAGTAAGTTACTTCGAAACCGACTTCTTGAACATGCGGTCGATCTTCTCGTTGGTCGCATCGCAGCAAGCTTGGCTGGCTTGAGCTGCTTGCAGCGCTTGGTTGGCGGTGCTTTGAGCGGCCGCTGCAGCGGTCTTTGCGGAGTTGGCAGCAGCAGCAGCAGCATCGGCGGCGGCCTTTGCAGCGGCGGCGTCTTGCACGGCGCGATCGGCAACGGCACGGGCTTCGTCAACGGACTTTTGCGATACGCAACCCGAAGCGGTTACGAGCACGAGAGCGGCAACGCCAGCCTTCACGGTAGTAGCAAGTTTCATAAATATCCCCTTCTTCTGGGTTATCAGTGGAACAAAATTAAAGAAAGCTTCTTCAACTCAATCCCGGCCATGGCCCAGCAACGGGTATGTCCCCACGGATCGCCTTCAACAGTGGAATGACCGCTGCCTTGGGCACGAGTCGAGCGGGAAGAATACTCGATCAACGTGCCGCGTTAAAGCTTATGTTATTAAAGCGTCGGCAAGACGCGACAAGCAACTATAGGAAGTGCTTTCGAAGAACGTTAATTGATTACTTCCAGCAGCCGCTGGTAGTAGCCGGGTAACGTGTACCGGTCTGATTGACCCTGAATAGGGCACAACTTGCGTCGTCTGCTTGTGGACCCCTCGGTGTAGCCTCTGCTTCGTATGTCGTTGTGGTGGGACGACGTAGAACAATATCGTAATGACCGGCCGGTGTAATGGCTGCTATGCCCAATCCGGGGGGGGTTGCTGTAGGAGCTGGACTCATTTCTGAAGTGTCAGCGTATCTATTGTGCTGCAGAAAGAATTTTTCCTGTGCTACCTGTATTTGCATTAGCGCCACTCTGGCCTCGGCCCGATTCGAACGCTGTATCTGTTTACGGTAGCTCGGATACGCGATAGAGGCGAGCACCGCCACTATCGCAACGGTAACCATCATTTCGATCAACGTGAACCCGGTAGATTTCTTCATAAAGGCACTCATGATGGACGGTTAGTTGGATCCGGATTGGAGCCAAAACGTCTTGAGACGGCTGCCGTAAGCGACGCAGTTCCCCAATATGACGACGCCCGAAACGCAGACTTTGCCGGCTGTGTGCGTGTTGTCGTCGGTGGTGTCGTCGTCATCATCGCCGTCTGCGGTGGTTCTAACGATTCTGCTTGGGTCGACCGGGCTAATGGTCGGCGGCAAACCGGTGGTGTTGAAGCTCTCGTAAAGTTCGTCGAAGTGTTTGACGCCCGACTTGACGTTTATCGAGTAAGCGCGGCCGCTACCAGTGGTGGGCAAGCATGACGTTGCCGAACTGGCGGTGCCCGCGATGAACGTTGTAAACATTACGACGCCGTCGACCGTGATCGACTGCGCAAGCGCCTTCTCGGTGCTGCTGAGGTTGATCTTCCAGCCTGACGAATCGCTGGCGAACGTTGCCGCACTCGTTCCGGTAACGGTGGCTAAGTTGCCCTCGATAACGGGCGTCAACGTATCGTACGTACTTTGAGTCATCTTCCCTAAACGATAGTCGCGAATTGAATAAAAGCGATCTTGCGTCGTCGTATTCGACCGCGGTGAGGCGCGATCGCCGGATCCGATGGCGATGTTGTAGTAGCTAGGCCCATTGCGGACAATGAACTTGGCGACGTCGGGTTGATTATAGAAACTGCGATTATTGGCAACCGTGGGGGTTGCTTCCGCTTTGGCGCCGAGCGACGCAATGACTCCGCCGGCAACTAACGCATTGGTTCCCGTGCCCGTCGCCGAGTTGCCGTTCGTGATATCGAAGCGCCAAATTTGCCCGGCCATGTCGCCGACATACATGCGGTCGGTCCATCCGTCACCCTCGGTGTCGATGACCGTAACGGCGCTTGGAATCGCATGCGTCATTTTCGTAAACGCGCTGGTGCCGGAGGCAACTTTCGTCTGTCGCCATAAAATGGTGCCCTTCACAGCATCGACCATGTACAGAGCGTTGCCGTAACCGTTGCCGGTGGCAGTGTAGTTTTGGTTGTCTTCCATGTCGTCGTATCCGCCGCCAAAAACCAAAACCAACCGTTGCGAATTTTGCGCACTGCCATCGCCGACCTTGATGCGCGCCAGTGTAGGCGTCGACCAGGACTTGCTGACGATATTGTTAAAGGTCTTGTCGGCGTCGCCCGAAGAATCTGCGGCGCTGCTTAAGCGCCACAGGAATCTAGGCGCATTTTTGTTCGTGATGTCCAATGCGTAATAACTATCGCCGCCTCTGCCTTGGCTTACGTACAGAATGACACGATCTTCGGTCACGTCGATCTTGCCGTCGTTATTCGAGTCATATTGCAGGACTCGAATATCGCCATCGAGCGAATAATGTTTAGTGGTGCCGGCCGAAGGGTTGGGTGCGTCGATGTATAGGCTCTTTAGCGTGCCCAGCATTTCCTTCGGTATGAATGACCACCTCTCGATGCCGGTCACGACATCTATCGCGTGTAAGTAGCCGTCGTTTGTTGCGACAAACACCAATGCATCGTTGACTTTTTCTTGCAGCGTAGCGTTCGTGGCAGTTGCCGCGGCGCTGTTGGCATAAATGACAACGGCGGGCTGCGAATGAATGGGGTCGCCCATGGCGAAGCGGAAGTCGTCAGTTGTAGTGTCCAGGCCATCCGCGTCGCCGCGAGCCCAATTAATCAGCGTGTTGCGACAAGGATTGGTGTCCGTACCGCAGCCCGGCGAGGCCACTGTGCCTAACCACGTGTCATTGAGCGCAGCATTGCTAGTGTTGAATGGATGGGCCGACAGCAACGGGAACGGCGCGCTTGGATGGTCTACGTTGCTGAGATAGGTGTAGACATTACGACTGCTCGCGCCAAAAGGAGCCGGAAACAAGTTGGCGGCACCGCCTTTTGTGGTGATATCCGGATTGGTGTCGGATGCAGCCTGCCAGAAGTCTTGGGCGCTCGCGCTAAAGAAACCCGACGATTCATCTACGGCACTTTCGGTTGCAACATCCCCATCGGCTTCTTTGCCGACAATGGCAAGGGAGCGCGTAACAGTGTCCGGATTGGTGGAGGTGTCGACGACATCGATCGGGCGTAACTTGAATTTCTTCAAGTTGCCTTCCCAATGCGTGGCGGTCGTCGGCTTGAACATCGCAACATACATATCTTCTAAAACTTGCGTTTTATTGAACGAGTTAACGGCGACGCTGGGCGATGTAAATGTTGCGCTTGTGTCGGCAACGGCTGTTTCCACGATCGCATTGAAGGCCGTCGTGAGCGAAGCGATATTGTCCGCCGAGTGAAAAGTGCCTCGATCGTTGGCGGTGCCGTCGGCGTTGGTGCCGGCTGTGGCTGCGCCCGTAAGATAGGCGACTGCGTCGGCACTCACAACGTCGGCTCCGAACCCAATGTAGTGAGAGGTTATTTTTGTGCCGTTGCCCTGCATGTTGTGTTCGTACATGTATTCGGAAAGCAACGCTAGGCAGTCGCCATCGGAGTTGGCGGTGCCATCGCCGTCGGCGTCGGGGCACGATGCCACCCCGGCAAGCGTTCTGATGAGGCCATTCCTGCCGGTATCGCCAGTCGGCAAACCGTCAGTGAGATAAATAATATGATTGTTATCGACAGCGCACGATGAAGTGCTGGCGGCAAGCGGGCTTCTGTAGGTGGTGCTTGTTGCTAAACCGCCCGTACGCGATTCGGCGACGCTGGGTTGATTGACCACTGCGCCGGATGAACAGGTACCGTTGGCATCGGAGCTACCGTTGGAAATGGCGGTGCAGGCGCGCGATGTGCTGCCATAACCCACGGCACCGCCGGACAAGTACATATAGGCTTCGTAAAGCGTTTCGCTTAGCGGCGTTCCACCGCTCGGCTCGAAACCTTCAACCGCTGTAATCAACTCGGTCCGATAGGCATCCGTTAATTCCTGTACGGGCTTGGTGACCATACCGCCTTCGCCGGAACTGTCGCTCGATCGGTCGTAGCGCATCAAGCCGATATTTACGTTGGAGACGGAGGTCAGCAACTGCGTAACTGCGCTTTTAACTACATCCATGCGACTAAAGCGGGTGACCGTTGCCGGCGCGCTGCCGTTAAGAACCTTACGTTGATAACGTATGTAGTTCGGCGAGAAGAGGTAATACGTGGTTCCAACGTTACTTGCGCTCCACCACTGCGCGGCAGAGTTGGAGGTCCATGCGTTGTTGTCGGCAGCGCTGCTCACGGTATTCTTCGGCCACTTGTTTGCATTTCCGGTGGTCAAGCCGTTAGTGCCGTTATCGCCAAAGCACTCTACGTAGCGTCCGTCACTACCCAGATTGAGAGTGCCTTGCCAGGTGTAATTGCTGCCGGAATTTCTGCGCAATCGAATGAACCTATCGGTACCGCCGTAATAGCCGGCTGCCGTTGCAGAGTTGCCTAAAGCGGTATTAGCCGCATTACACTTCATTTGGTCCTTAGCAAAACTCAGCATCCCGGCTGCGTTGCAATACGAAGGCAAGATGCCGTTTGTAGTGGGCCAGTAGTAGTAGTAATCGTCATCGCAATTGGCCGAGTTCGCGCTATAGGTCACATTGCCTTTGTAGGGGGCGACTTCTGTCTCCGTAATAGCCGTCTGGTTCATACTGCCCGACGTGTCCAGGATCAGCAGAATGTTTGCTTTTGAAGTGGACGTCGTTGTCGCCGCGTCGCTGAAGAATACTTCGGAGTCGTCGGCATGGGCGTCGATACCGCTCAATACGGTAAACGTTACGGCCAAAGCCAGGCTCGCAAATTTCGAAATACGCATCATTCAGTCCTCAATCATCGTTCCAATTCGTATTGCATCAAACCAACCGCGTTGACTACAGAGCGCAGGGCGTGATCACGCAGCCGGTAGTACCGGTAGTCCTCACGATCTCGACCACTTCTTGCACAACGTTGTCGGCTGCGTTGCGTTCCGATACGCCGGTAACGTCCATCTTGAAATACACTGAGCCGAATGTGCCCAAGCTATTTCCGCTGGGCGCAGTCGGCACCACTTGGCCGGGCAAATGTATGCCTACTGGCGGACGGGTTACCGAATAGCGATAGGCATCGTTTCCCGCGCCGGTGCTGACATTCGCTGTCATAGGGAAGTCAGAGTTTGTATTGAAGGCAGCTTGGTTATTGAAGCCCACTTCTACGCCCGTTTCGGCCGCGTAGAAGGCGCGGCTGCGATATTGCTCGTTAGCCGCCATCATTAGGTCTAACGTGGCGGTGTTCATGCTGGCAAGCGCCATCAATGTAACAGCGACAAGCAAAATGAGCCCTACAACGAGTGCAGCGCCTTGTTGGCTATGAAAAGTTCGAATGCGTTGGGTAGTCATGATTGCCTTGATTCGCGCGTTAGGTGCCGACCGAATTGCGAATAAAGATGGTGCGGGAGATAAGCAAGCGCCGGAAATTATCCGCCGGCCTGTACGCGAGTGTCCTCGATGACGCGACATTGATATCGGCTGTAATACCGTTTGCGATGCTGCGGTCACCGTATTCGTAAGTCTTGTTATCTCGGTACTCGCCATCCGTGGTTTCCGCTCGAATCAGCAGCCACACGCGCACCGCCACGACTTGACCGGCTGCAGTCATGGACGCATTACCGGGATTGTAGTAGCTGGTAGCCTCTGCCGAGGCACCGAGCCCGTCCCATCCGATCTGAATCTGCATGTCTTCCACGCCGGGAATGATTTCGACGTCGTTGAAGTCCGGTCCTACGCCGGTCTCCGCGACGAGCGTTTTGCGGCGCAGAGCAGGATACGTCGTGCTCTGAGTCGATCGTCGGTCAACGTAGTACCCATGGACGATCAGATTGTGAATTTCATCTGTGCTTGGGCACGCTGTGCCTTTGATGATGGCAACGTTGTTTCGACTTGCGCACAGTTGCAGGCGGTCGACATCTAGCGCGGCAGTCGCGATTTCTGCGCGTCTGATCGTCAACGTGTCGGCTGAAAGAACCTCGCCATACATTGCGGGGCATCCAATCGCGTACGAATTGTTGCTGGCCTCGACCGGCCGCTCGACGTCGATCGCGTAAGTTGCGCCGCAGTCTTCCGCGTCCGTACCGGCAAGTAAACTGGTGCTTGTGATGGCTGCATTGGTCTGCGACGGCTTATTCACGATTGAAGAGCCGTCTTTCCCGAGGCCCCAAAAGTTAGCCATCACCACATCCGACTCAATCACGCTCATTGCGTAACGGGCCGTTTCCTGCAATCGCGCCACCGAGTCGTCCACGTCCGATGATTTGCGACTGTTCACAAATACGGTTGTGGTGCCGGCCACCAGAAACAAGCCGATAACGAGTGCTACCATCAGCTCGACTAAGCTCAAGCCTCGAGCTCGGTTCAAACCAATCGACTGCCGGAACGAAATCGAATTGTTCATATTCTCACCGTCAAAACATGCATGAGTCTGTTTAATGTGCCGGTGTCGGCCTCCGTCCAACTCACCGTGATGAGGTAAGTGGATTGGTTGGTGCCCGCGATTGGGGTAACCAGAATGCTGCGTCCAGGGGCGCCAGGTAGATGTTCATTGATCTGTTGGTGCCACTCGTGAAGGTCGGCGGCGGCCATTTGTGCTGGGGTACAAGCGATCGCCGCCATTGTAGATTGAATGCAATTTGTGGTGGACGTCGGTGCTGTGGTGGCCTCGAGCGCTCCTAGATCATAAGAGTCTCCGGCCAGGCGGTTCGAGCGAATGCGGTCCGCAATATCGTTTACCAAGTTGACCGCGTACATGCGCGATTTCGCGGTCGTTTTGGCTTGCAGTGCCGTGGTGTATAACGTGGCGGTTCCCAGCATGCCAATGGCCAATACGATCATTGCGACCAATACTTCCACCATGCCGACGCCACTTGCATAGCGACGGTTTGGTGAGTGCCGAAGGTTGTATCGGGGTGCGATACGCGACTCAGTTGGCTGTATGTTGTTCATGGCGGACAAGTGGATCCCAGTGTCGTCAATAAATCGCCGATTTCCGCGGTACTGCGCATTATTCGAGCCCGGCCGGTAGGCTGGACCTCTAATCCGCGCGCAGCCGATTGATGGCCGATAGAGACATTGCCGCGACTGTCGCAAATCAATATAGCCGTCGAAGGAGTTTGTGTGAGCGGTGTCGAACCCGCAGGATTGGCGAATCCCGAGGGGCCAAAGCTGAGCTTCTTGCTGTTGTTCATCAATAAGTAGACTTTGTTCGCATCAAAAGTACCGACTCCCGAGACTGTTTCGCCCACATCTCGTTGCCAGTTACGGTTGGTGTCCTGAAAGACAATCCAGCTGTTAAGGTTTTCGTCGTCGCACGTAGGATTAACTAACTCGGTTTCCGCGTTGGCGGACATACAGACAACGATATTGGATTGCGTTTTGGCCGCCTCGCTGCGAGCCGCCTGAAGCGAACGCAGAAGATCGTTGGATGTGCTGGTCAAGCGGCTATTGAGGACGAACGACCGCATATTCGGAGCGGCAAGCCCAGCAATGATTCCCGCGACCAATATCGTTAGCATCAGCTCAACGAGCGTAAAGCCGTTGTGCCGGCGCAGAAGGCGAATGGATGGATGACTGTTCATGGTTCGGAAAGGTATTCGGCTCACGTGCGCGGCGCATTAGGTGGCCGATTAGTGGCCAGACGGCGTAGACAAGCGGCGCGACCCGCGGAATTTTGTGAACTGCCTCTCATTCCGGAATAGCGTGGTGGCGCGATTGTTTTACAGTAGCGCTTTAACCGGTGTCGCTTCCGGCCTGCCGTTACGTTTGCGAGGTTATGTGTCTTGCGCTCGCTGAACCGATTTTGGGGATTGCGGAGGTGCTCATGCATCGCAATTTTTGCGGCGACATTTTGCTCGCTGCAGGCATGCCAAACGCCGGCAAGCGTCGCCCCTAGGTGCCCCGCGAGCCAGGATCAGTATCCAAGTCGACGGGCGGTGATTGCCTCTGCAAATCAAGCAGGCGCTTACCTTGTCGAGCATTCGCTGCCAGACGGGTCCTTTGTGTACGAATACGATCCGGTTCGGAAGCGGGCAGCCGGTTCGTACAATATTCTGCGCCACGCCGGCACCGTGTATGCATTACTAGAGCTTTATCGGCAGTCGAAAAATCCCGATGTGCTGCGGGTTGCTCAATCTGCGCTCGCATATCTTCATGCGCAGATACGACCGTGTCTGGACGTTGGTGATGTGGAGTGCGTTGTCGAAGACGACGAGATTAAGTTGGGCGGCAATGCGTTGGCGATTCTTGCGTTTGTGGAATATGCGGCAGTAACTGACGACGAAAAGTATTTACCCGCGGCACGCCGATTGTCGCGATTTGTGACTCAAACTCAGTCGAGCACGGGCCAGTTTCTCGTGCATAAGTTGTCGTTCAGTTCCGGCCGTGTTGCCGATTTTGAATCGAGCTACTACCCCGGTGAAGCGCTGTTTGCGCTTGCAAAGTTGGCGCAGCGGGATAAAGACACCGCGCTCTTTCGGCAGGTGCATAGAGGCGCGCAATGGATTATAGAAGTGCGTGACGGCAATACCCCTCGGACGCGTTTGGAGCACGATCATTGGTTGCTTTATGCGTTGAACGAGCTGCATGCAGATAGGCCGGAGCCACTGTATGTCGATCACACCCGCAGACTCACTGATGCAATATCGGCCGCGCAGCATCGGGATATTTGCGACGGTCGCAGCGATTGGAACGGCGGGTATTTTTCGCCGCCGCATTCGACGCCTGCGGCAACCCGGAGCGAAGGCCTGGCCGCAGCATGGGCATTATTTTCTAGGGCTGGTGACACCGCGTATATGGAACGTGCCAAAAGGACGCTGAATCGGGGCATTCGTTTTCAGCTTGAGACGCAGATGACCAAGGAAAAGGCGCAAAGCATCAACGCCGACAAAGCGGCAGTCGGCGGCTTCCATGAATCGTTGACGGAGTACTCCATTCGTATCGACTACGTCCAACACAATATTTCCTCGTTGCTTGGGTATTTGCGTGTGAATTAGCCGATCAAGCGCCAGGGTCTTGCTTTTTGGCGGTCGAAAGCTGTATATATTCACAGTCACTGCGCAAATATCCAGGTTAGGTGCCGCATGTCGGATTTAACGCCTCGTCAAAGGCAGATTTTGGAATTGATTCAAGACGCCATTTCGGAAAACGGAATGCCGCCTACACGAGTGGAGATTGCGCAGGCATTGAAATTCAAGTCGCCGAACGCGGCGGAAGAGCATTTGCGCGCGCTGGCACGGAAGGGTGTGTTGGAGTTGTTGCCCGGCGCATCGCGCGGTATTCAATTAAAAGATTCGCTACGCGACCAAATGGGATTGCCGCTGATCGGCAGGGTTGCTGCCGGTAAGCCCATTCTCGCTGAAGAGAATATCGAGGCCAGATATCAAATCGACCCTAAGTTCTTTCAGCCGCGCGCCCACTACTTATTAAAGGTGAAGGGCATGAGCATGAAGGACGCCGGGATTCTAGACGGCGATTTGGTGGCGGTTCACCGCACGCCCGAAGTGCGTAATCGGCAAATCGTGGTTGCCCGTTTGGAAAATGAAGTAACGGTTAAGCGTTACAAGCAAGTCGGTGGCTCGGTTGTTTGGCTTATGCCCGAGAACGACGAATTTGAGCCTATTAAGGTGGATCTAAAAGAGCAATCGATGGTTATCGAAGGCGTGGTCGTCGGCGTGCTTCGGCGTGGGAGCGCGCGGAGCATGCTTCAGTAGCGACTATCAATAGCGGGCTGACTATCTAAATCGATCGGTCGCGCTGATGAGTTCATGGATATTTCCGGGCTCGAAGCCAGAATGACCTGCATCGGGCACGACACGAAAATCGGCTTCGGGCCACGCGCGATGCAGTTCCCAGGCGGTTTGCATGGGGCACACCACGTCGTAGCGGCCCTGCACGATGACGCCGGGAATATGGCGTATGCGATCCACGTTGCGAAGCAATTGATCTTCGCTGTCCAAGAAGCCCCGATTCACGAAATAGTGACACTCGATTCGTGCGATGGCGATTGCGAAGTCATCCATGCTCCATTTGCCGATCATGTCATCATTGGTCTGAATGAAGCTGGTTGCGGCTTCCCAGGTTGACCATGCGCGGGCCGCCGCGATCATGTGGTCCCGATTTGTGCCGATCAATCGCTTATAAAACGCCGTTATTAGATCGTTGCGTTCCGCAGGCGGAATCGGTGCGATGTATTGCTGCCAGCGATCGGGAAATAACGCGCTGGCGCCATGTTGATAAAACCAGTGCAGCTCCCATTGGCGCAGCAAAAAGATGCCACGCAATACGAGTTCGGTGACTCGTTCCGGGTGAGATTGGGCATAAGCGAGCCCGAGGGTCGAGCCCCACGAGCCGCCAAATACCTGCCAGGTATCGATACGCAGGTGTTTGCGTAACTGCTCCATGTCGGAAACCAAGTGCCAAGTGGTGTTATCGACCAGGCTTGCATGAGGTTTGCTGCGTCCGCAGCCACGTTGATCAAAGAGCACAATGCGGTAAGCGTCGGGATCGAAGAAGCGTCGGGCACGATTGTCGCAGCCCGCACCGGGGCCGCCGTGAACGAACACAACGGGTTTGCCTTTTGGGTTGCCGCACTCTTCGAAATAAAGTTCGTGTTCGGCGGCCACCCGCAGCATGCCGCTGTTATACGGCTCCGTGGCGGGATAGAGCGATCGTATTCCAGCCTTGATGCTTTTGTGCCGTGCGCGAGTAGTCACGCGACGTGAATGCGGCCGCGCCGTTGAAATAGGCTTGCGGGTGGCGCGGCGAGGACGTTTGCGTTTGCTAGCCATGGAAACCGATCACGTAGGAGTTCTTAGTTAGAGAATACGTGAGTCGCGCCGGCCAACACAATTGCGGCAACGCGGCCGGTGGATCGAGCGCCGAACCCGTCGAAGTGTGATAATTCACTCCCGATTGCCTTTCTTATCTGCTCTCCGTGACAACTGCCGCTGCCATCGTTGCTACGCCTGTTCCCGTCAATGTGATTACCGGTGCTTTAGGAGTCGGCAAAACAACTGCCATCGCGAAACTGCTTTCGAGCAAGCCCGTCGACGAGTATTGGGTAGTGATTTTGAATGAGTTCACCGACGTCGGCGTCGATGCGCTGACACTCGCCGCGGCAGCGCGCGGTGCCTACGATGTGCGAGTAATACCCGGCGGTTGCTTGTGCTGTACTGGCGAGTTGGATTTTCGGCGCCAGTTGCGTGCGATTTTGCAGGAGCGGCGTCCACATCGCATATTGATCGAGCCTTCCGGCATTGGTCATCCTGGCGCGGTGATCGAGGAGTTGCGTGGCCAAGAGCGTGCCGGTGCCCTGCGGTTGGCGAGTACCGTAGGGCTGGTCGATCCTAAACGACTGACCGTCTTCGATACGGAGGGCGTGGAGCGCGATCAGATCGCTGCGGCGGATGTCTTGCTGCTATCCAAGGCCGACACCGCAACCGCTGACGAGCGGCGTTTGTTCGAAACCAAAGCGCGGCAGTCCTTCCCGCCCAAGCGATGGATCGGTCTTGGTGATATCGACGCATTAAGTACGACGGCATTAAATCCACCGGCTGATAAATATCAGTTCATGTTGCCGGCGCGCCCGGACGTGCATGCGCGCGCTCGCGAACAAGCTCAGAAACACGTCCATGAGATCGTCCCGCAGGAAAGGGCAACGCAGTTCGGTAAATATTCCATTGCGGCGACCGAGCATCTCTTGTTGGATCGCCGTGCCTGCGGCTGGACAATTCCTCGCGAGGCCACCTTTAATAGAGTCAAACTGGTTGAGTCCTTGGAGCAGGGGGGCGAAGGGTTGTTGCTCGATGTGGAGCGCCTCAAAGCGGTGCTGCGGACAGGTATCGATCATTGGACGTTATTTGATGTGTCGGCGGGTGGTACCAACAATCAACCCTGCGGTTGGCGGCAAGACAGCCGTATCGAAGTGCAAGCCACGCCCGGTGCAGATGTAGATTGGACGCGCTGGGATCAGTATTGGCGATCCATGCTGGCAAAGTGAGAACGCATGCGTTACCTAATTGGCATTCTTGTTTGTATGTCGATCGCCCTCTATTCACGCGCAGGTGCGGCGACGGACACTCATTCCTACGCCAACATCGATGATTTTCGAACGGTGCACGCTGCGCTCGATCTTCGCGCCGACTTTGCCGAGCGGCGTCTGGTTGGGCACGTTGACTTACACTTGTCGCGGCTCAATCCGTCTGCGCGTGCAGTGTTCCTGGATACTCGCGATCTAAAAATACAAGGCGTCGAGTTGCGCGTACCCAAGCGACAAAGATTGGCGTTCTCGTTGGGGGCGCGCGATGCGACCTTGGGTACGCCGTTGCGGATCGACTTGCCCGAAAATGCAGGCGTCGCTGACTTTGTCTTGCGCGTCCAATATCAAACGTCGCCGGACGCCAGCGGTCTGCAATGGCTGACGCCGCCGCAAACAGCCGGTAAGCGTCAACCATTCATGTATTCCCAATCGCAGGCAATCCATGCCCGCAGTTGGGTACCGCTGCAGGATTCACCGCAAGTTCGCTTTACCTATGAGGCGCGCATCAAGGCGCCGAAGAATCTGCGTGCTGTAATGAGTGCAGAAAACGATCCCGCTGCTCAGCGCGACGGCGACTACTCGTTCTCAATGCCGCAGGCGATTCCCTCGTATCTTTTGGCGTTGGCGATCGGCGATCTATCGTTCCAAGCGATCGGCAAGCGCACGGGGGTATATGCGGAGCCGTCTATCCTGAAGTCTGCATCGCAGGAATTTGCCGACGTGGAATCGATGTTGTCGGCTTGCGAGCAGCTATTTGGCCCGTATCGCTGGGGCCGATACGATCTCCTGATCTTGCCGCCCAGCTTTATGTGGGGCGGTATGGAAAATCCGCGTTTGTCGTTTATCACACCGACCGTCATCGCGGGCGACCGCAGCCTGGTTACCATTATCGCTCATGAGTTGGCACATTCTTGGTCGGGTAATTTGGTCACTAACCACAATTGGGAAAGTGTTTGGTTGAACGAAGGATTCACCACGTATTTGGAGCGCCGCATTGTCGAAGTGTTGTACGGTGTAGATCGCCGCGCGATGGACGATATGCTGGGCATGCAGTCGCTGCAGCAAGATATTGCTGATCTCACGCAAAAGGGCGATAGCGCGTTAACGAAGTTGCGTGTGAGTTTGCAGGGCCGCGATCCGGATGAAGCGTTCAGCGACGTCCCGTACGAAAAAGGGCGTTTCCTGCTCGGCTTTTTAGAGTCGCGTTTAGGGCGAGAGCGGTTGGACGCGTTCCTGCGCGGCTACTTCGCTCATTTTGAGTTCCGAAGCGTCAGCACGGAGCAATTCATCGAATACTTCGATACGCAAGTGTTGCAGGCGCCAAATACCAAGCTCACGAAGGCCGAAGTGTTGGCGTGGATCGATGCGCCTGGGTTGCCCGCCACGGCTTCGATGCCGCAGTCCGATGCGTTCGCTAGGGTGGACGCGCAGCGCGATGCCTGGTTGCAGGGCAAGAGCACCGCAAAGCAGCTCGACACCGCAGGCTGGAACAC
>Ga0315910_10000771_pt1 | contig 30848 bp, 24 predicted proteins | sample EdamamesoilMG_FD_204470 | JGI IMG/M metagenome (GOLD analysis project Ga0315910, IMG submission 204470) | Garden soil microbial communities collected in Santa Monica, California, United States - Edamame soil | ecosystem: Environmental > Terrestrial > Soil > Garden | place: USA: California... | reverse complement strand
CGTGATGGTTTTGGAACCGGCGTCAAAAATCCCGAGCGGATCGGCGATGATGGTCGAGGCCGTGAAACCGATTCCCGTGCCATTGCCGCTGCCGCCAAGTCCGGCGGTGGTCAGGGTATAGGTTGTTGCACCCAACGGAGAGACGTCGAGGATTGCACCCGCAACGATGGTGGCATTGGGACCGGTACCCAGCGCATTGGCTTCCAGGACTCGATTCGTCGCCGCACTAAGTACCCAGCTGCCCACGTACGCGGAGGCGATGCCGAGCTGAATGGTGCCCGGCCCGGTCGTGTTCAACACACTATCAGCCGCGCCGCCGGTATTAGCCCCCAGTGAACCAACCGTAAACACATCGGGCGCGTTGACGACTGACAGCGTGCAACTGTTGCCGGCCTGGTTGGCCACCGTCAAACCGTTAAGTGTGCCGCTGCCGTTCATGCGGACATTACCGCCGTTACGTAAGGTCAAACCCAGATTGCTGGGAGAGACCCCGTCAACCTGCAGCACGCCGTTGCTCACACTCAGATTTGCCGCAGTGATGCCACCCATCGAGCCGGGATCCTTGACGATGAGCGTGCCTTCGTTGACCCGCAGCCCCGCCACGACGCTGGCGCTGGTTTTTTGCGGCAGATCGTTCGCTCCGGAAAGGATCCAAGTGCCCGTGCCGACCTTGTCGATCACGATCGCGCCCGATGATCCTGTGGTACCGCCGGCGGGTGAGTCATCAATGCGCGCAATGGTGTTTGTGCCGGTGTTCGAACCCGCGAGGAAGACATTCCAAGGGCGGGTGCCGGCCGTGCCATTGGTGATCACGGCGAAATACATGGTCGCGTTGGGGCTCACGGCATTGTTTGTGAAGTCGAAGCGCTGGTTGGTGCTGTTTGGCACCCGCAAACGCACCCCCTGGTTGAACACGATCGGATTGGTGACAACGGCGGCAATCGTGATATCCCCGAGGTGCATCAATTCCAGCGAATTGTCGGCCGGGCTGTTCCCGAAAACGTAAGCCCCGCAATCGGCGGTTTCGAAGCGCAGACTACGAATCCCCCGCTGAAAATCGTTGAGGATGGGGTTGCCCGCGCCGCCAATCCCACCAGATATGGGTGAATAAAAAGTCGCGATGTCAGCGTTGCCCGTGGAGTTCACCGCGCCAGGAACACCGTTACTGATCCAGTTGGCCGCCGTGGTCCAACTGGCATTGACCGGGGCATTGGACCAGGTCTGGTTGGCGCCGAAGGCGGGCGAAACCGCCAGCATGGCCAGCACGGTGTTAAGGGAAAGAATGGTTTTCTTCATGGATGGGGGTGGGATTGCTTCAGGGATTGTTCGGGTTTACTGCGCAAAAAATCCGGCCAGCGCCGCGGTGACCACTCGCGCAGTCACAGTCGCAGAGTCGTCACGATCACGAAGGGTGCGCGTCATCTGGAATTGTGTGCAACCTAACAGCCGGATGATTCGGCGATAATCGCCAATTCGGGTGAGCTGACTGGTGAGTTGACTGGTGACGCGAAAAAATCGCGCGGTCAATGTGACGTCGAAGGCGAAGGCGTGGTGGGAATCCCCTGCCCGAGCCGCTTGGCCACGGCTTCAGTGCGCGAACGGACGTGCAGCTTTTCGTAGATCTTCCGGATATGCGTGTGCACCGTGTCGTAACTGATGCTCATCGCATCCGCGATCTCCTTGTAGAGAAATCCTTTCGCCAGATGGTCCAAAACTTCCTGCTCGCGCGTGGTCAGTGATTCCAGCTCCTTGGCCGACGAGTCAGAACGCTGGAACGATGCCACGACCTTTCGCGCGATGTGGCTGGACATGGGCGAGCCGCCCTTGTGCACGTCGCGCACCGCCGCCAGCAGATCCTGGGGCAGCGTCTGTTTGAGCATGTAACCGCTGGCTCCGGCCGTGAGCGCCTTGAAGATCAGATCGGTGTTTTCATACACCGTGAGCATCACCACCTGTGTCTGCGGCAACAACGGTTTCAACTGCCGCACGCAATCCACGCCGCTCATGCCCGGCAGGTTGATGTCCATCAACACCACGTCCGGTTTCTCCGCCGGCAAGGCGGCGATGGCGGACTCCGCCGTGGGATGCGCGCTCAGGCATTGAAAGCCCGGCGATACCGCCAGGAGTTTTTCCAGACCGCCGCGCACCCGCGCGTTGTCCTCCACGATGGAGACGCGGATGCTCGGTTCTTTCAGGTCACGTGAGGCCATGCGTTTGCCGGCTGGACTGCCCTTACCCTCCGGTTCCACCGGCGGCGGAGCGGCACTGGTTCTCTTTTTTTCATCCGGCTTCATAAAGGATTAAGGGAATCAAGCCAGCGGGCTACTCGCCAATTCCGGTGAGCGTACCAACGGCAAGGTGAACAGGACGCGGGTTCCGCGGCCCGGTTCACTCGCCACCACACATCGACCACCTGAGGCTGCCAGTCGCTTCTCAAGATTGCCCAATCCGCGACCCGAGGAAACCCGGCCAGCCTTGCCGCTTTCGTCGGCCACCGCCGCCGCCAGCCCGCGCCCGTTGTCTTCCACAGTCACGACGAAGTCGTCGGGCTGAACGCTCACGCGCAACCAGACTTCCGTCGCCCGGGCGTGTTTCACCACGTTGTTCAACGCTTCCTTCACCGCCAGGAAGAGATTATGCCGCACCTCCGCCTGCAATTGATGCTCCGGCAACTGCGGCGGCACATCCAGCCGGCAGCGGATCTGCGCCGCGCCGAGATAGTCCTGCGTGAATTTGCTCACGTAGGTGATGAGCGCGTCGAGCGAATCGTTTTGCGGATCGATCGCCCAAACGATCTCATCCATGTTCGTCGTCAGCTCCCGCGCCACTTCAGTGATCTGACTTAATTGCGTCTGCGTATCTTCCCCCGCCGCCGGCTTGGCCATCTCGCTCAGGAGCGCGATGTGCGTCAGACCGGCGCCCAGGTCATCATGGATGTCCTTGGCGATGCGCGCGCGGTCACGTTCGATGGCACGTTGCCGTTCGAGCTGTTCCATCTCCCGGCGGATCCGGCGCAACGCCACGTTGCGCACGATCGCCGCCACCACCGCCACCGCTGCGGCGGTGATCAAACTGATGAACCACCAGGTCTCGTAAACATGCGGCCGCACGCGGATGCTGGCATTCACCGGTGCACTCCAATCACGACCGCTGCTGCACGCCTGGACATGAAAGGTGTAATGACCCGCCCGCAGGAAGTTGAATTCGGCGGAGCGCCGCGCGCCGGCTTCAATCCAGTCATCGTGCAATCCCTCGAGCCGGTAACGGAAACGGACGCCCTCCGGCGAAACGAGGCTGACCCCGGCGTATTGGAATTGCACCTGCCGCGAGCCGGCCGGGATGTTGAGCATGGATTCGACATGTGGCTCGCTCCCGCCCAGTCTGGGCTGCAAGTCGCCATCCACAATGATCCTTTCGATCACCACCGGCGGTGGCAGCCGGCGGGGCGCCACTCCGTTCGGTTGCACCGCCACGACGCCTTTGAGGGTTGAGAACAGCAGTTGCCCCGTGCGTGTACGCCATGCTGCCGGCTGATACTTTTCCGAACACTCGAGCGAAGGCAGGCCATCATGCCGCCCGTACACCACACTGGTCACTGACTCCTGGCGGCTGGTGGCCAACGCTTCAAGTTCGGACTTCGGAACGCGAAAGATCCCGCGCTGTGAGCCCATCCAGAGATTGCCGTGCTCATCATCGAGCAACTGGCAGATCACATCATCCGGCAATCCATGTTGCGTGGAGGCCCGGCTGAATTTCCCATCGGCAAACCGCAGCAATCCGCCCCGAAAAGTCCCGGCCCACACCACGCCATTGGTATCCGCGAGGACAGACCAGATGGGCTGCGTCGCCCGCGGGCCCGGCGGGATGAACGCCTGGCCCTGCAGGTTGCGCACGCGGTAGAGGATGCCATCGCCACCGCCGGCCCAGATGTCGCCCTGTGCATCCTCGGCCACACACCGGATGTCGAGCCGTGGCACGCCGTTGCTCGGCCAGAATAACCGGAAGTTTTCACCTTCCACGACCCCGAGGCCTGCTTTCGTGCCGACCCAGATCTTGCCGTCGCGCGCCGCGAGGATGCATTTGACGCCATGCACCAGCGGATTGAATTGCGCAAACTCGCGATTGGTCCTTACAAACAGGTCCTCGTCGCCGGCGCTGGCCCAGATGCGGCCAAGCGTGTCCGTGACCGCACTGAAGACAAACCCCCGCTGCGCCCCGCCTTGATCGAAATAACTCTGTGACGCTCCCCCCGCCAGCCGATACAAACCCGCGCCGAACGTACCGACCCAGATTCCGCCCGCGTTGTCTTCCGAGACCGTCACCGCGGCCCGCGCCTCGGCCGGCTCGCCTGGCGCGATCACGGTGAAATGCTTTTCGCGCAGGCGGATCAACCCGCCCCGGTCCACCCCCGCCCAGATGTTGCCTTCGCGATCTTCGAAGAAACAATCCACCCGCCGCCCGGGAAAACCATCGCGGTCCTCAAAATGTTTGGTCGCGCCATCCCGCTCGATGTGAAAGAGTCCGCGGCCGTAGTGATACAGCCAGATGCCACCGCGCCAGTCTTCGTGCATACCGAGGCGCGATTCCCAATTGCCGAACAACCCGCGCGCCTCTCGGGCGTCCGCCATCCACGCCTGATCCACCGCCCGGCGCAGCCGGTTGTTGCCCAGCACCCACATCTCCCCGTCGCGTGTGAACAACACATGCTGCACGCTCAAGGTCGGTTCCCCATTGGTCGGCGTGCGATTCTGAAAATGGGTTCCCGTCCATACCGCCAGCGTGGTGTCCGTGCCCACCCACACCCGGCCAGCCAGGTCGGTGGTAAGGACTTCGATGTCCCGGCCGGGCACTTCGTTCGTCGGCACCGCCTCGAACTGTCGCCCATCGAACCGCCAGAGCCGTTGATCGCGGCTGCGCGTCCAGATCTGGCCGTCCTTATCTTCCACAGCCACCTGACCGGCATCGGAACCCGGCGGGTCCGCCACCTGCCAGTGCGAACCGTTGGTCGTCCCGTTTGTGTGACGAAGGATCTCCCCGGAGTTCAGCAGAAAAACCGGCGGCGTGGAGCGCAGGGAGATGGCCCGCGCCGCCACGTCAGCCGCGCCACTGCCTTCCCATTCCCGCGTGAACTTGCCGTTGTGCATTGAGGTGATCGAGCCGTCATGCAGGCAGATCCACAACACTCCCGCCTTGTCCGTGTAGAGTCGCCGGACGCGCGGGTGTTTGAGTTCGGGCGTATTCGCTGGGTCAAACGTCAGGAAGTTCTCGCCATCAAACCGGGCCAGTCCGTTGTAAGTCCCCACCCAGAGATAGCCATCCGCAGTCTGCGCAATCGCCGTGATCGAACTGTTCTTCAACCCTTCCTCGGCCGTCCAGGTGTTGACCAGAAATTCCGGGACCTTGGTGAAGCCCGTCGAAGCAACCATCGAAAAACCGATCAGCGCGAGGCCCACCAGTCGCCAGCGCGACCAGCAATGGGCACGAGGATTCGCAACTCGGACAACGCGCATGTGCTCCCAACTTGCCCCCGCTTGCCCGGTGAAACAAGCCGCGAATCTTTCGCGCGGCCAGCTCCTGCCAGTTCACATCTCCAACCAACGTTCAACCCATTCCTCACTGGACTTGCCACAAGGGGCGAAACAAACTCAAACGCTTTTCGCATCATGAAACTGAATACCCCGAAGAATCATCTGATCGGCGACATGCCGAAAGTTGGAATCCGCCCCGCCATTGATGGCCGCCGCGCCGGCGTCCGTGAGTCCCTCGAAAAGACGACGATGACCATGGCGAAGAATGTCGCCAGGTTCATCGAGAAGTCTTTGCGCCACTCCAACGGCCTGCCTGTCGAATGCGTCATCGCCGATACCTGCATTGGCGGCGTGACGGAATCCGCGATGGCCGCGGAGAAATTTCGCAAGGCTGGCGTGGGTGTTTCACTCACGGTCACGCCCTGCTGGTGTTACGGCAGCGAGACGATGGACATGGAGTCACTTACGCCCAAGGCCATCTGGGGTTTCAACGGCACCGAGCGGCCTGGCGCGGTTTATCTCGCCGCCACGAGCGCCGGCCACACGCAGAAGGGTCTGCCCGCGTTCACGATTTATGGGCGCGACGTGCAGAACATCGGCGACACGGAGATTCCCGCCGACGTGCAGGAGAAGATTCTGCGCTTCATCAAAGCCGGCCTCGCCGTTGCCACGGTACGCGGCAAATCCTATCTCTCGCTCGGCGGCGTTTCGATGGGCATCGCCGGCTCGATCGTGAACCAGGATTTCTTCGAGGATTATTTCGGCATGCGCGTCGAGTGCGTGGACATGACCGAACTCGTCCGCCGTATCGAGGAAAAGATTTACGACGGCGAAGAATTCAAACGCGCGCTGGCCTGGGTGCGAAAGAATTGTCCCGAGGGCAATGACTACAACCAGAAGTCGCACACGCGCGCGCAGAAGGACCGCGAATGGGAGTTCGTTGTGAAGTGCGCGATGATCGTGCGCGACCTGATGATCGGCAATCCGCGCCTCGCGAAGCTCGGCTTTGGTGAGGAAGCGCTCGGGCACAACGCGATTCTCGCCGGCTTCCAAGGCCAGCGCCATTGGACCGATCATTATCCCAACGGCGATTTCCTCGAAGCCATCCTGAGTTCATCGTTCGACTGGAACGGCATTCGTGAACCGCTGCAAGTGGCCACGGAAAACGATTCGCTCAACGGCGTTTGCATGTTGCTCGGCCATCTGCTCACCGACACCGCGCAAATCTTCGCCGACGTTCGGACGTATTGGAGTCCGGATGCCGTGCGACGTGTCACCGACCACAGCCTGACTGGTGCGGCCGCGGGCGGGATTCTACATCTCATCAACTCCGGCGCGGCGGCGCTGGATGGTTGCGGCAAACAAATACGCGACGGCAAACCCGCGATGAAACCGTTCTGGGAAATCTCCGCCAAGGAAGCGCAAGCGTGTCTCGCCGCGACCACGTGGCCGCCGGCCATCTACGAATATTTCCGCGGCGGCGGCTTCTCGTCTGCTTACGGCACGCGCGCAAACATGCCGGTGACGATGTTCCGCCTAAATCTCGTGAAAGGCCTCGGCCCGGCACTGCAAATCGCCGAGGGACAGTTCGTGGATCTGCCGGAAGCCATCTATCGTCCGCTGGAGGAGCGCACGAATCCCACGTGGCCATCGCATTGGTTCGTGCCGAACACCACGGGCCGTGGCGTCTTCCGCGATCCCTACTCCGTGATGAACGCGTGGGGCGCGAACCACGGTACGATCAGCTACGGCCACATCGGCGCGGACCTCATTTCACTGGCGGCGATGCTGCGCATTCCGGTTTACATGCACAACGTGAGCGACGAACGCGTCTTCCGTCCGTCCGCGTGGACCACATTCGGCACCGCCGATCTCGAAGGCGCCGACTTCCGCGCCTGCGCCAACTTCGGGGCGTTGTATCGGACGGTGTAGCACCAGAGGCTCAAAGTCGTAGAGTTGCGCTTCATGCCTCAAACATGTGGTCTTACCAAATTAACTCTGACAACTTCGACGTTTCGCTTCAAGGTTGCTGCAAAGGAGAAACACAAGATGGCAAAGCGGGTAGGGTCACTTTCGCCATAACTCAGAAGTCACCATGGGCCAAACAGAAAGCAGCCAAGTAATCCAACTGGATTGTTTGCAGAGCTTCTTAGATATTTTCGTGCCGTTTATAGTGTCCTAAGACACCGCAATCGCCTATTATTCTCAAACTTAACAAGGTGATTGCATGGACCCAGAAAGCAAACCTCAGATCGATACACCGAAAGAAGTTGGCCAGCTCAAACGGATGGTAGGCGTTGTTCATCATCGCAATTTTAAAGCGATGGTGAACGTTCTTGGACTTTTCGGCCTGTTATTTGGAATCTATTCGTGGCTTGATGGAAAGAAGGAGCGAAAATTGACTTTTTACCTAAGTCCGACTCGCACGCCAATTGTTCAGAAAGGTAAGTTGGAGAGTCTTTCAGTTGCATTCATGGGAAAGCCTATAGATGGAGATGTAAGTTCCGCAGAGGTTCAAATATGGAATGCTGGAAAGGAGCCGATCCACAAGGCTGATATTCTGAAACCAATTACGCTTCGCATCGGAAGCAATCAGCCGATTCATCAAATTGGCGTATTCGCCAACAGAGACGTTATCGGACAGAGTATTGGCAAAGGAGCGAGTGAGGAATTGCTAGTTGATTGGAATATACTCGAAAAAGGTGATGCCATTCGATTGCAACTTATTTATAGCGGAGACGTAACTGCTCCTGTAACTCTGAACGGAGTGGTTGTAGGCCAAAAGACCATCGCCATGGTGCATTATGTATCCAAAGAGAAGTCGCTTCGAGGAAGGATTGCTGGATTCGTTCAATTCGTTTTCATCGCCCTAGGCTTTATCCTTTTTATCAAGTTCATAGACTACATTTCCTCGCTCCTGACTCCACGGTTAAAGCTGCTTGGAAAATGGAGCCGGGTAATAATAGTTGCACTTGTTTTTATTCCAATAGGCATTTCAGGAGTATTAGGAATAGGTTTTGTTGGAATGATATTCGACTACTTTGGAACACCAACCACTCCACCTTTTGGTTTCTAGCCAGTCAACGGCTCTCACGCCGCTGGGACTCTACCAAGTATTGGAGAAATTCACTTGAGCCATCAGAAAAGTCTGCGGCTTAGCTACCGAGGTTATCATTCGCAAAACCCGAATCACGCAACGGCTGTCCCTTCTCCCGGGGGAGACTTGAGCGGCGTGGGAAGCCGCGAAAGGAATTTGCCGGAGGCAAAGGCCCGTAGGGCCGAACGAGCGGGAGCGAGTGAGTCCACGTCAGGATGAGGACGAGCGGAATGCCATTCACCCCAGCGGCATGGTAGGGTTGGCGCGCTGCGCCGACCGGACATCGCAGCGCGATGTCCTTACCCTACAAAGCCAAAAAACCTCACTTTTTGGCTTCGGAACGGCCTTTTGCGACTCAGGAAATGATTTTCTGCGCAGACAAAACGATTTCCTGAGCACAGAAAACTGTTTCCTGAGCAGACAAAGCCACTTCCTGAGCACAGGACGAAGCATCCTATGCACAGGTTGAAAACGCCTGAGCTCAGTTTGCTTGTTCCTGAGCACAGCCGGCTTTCTTCTGTGTTCAGGGCAAGGCTTCCTGTGCAGACAAAGAAAATGACTGGGTGCAGGAAGCTCCTGTCTGAGCACAGGAAAGAATCTTCTGTGCGCAGATAACTTCATCCTGAATCAGGAAATTATTTCCTGGGCAGACAAGACGATGGCCTGAACTCAGAAAGCTACTTCCTGAGTAAGGGAATCTTCGTCCTGAGCACAGAAAAGTTCAACCTTAGCACAGAATACTCCACGCTAACTAACATTCAGGCGAAGATCAGGCTGAGGGCGGGCGACCGTCGCTCACTTGTCCGTTTTGGGCGCCGGCTCGGCCAGTAGTTTCTTGACGGCATCTTCGACGTTCTGCGGTTGCAGGCCGATCACGCGGACGATGCCTTTACGATCCACCAGCGCGTAGGTGGGATAATAGTGCGCGGCCCAGGCTTTCTCCGTCTTGAGCTCAGCATCCCGGGCGATCGGATATTCGATGCCCTTCTCTTTGGCGTTGGCGGCATACTTCTCCTGCCCGCGGCTCGAGGCGCACACGCCGATGATGACCAGTCCCTGGTCTTTGTATTTCTTGTACATCTCGTTGTTGTGGGGGATCGCCTTCATGCACGGCCCGCACCACGTGGCGTAGAAATCCACGACGAGCACCTTGCCCTTGATGTCGGCGGCCTTCACCTCGCCATTGATCCATTCGCTGAGGTTCAGGGGCGGCATGGGTTTGCCTTCCAACGCGGCGTGCGCGGCGCGATGTTTGGGATCCCGGTCCCAGGTCAGTTCATCGGCGAATTCACCGGCGGGCGTGACGGGCACGATGAGAACGAGGGCAAAAAGCGAGGCGAGCAGGAATTTGCGGGTGGTCATGCACCACGCCTAGCACGCGTCACCGCGGCTGACAACAGGTAAAATCGGGAATCTGGCCCGGAGAAAAAAACCACCGACCCTACTGCTTGCGCTTCATCAGCATCAGATACCCGCGCTGCCGCATCTTGTCAGTGTCGCCGCCGGCTTCGTCCTTTGGCACCGGCTCCATCACCGGCACCATCTTCATCACCTCGTAATGGGCCGGGCCGTAAGCCTCCCACCATTTGAAGAGGTGCATGTGGGATTCCTCCTGTTGCAACCAGGACATCGGCTCCTGCACGTAGACGACGTACTGCGGTCTGGCAGTTTCAATCTCCTGGACCATCTGGTCCTGCATCGACGCCGCGAACTTCTGCCGTTCCATCAGCGGATAGACGTAGATGTAGCCCGTGGCCGAACGCCGGTGGGAATGAAAATAGATCTCCGGCTCGCTGCCGATGACCGCCAGCCTGGCGTCTGCCGGTGTGTTTGCGCGGATGAATTCCGCCAGGCTGCGCGTTTCGGCGAACAGCGTGCCACCGAAGATCCGGCGGCCGGCGGCGTCCGGCGCCAGGCCGAACCAGATGGTGCCGTGGGTGACCAGGCCGCTGATGAAGCCGACCCCGCACAGCACCACGGCGCCGAGCGCGAGAAAGAGTTCGATGGATTTGTCGTGCCGCATCAGGAACACCGCGCGGCTGACCATCACCCCGTTGAGCAACGCCAGCGCGGGGAGCACGAGCACGAAATAGTGATGGCGCAATTGCAATCCCGTCACCATGGCGGCGATGCCGGCCAGCAGCAGTCCGAGCAGGAACGGCAGCGCGGGTTTGAGCCGCTTCTCCCACCACATCACCACCGCGCCGGTGGCTCCCAGGATCCAGAACGCGACGTTCTCCACCACCGAGACACTGCCCATGTAAGTCAGGATGTCGTGGATCATCGTCACTGACATCGAGGTGGCATAGATGCTGGCATACCGGACCGTCCACAACCAGAACGCCCCGAACACACCGAGCGCCAGCATGAGCAGACACGTGACCAGATACGGCAGGATCAGGCCGACCGTGAGCCAGACGAGATTCATGAACGCGTTGTCTGGTCGCCGGCGGCCGGCGGCCACGTAGCGCCACACCGCGTAGGCAAAAGCGAAAACGCCAAAGAACACGCCGTGCTGCTTCATCACGAACGCCAGGCCACAGAAAATGCCGGCCAACAGGAAATCGCGTGTGCGCGCCGTTTCATGCGCGCGCCAGATGAACCACGCCCCCGCCAGCGCGCACAGCACGACGAAATGCGTCGCGTGCGCCGCGAGGCCGAGTACGCCCGGACTGGCCGAGGTCAGCGCGTAGACCGCCGCCGCCACCACCCCCGCGATGTCATCGAGCAACTTCCGGCCCAGCAAGAACACCAGGATGATGGTCGCGACATTGACCACGGCAAAGCCGAGGTGGATGCCGGAAGCTGTTTGCCCGAACACGGCCATGATGAACGCGTAGCTCGCGTACGTGCCCGGAAGCTTCATGTTGTAAGCCAGTTTGTAGGGTGGCTCGCCCTGAAGGATCAACTGACCGGCATACGCATATTCGCCTTCGTCACGCTCCAGCGGGATGTCACGCAATCGCACCCGCACGAACAGCACCACCAGGATGATCAGCGCCATCACCAGCCACGGCCAATGCCGCCGCCAGAAAGGCAGCGCAGACGGACCGGCGTTGGCAGGTGCTTCCGACATCGAGCGCGGAAATAACAACACACGCCGCGCACCGCGACAATCAAAAGCCGCTGACCTTCCGCCGCATTCGCAGGCATCGAGTCGCTGGATGCTGACGGATGACAACTTGGTGCTTGGAACTTTGACCCTCTCCCGGCTTCCTATGCCGCGTGCGCAAAAGCGTTGTGTTCGCAAAATACTGGTTGCCGGTGCTGGCGTGGTTTGTCCTCATCTTTGTGGCGTCGGCTGACACCAGTTCCTTCCACAATTCCTCACGCATCATCGGCCCGCTGGTGAAATGGTTGTTGCCCAGCCTGACGGATCCGCAGGTGGCGGATGTCGTCTTCTTCGTCCGCAAATGCGCGCACGCCACCGAATACGCGGTGCTGGCCTGGCTGTTCTGGCGGGCTTTTCGTCATGCGCTGGCGGTCCCGCCCAGAACCTGGTCGCGGCGCGTCGCCCGGATCGCCTGGCTGTGCACGACGATCTACGCGGCGACGGATGAGTTGCACCAATGCTTCGTGCCCAATCGCCAGGGCTCGGTCTGGGATGTTCTGCTCGACTCCTGCGGCGCGGTATTGGGCCTCGGGCTCATCTGGATCATCGGTCGCTGGCGGCGGGTTTGGTAAGCCTACTCCACGCGTGACACGCTTCGGCTTTCGGGCTACAAAACGGTCACGCCAATGAAACGTCCCCTTGTGCCAGTCGCTTTGTGCTATGGCGCCGGGTTATTGCTGGCAGAATATTGTCCGTTTCCCTTCCCGACGCTGATCGGTTGGTCATTGGTTCTATTGGTGATCACTTTTGCCTGGAGGAAATATCGCGCCGTCTGGCTCGGTGTATTCGTGGCCGCCTGCGGCTGGACCAATCTCGCGCTGCACACCCAGATAATCTCACCCCAAGACCTGCGCCTCGTAGCCGGCACCAACGCGCATTGGGCCACCGTCACCGGCCGGTTGATTGAAACGCCGAGCCTGCGGGTATTCGATGTGGAGAGCGCCGAAACCTTCCGCAGCATGGCACGACTGGAAGTGACTACGGTGGATTTTGAGGGTTCATCACGACCGGCACAGGGACGAATGGTCATCAACACTCCGGGGATTCTGCCGGCCGAGTTTTTCGCCGGTCAACAGGTGCGCATTGCCGGCGTGCTGGCGCCGCCCAAACCACCGGTGGCCCGGGGATTGTTCGACTATCGCGCTCACCTCGCGCGCCAGGGCATCTACCATCAATTGAAGGTGGAGGCGCCGGGCGACTGGACGTTGCTGAGTTCGAATCGCCCGCCATTCACCGATCGCTTCATCGCCTGGGCGAGCCAGACCCTGGCGCGGGGTCTGCCGGCGGAAGACGAGGAACTGCGGCTGAACTGGGCCATGGTGCTCGGCTGGAAGACCGCGCTCACCAGCGAAGTCAGCACGCCGTTCATGCGCAGCGGCACGATGCACATCTTTGCGATCTCCGGGTTGCACATCGCACTCATCGCCGGGATTCTCGTGGCAGTGCTACGGGTCGTGCGGCTGCCCCGGTTGGCGTGCGGCGTGATCGTCATCCCGCTGATCTGGTTCTATACCGCCGCCACTGGTTGGCAATCCTCCGCCATCCGCTCCACCGTCATGATGACGGTCATCATCGGCGGGTGGGCGCTCAACCGGCCCAGCGACTTGATCAATTCACTCGCCGTAGCCGCTCTGGTGATTTTGCTCTGGCAGCCGCAACAGTTGTTTCAACCGAGCTTTCGGCTCTCGTTCTTTGTGGTGCTCAGCATCGCCCTATTCATGCCACCGCTGGAGAAGCTGTGCGATCGATTGCTGCAAACGGATCCGTTGTTGCCACGTGAACTGCTGCCGCGCTGGCGTCGCTGGCTGGATATTCCCATCCGCTGGTTCGCGACGTTGGTCGCCACCTCGATCGCCGCGTGGCTCGGCTCGCTCCCGTTGACGGCTTATTATTTCCATCTGTTCAGTCCCGTCACATTATTGGCGAACGTCATCGTCGTTCCACTCAGCACGCTCGCTCTGGCCTCGGCGCTTGGCAGTCTGGTGTGCGGCGCGTGGTTTCCGGGGTTGACCGAACTCTTCAACCACAGCGCGTGGCTCTGGATGAATTGGATGGTGAATGTCAGCGAATGGACCACGACGTTGCCCGCCGCTTACGCATACGTGCCCTCGCCGCCGGTCTGGCTGTTCGTGGCTTATTACGCGCTGTTGCTGGGCATACTCAGCGGGAAAATCCTGGCGCCCGGCTGGCGAAAACTCACTGCCGTCGGGTGCGGACTGACAGCACTGCTGGGTTGGATGCATTGGCAACAAGCCCGGACTGAATTTCAACTCACGATCTTGCCACTTAACGGAGGTCACGCCGTGCGCATCGACGGTCCCGGGCAGAATTTCGATACACTGGTGGACTGCGGCGCCAGCAATTCAGTCCGCTTTGTGACTCTGCCGTTGCTTCGGGCCCAAGGCGTGAACCGCCTGCCACGACTCGTACTCACCCATGGCGACTTGCAGGCCATCGGGGGCGCAGAATTGCTGCGCGCCGAACTACCGGTGACAGAGATCAGCACCAGCTCGATCTACTTTCGATCGTCCGTGTACCGTCAAATCCTTGGAGCGCTTGAGCAGAGCAAGGCCGCGCGGAAGATTCTCGCCGCGAACGACACGTTCGCTGGCTGGCAAGTGCTGCACCCGCTCGACGGAAACAAAATCCAACCTGCCGACGACGCATGCATCGTTCTGCTTGGTCGCTTTCATTCCACGCGCATACTCCTGCTCGCCGACTTGAGCCGGGTGGGTCAGGAATCCTTGATGCGCGGCACGAATGATCTGCGCGCGGACATCGTGGTCAGTGGGTTGCCGGAAAGATCCGAACCTTTGAGCGACGCGCTGCTCGAACGGGTGCGACCGAAGCTGATCGTCATCGCGGACTCTGAATATCCCGCCCCAGCGCGGGCCAGTCCAAAACTTCGCGAACGTCTGGCCTGGTCCAAGCGCGAAGTGCTCTACACTCGTGAGGCGGGTGCGGTGGAGATCAGCATCACTCCGGAAGACTGGCGGGTCACGACGGCTCGATGACCACGCGCAGGTCGTCAGCGAACTGCTCCAGGCGATCGAGCGTCTCGTTGATAGCCCGGGCGTCGAGCGGTACGGTCCGTGAAATCACGCCATCGAATTTCAATCGGCCCGAACGGGCGAATTCGAGCAGTTCGGGAATCTCGGTCGCCAGATGATCGGACACGCCGATGATCTCAGCTTCCTTGTTGATCACCTCTTGATAGGGCGCGACGGAAAAGGATTTATCCATCAAGCCCACGAGGGCGGCGCGCCCCTGGATGGCCAGCGAACGCACGGCCTGTTCCATCGTATTGGGCAAACCGATCAGTTCGAGCGCGACATCCACGCCTTTGCCCTGGGTGAGTTCCCGCAATGCCAGCAGCGGGTCGTGCAGGGCGGCGTTGATCGAGGTGGCCCCAAGGCGCGCGGCGAGTTCGAGTTTGGACGGTTTGATGTCCACCGCAAACACCCGCGCCGCGCCGCGGGCCAGCGCGAGTTGGATGGCGGAAATCCCCAAGCCGCCGACGCCGAACACTGCTACGGTTTCGCCAGACCGTTGTCTCGCTTTGTTAAGCGCGTGCAGCGAAGTCGCGGACGAACACATCATGATGGCCCCGTGCGCGAACGGGATTTCCTCCGGCAGCTTGAACACGCTGCGGGCCGGCATCACGATGAATTCGGCATATCCGCCGTCGCGGTACTTGCCGATCATCTGGCCCGTCCCACAAAACTGTTCGTTGGCCTGTGCACACCAACCGCATTCGCCGCAGGTGGCGAGGTAGTGGACACACACCCGATCACCGGGTTGGAATCCGCTGACGGCGCGCCCCACTTCTGCCACTTCGCCGGCGACTTCATGCCCCAGTGTCATCGGCAGCGGATGCACACGTGATTTGCCGGCCCGATAATGTGCATCGGAATGGCAGATGCCTGCGGCCTTGACGCGGATCAGCACGTCGGTTTCACCCGGCTGCGGGCAGGCGAGTTCCTGAAGTTCCAACGGCTTTCCAACTTGTACCAGGCGGACAGCTTTCATTTGTTGGCATCACTTCTGACAAATTGCCGGACGCTGCGCCAACAGATTCTGTCTTTGCGGGCTTCTGGTGCGCCTTGAGTGCATTGACACACGCCCGGATTGCTGCTGAATTCAGCGAGGTGTTTGACTTGATCCTGCGAATCTATCTCCGCCTGGCGGCCGCAACCGTCCTGCTGGGGTGGGTTCTTTCCGCAACGAAAAGTCTCAGGCCGTTGCCATACCTCACTTGCTTCTTCGTGATAACGGTGATCGTTGTGACGTTGACGCTACGTCATCATTTGCCGCGGCGCCTTCCGCTTTTCCATCGGCGTCTTTTACTTTGGCTGCGACAACGGAGAATGCTCCCGCTGATTTTCGCACTGGTTTTCGGCTTGAGCTGCCTGGGGGCGATCGTCCACGAACCAAACAATTTCGACGGCTTGAGCTACCGCGTGCCACGGGTGCTCTATTGGATGTCGGGGAATGGCTGGCATTGGATCGACACACCCTATTTCTTCCTCAACTGCGCGCTGCCCAATTTCGAGTGGGCATCCCTGCCGGCCCTGATGCTGACGGGCGACATCCACGCGGCGGTTGTTCTCAATCTGGTGGCTTATCTCTTCGTGCCTGGCCTGTTCTTCCGGTTGCTGCGCGTCTTCGGCGTCGCCCCGCGCCTGGCTTACGATTGGATGTGGCTCTTTCCCGCGGGTTACCTGCTGGCCATGCAGGCCGGGGGTCTGGGCAACGATCTGATCGGGGTCATGATGATTCTGGCCTCACTGCACTTTGCCGCCCGATTTGCTCAAGCCGGTGGCAACGGAAATCTGGTTGACGCCCTGCTGGCTGCTGGTTTCTGCACCGGGATCAAACTTAGCAACCTACCGTTGGCGATATTCCCGATGATCCTGTTATTGAAAAGACCGGCACAACTGGCCTCGCACAAGGCTGCGCTGGCGACTGGGACGATCTTGGGTGCGGGCGTTTCCGCGCTTATTCCCATGGCTCTCAATCTCGCGTACTCGGGCTCGGTGCTAGGGACAACCTCCGGGATGGTTCAAGTTTCAAAACCGGTGGCCGGCATTTTCGGCAACAGCCTCATCATGACCGTGGCGGCTTGTTCACCGCCGATTCTGCCGCAAGCCAACTCCGTGACAACCATGCTGGAGCGCAGCCTGGGGGAAAATACTACAAGCTGGCTGAAGACAAACTACGCGAATTTCACATTGAAATTGAACGAGCTCCCCCAAGAGGAAGGTGGCGGGCTGGGTTTGGGCATTACCTTCGCGTTGATCGTCTGCGGCTGGCTTTGGTGGCGGACGCGAAATGAGCCGACGCGACAACCGGACCACCACTTGGCCCGCTGGCAATGGGTGAGCTGGTGCGGATGGTTGACATTCGCGTATCTGGTCATCGCTGCGAAGCTGGGCACGGGCGGTTCGTTCCCTCGAAATCTGCTACCATGGTTTCCAATCGCATTGGCTCCGGTGCTGGGCTTGATCGGGAGCGAAGCCATCTCCCGCCGACGGCTTTGGCGGATCACGGCGACGGTTGCGGCGCTAAGCGTCCTTCCGACCATGTTCCTGACCCCATCGCGTCCGTTGATACCGGTTGAACGGATGATTGCGCTGGCAAGATCCTGTGGCGTCAAGGAGTCGATCGTGGACCGTGCCCGGGTGGTCTATCAGGTTTACAGCGAGCGCGCCGATACTTTTCGTGATATCCGGCGCTCGCTTCCCGAAAACGTCACTGTGCTCGGTCTGCTTACCGATGGATCGGAAGCCACGGCGTCCTGGTGGAAACCGTATGGCTCACGCAAATGCACTTACCTGCTCACGCCAGAATCAGTCGCCCGGGCTCGAAGGGCCGGCGTGGAATATGTTGCCATCCGGGACTCGAACTGCCGGGATTACTTCAATCAAAGCGTCGAGCAATGGCTCGCTACATATCGCGGAGAGGTGATTGCCACGTTCGATGTCCGAATCGTAGCGGCTGCAACTCCCGAACGTTACACGCTCGTGCGGTTGAAACCCTGAGGCTTCATCCACGGCAATTCATTCCCGCGGTTATTTGCCTGCCGGGATTTTTTCGTTTCGTCAGGCCCGTATTGTGTTACGGTGACTCGGCACAGGCCCCGGCTTGCGCAGGCCATGAAAATCAGAAGCAGAATTTCATCGGGACCACGGCGGACTTCGATACATTCGATCCGTCAGTCAGTGTTGCTGCTTTGCCACCCTCAACCCCCGGTGCTTCCATGACTCCCAGCGGTCAAATCAACCAACTCCTCCATCACAAAGGCGGCCAGGTCTGGTCGGTATCGCCGGACACCAAGGTGTTTGACGCCATCAGTCTCATGGCTGAAAAGAATGTCGGCGCCTTGCTGGTTACCGCGGCCGGCGGCAAACTCATCGGCATCCTGTCGGAGCGCGATTACACGCGGAAGGTGGTGCTGAAGGGTCGGAACTCCAAGGACACAGCCGTACGGGAGATTCTCTCCGATCACCTGGTCAGCGTGACCCCGGACCACAGCGTGGAAGACTGCATGCGGCTGATGACCCAGCACCGCATCCGACACCTGCCGGTGCTCAAAGGGGAACAACTTGTGGGGGTGGTCTCGATCGGCGATCTGGTGAACTGGATCATCTCCGAACAACAATCCGCCATCCACCAGTTGGAAACCTACATCACGGGATACCCCACGCCGAGCGCTTAGCGGGTGCTGTGGCCGTGCGGTTCTTGATCAAACCCACGGAAACATAGCGCGCCTGCGGGATGGAGAACTTCTTCACTTCCACCATCACACTTTGCGCGGGATATTCGTTGAGGATCAGATCCGTCACTTCGTTGCAAAGTTTCTCGATCAACCGCCAGCTCCGACCGTCGCCAAGCTTGAGCAATCGCTGTGACACGTCAAAGTAATCGATGGTCTTGGTCAGGCGATCCGTGACGGCCGCCGAGGAAAAATCATAGTCCATCACCACGGTCAGCAGCAGCCGCTGTGGTTTGGCGCGTTCTTCTTCGGACACGCCCACATGACAGTTCACTTCCAGATCTACGATCGAAATTCTTCCCATGAATCAACTCCAGTACGGATCAGTCGTCCGTCGTTAGCCGTCCTTACTTTGCCGCCACCGCTTCCAGCAACACCCGCGTCGGCGCATTGATCGGCATCGTGAGCGCGGCGGTCACACTCACCCAGCGATATTCCCGCGCCTCGTCATTCAACCGTACTTCCGGCTGGCCGGCGCAACGGCAGGTGTAATTCAGCAGAACAAAGTGCGCATCGCGATAAAATTCTTTCGAGTGGATGCAATCCTGCACCAAAACGAACCGGATGTTTGTGACGTCGAGATTTGTTTCCTCCTTCAACTCGCGCGCCAACGCTGCTTCGCTGGCCTCGCCCAGCTTGATCTTCCCGCCCGGGATGCCCCACAGGTTTGACCACTTGTGCGTGCGGATCATCAGGACCTGGCCCGCGTCATTGTAGATCAGCCCGCCCACCGTCACGATCGGAAACAAAACCTCCGGGCGATTGCGCACGGCGGAGCCGAGGTCCAGTTCACACGCCGTCAGGAGCTCACGCAATTCACCCAGATGCTCCACGATCACATCCGGCTGGGCGACGCGGAGCTGGTTCAACGTGTTGTAGCCGGTCAACACCGCCGCCGAAAAAATCCCCCCGTGCCGCGCGGTCTCGATGTCATGCTGCATGTCGCCGATGAACAGGGTCTCGTCCGCATTAAGGCCATTGTCACCCAGGATCTCGTGGATTTTTTGCCGTTTATCCCAAACGCCGATGTAAGGCTTGTCAAGAAACGGACCGAAACCCGAGGTGCGCTCCTGCACGGCGAAATGTTCCGCCGCCACCGTGCTCAGCAGAAAAGTCCGCATGCCGCGTTCCCGGCAGAATTCCAGAAACGCGCGCGCATGCGGTAACGGGGTGACGGTATCTTGCACCTGCCGGAAGCGGCCATGAAACCACTCTTCAAGTTGGGGCAGCGGGATATGCGGGGTGTGCTTATCGTAGAAAGTGGTGAATGGCAGGGCGAACTCGGCACGAAATTCCTCCAGGCTCATTTCACGACACTTGGATTGGGCCAGCACATGATTGGTCGCATGCCACACCGCCGGCAGATCATCCACCAGCGTCCCGGACCAATCAAAGATGATGTTACGAATCACGCCCGGATTGTAACGAACACCACCAGCCAGCGCATCCACATTCCTCGCCGCGCTCATAAGAACCTTTTCAGTCTGGCGCGAACCGACTAATCTCTGACCCGTGACTCAAACGGACTTTGACGTGCTGATCATTGGCGGTGGGCCGGGCGGCAGTTGCGCGGCATCGTATCTTGCCAAGGCAGGCAAACGGGTGCTTCTGCTGGAAAAAGAAATTTTCCCGCGATTCCACATTGGTGAATCGTTGCTGCCTTACAACACTACAATCTTTCGCGACCTCGGCCTGCTTGAGACACTCGCCCAGGCAGGTTTCCCGCGCAAGACGGGCGCGCAATTTTACCTCGCCAACGGCTCGCATTCCACACAGTTCATTTTCAAACGTGGCAAATTCACTCAGGAACCCGAAACCGTTCAAGTCGAGCGCGCCGTGTTCGATCACATCGTTCTCAAGCGTGCCCGCGAACTCGGTGCCGACGTCCGCGAAGGCTGGACGGTGCAGCGTTTCAGTTCCAGCACCGACGGCGTCAGCTTTGAAGCCACCGACCCGGACGGGAAACCGCACCAGTTCTCGGCTAAATTCCTCATTGATGCGAGCGGGCGCGGTAATCTCACCGGCAATCAGGAGAATCTCCGCGTGTTCCATCCTCGTCACAAAAAACTCGCCGTCTTCGGCCATTTCACCGGCGTGCAGCTTGACCCCGGCGAACGCGGAGGCGACACCGTCATCGTGCGCGGCGACAACAAGTGGTTCTGGATCATTCCAATCTCGGCAGAAAAAACGAGTGTGGGACTGGTGATCGACAAGGATGAGTTTACTCAAACCGGTCATGCGCCCGAGCAGGCGTTCCGTCACTGGTTGCAGACCAGCGAACCGGTGAAACAACGCATGGCCCGGGCACAAATCGTCGGAGAATTTCGGACCACCAGCGATTTCAGCTATTACAACCAGCGCCTTGTCGGCCACCGTTTGCTGCGTGTCGGTGACGCCGCCGGGTTCATGGATCCGATTTTTTCAGCGGGTGTTTTTCTTGCCATGTGGTCGGGCAAACTTGCCGCCGAAGCGGTGATCGAATCCCTTGCCCGGAATCACGACGGACGGCGGCTGTTCTCCCGCTACGAGAAGCGCGTGGGCGCAGCCATCAAGTTTTATTGGCGCATGATTGAGAACTATTACACGACCCCGTTCATGGAACTGTTCCTCCAGCCGCGCCGGCACTATAGCCTGCCTGACGCGGTGAACGCAGTGTTGGCGGGCGAGCTGGAGGCAAGCTGGCGGGTTCGCTGGCGGTTGAACTACTTTTATTTCCTGGTCAAACTGCAATCCCGCTTCCGCATCGTTCCACGCATTTCTTTCGGGCCGCCACGGAAGGCCAGGACTGAACCTTCCCAGCAAGCAGCCATCCATTGAGAAATAGAGCACTTGCATGAAACCGGCTTCCAAACCTGGAGAAGAATCTTTGCCGCCGCATCCGGTTCTGGGGAAGTTTTACGGCGCGGCTGACGAACGGCGGGCTTTCGTCAACAAACTGTTCGATGAAGCAGCGCCCGATTATGACTGGGTCAGCGGGATGATGTCGTTCTGGAGCGACGGTTTCTATCGCAAGGATGTGCTAAAACGAGCCGGGCTGGCTCCGGGAATGGATTTTTTAGATGTCGCAACCGGAACGGGTTTGATGATCAAGGCCGCGTTGCAGGCGGGTGCCGATCCCAAACGGATAAGCGGCGTGGACCCAAGCACGGGAATGTTGGCAAGAAACCAGTGGCACAAGGATGTCCGGCTGATGCAAGGCATCGGCGAAGCGCTGCCAGTACCGGATGGAGCCTTTGATTTTGTATGCATGGGATACGCGCTCCGGCATGTGGAGGATGTCAACAAGCTGGCCCGCGAGTTTCACCGGGTGCTGCGCCCGGGCGGACGTTTGCTGATCCTCGAAATCACCCGGCCCCGGAGTGCGCTCGGTCTGGCCCTGCTGCGTTTCAACATGAAGACCATTCTGCCGCGGCTGGCATGGTTGCGGAGCCGGAACGCTTCCACCGCCAAATTGATGGAGTATTACTGGGCGACCATCGAGGAATGTGTCCCACCGGCCACAATCATTGACGCGTTGAAGCTGGCCGGTTTTTCCCATGTGGCACGCAAAACCACCGGCCCAATACTGAGCGAGTATGTGGCTCAGCGAGCACCATGCTGACAACCGGGAAAGGCAGACAGGTTTGTTTCGCATCCGGGATATTGCTCTTGTTGTGCGCTTCCTGCCGCTCGTTACCTCCACTGCCGCCCGCTGATCTTTCCGCTCCCGGCTGGCGGGTGCAACACGGCCAGGCCGTGTGGAAACCAAACGGCCACCGCCCCGAGCTGGCGGGTGAACTTCTCATCGCCACACACACCAATGGCAACTACGTGATCGAATTCACAAAAAGTCCCTTCGCCATCGTGAGCGGATACCAGAACGCCGATTCATGGCGGATTGATTTCGGCAACGGTCAACGTACCTGGCAGGGGCGTGGTCACGGCCCGCGGTTATTGAGCTGGTTTGAGTTGCCGCACGTGCTGGCCGGAGAGCAACCCGGTCGCGCGTGGCATTTCACCCAAACCAATACGACCTGGCGGCTCGAGAGCTGGCGCAACGGCGAATGGCTGGAGGGCACGTTCCCACCATGAAACGCCGCTGGTGGTGGCTGTTGCTTCTGCTGGTCATCCTCGGCGTCGCGCGACTCCGCTTCGATGCCGAAGTGCTGAACCTTCTACCCGGGGATCTTCCCGCGGTCCAAGGGTTGAAATTATATCAGGAGCACTTTGCCAACGCGCGTGAACTGATTATCACAGTCACCTCATCCGAGGCAGAACAGGCCGAGGTTGTGGCTCGCGAAATCGGTGACCTCTTACGATCACAAACCAATCTCGTTGCTGAAGTCACCTCGCAACCGCCCTGGTTCGAGCACCCAGAACAGACCGCTGAACTCATCGCACATCTCTGGCTGAATCAACCGCCGGAAGTTTTTGCGCAACTCACAACGCGGCTCGCGGAAACAAATCTGCCGGTCTTGCTCCAGGCGACGCGCGATCAACTCGCGACGACGCTCTCGCCCGCCGACATCGCGCAACTCAGCTACGACCCGTTCGGCTTCACGCGCCTGCCGGAAAATGTCGCCGGGCTTGCGTCCCAATTTGGCGATGGCCAATCAATGTTCAGTTCTGCCGACGGGAAATTCCGGGTGCTGTATGTCAAGGCGCGCGATGATCTGCCTGGTTATCGCGAATGCATGGAGTGGCTGGGTAAAGTAATGGGCCTAGCCCACTCGCTCGGCGACTCGAACGGCGTACAACTTGGCTTCACTGGTCGTCCCGCGTTCGTCGCTGAAATTTCCGGCAGCATGCAGCATGACATCACACTCTCGGTATTTGGCACGGCGATCATCATCGCGATCCTCTTCTGGTTCGCGCACCGGCGCTGGAAACCGATGCTCTGGCTGCTCACGTTGCTGGCGGTAGTCCTCGCCTCCACCCTCGCCCTCGGCGGCCTGCTCTTCGGCACCATCAATGTCATCAGCATGGGCTTTGCCGCCATTCTACTCGGGCTCGCGGTGGATTACGCCGTCGTTCACTATCAGGAAGCGCTCGCGCATCCGGACTTGAGTGTGCCGCAGATCCGCCGCGCCATCGCCCCAAGCATCTTCTGGGCAGCTGTCACGACCATCACGGCGTTTCTCGTTTTGAATTTTGGCGGCTTGCCCGGCCTCGCGCAACTTGGCTCTCTCGTCGGCATCGGCGTCGCCTTGTCTGCGCTCGTCATGATCTTCGCTTTTTTGCCTCCGCTGTTTCCGGCGCGGATGAACACAGCCAACGCGAGCATTTCGCCACCAAACTCCCATGCGGCCAGGCAAATCAATCCTCGGCAAGGAGACGATCGCACTTTCAAGCCGGTTATGATTTTCACGCTCGGGGCCTGTTTCCTTTGCATCCTGATTCTGCTGCGCGGACTACCGGCCATGGATTCCACCGCCGACGCCTTGAGACCACGTGACAGCCAGGCATACGCAACCCTGGATAGGTTGAAGGCCAATCTCAGCCAGAATCGCGACCCACTCTGGGTGCTGATAAGCGGGCGCGATGAAATCGAAGTTGCCGCGCGCCTGAACACAATTGAACCGGCGCTGCAAGCTGCCGTCAGCAACGGAGTTCTGGCCAGTTTCCATTCCCCCGCGCTGCTCTGGCCCCAGCCCGGGTTTCAATCTGCTAATCGCGCCGCGGCACAAGACTTGATTGCGCGCCGGCCTACGTTTCACGCCGCCGCGAATGACGCCGGCTTCGCAGCCGACGCATTGGATCTCACCGGCAACATCCTCGAAACCTGGCAACGTGCGACAACTTCCACCAATGTCTTCTGGCCCACCAATGCGCTGTGCTCGTGGATTCTGGAAAAGATGGTCGCTCGCAGTCCTGGCGGATTTTACGCGGCTGGTTTTCTTTTCCCGGCGACCAACGACACCGTGAACGTGCGCGCACTGGCTGCCCAACTTCCGGACCACGGCGTCTGGCTTTCCGGCTGGGAATTGCTCGGTGATTCCGTCCACAACGTCGTGCGGAAGAATTTCTGGAAACTCGTTGCCCCAATGATGGCGCTTGTGCTGCTTTCCCTCTGGCTGGCTTTCCGGCGACCGGCTGAAATCCTGTTAAGCCTTGTCACCCTCGCGCTAAGCGCCATGACTTTGTTGGCTGTGATGAAACTGGCAGGCTGGTCGTGGAATCTTCTGAATCTGATGGCGGTACCGCTCATTCTTGGCACGGGCGTGGATTACAGCCTGTTCATGCAGCTCGCGCTCCGTCGTCATGCCGGTGACCTGGTGATTGCGCACCGTTCCGTGGGCCGCGCGTTACTGCTCTGCGGCGGCACAGCGGTGGCGGGCTTTGGCATGTTGGGTCTTTCCAGCAACGCCGGCATGGCAAGTCTCGGACAGGTCTGCGCCATCGGCATCGCCGGCAACATGCTCGTTTCCGTCTATCTTCTGCCTTCTTGGTGGCGACTGGCTTGTGTGAATCGGAGCGCCGGTCTCCGACCCGGCACGAACGAGCCAGCAGCCAAAAATGCGGACGGAAGGCTGGCGCTTCCCTCCACCACGTACTGCGCCACCGTATGGCAACTAGGACTATTCGGCGTGCGGTTGATACCAGATCGTGTGTGCCGATGGGCAGGCAGGATCATCGCGCTGTGCTATCGGTGGTTATGTCCCAGCCGCGTCGAAGTGGTTGAAAAAAACCTGTTGCCCGTGCTGGCAGGTGACCGCGCGGTTGCCAGCCGCACCACCCGCGATTTGTTTCGCCAGTTCGCTTTCAAGATTGTGGATTTGTGGCGATTCGAAAGCGGCTCGGACATGCAACCAGAAAAGGCCGAATGGCACGGTTGGGAGATTTTCGCGGCGGCCCAAGCGCGCGGCAAAGGAGTGCTCATCGTCACGCCCCATCTAGGGAATTGGGAATTCGGCGCGTCGTTTTTCACCCAGAAAGGCATCCCCCTGCTGGTACTCACTCAACCCGAACCGGATGCGCGATTGACTGAAATCCGTCAGGCCTCGCGCTTGCGCCACGGCATTGAAACGCTGGTGGTGGGGGAGAACCCCTACGCATTCGTCGAAATCATCCAGCGCCTGAATGCAGGCGTGACCGTGGCGCTGCTGATTGACCGCCCGCCCGCCACCAGCGCCGTCACGGTGGAATTATTTGGGCGACCCTTCCAGACTTCGATTGCCGCGGCGGAGCTTGCCCGCGCTTCAGGTTGCGCCATTGTGCCCGGTTACATCGTTCGCAAACAAGGCGGCTACGAAGCGGGCATTCTTCCAGAAATTCCTTATGACCGCGCCGCCATCGGCAATCGAGATGCGCGCATTCGCCTGACTCAAGAGATATTGAAGTCGTTCGAGCCGATCATCCGGCAACATGCCGACCAGTGGTATCATTTCGTGCCTGTCTGGAAGACTTGAGGCAAATGCCGGGCATCAAGACGCAATCCAGTTCTGTTGGCTCAAACAGTGGGCACAGCATCGCGGCCCGTGTTGTTCGCGCCAAACAGTTCCACCCTTTTGCTTCATCAGGAGCGCGGATAACGCAAGCGGCGTCACCGCCCCATCCCCAGACCTTTGGGAAACCAAACTTGGTTTGCTTGTCAAAGACATAGGGTAAGGCCCAACTGTAGAACCAGCCAAGAACCGTGAGGCAATCAAGAACCCGGCAACTTTCCTGATCCAAACCTGGAGCATCAAGCCAGTACACCTTTCCTGAACTTGGGATCTCGTGAATCTCGTTTTTGATTCACTAATGTGTTTATCCATGATCAACCCGGCCAGCCGAACAGGTCGAACCGCTTTGCCGGCCAACGATTTCTCACTTGAAAACTATGACCCTGGAACACAGGCTGCATGCCCATCAGAATCCAGCGGGTCAAATGAGTTCCATGCTCGCCTCATGCCACGCAACGCAAGCTTCATGGTTCAAGCGGACCATGCAGACCACAGCGTTTTTCGGAGCTTATTTGTTCTTTGGCGTCGTGGGTTCAGTGTTCAGCCTGGCCTGCCTCCTGCCTTCAATCGCATTTCGCGGCGTCCGCACAAGACGCTTTGGCCAAAAGCTGATTCACAGCTTGTTTGCTTTCCTGGTCGGCTACCTGCGCAGTTGCCGCCTTCTAAAACTTGAGGCAGACGAATTGGCAACCATGCGCAACCGGCGAGGAATGATCTTCGTCGCCAACCATCCCTGCCTGTTGGATGCGGTTTTCATCGTTTCGCAATTGCCAGAGATCGTCTGCCTGATGAAGGGTAGTTTGGTGCGCAATATCGTGCTGTGTGGAACCGCACATCTCGCTGGATATGTCCATAACGAGTCAGGCCTGGGCTTGGTCAAAAAATGCGATGGCCTTCTCCAGCACGGCGACAACTTGTTGATCTTTCCTGAAGGCACGCGGTCCGTTCACGGACAACTGCAACCATTCAAATTGGGTTTCGCCCTTATTGCCTGTCAGGCGCAAACACCGGTGCAAACGATCTTGATCACCGCGGACACCAATTATCTTGGCAAGGGTTGGCCCTTTTTTCGTAGCCCGCCGTTTCCAGCACGTTACACGTTACGCTTGGGCCAACAGTTCATTCCCGCAGCAGATATCGATGCAAAAATTTTCGGTGGCATGGTGGAAAACTATTTTCGCGAGCGCCTGTCCAACCCTGCCGGACTTGACGCTTTGTCTGCCCCATGAGCGAGAAGCCGAAGCCATCAACCACGCATCTGGTCCTGATCCCCAGCTATAATACTGGCTTCAAGCTCTTGGAAACGATCAAGGCGGCACTGAATTGTTGGCAGCCGGTCTGGGTTGTCGTGGACGGGAGTACCGATGGTAGCGCTGCAGCAATCATCGAAATGGAAAAGCAATCCGCCGGATTACGCGTGATATGCCTCGACGCAAATTGCGGCAAAGGGGCTGCTGTCTTGACCGGAATGCGTGCTGCGCGAGACGCAGGCTTTGAGTTCGCATTGGTCATGGATTCGGATGGCCAGCATCCGAGCGAGCGGATATCCGAGTTCATGGAATTGTCCAGGCATCACCCGGACGCGATGATCTTGGGTGAACCTGACTTTGGCTTGGAAGCTCCGTTTAGCCGCAAGCAGGGGCGGCGGGTGGGAAACTGGTGGACCAATCTGGAAACACTCTGGGGCGGGATTCATGATTCGCTTTTCGGGTTTCGGGTTTACCCTATCGCGGAAAGTCTGAAGGTGTTGGAGAATATTCGCGGCGGGCGGCGTTACGATTTCGACACTGAGCTTGTTGTGCGCCTCTACTGGCAAGGCGTACGCCCCATCAACCGCAAAGTGCCAGTGCGCTATTTCTCAGCGGCCGAAGGCGGCACGTCACATTTTCATTATCTCCGGGACAATCTGTTGCTAACCAGAACTCACGCACTCCTTGTGCTAGGCATGCTTGTTCGATTTCAAAAACTCCGGCGCTTGCGCCGCCGGACATGAAACGACCCGTCATCACTGTGCTCATGTATTCAATCTGGGGGTTGTCGTTTGCGATCCTGGCACTCCTCTTCTTTTGGCCGCAGTGGTGGCCTGTCTTTGTACCGATTCATCTTCTCGGGCAAGGTTTGGTAATCTACTCAACTCTCCGCCCGAACTGTGATTGGTTTGGATTCGTCGCTAGATATTTCCGGACCAATCAGCAAGAAGTTTGGCTGACGATCGATGACGGCCCACACGCGACACACACGCGAAAAATCCTGGATTTGCTCCGGCGGCATGATGCGCGCGCCACCTTTTTTGTCATTGGCGAACAAGTTCACGCACACCCGCACCTGATCCGCGCAATTCTTGAGCAAGGGCATACGTTGGGCAACCACACAGCAACGCATCCTACGGCGCGCTTCTGGGGATTGTGGAAAAGCGCGGCGGCGCGGGAAATCGATGGCGGGACAACCGCAGTGCAAGCTGCCACCGGTATTGTCCCTGCTTGGTTTCGCGCACCGGTTGGCATGGCCAATCCTTTCGTTCATCAGGTCATTCAAGAGCGCGGCATGAAGGTGATCGGCTGGTCAGCCCGCGGCTTTGACGCAGTAGAACGAGATGTCGCAAAGATCGTCGAAAAAATCCTGAGTGACATCCGCCCTGGGGCGATCGTATTGCTGCATGAAGGCGGCACATCTGAAAATGGTCAACCGGTGAATGTGCTCGCCCTTGAAGCAATCCTCACTCATCTAAGTGCCAATGGCTATAAATGTGTCGTTCCAAGCGACGCGCAGCTATGCTCCCGGTTGTAAGACCGATTCTCCCGCCTTGTTCAAGCGGCAGTGTTCTTGAAATGTTACGAAAGCTTTCGGCCAATGAATCTCATCACGCATCAAGCCATGAAATCATCCACCCTGATGTCGTGCCTTTCGATCACATTTGTTTCTTTGCTTGTAGGTATCTGGGGCTGTTCAGAAGGCAATCAGCAAGGAATAGTCCGGTTGTACGTGCGTTTGAGCCGCCCATTCGCCAGCATGTGGAGCAATGGTACCACTTCGTTCCAGTATGGCGCGCGTAAACAGTTCAACTCTTGATCTTAATCCTGATCTTTCTCTTAATCCAACGGAGGCGAGAACAAGATTGAGATTACGATTCGGATTCAGAACCTTGCTCGCGGCACTCATGCTGGTTTCCACAGCAACGCTTGCGGCCGATACCAACGCCGTCATCACGGGCTGGCTCGCCGCGCAGACCAATGTTCAAACCTTCAACGCCGACTTTGTCCAGACGCGCCGGTTAAAAACACTGACGCAGCCGCTGACCGCCACCGGCCATCTGTGGTTCGCCCAGCCGAATCAATTCCGCTGGGAACTGCGCACGCCGTCACAGACCATCGCATTGCGACAAGCCCAGGAAATGTGGGTGATCTACCCGTTACTCAAGCGCGCCGAGCGCTATCCGCTTGATTCCAAGGCACCCGGTGAATGGCGGGATGCGCTGGCATTGTTGGAAGCCGGCTTCCCACGCGACCGAAGAGCTTTCGATTCCCGCTTCCGCGTGCTATCCCTCATCGAAACGAATGGCAACTGGCAGCTCGATCTGCAACCGACCAGTGCGTTCGCCCGCAAGATGATGAAGCGTATCAACGTCGGGCTGGCGACGAATGATTTCAAGCTGACCAGCACCGAACTTGAATTCGTCGATGGCTCGGTGATGCGAAACGATTTCACGAACGCCGTGTTGAACGCGGGCTTTGGCAAGGAAGTGTTTGATTGGAAACCACCCGCGGATTTCAAAGTCACGCAACCGCTGGGCAAGTGACGCCATGACCGATGCTCAACTTCAAACCGCTCTGGCTCTACTCCCGCATGGCGTGGAGTTTCGCTTCGTTGAACGGTTGCTGGAACTCGATCCCGGCAAATCCGGCGTTGGCGAGTATCACGTCTGCGGCGATGAAGTGTTTCTGCGTGGTCACTTTCCCGGCGAACCACTGATGCCTGGCGTGTTATTAGTGGAAGCCGTGGCGCAACTAGCCGGAGTCGTGGCACAAAGCGATCCTGCCATTGCTCCCCTGCCCGCTTTGAAACTCACCGCGTTACGCAACGTGAAGATCCTTGGCTCAGCGCGTCCGGGCCAAATTCTGCAATTGGAAGCTCGCGTAACTGGCCGGTTGGGGAATCTCATCCAAGCTCAAGGCCGCGCGTTGGTGGGCAGGGAAGTCGTGTTGACCGCTGATCTCACCCTCGCCGGAGAATGATTTCAATTGCTCGCTCCGGTCACGTGTGGCAGACATGCGCCGTGATTGAATTCATATCAACATGCTGAAGCTCGGCGTCAACATCGACCACGTGGCCACCATTCGCGAAGCGCGCTATCGCGGACTCGGTCACGGTGAACCTGATCCCGTCGAAGCTGCGCGAATCTGCGAAGCCGCCGGTGCGCACGGCATCACGATTCATTTGCGCGAAGATCGCCGGCACATCCAGGACCGCGACGTCTGGCGGGTGCGCGAAGTCGTGAAGACGCGGCTCAATCTCGAAATGGCGAACTCGCCGGAGATAGTCTCTATTGCGTTGAAGGTGAAACCGGAAATCGTCTGCCTTGTGCCCGAGCGCCGGCAGGAGGTGACCACCGAAGGCGGGCTGGACGTTTTCGGCGCCGAAGCTGCACTCACGGAAACGCGCCAGCGAATGAACGACGCAGGTATCGAGGTGAGCCTGTTTATCGCGCCGGACTCTGCCCAAATCGAAGCCGCGGCCCGCACCGGCAGTCAGTTCATCGAACTGCACACCGGTCAGTTCGCAGAACATCTCAATGACGAAGCGTCACGGGAACGGGAACTCAACCGGTTGATCGCCGGCGCCAAGCTGGCGCATTCCCTTGGACTAAAGGTTAATGCCGGCCACGGATTGAACTACGTTAACCTGCCTGCGCTCC
>Ga0315910_10000770_pt1 | contig 30853 bp, 18 predicted proteins | sample EdamamesoilMG_FD_204470 | JGI IMG/M metagenome (GOLD analysis project Ga0315910, IMG submission 204470) | Garden soil microbial communities collected in Santa Monica, California, United States - Edamame soil | ecosystem: Environmental > Terrestrial > Soil > Garden | place: USA: California... | reverse complement strand
CGCCCCACCCCACCCCCAGCCTTGACGCCGCCCCCGGCGATGCGGTTCCTTCGCCGGCTCCGCACGCACCACCACACCGATGCTGACCATCGCCGACGTCGAAAAATCCTACGGACCGCGCACCCTCTTCTCAGGCGTGTCGCTCTTCGTCGCGCGCACCGATCGCTTCGGTCTCGTCGGCGCCAACGGCGTGGGCAAATCCACCCTCTTCAACCTCATCCTCGGCGAGGAGACGCCGGACGAGGGCACGATCACCTGGGAGCGCGGCGCCGACTTCGGCTTCCTTCCGCAGGAGAGCGCGCCGGTCGGCAACGAGACCGTGCTCGAGATCGCCACGAGCGGGAAGAAACTCGCGCCGACCGACGACGACGACCACGACATCGACCACATCGACTGGACGCTCGAGCCGCGCGCCAAGCAGATTCTCGCCGGCCTCGGCTTCCGCGAGGGCGACCACGACAAACCGGCAAAGTCCTTCTCCGGCGGCTGGGTCATGCGCGCACATCTCGCCCGCCTGCTCGTGAGCGAGCCCGCGCTGCTCCTCCTCGACGAGCCGACCAATCACCTCGATCTCGAGGCGCTCCTCTGGTTCCAGGACTACCTCACGAAGTATCCGGGCGGCCTGCTCGTGATCTCGCACGACCGTGCCTTCCTCAACGCTCTGTGCAACGGCATCCTCGAGCTGCGCGGCGGCGAACTGCACAAATACACGGGCAACTACGACGACTACCTGAACGAGAAGGACGCGCGCCACGACCAGCAGCTGGCGCGCTTCAAGAACCAGCAGCGCGAGATCGCGCACCTCCAGAAATTCGTCGACCGTTTCGGCGCCAAGGCCTCGCTCGCCTCGCGCGCGAAGTCGAAGGAGAAGCAGATCGAGCGCCTGAAGGACGAGGCCGTCGAGGCGCCCGTCGAGGACCTCAAGCGCGTGAACTTCCGCTTCCCCCAGCCGCCGCGCTCGGGCCTGAAGGTGATGATGCTCGACCACGTGCAGCAGGCCTACGGTGCGCACATCGTCTACCGCGACCTCGATTTCCTCGTCGAGCGCGGCCAGCGCACGGTGCTCGTCGGGCCCAACGGCGCGGGCAAGTCCACGCTCCTGAAGATCCTCGCCGGCGTCGTGCCGATCCAGGGCGGCACGCGCACGCTCGGCAGCAACGTCACGGTCGGCTACTTCGCCCAAAACCGTACGGACAACCTGAATACCAAGGCCACCGTGCTGGACAACGTCATGGAGCTGCGCACGCAGGCCAACCAGCTCGGCGAGCAGCAGGCGCGCACGATCCTCGGCGCCTTCCTCTTCCGCAAGGACGACGTCTTCAAGCCCGTCTCCGTGCTCTCCGGCGGCGAGAAATCCCGCCTCGCCCTCGCGCGCCTGCTCGTCGACCCGCCGAACCTGCTGCTCATGGACGAGCCGACGACGCATCTCGACATCGCCTCGATCGACGCGCTCATCCACGCGCTCAGCCAGTACGAGGGCACGCTCCTGTTCATCAGCCACGACGTCTACTTCATCCGGCAGCTCGCGAAGACCGTGCTCCACGTGCACTCCGGCCGCCTCACGCCCTACGCGGGTGACTACGACTACTACCTCGACAAGTCGAAGGCGACGAACGAGCGCGCTGCGCTGACCGCTGGGTTCACCGACGCGCGCCCCGTGCAGTCGTCCGCACCGGCGCGCGCCCCCGCCTCGGCACCGGTGCCGACACCTCCCGCGGCCGCGCCCGCCGCGGTGGCGAAGCCCGCACCCGCCGCCCCCGCGGCGCCGGCGCCGGCGAAGCCGAAGCTCACCGCCAACCAGCTCACACGCCTGCGCAACGACGTGAGCCGGCTGGAGCAGGAGGTCTCGAAGCTCGAGGCGAAGCAGGCCGAGGTCGTGGCCGCGCTCGAGGCACCCGAGACCTATGCCGACGCCGGCAAGGCGCTGCACCTCAACCGCGAGTTGACCTCAGTCGTCGACCAACTCCAGGCCGCGACCGCCGCGTGGGAAGAGGCGGCCTCGAAGCTGGAGCAGGCGCAGGGCTGAAGCGGACGTGGCAGGGCGAGGCCTCCGGCCGTGCCGCGTAGGCGACGGGCGTGCGATGACGGCTCGGCCAGAGGCCTCGCCCTGCCCCCGGAGCTGGCGTCCTCCGCGCAGGGCCAACGCAGGCGCGCGCGCCTCACGCGGAGGCCTGGGCGTGGCCTCCCTGCGCAGGACCACTACTGCAGCCGCACCGGCATGCGCAGGATGCGATCCTTCTGGCGCGCGATCACCTCGCTCGTCTTGAGCTCGAGCAGCGAGGTGCCGAAGGGCAGCTCGGCGGCGCCGGCGAAGTTGTCGATCAGCACGCAGTAACTGTCGGTCACCATCAGACCGAGGAGCTCGCCGGTCTTGCTCAGCACCACGTCGCCGGCCGAGGGCGAGAACTCGCCGAAGAGCGAGCTGAAGACCCGGGTCTTCATCTTCACGTAGCCGGGCGTCTGCGGGTCGAGCTTGAACTCGACCTCGCCGTAGAACTTGCCGCCCTGGCTGATGATCACGGCCTCGGAAAACTTGAATGGTTCCGCCGCGGTCGGGTAGATGCGCACGCCAAAGCTCGCGGCGAGCGCCGGGTCGATCCGCACCACGACCACGCGCGGATCGATCACGAGGAAACGCAGCCGTTCGACGGAGAGCTGGCGCGCGCCCGCGGCGATGCGGCCCTCGATCTCGCGCCAGTCGGCCGGCGACTCGCGGAAGTTGGCCACGGTATCGTTCACGTGCAGGAGCGCGAAGACATCCGCGCCGTCGCTCACGAGGATCGTGCGCGTGTCGTACTGGCGCGTGACCGGGCCGAAGAGATTCTCCCGCGCCGAGCGGAAGGTGGCCTGCACGCGGTTGGCGGAGAAGTCGCTGAAGAGCGTGTTGGCATTGATCGGCGTGTTCGCGCGCATCTCGTCGCGGATGCCGGCGGAGTTTTCCGCGAGCTGCGTCACGCCCTCGGCGAGCTTGCCGGTCTGCTCCTGGAGCTTGAGCTTCTCCTCGCGCTCCTCGGTCACCTGCGTGCGCAGCGTCTCCATCGACTCGCGCAGCATGACGCGCTCGGTGTTGGCGACCTCGACCTGCGTATGCAGCGTCTGGATCTGGCGCTCGGCCTGCGTCTTCTCCTGCTCGAGGGAACTCACCTGCTCGGCGAGGCGCGCGGCCGCGGCCTGCTGCTCGGCGAGTTCACGCGCGAGCTGCTCGGCCTGGGCGCGCTTGGTCGCGGCCTCGGCCGCGGTCTGCGTGAGCCGGTCGGAGAGCTGACCGACCGTGGCCTGCGTGTCGGCCACACGTTCGCTCAGCTGGCGCGCCTCCTCGGATTTTTTCTGGAGATCCGTATTCAGTGCGGCCATGCGCTGCTCGCGCTCGGCCAGCGTCTCTTCGCGCTGTTGCAGCTCCTGGCTCAGCTCGGTGCGCGCGGCGCGCTCCTCCTCGAGCGTCGAGCGGAGCGCGCCGACCAGGTCCTCCTGCACGACCTGCTGCGCGGTCTGCGCGGGCGAGGCCTGCGAGGCGGGCGGCGGCTCCTCCGGCGGCTTCTCCCAGCGCGTGAGCGCGAGGAGATTGAGCAGGAGAAAATCGCAGATGACGAGGAGGAGCGTCTTGTTCATCCGGCGCGGGCGGGCTGCGTGGACGATGTGGCGGTGGTCGACGGCGCGGGGTGCGGGTGCGCTTCGCCGGCGGTCTCGGTGAGCTCGAGGATGAGCTTCTGTTTGAAGGGCCGCACGTGGCGGATCTTGATGAACGCCACGCAAAGAATGCCGAAGAGGTTGGACGAATACGCGGCGAGCAGGTTGGCCTGGATCACGTGGAGCACCTGGAGCACGAGCGAGATGCAGGTGCCCGCGATGCCGACGTAGAGGCCGCTGTCGAAGAGGTTTTCCTCGTTCTCGGCGAGGCGCAGCTTCACGGCGGGCGACACCTTGCGCGCCTCGATGTCCTTCAGCTTGAGGCGGCAGATGTAGAAGACGAGTGCCTGCACGAGGAAGAAGAAGACGATGCTCGTGATCGTGGGCAGGTCGATCGACATGGTTTTGTCAGGCATGGTGTCGGCGGGTGTTGAGGATCCGAGGACGGGGATGACGAGTTTGAGTTCGTAGCCGGACGGCTGGGCGCCGAGGGCGAGGTAGGGCTCGTTGACGATCACGAGCAGCAGGCAGATGACGAGCGCGCCCAGGCCGCGCACCGTGGCGGTGAAGGTGGGCGACAGCTCGATGCGGCGCAGCGCGGTGACGCGCTCGCCGGCAAGGAAGAGCAGGAATCCACCGAGCAGATACGCGGCGATCTTCGCGCCCACGGCGAGGAAGGGATTGCCGAGCGCGAAGCGCACGAGCGGATCGGTGGCCGACTGCGCGAAACCACCCCGGCCGCCCTCCGGCGGCGGCAGCGTGAGCACGCCGTCGACCGGCAGCTGCTGGCGCAGGAGGAGCGCGAGGCTGCCCGCGCCATGGTGCAGCGCGAAGGCCAGCGCCTCGGTGCCGTGCGGACCGAATTCGACAAGATAACTCGCGACCCGGTCGGGCTGGCGCGAGACCACGCACGCGGCCGCGATGACCGGGGCGGACTCGGGCGCGACGTTGTGCAGGTGGCGCAGCTGCGAGATCGTCTTGAGCGAGCCCGCGCCGCGCACGATCGCCACAAACTGGCCCCAGGAGTAGCGCCGGCCGAGCGCGAGGAGATCGAGGTAGGTGGCTTCGAGCCTGGCGGCATCGCCCGTGCGCACCGCCTCCTCGGCGAGGGCGCGCAGCTCGACGATCACCTCGTCGGTAAAGGCCTGCGTCTGCACGAGCATGGCCGCGAGGTGAATCGTCGCCTCGAGCGGCGCGCCGCCCGCGCTGATCAGCGGGAGGAACTGCTGGTAGGTCTGGAGCTCGCGGGTCGCGAACACCGCGCGAGTCGCGCCGTTTTTCGACGAGCCGAGGAACTCCCCGACCGAGCGCCGAGCATCGGTGCGCAGGAACTGGCGCAGCACGCCGCCCGCACCGTCGGTCGCGGGCGGGGCGGCGCGGAAGGCATTGGCGAGATAGGGATCGGTTTCGCCCCAGACCGCGACGTCGGGGTTGAGGCGGTTGTACTCAGCGACACGGTCGACAAGGAGCTCGGCGTTGCGAAACTTCACGAGCAGCGCCGCATCGGCGACCAGTCCCGCCGCGCCCGGACGCCCGGCGTCGAGCTGGCGGCGGACCTCCTCCGGCAGACCCGCGCCGCTGCGGCCGGCGCCGGCGAGCACCGACGCGGGAATCGACTTGAACTGCGACGGGATCAGCCAGCCGAACGCCACCACCGCCACACCAAAAAAGGTGAACACCACCGCGAGGCCGAGGCCACGCGAGGACGGCGTTGGGTCGATGCGGTGCGACAGGGCCATCGGTTGCAGCTGGCAGATAGAGACGCGCGCGCGGCGCCACAATTTCATTTGCGGACGGAAACGGTCGCGCGCAAGTTGCCCGGCTTAGACACCATGGCGCTCACGATTGTTCACTACGGCGACCCGGTCCTGAAGAAGAAGGGCCGCCCGATCACGGAGTTTGATGCGAAACTCGCCAGACTCGCGGACGACATGGTGGCCACGATGCACGAGGCCGAAGGGATCGGCCTGGCCGCGCAACAGGTCGGCCTGGCGCTGCAACTGTGCGTGATCGACCTGCGACCGACCGATGCGGATTTCACCTACAAGCTCGACGGTTCGTCACCGCCGCTCGACCTGATCATGCCGATGGCGCTGGTCAATCCGGTCGTCGAGGTCGTGCCCGAGCCGAAGGATGGCTATGAGGAAGGCTGCCTCTCGTTTCCCGAGATCCGTGGCGACGTCGTGCGGCCGGAGACGATCCGGGTGCGCTTCCAGGACATCCACGGCCGGCCGCACGAGATGGTCTGCGACGGTCTGCTCGCGCGCTGCATCCAGCACGAGGTCGATCACCTCAACGGCATCCTCTTCATCGAGCGCATGTCCAAGGCCGTGTTGGCGAAGCTCGAGCCCCAGCTCAAGGAACTCAAGAAGGCCACGCGCCCGAAGAAGTAGGCGCGCAGCGCGACCGTTGATCCTCACGACGGCCGCATCGTTCGACGGCCGGCCGATCCAGACACGCTGAGGCGTACTGAAATAGCCATGACGCGGCCCCACGCGTTCGCGACGACGGGGCGAAGCAGCACCTCCGCACGCCGGCGGCCGAATTGACGGCTCACGCCGTCGGCGACCTTGGTCGGGCGAGGCCCCCGGCCGAGCCGCAACGGTGCGCTCGTCGTTGGCGCGGCTCGGCCAGAGGCCTCGCCCTACCTCCGGACCGAATCGGGCTGCGCCGTCAGAGCAGGTCCGCGGCGAGCTCGGCGAGGCGCGAGCGCTCGCCTTTGTTCAACCGCACGTGGGCCGCGAGGGCCTGGCCGCGCATGCGATTGAAGCAGTAGACGAGGCCGTTGCTGCGCGAGTCGACGTACGGGTTGTCGATCTGCGCCGGGTCGCCGATGAGCACGATCTTCGAGCCCTCGGAGATGCGCGTGATCACCGTCTTCACCTCGTGCGGCGTGAGTTGCTGCGCCTCATCGAGGATGAAGAACCGGCGCGCGATCGAGCGCCCGCGGATGAAGCAGAGCGCCTCGATCTCGACCAGGCCGGAGCGCAGCAGGCGCTCGTAGGGCTTGACCGGAGAGTTCGCGGCGGGAGCGCTGCTGTGGAAGGACGCGGCGATGGAAACGGCCGACTCCTCGGCGCGCTTTTTCTTCGAGGCCTTCTTGCCGACAAACTGCGGCTCGCGCGGCGGCTTCGACGGAATGAGCACCTCGAGTGCGTCGTGGTAGGGCTGAAGCCACGGGCGCATCTTCTCCTCCATCGTGCCGGGGAGAAAACCGATGTCCTTGCCCAGCGCGATGACCGGGCGGCTGATCGAGAGGCCGTCGTAGCGGCCGTCGTCCTCCTTGATCTGGTGGAGGGCGCAGGCGGTGGAGAGGAGCGTCTTGCCCGTGCCGGCCTTGCCGAAACAGGTGACGAGCGAGAGCGACTCGTCGAGGAGCGCGTCCATGAAGAACTGTTGCTCGAGATTGCGCGCGCGGATCGGGATGCCGCCCGGCGCCTTCACATACTCCGGCACGCGCAGGCGGCGCAGCAGTCCGTCGCCCCCGTGCCGCGCGGGCATGGTCTTGCCCTCGGGCGTCTGGAGCAGGACGTACTCGTTGAGGTAGAGCGGACGCTCGCCTGGCATCTCGATCTGCAACTCCTCCTCGGAGGCGAACCGCTGGAGTTCGTAGACCGAGACGTCGACGCGGCGGTAGTCCTCGTCCTCGACCTCCTCCGGGACCTTGTCGTTGCGATAGTCCTCGGAGAGCAGGCCGACGGCCCGGGCCTTGAGCTGCACATTCACGTCCTTGGTGACCAGGATCGTGGGCGGCGGGAAGGTTTCCTGGACGAAAAGGGCCGCCGCGAGGATGCGGTTATCCTTCTTCGTCAGGTCCGGGAGGATGGCGCGCAGGCGCTGCATCGCCGGGGAGCCGAAATTGTTCTCCTGGAGGTAGCGGTTGATGATGATACAGAGCGTCCCGCCTGTGCGCAGGCGCACGCCCTCCAGCATCGACCGGGAATCCGGGAAAAGCTCCTGAAGGAAGCGGTGCACGCGGCGGGCGTTTCGGCCCCGCTCGGTGCTCTGCTCTCCTTTGATCGCGTCGAGTTCCTCAAGGACCTCGACCGGGATGGCCAGATTGTTATCCTCGAATCGGAAAATCGAACGAGGATCGTGGAGCAAGACGTTCGTGTCCAACACGTAAGTCTTGACCTGGCCGGAGACGTTGAGTTGCGGTTGAACTCTCGGCGAAGCGCTTGGGTATTCCATTCGCTGGGGCCCTCATAAGCCCGAAACATGCCAGATTGTCGACCCAAGAATCATATCCCGGGGGTGGTTATTCACAGCTATTCACAGAGTCGGCACACACGCGAACCGCTGAACGAGGAAAAGAAAAGGCGGGCCGCCTACCCAGACGGCCCGCCATCTTTCTTACGGTTTTCCCCAACTTCCGTAGACACGGAAGCAAACAGCGCGACGGGAGAGACCTCGCTCCGCGCGTGAAGTTCCACCCTGTAGATCCGATGTCATATCAACAAATCACGATGTGACGATGTGATCTATTGACTCCCCCGTCGCCCTGTGCCCGACTCTCGCCTTCACCGATCGACCATGGCTTCCACGCCCTCCCCCCACCCGCACCATCCTGCCGACACCGCGCTCCGCCGCCTGCTCGCCGAGCGCATCGCCATCATCGACGGCGCGATGGGCACGACGATCCGCACCTACGGGATGAAGGAGGCCGACGCCCGCGGCGCGCGCTTCCGCGATGCGAAGAAGGACCTGCTCAACAACGGCGACATCTTCAACCTCACGCAGCCGGAGATGATCGGCGACATCCACCGCCGTTTCCTTGAGGCCGGAGCCGACATCATCGAGACCAACACCTTCTCGGCCACGACGATCGGCCAGAGCGAGTTTTTCGTCGAGGACCCGCGCGAGCACGGCGGGCGCAAGGACCCGGACTTCTTCCAGCGCGTGATCGAGGATCCGTTCCTGGAAAAACTCGCGTGGGATCTCAACGAGTCATCCGCGCGCATCTGCCGCACCTGGGCCGACCGCGTGGCCAACGCCACGGGGCGCCCGCGTTTCGTCGCCGGCGCGATCGGCCCGCTCACCGTCTCGCTCTCGAACACCTCCGATGCCGACGACGCCGGCTTCCGCGTCGTGACATTCGATCAGGTCAAACGCGCCTACCGCCAGCAGGTGCGCGCGCTCATCCAAGGCGGCTCCGACCTGCTGCTCGTCGAGACGATCTTCGATTCGCTCAACGCCAAGGCCGCGCTCGTCGCGATCGAGGAGATCTTCGCCGAGGACCGCGTGCGCCTGCCGATCATGATCTCGGCCGCGGTCGGCCGCGGCGGCGAGACGATGATCTCCGCGCAGACGGTCGAGGCGTTCTGGAACGCCGTGCGCCACGTCAAGCCGCTCGCCGTCGGCCTGAACTGCTCGCTCGGTCCCGACCTCATGCGTCCGTTCCTCGCCGAGCTCGCGCAGAAGTCCGACGCCTTCATCTCCTGCTACCCGAACGCCGGCCTGCCGAATCCCCTTTCGCCCACCGGCTTCGACCTCGGGCCGGAGGACATGGGCCGCTACCTCGGCGAGTTCGCCGACAGCCACCTGGTCAACATCGCCGGTGGTTGCTGCGGCAATACACCCGAGCACATCGCCGCCATCGCGCGCTCGCTCGAGAAAAAGCCTTCGCGCCGCGCCACCGTGCTCGTGCCGCACCTCGCGCTGAGCGGCTCGCTGCCGTTCACGCACGACCCGAAGAATTTTCTCATGATCGGCGAGCGCACGAATGTCGCCGGTTCGCCGAAGTTCGCGAAGCTGATCAAGGAGGGCAAATACGACGAGGCCGTCGCGATCGCGCGCCAGCAGGTCGAGAACGGCGCCAACGTGATCGATGTCTGCATGGACGAGGGCATGATCGACGGCGTCGCCGCGATGACGCGTTTCCTCCACCTCATCGGCAGCGAGCCCGAGGTGGCGAAGGTGCCGGTGATGGTCGACTCCTCGAAGTGGGAGGTGATCGAGGCCGGCCTGAAATGCCTTCAGGGCAAGGGCATCGTGAACTCGATCTCGCTCAAGGAGGGCGAGGCGAAGTTCAAGGAGCAGGCCCGCACGATCCTGCGCTACGGCGCCGCCGTGGTGGTGATGGCGTTCGACGAGCAGGGCCAGGCCGCGACGCTGGCCGACAAGATCCGCATCGCGGAGCGCGCGTATCGGATCCTTGTGGACGAGGTCGGATTCCCGCCCGAGGACATCATCTTCGACCCGAACGTGCTGACCGTCGGCACCGGCATCGAGGAGCACAACACCTACGCCGTCGATTTCATCGAGGCCACGCGCTGGATCAAGACGCACCTCCCGCACGCCAAGGTGAGCGGCGGCATCTCGAACGTGTCGTTCAGCTTCCGCGGCAACAACGTGGTGCGCGAGGCGATGCACGCCGCGTTTCTCTATCACGCGATCCGCGCCGGCCTCGACATGGGCATCGTCAACGCCGGCATGCTCGAGGTCTACGAGGAGATCCCGAAGGACCTGCTCGAGCACATCGAGGATGTGCTGCTCAACCGCCGCCCCGACGCGACCGAACGCCTTGTCGCCCTCGGCGAACAGCTCAAGGCCGCCGGCTCCGGCGCGAAAAAAGCCGACGCCGTCGAAGAGCAGGCCTGGCGCCGCGAGTCCGTCGAGTCGCGCCTCTCGCACGCACTCGTGAAGGGCATCGACACCTTCATCGACGCCGACACCGAGGAAGCGCGCCAGAAATACGGCCGCCCGCTCAACATCATCGAAGGCCCGCTCATGGACGGCATGCGCGTGGTCGGCGACCTCTTCGGCGCGGGCAAGATGTTTCTCCCGCAGGTCGTGAAGTCCGCCCGCGTGATGAAGAAGGCCGTCGCCTACCTCACGCCGTTCATGGAGGAGGAGAAACGCCAGCTCGTCGCCGCCGGCGGCACAGCCCGCGCGCAGGGCAGGATCGTCCTCGCGACCGTGAAGGGCGACGTGCACGACATCGGCAAGAACATCGTCGGCGTCGTACTGGCCTGCAACAACTACGAGGTCATCGACCTCGGCGTGATGGTGCCGTGTGAAAAGATCCTCGCGAAGGCGAAGGAGGTCGGCGCCGACATGATCGGCCTCTCCGGCCTGATCACGCCGTCGCTCGACGAGATGGTGCACGTCGCGAAGGAGATGACGCGCGAGGGCTGGACCCTGCCGCTGCTCATCGGCGGTGCCACCACGAGCGCTGCGCACACGGCGGTGAAGATCGCGCCGCACTACGCCCACGGCGTGGTGCACGTGCTCGACGCCTCGCGCGTGGTCGGCGTGGCCGGCGCGCTGCTTTCGCCCGAGAACAAACCGGCCTTCGTCACCGAGCTGCTCGCGAAACAGCAGAAATCCCGCGACGACTTCGCCGCGCGCGATTCGCGCAAGCCGCTGCTCCCGCTGGCCGAGGCCCGAGCCCGCGCCCCGCAGTTCGACTGGGCCGCAACGGACATCCCGCGTCCTGAGTTTCTGGGCACGCGCGTCTTCGGCGACGTGCCGCTCGACGAGATCGTCCCGTTCATCGACTGGGGTCCGTTCTTCAGCGCATGGGAACTGCACGGTCGCTACCCGCAGATCCTCACCGATGAAAAGGTCGGCGCCGAGGCGAAGAAACTCTTCGCCGACGCGCAGGCCATGCTCGCGCGCATCGTGGCGGAGAAATGGTTCACGCCGAAGGCCGTGATCGGCCACTGGCCGGCCAACGCGGTGGGCGACGACATCCAGGTCTTCGACACCGAGGACCGCGACCGCGTGCTCACGACGTTCCACACCCTGCGACAGCAGCTCGACAAGCCCGCGGGCCAGTTCAACCACGCGCTCGCCGACTACCTCGCGCCGCTCGACAGCGGCCGCATCGACTTCCTCGGCGGCTTCGCCGTGACGTCGGGCGTGGAGGTCGAGCAGCGCGCCGCTGCCTTCAAGGCCGCGGGCGACGACTACAGTGCGATCATGGTGCAGGCGCTCGGCGACCGCTTCGCCGAGGCGCTGGCCGAGCTGTTCCACAAGCGCGCGCGCGAGGCCTGCGGCTTCGGCCGCACCGAAAACCTCTCGCACGAGGACCTGATCCGCGAGCGCTACCGCGGCATCCGCCCGGCGCCCGGGTATCCGGCCTGCCCCGACCACACGGAAAAGCCGATCCTCTTCAAGCTCCTCGACGCGACCGCCGCCACCGGGATCACGCTGACCGAGAGCTGCGCCATGCACCCGGCGAGCAGCGTGAGCGGCTGGTACTTCCATCACCCCGAGGCGAAATACTTCGGTGTGACCCGCCTCGGCCGCGACCAGGTGGAGGAATACGCCGCCCGCAAGGGCATGCCGCTCGCCGAGGCCGAGCGCTGGCTCGGGCCCTACCTCGACTACACGTCGAACTGAGCGCCCGGCCGCCGCGGCGCTCAGCCGGACTCATGCAGTCCGCGGTGGTCGGCCGTGTCCCACGGCCGATCTATGGTCCGCGTCGTTCGCGTCCGCATCGCGGTGCGGCGCCCGCACTACGCGCCTGGGGACAGGCGCGTCCACCTCTGTTGTCGATTGTTATGCCCTGGTTCCAGACCTGGGCCGCATGAGTCTCAGTCGCCTCCGCCGCTCGGCGTGAACATCCGCGAGCGCAGGCGCGCGTGCCGGATGGCCGCGGCATCGGGCAGCCCGGCGCACGCTTCCTGCGAGGGCGGCACGTATTCGATCCGGAACCACGAGCCCCACTCCATCGCGAGCGTTTCCAGCGCGACGGGCGGCGCCGTGGCGGCGTCGGTGCCCGGCTGGGCGGGCTTCACCACGAACCACTCGGGCTGCGTCAGGTCCAGCGTGACCTCCCGGCTCTCGCCCGCGCCGAGGAGCACGATATCGCGCGCGTCGGGCGCCGTGGCGACCTCGTCGCGGGGGACCGGCACATACATCGCCGGCCCGGCCCGATCAGCCACGATCAGCCGGAACGAGCCGCCGCCGGGCCGGTCGACGATCGCGACCGGGCTTTCGCTGTGGTTTTTCAACGTGACGACCGCGCTGATCACGCCCGCGCGAGCGCGTGCCTCGGTGGAATCAGCCTCGCCTTCGGGACGTTCGCGGCGCACCAGCCGCACCGCGATGCCCAGGGGCTCCCAGTGCGTGTCGCACAGCACGCCGAGACCGCCGGCGCCGATCGCGACCTCGGCGTTGACCGGCACGCCCACCTTTTCGTACCGGGCGGTGTTCTCGAATTCGAGCGCCCGGCCCTGCTCCATGAACAACGCCTCGATGCCGTAGCGCACGCGGATCTCGTGCGAGGTGATCCAGTCAACCCGGCCGCGCAGGAACAATCCCTCCGCCGGTTCACGATCGGTCAACGCCACCAGGGACGCCACTCCGACGCCGGAGTCGCGCTCGAGCACGGCGTACACGCGCCGGTCGCGCTTCTCCCGCGAGTAGACCGTATTCTCGTCGAACCACGCCGCCACGCCGTCGCGGCAGAGGGCGCGCGGCACGGCCGAGATCTCGTAGTCCAGCCGCGCGTAGTAGCCGCGCATCGGATCGTTGGGATCGATCGGCGCCGTCCGCACGAGCACGCGTTCGCCGGTGCGCACGACCCATTCGCGCTCACCCGCCATGTAGGCGAGCACGCCGACCTGAAGCGCAGCCACGGCCGCGACGATCCAGCCGCGCGGCTTCACGGCCGGCCTCCTTCACTGCGCGCGAGTCGCGCCTTTCGGAAATACATCGCCTCGGCAAACATCGCCACACCGAGGCCGACAAAGGTCACACCGCGCAGCGCCAGGCTCTCGAAGAGGTCGAAGTAGCGGGCGAACACCAGCGCCGCGATGATGAGCGAACCCGCGACCGTCGGCGCGAGTTTCACGTCGCGACAACCACGCACGGTCCAGAGCGCACCGGTGCACAGCACGACGAGGTTGAACACCAGCATCACGAGCACCGGCGCGACGAACCGGCCGGAGTAAAGCAGGCTCTGGGCAAAGAGCAGCGCCGCCGGAAGCAGCCATTCCTCGAGGTACATCGGCCGCGCGCGTCGCTGCGCACACTGGGCCGCGATCCAGGCCCACGCGCCGAGCGCGAGCACGACCAGGCCCCACGAATACGCGAGCGCAGCGACCTCGAGGTCGCCGGTTCGCGACATGTCCCAGACGAACTCACGCGCCGCGCCCCTGAAGCTGAGGATGCCCGCGCAGATCAATGCACCGGTCCACCCGAAGAACGCCGCGACGCCGGCCGCGCGATCGGTCAGGCCGACCGTCGCGCGCAGGCGCGCGAGCGCGACGAGCAGGGCCGAGAGCGCGAACGCGCAGACAAACACCGTGTAGGCGTCGCCGCGCTCGCCCGCGTTGAAGAGCACGCTCACGTAGAGCGTCGCGATCACGACGGCGAGCAGGACGGCGGAGCGCCGGCGCCACGCCAGCGGACCCACGCCGACCGCGATGAGGAGCGTCGCCCATTCATTGGGCATGGAAAAATCTCCGGCCTGCGCCGCGCCCCAGAACATCAGTGTGACGGCCGCGAGGATGCCCTGCGGGATCGAGGCGAGCGCCCAGGCCATCGCAAGCGCACCGAGGCCCCAGAAGAGAAACCCGTTCGGGTAGTGTTCGTCGATGTGGTAGATCTGCGCGACGAGCCAGATGCCGGCTCCGAACAACATTGAGCCGAGCAGATGCATCGCCTCACCGGTCGCGGCGCGCCAGTCGTCATGCCGGCGCAACGACACGCCCGCCGCGTGCGCGGCCGCGACCGCGCCCAGCACGATCGCAAGTTTTCCAAATTTCGGGATGTCGGCCCAGTTGTAGGCGATGAGCAGGATGATCCCGAGCCCGGTGACGACCGCGCCGATGGCGGAGAACAGAATGAGCCCCCACGGCGGCCCTTCCGCCGCGACGGGATAACGCGTCCTCAGCCCGTCGCCCTGCTCGGGCGTGACGATGCCCTCGGCGACCCAGCGGTCGATCTCGCCGGCGAGCCAGCGGTGTTCCTTGCTCATGCGGGTGGTGACGGGGTTCGCGCGAGCGCGCTGATCGGCAGCCGCGCCTCGCCGCTCACGACCATGCCGCTGAACCGGCCCGAGGCGAGCCGCAAGAGCAGGAGGCCCCAGGTCTCGCCGTCGTCGGCCGGCCGGGCCGCGTCCACCGCGGCGGTCGACGGCGCGACCGGCGTGATTGACTCGAGCGCGATGTCAAACCCGGCCTCGAGCGATGCGCCGGAGGTGCGCACGCGAAACATCGCCGACCAGTCGCCGCTCCCGACCCGAGCGGAGCCCGCCCCGGCATCCGCGGTGGGCAGGAACTCGATCCTGAGTGGACGCTCGACGCCCTCGATCGCGACGGAACCGCGATACACCGCGCCCGGCGCGACCGCGGCCTCGATCTCGCGCTCGCGCGCCCGCGCCTGCTCGAGCAGCCGCGCGAGTTCTTCGGCCGTGATCTGCGTCAGGCGCAACACGAGGTCGACGGCCGAGCCTTCGAGCCGCGGCGGCGTGCCCGCCGTCCAGGCCAGTTCGAGATCGAAGGCCGTGGCGACACTGAGCAGCGGCCCCGCGCCGGCCCGGGCATCGCCCGCCGCCGTGCGCGCCTGGATCGTCACGCGTCCGCTCGCGGCATCAAAAGCCACCGTCCCGGTGAAGGCGCGCGCCGCCTGCCAGCGCCGGTCGCTGCGCAGGGTGAATGCGACGGTGTGGTTCGCCGCGTGCGCCGAGGTGAACTCGAGCAGGAAACGCCCTGCGCCCACCTGCTGGGTGAGCGACTCGCCCGTGCCGAGGTAGCTCGTGCCGGCCTGCACGTCGTGAAAGAATCCGCCCATGGCCTCGCGCGCGCGGGCGGCGCGCACGTCGTCGATCTTCTGCTGGAGCGCGGTGATCTCGGCCTCGAAGTCGCGCCACGCGGCCAGGGCCGCGGCGAGCCAGGCCTTGCCCTCGGGCGAGGCGAGCGCGATCGCGGCCGGGTAGGCATCGAGCGGTTTGCCGTGCACGACGAGGGAGTCAACGCTCTGCGAGAGCCGGCTCAGGTCCCACGTCCACGCGCCGCCGCGCCAGACCGCCCAGGCCGCGCCGCTGAAGGCGACCGACCAGCCGCCGGGCTTGCGCACGGCCACGAAGGTGGCGCGGTAGGGATCCTGCGGGGCGCGCGAGGCGATCTCGCCGGCCTGCGGGCCGAGTTCGCGCTCGAGCATGTCGGCGGTCTTGCGCAGCCACTCGACCTTGCGCGCGGTGAGCCCCTTGAAGGCGTCGGCCGGCGGCGCCGAGGGCTGGTAGAGCGCCTCGTGAAAGGCGAGTTCGCCGCGGAACTTCACGCGCACGTGCCCGGGCTCGATGCCGGGCGAGGTCGTCTGCGTGAAACCACCAAGGCGAAACGCGCCGGCGTATCCACGGGCCTGTAACACGGACACGACGAAGGCCCGCGTCTCCTCCTCCGTCGGCGCCCGCCGGTCGACGCGCACGAATCCGACCGCCGCCGCGACCAGCAGGCAGAGCACAGCGCCGCCGAACAGTTCCGGGGTGCCGCTGAGACTCGCGACGAGCACCAGGCCCACCGCGCCGGCCAGCGCCACCATCGTGAGGAAATTGCGCGTGGGGAGGCGCATCGGGGTGCCGCGATTGTCGATGCGCGGTCCGGCGCTGACAACCGTGGATTTTCGCGAGACGGCCGCGCTGAGCGGCCTCATGGGGTCAGAGGTGGTCGGCCGTGTCCCACGGCCGTATCGCAGCGTGGCGTCCCCACAACACGCCGGGGACCGGCGCGTCCACCTCTCGGTGCCGGCTGAGGCGCAGGCTGTCGAAAGACGAGGGTCGCGGTAGCGCGAGGCCGTCTTCCACCGCTCTTCGCGGTACGGCAGACAGGCTGGCGGAGTCGCACCACGAGGTGCGCGCGGGGGCGGCTCGGCCCGAGGCCTCGCCCTACTCCAAGGCAGGTCTGTTCACTTGCGCGGCGGCCGACTTACTCCGACGGGTAGACCAGCACGCGGTCGTGGACGAGGAGGATGAGGTCGCCCTTGCCGTCGCCGGTGACGTCGGCGATGAGCGTCTCGCGCGGCTCGGCGTTCTGCCCGCCGCGGCGCTGCGCGTGCGGATCGGCCTCGAAGACGCGGAAGTGCAGCGCGCTCTTCACGGCGAAGCCGTCGCGGACGAGCACCTCGATGAGGTTGGCGCGCGGGTCGATCATGACGAAGTCGTTCACGCCGTCGCCGTTGAGGTCGCCGGCGGCCACGTCCTCGTAGCGCACGTCCTTGAGGTCGGTCTCGTACGTGAGCAGGGTGTCGACCCCGAAGTCCGGCGCGCCGATCGGCACGGACCAGAAGCGATCCTTGCCGAAAAGGAGCAGGTCGTCGCGGCCGTCCTTGTTGAGGTCGACCTGCTGCGCGCCCACGAGGTCGATGCGGCTGACCGGCAGGGCATCGGCGAAGATGGCCACGCCCTGCGCGTTGCGGCGCAGGACCTGGAACTGGTCGGTCTTGCGGTCGAGCAGGACGATCTCGCGCGCGCCGTCGCCATCGGCATCGACCGCGAAAGTCGCGGCGACCTCGGAGGACGGCTCGCGGGCGTTGAACTGATCGATGACCTGGAGCGTACCCGCGGCGTCGAGACGCAGCACGCGCGCGTAGCCCGCGCCGGCGACGAGCATCTCGGCCTTGCCGTCGCCATCGACATCGGCGAGCGAGAGCGCGGCCGGGTCGAGGCCGTCGACGAGGCCCTTGCGGTAGCCGGGCGTGGCGGAGATGTCGGCGAAGGCACCGGCGGCATCCTGCACGAGCAGACGCATCGGCTCGAAGGGGATGAACACGGCGAGGTCGAGCCGGCCGTCCTGGTTGGCATCGAGCAGGCGGACCGCGCGCGGATCGGTCTTGAGTCCGGCGAGTTCGACGGAGGCGAGCGTGCTGCCGGTGCCATCGCCGCGCACGAGGAAGTCGATGCGGCGCTTGCCGCCCTCCTCGAGGGCGACGGCCACGGCGACCTTGCCGCCCTCGGCGAGCGTGCCCGCGTCGAGCGCGACGGGTTTGCCCTTCACGGCGAGCGGCTGCGGGTAGCTGAGGCGGCCGCCGGAGGTGAAGTGCGCCGCGCCCACGGTCTGTTCCTTCGGGCTGGCGACGAAGAGTTCGCTGCGGCCATCGCCATCCCAGTCGGCGGCGGCGAGGGTGCGCCCATCGGGCAGCGACGGGAAGGGCCGGCCCTCGCCGAGCTCACCCGCGCTGTTCTGGAAGTGGACGAAGAGCTGGGCGCTGTCGGCCGCGGCGATCGCGAGGTCGAGCCGGCCGTCGCCGTCGACATCCGCCACGGCATAGGCGGGCGGGGTCTTGCCGACGGCGGCGAGCGAGTAGACGCGCGGCTTGAGGGAGGCGAGCGAGGCGGCCTCGGCCGTCCCGGGCTCGAGCGCGACGACGTGGAGCATGGCCGTCTGGTTCTGCACGTAGGCGAAGGCGGGGGACCGGCCCTCGCCGCGCGGGATCTTCTGGTAGGTCGACCGGGCGATCTCGATGCGGTAGGCGAGCTCGGGGCCGAAGGTCGTATCCGGTTGTTGGAGGCGCGCGCGCAGGCCGTCGCGGCGGCCGCTGGCCATGTAGACGAGGTCCTTGCGGCCGTCGCCGTTGAGGTCGGTCTCGTCGAGCGACCAGCAGGGATCGTCGGCGAGGGCGTAGCGCTCGGGCACGCCGAGCTGGCCGCGCGCATCCTGCCGGAGCACGACCATCTCCTTCTGCAGGATCACGACGAGGTCGTTGCGGCCGTCGGCGTCGAGGTCTCCGATCTTGAGCGTGGTGAGGAACTGAAGGGGCTTGCCCACGTCGAGCACGCGCTTGTCGTCCCACGCGCCGTCGGCGCCCTGGTAGCGGATGGTGAGCACGTCGGGGTCGCCGGTGTAGACGAGATCGGTGCGGCCATCGCCGTTGAGGTCGCCCGCGGCGAGGTCGAAGAGGGTGATGCCGGTGGTGAGCGGACGCTTGTCGAAGCGCGCGTCCTCGAGCTCGGGTTCCCAGCGGTTGGTCGCGACGCGGCGCGGCGTGGTGCGCGGCTGGCCGTCGGGCGGCCGCTGATACATCAGCTCGATGCGGGAGCGGTCGTTGTTGATCAGCGCGATGTCCTGGCGGCCGTCGCCGTCGAGGTCGGGGGCGATGATGCCGCGGGTGTTCCAGTCGAGCTTGATCACCTCCGGGCGGTTGAGGATGGGCGGCTGCGGCCCGTCGGCGCGGACCGGGCCGGCGAGGGCCGCGGCGGCGGCGAGGACGGGGAGGACGCGGCGGGTGCGGAAATCAGCGCGCATGATCGAACATCAGGATGAGGTGGACGCCCTGCGGCGTGCGGTAGAGTCCGCGGGACATGATCGTCCAGTACTTCGCGATCGTCTCGTCGCTCGGCCGCGCGGCGGGGTCGACCTGGACGGGCATCGACGACGGATCGAAGTCGACCTCGACCTCCTCGTCGCCCTGCGCCTCGGCCTCGGCGCGGGCCTTGGCGGTGTTCTCGATGAGGAAGTCGATGACGAGGTTCATCACGCGGCCGAGGTCGGCGACCATGATCGAGCTGGCGCCGTCGGGCAGCGCCTCGAGCGCGCGAGCCACCTCGGGTTTTTTCCAGAACGGCTTGGCGGCGGCGCCCTCCTGCATGCCCTGGATGGCGGACTCGACCATGCCGGGTCCGCCGATCTAGAGCAGGAAATACCCGCGCGTGAAGGCGAAGCTGTAGGGTTTGCTGCGCGGCAACGAAAGCGTGCGGATCGTCTCCCCGAGGTACTCGCGCGTCTCGAGCATCTTGCCGAACGGCAGCCGGCCGAAGACCGCGTCGACCACGCCACGGGCTGCGTCGGGATTGGACAGCGCGATGGCGACGAACTGGTCGAGCGGCCGGCCGGCCTCGACCGGCCCGGCCGGCAGGGCGTATCCAGCGACCATGACATCGCCGAGGCTGCCGATGAGGTCGCGCTCGAGGTCGATGCCGAGCTGCGCGCCGGTCTGCTTGACCTGGCCGCGGGCCTGCGCCTCGAGTTCCGGATTCACGTCGGCGAGCGTGGCCATGAACGCGGCGTAGGCGTCGCGCACGCTGAAGTTGTCCACGCCCGCGAGCACCCACGACTCGGGGATGAAGGGCAGGCGCGGCGCCGGCGGCTCGCCGAGCGACGCGATGCGCAGCAGGCCGCGCTGCTCGCTCCAGGAGAGGTCGCCTTCGAGCACGGTGCCGCGCTCGCGAAAGGCCACGGAGAGGTCGAGGCTCTGGAGCGAGTCGAGTCCGAGCTTCTGGAAGAGCGCCTGCGGGGAGAGGCCGAGGCCCGCGATGGCGGCGGCCGGTCCGACGGGGCTGCCGTCGGGGCCGGTCATGCCGGCGGTGCTCTCGATCATGCCGCCGATGCCGGAGACCAGGCCGTCGAGGCCGAGGTGAAACACCGCGTGCGTGTCGGGAGATTTGCGATACAGCGAGGCGAAGGACGGATGGTCGGCGAGAGGCTCGGACACGCCGCCGCGCTTGATCGCGACGATCGTCTCCTGGAGCACCGACTTGGGCTGGCCGAGCATGAAGATCCCGTCCACAAGGGCCCAGGCCTCGCTCTCGGTCGGCGGCGTCGAGCCGTCCTCGGAGAGCTTGAGCGTGACGTGCAGCGTCTCGCCCTGGAACTCCTCGGTCACCTCGCGCTCACCCTCGTCGGCCGCGCTGCCGCCGGCCTTTTCGAAGAGTTCGAGGAGCGTGCTCACGGCCGTGCCGCACTCGACGGCGAGCAGGATCTGGGGATTCTCCTCCTCCTCGTTGCGGAGGTAGGGAGCGATGTCGCGGATCGCGACGATCGCCTCGCCGGTGAAGAGATCGAAGAACGCCTCGGGCTCCATCCCGGTCTCCCGCTGGAGCGACGCGAAGGGCCCGTCCTCGGCGTCGGCGAGCGCCTCGATCGTCGGCGCGAGGAACTTGCGGATCTCGGGATCCTCCCACGCGCGGGCGAAGCTCGTATCCGCCCAGCCCTTGCGCAGGTCCTCGATGCTGCGCACGTGGAACACCAGCGGCGCGCTGGCGGGCACAATCGAGGTGAGCGCGGGCGCGGCGGCGAGTCCGGCGGCCGAGGCGGCGAGACAGGCGAGCGAGGCGAGGACGACGGGAAAGCGTATCATGGTCGGAAGTGGTGGAGTCGGTTGGAATCGGGACGAGGACCGGGGCAGCGCGCACCGGGCGCCTGCCCGCTGCACCCTTCATGACGCGCGGCCTGGCCGCTCCGATGCAGCGCAAGGCAAACGCCTCGGCGCGCGAGGTCGAACACGTTCGCACGAACTCGCCGCGCCCGACCCCGCCGGGCCGGCGACACGGGCAAGCGGCGGACGCGCGGCGCGCCGGGACGACGACGGCTCACTCGGTCTGAGGCGCGCGCACGGGACGCGGGGGCTCGAGGTAGCGGAACCCGGCGTTGGGATGACGCGTGTCGAAGGCGAACGCGTCGCGGTTGCGCAGAAACGCCTTCAGCGTCGCGGCCGGGATGGCGAAGCTCACGCCCTCCACGCCGACCATCATCGCCTTCATGTTGTTCACGCCGACCACCTCGCCACGGAGGTTGAAGAGCGGACCGCCGGAGTTGCCGGGGTTGATCTGGGTCGTCGTCTGGATGTAGAGGTGGCCGCCGAGCGGGCGGTTCTTCAGGCTGACGATGCCCTGGCTGACGGTGCGCTCGAGCCCGAGCGGGCTGCCGATGGCGAAGACGGTCTCGCCGCCCTCGATGGCCTGTGAGTCGCCGATCGGGGTGGAGACGAAGGGGCGCTTGTCCGGGCTCTCGATCTTGAGCAACGCGAGGTCGAGGCGCGGGTCGAGCGCGAGAATGCGCACGTCGGTGAACTGCGCCTTCTCCATCGAGTCGCCGGCGCGCTCGTAGACGGTCACGGTGATCTCGTATTCACCGGCAATGACGTGCTCGTTGGTCACGACGTAGCCGTCGGGATGGATGACGAAGCCCGAGCCGAGGCCCGAGGGCGTGCGCACCTGCACGACGGCGGCGGCGAGGCGCGCGACATTTTCCTGCACGGTGGCGGCCTGGGGATTGAGCGCGGTGCGAAAGAGCGCGTCGCCCGATTCCTCGGCGCGCTCCTGCGGCTCAGCGCCCCGCGCGACGATGCGCACAATCTCGCCCGCCGGGATCGACACGACCGTGAAGCCGAGATCGATGACCACACGGTCGGTGCGCCGATCGAGGACTTCGCCGACGATCTCGGCGCCATTTTTCAACTGCACCGTCATGACGGCCGCGCCCAGACCGGAACCGGTCAGTGCTGCGGCGGCCAGCGCGGCGGCCAGAAGCATCACACGTCTCATCGACGTTCACGCTGGACGTCCGGGCAGCGGCGTCAAGCGGACGCCAGCCCGGTCGTGCCGCCGGGTTGCGCCCTCAGGGGTGCGCCCGACGGAGGATGGAACGTCCCCGGGCGGACGGGCACGCGCGCCCGTCGGACTTTTCCGCGATCCGCCTCAGGCGAAGATCTCGCCGGGGGCGAAGAAGCGCGCGATCTCGGCCAGGCCGTTGGCCGGGCTGTCGGAGGCGTGGCAGACATTGACCATCATGTCGGTGCCGAAGTCGCCGCGGATCGTGCCCTTGGCGGCCTTCTTCGAGTCGGTCGGCCCGAGGAGGTCGCGGACCTTGTTGATCACTCCGTCGCCCTCGAGGGCGAGGACGATGACCGGGCGGCGGCTCATGAAGGCCTCGATGTCGGGATAAAACGGCTTGGAGGCGACATGCGCATAATGCTCGCGCAGCTGCGCCGGCTGGAGGCGGGTCATCTTGCAGCCGATCACCTCGAAGCCGGCGGCCTCGAAGCGGGCGAGCACGGCGCCGACGTGGCGTTTTTCCATGCAGTCGGGCTTGAAGATGATGAGAGAGCGTTCCTTGGCCATAGATGAGCGGGGATGCTTGGTGAATCCGAGGCCCGGAGGGAAGCTTGGAATTTCAGCGGCCGCGCGGGCGGGTGCCGTTCGAATCGCGATCAGGCCTGAAACGCTCGCGCGCGGAGCACGATCGGGACGCGTTCAGAGCGACGCCCGTGCGCCGGTGTGTGCCGCGCGCACGCCGGGCGGCACTGCGGGCTTGCCTTGATTTAACGCTATTCTGCACTCTCCGCCTCGTGCCCCACCCGACCTCGTCCCTGCGCAGCGTCGCCTTCGCTGCGTCCGTCCTCCTCGCCGTCTCGCTCCCGGCCCAATCCGATCCCTACGCCCGCACCACCCCGGTGCCGGCGGGCGAGACGATCCCGATCTTCGACTTCTTCCGCCCGCCGCTACTCGAAGACCCGGTGTTGAATCGCAGCGGGACCCGCTTCGCCGGCCGGGCGAGCAACGACCGCGATCGTCGCCTCCTGCTCATCCAGGACCTGGGCACGAACACGCCCCAGTTGCTCTCCGGCATCGGCGACAAGGACATCTACACCTTCCACTGGCTCGACGACGATCACCTGCTCTATGCCGTCTCCAAGGAGAAATTCTGGGCCGACGGCTTCTTCGTCGCCGACGCACGCAAGCTCTCCGACAGTTACGGCATCACCACGCCCATGCACTTCACCGTGGTGGGCATCCCCGAGGCGAATCGGATGCAGCCGATCGTCTGGGACTTCGACAACGCAGGCCCGGTTCGGCTGAATCTGCACGACAAGAAATTCGGGGGCATCCGCCGGGTCTACACGTTCCCCACGACCGACGGCCTGCCTTCCGGCTACGGCTCCAACCACCTGGGCGAACTGGCCTACGGCTTCACCCATCGCGACGGATATCGCACGCTGCACGCCTTCATCGGCGACCAGTGGAGCCGGTCGCCCGTCGATCTCGACTCGATCATCACGATCCTCGGCGCCGGCGACAGGCACGACGAGTTGATCGTGCTCGGCCCGCGCCAGGACGGGAAACCCCGCGCCGTGCAGCGCATGAATACGCTCACCGGCGAGTTCGGTGAGGTGCTCGTGCAGGACGACATGTACGACTTCGACACAGCCTGGCTCCACCGCCACCCGGTCGATGGTCGCGTGCTGGGCATCCACTGTGATCGCCGCATCCCCGAAACGATCTGGTTCGATGCCGCCTACGCCGAAAAGCAGAAGGCCGTGAAGGCCGCGCTCGAGCAGAACTTCCCGAACACCACCATTCGTATCCTCTCCCATGACCGGGCGGAAAAGCGCTTCATCGTGCGCACCGAATCCGACCGCGCCCCGGCGATCTACCATCTCGTGGACTTCGAGAAGGGCTCGGTCGGCGCGATCAAGAGCAGCCGCCCGTGGATCGATCCCGCGCGGATGCGCCCGATGCAGTTGATCAACTTCAAGACACGCGACGGCGTCGTGCTCGACGCCTACCTCACCCAGCCCGAAGGCGCGACGAAGGAGAACCCGCCGCCGCTCGTTGTCCTCCCGCACGGCGGACCCTGGACGGTGCGCGACACCTGGACGTGGCACGCCGAGGTCCAGTTTCTCGCCAGCCGCGGCTACGCCGTGCTCCAGCCCAACTACCGCGGCTCGGCCGGCTACCAGTGGCGCACGCCGGACGACGATCGGTTCGAGTTCCTGAAAATGCACCAGGATGTGACCGACGCGACGAAGACCCTGATCCGGGCAAAACTCATCGATCCCGATCGCATCGCGATCGCCGGCGGATCCTTCGGGGCCTACCTCGCGCTGAACGGCGTCGCCCACGAGCCCGATCTCTACCGCTGCGCCGTGACGATCTCCGGGGTGTTCGACTGGGAGCAGATCATCAGCGAATATCACCGGAGCGGGAATTTCTACATGTACCACTACCTGCGTCGGAAACTCGGCAAGCCCGACGAGCAGCCCGAGAAGTACGCGCAGATCTCACCCGTGCGCCACGTCTCCAGGATCAAAGTACCGGTTTTCGTCGCCCATGGCGGCGATGACCAGATCACCGAGATCACCCAGGCCACGCGCCTGATCGCCGAGCTGTCCCGGGCCGGCGTGCCCCACGAGAAGCGCATCGAGCGCAGCGAGGGCCACGGCATGTCCTACACCCGCAACACGGTGGAGCTCTACGAACAGGTCGAGGCCTTCCTCGCGAAGCATCTCGCGCGGCGCAACTGACCGACCACCGCCCCCGGGGTCGCGTCTCGCGGGATCCGCACCGCGCTTGCGGCCGGCCGCCGGGTGCGGTTGGCTCGCGCGGACATGCGCAAACGCTTCCGCTCCCACGGCCGCCCGACCGATACGCGCCCGCGTCACCACGGACGCGGCAAGGTGCGCCCCCGTGAGGAGCGGATCAGCGAGCGCGAGGCCGCACACGCCCAGGTCGCGCTCGCCCACGCCGTCGCGTTCGACATCGTGCGCGAGGCCGCGGACTCGACCGTGCCGGCTGACCGCCTGCTCAAGGCGCGGCTGCGCGACGCGCGCTTCGGACCGGAGGTGGGAGCGCTCACCGCGCGCCTCGTGTTCTCGTGGTTCCGCTGGCGCGGGTTTCTCCAGGGCGCGGATCCCGCGCCAGAGACACTCGCGCGCACGCTCGACCTCGCCACGCGCTACGCGGCCGAGCCCGGGCGCTTCGACGCCGCGGCGCTGATCGACGGTGCCGTGCCCGGCTGGCTGCGCCAGCACATGGAGGTGCGCGAAGGTTTCGTGCGCGCGCTCCAGGCCGAGCCGGTCATCTGGCTGCGCGCCCGCCCGGGAAAGGCGCGTGAACTCGCCGCGCAACTGCCCGGCGCGCGCGCCGGCTCGATGCCCGCGCTGCCCGATGCGCTTCGCTACACGGGCGATGAGGACCTCTTCCGCAGCGCCGCCTTCACCGCCGGCCGCTTCGAGATCCAGGACATCGCCTCGCAGGCCGTGGGCGTTGTCTGTGCTCCCCGTCCAGGCGAATCGTGGTGGGATGCGTGCGCCGGCGAGGGCGGCAAGACGCTCCACCTCGCCGACCTCATGCTCAACCGCGGCCTGATCCGCGCAAGCGATCGCTCGGCCTCACGCCTCGCCGTGCTGCGCCGTCGTGCCGCCCGCGCCGGCCTCTTCAACTACCGCGTCGTCGTGTGGGACGGCGGCGCCCGGCCGCCCTCGCGCGCGCTCTTCGACGGCGTGCTCGTCGACGCGCCCTGCTCGGGCGTCGGCACCTGGCAGCGCAACCCGCACGCACGCTGGACCACCGGCCCGGTCGATGTGCGCGAGCTCGCCGCCATCCAGCAGCGCCTGCTCGCCACCGCGGCCACCGCGGTCAAGCCCGGCGGCCGGCTCGTCTACGCGGTCTGCACGCTCACGCGCGACGAGACCGCGGCCGTGGCCGCGGCGTTTTCCGAGACGCATCCGGAGTTTGAGCCCGCGCCTTTTGCCGATCCCTTCGCGCCCGCCGGCGCCGCGCCCGTCGCCGCGGCCGTGTGGGAACCGCAGCACACCGGCGGCAACGGCATGTTTGTCGCCGCGTGGCGCCGGGTTTCCCGTTGACCGTGCGGACCCGCGGCGGACAATCCGGCGCCGACGCCGGTCCCTCTTGAGCCCGCCCGACGACACTCCGCCCGCCTCGCCCGCGACCACCCGCATCCTCCTGCTCGAGGAGAACGACGCCGACGTCGCGCTCGTCACCACCCGGCTGCGGCAGGACGGGCTCGCCCCCGCGATCGAGCGCGCGCTCGACCTCGAGGCCTTCGGCACCGCCTGCCGCGAGGGTGCGTTCGACGTGATCCTCGCCGACTTCCGCCTCCCGGCCTGGGACGGCTGGCGCGCCCTCGAGATCGCCCACGAGGCCTGCCCCGAGGTGCCGTTCATCTTCGTCTCGGGCGTCATGGGCGAGGACCTCGCGGTCGACAGCCTGCGCCACGGCGCGACCGACTACGTGCTCAAGGACCGGCTCGGCCGGCTCGTGCCGGCGATCCGGCGCGCGCTGGAGGAGCGCGCCATGCGCCGCGACTGGCAGCAGGCGCGTTCGGCCCTGAAGGCCCAGCAGCTCAACCTCCAGCTCATCGCGGACAACATCCGCGACATCATCTGCCTGCACGGCATCGACCGGAGTTTCCATTTCGTCTCGGCCGCGGTGCATCCGATCCTCGGGTACGAGCCGGTCGAGTGGATCGGGCGCGATCCCGAGGCCTTCGGCCATCCCGACGACCTGCCCCGGCTCGCGCAGGAGGTGCAGCAGGTCGTGCTCAACGGCCGGCGCAGCTTCCCGATCGCGCTGCGCGTGCGCCACCGCCGCGGCCACTACGTGTGGCTGGAGACCACGATCGAGCCGATCACCGACTCCACCGGCCACGTCGTGCAGCTGCTCAGCGTCTCGCGCGACTTCACCGAGCGGCGGCTGGCCGAGGAGGCGATGCGCCGCGGCGAGCAGCTCTTCGAGGGCATCGCCGAGGCCAACCGCCTGCTCCTCACCGCCGGGCGCGTGGTCGACACGCTGCCCGAGGTGCTGCGCGTGCTCGGCCAGGCGGCCGAGACCGACCGGGTGGCGGTCTTCGAGTTCCACCCGCACTCGAAGTCCGGCGAGCCGGCCAGCTCGCTGCGCGCCGAGTGGGCGCGCGACGCGGTGTATTCACTCTTCAACGATGCGCGCCTCGCCGAGTACCCGCTCGCCGACCTCGGCACGGACAGCATCGTGAACCGGATCAACGCCGGCGAGCCCGTCGAGGTGACGCTCGACGACCTGCACCACCCCGAGCGCGAGCTCATCGCCGCGCACGGCGTGGTCGCCCTGCTCACCTTCCCCATCCGCGTGGACCGCCGCGTGTGGGGGCACATCGTCTTCGACCATTGCAGCGAACCGCGGCGCTGGACGCCGGCCGAGCGCTCCGCCCTCGGCACGGTCGCCTCCAACATCGGCCAGGCCATCGGCCGCGAGCAGGCCCTGGGCGCGCTCGCGGCGAGCGAGCGCCGCTACGAGGACCTGCTCGCCGGCCTGAGCGAGGGCGTGTTCCAGATCGATCTCGAGGCGCGGTGGCGCTTCCTCAACCCCACCTGGCAGACGCTCACCGGCTACACGGTCGACGCCAGCATCGGGCGGCGTTTCGCGGAGTTCATCGTGCAGGACGACGCCGCAGCCGCGCTCGAGGGCTTCGGCCGGCTCGTCTCCGGGCGCAACGAGACGATCGAGAGCGAGCTGCGTTTCCTCCACCGCCGCGGCGACCACGTGTGGTTGCGCGTCACCGCCCAGGCCCAGATCGACCATGCCAACCGCGTGGTCGGCGTCTCCGGCACGCTCGTCGACGTGACCCAGCGCCGTCTCGCGCAGGAGGCCCTGCGCATGAGCGAGCGCAAGTTCGCCGCCGTCTTCTCCAGCTCGTCGGACGCGCTCCTGCTCGTCGACACCGCCTCCGGCCGCGTGGTCGAGTGCAACCCGCGCGCCGCCGAGATGTTCGAGCGCGCGACCGCGCGCGACCTCATCGAGACACCCGCCACCACGCTGCTGCGCCGCCCGCTCCAGGATGCCGAACTCGCCGACATGCGCGCGCGCATGGAGCGCGGCGAGACCTGGATCGGCGAGGTGCAGCTCGTCACCTCGAGGGGCCGCGTCTTCTGGGGCCAGCTCGCGATGGTGCGCCTCGGTGCCGAGGTGCTCGGCGCCACCGTCATGCGCGTGACCGACATCTCTCACCTGAAGGAATCGGAGGAGCGGCTGCGCGCGTCGCTCATGGAGAAGGAGGTCCTGCTCAAGGAGGTCTACCACCGCGTGAAGAACAACCTCCAGATCATCTCCGCGCTGCTGCGCATGCAGGCCCGGCGCGTGAAGGACCAGGTCGCGCTCGAGGCGCTCGAGAATTCGATCAGCCGCGTGATGGCGATGTCGATGGTCCACGAGAAACTCTACCAGGCCTCGAACCTCGTCTCGATCGACTTCTTCTCCTTCGCCGAGAGCCTCGTCGGCTTCCTCAACCAGTTGACCGTCGGCTCGCGCGCGCCCGTCGTGATCGAGGTGACCGGCGCACCCCTCGCGCTCTCCATCGACCAGGCCATCCCGCTCGGCCTCGTGCTCAACGAGCTGGTGACGAACTCGCTCAAGTACGCCTTCCCCGAGGGCCGCGAGGGCCGCATCGACATCGCCATCGCCGCCGAGGAACCGCAGACCGCGCGCGTGATGGTGAGCGACGACGGCGTGGGCCTGCCCGCCGACGCCGACACCGAGGGGCGCGGCGGCGGCCTGGGTTTCCGCATCGTGCGCATGCTCGTCGAGCAACTCCAGGGCAACCTCGAGCTGGAAAACCGCCGCGGCCTGCGCGCGACCGTGCGCGTGCCGATGGCGCCGCTGCCCGCGCCCGTCGCCCCGATGCCATGAACGAGACGCCCTTCAGTGTCGCCGGCCGCTGGCCCGGCGGGTGGGACGAGGACGGCCTGCGCGAATGGGCCGAGGGCCTGCGCCGCGGGCTCGGCTCGCGCCCGGTCTCGCTCGGCCTCGTCTTCGTCGCGCCGGAGTACTTCGACCGCGCGGAGGCGCTGCTCGAGCTGCTGCGCGTGCACGCGCAGGTCCCGCTGCTCGCCGGCTGCTCCTCGCCCGGGCTCGTCGCGGGCGGGCGCGAGCACGAGGACGGCCGCGGCATCGCGCTCGCGCTGTATTCACTTCCCGGAGCCACCGTGCGCGCGCACGTCGTCGACACGGAGGCAGCGGGGCAGACACCCGACTGGCCGGCTGATTCGCTCACCGGCTGCCTCGCGCTGCTCGAGCCTTTTCACACCGACGTCGAGGGCTGGCTCGAGTCCTGGCAGGCGCGGTTTCCGGGTGTGCCGGTCTACGGCGGGCTCGCCGCCGGGCCGTCGGTCGAGGCGCGCGCGCAGGTCTACCTCGACGGCCGCGTCCTCCCGCAGGGCGGCGTGGTGCTCGGTTTCTCCGGCGTGCGCCTGCTCGGCCTGGTCGCGCAGGGCTGCACGCCGGTGGGCGACGAGTGGACGATCACGCGCGTGGAGGGCAACGTCATCCACCGCATCGGCAACCGCCCGGCCATCACCGTGCTCGAGGAGACCTTCGAGCAGCTGCACGACGCGCTCAAGCGCCGCAGCCGCGGAAACTTCTTCGCCGGGCTCGTCGTCGACGAGTATCAGGACGAGCACCACCGCGGTGATTTCCTCGTGCGCAACCTCGTCGGCGCCGATCCCGAGACGGGCGCGCTCGCGGTGGCGGCGGTGCCGCGCGCGGGACAGACGCTTCAGTTCCAGCTGCGCGACGCGGCCTCGGCCGACGAAGAGGTGCGTGCGCTGCTCGGGCGCCTGCGCGACCGCATCGGCCGTGCCCACATCTACGGGAGCTGCCTGTGCCTGTGCAACGGCCGCGGCAGCGCACTCTTCGGCGAGCCGGACCACGACGCAGCGCTCGTGCAGCAGATCCTCGGGCCGCACGCCGTCGCGGGATTCTTCGGCAACGGCGAGTTCGGCCCGGTCGGCTCGCGCAGTTTCCTGCACGGCTACACCGCCGCGCTCGTCGTCTTCGCGGGACCGCCGCGAAGCGAAACGGACGAGCTTTGACCCGCCGTTCGCCGGTGCGACGAACGGCGGTGTTTCTGCTTCCGCGCTCCCCGGCTTCGATCGAGTCTTCCGCCCGCTCCTTCCTCCATGGCGTCCACCACGCCCGACTCCACCCATCCGCTCGAACGCCGGTTCTCCGGCGAGCATCCGCTGCGCACCCTGCTGTTTCTCTACCGCGGGCAGCGCGGGCGGCTCGCGCTCGCCTCGCTGCTGTTCACGATCAAGCACAGCCCGATGTGGCTCATGCCCGCGATCACGGCGCGCGTGGTCGACATCGTGGCGAACCCGGCGGCGCACTCCGCGGGCGAGCTGTGGGCCAACGCGGCGATCCTCGCCGTCGTGCTCGCGCAGAATGTGCCCGGGCACTACGGCTTCGTCTGGGCGCTGAGCACCGCGGTGCGCACGATGGAGACGCAGCTGCGCTCGGCGCTGTGCCGCCGGCTCCAGCATCTCTCGATCGGCTACTACGCCCGCCAGAGCGCGGCGGCGCTCCAGACCAAGGTGCTGCGCGACGTGGAGTCGATCGAGCAGCTCACGCGCGTGCTCTTCGACAGCGGGCTCTCGTGCGCGACCAACATCCTCTTCGCGCTCGTCATCACGGCGTGGGTGCAGCCGTGGTTCGACCTCGTCTACGTGCTCACCGTGCCGCTCGGCGCGGCCGTGGTCTGGGCGCTGCGCAAGCCGCTGGCCTCGCGCAACGCGGCGTTTCGCGAGGAGATCGAGCGCATGTCGGCGCGCGTGACGGAGATGACGCACCTGCTGCCGATCACGCGTGCCCACGGACTGGAGACGGTCGCGCTCGAGCGCGTGGGCGAGCAGTTCGAGCGCGTGCGCTCGGCCGGCCTCGAGATGGACAAGCTCAACGCCAAGTTCGGCGCGCTCTCGTGGGTGTCGTTCCAGGGCTTCAGCATGGGCT
>Ga0315910_10000769_pt1 | contig 30865 bp, 24 predicted proteins | sample EdamamesoilMG_FD_204470 | JGI IMG/M metagenome (GOLD analysis project Ga0315910, IMG submission 204470) | Garden soil microbial communities collected in Santa Monica, California, United States - Edamame soil | ecosystem: Environmental > Terrestrial > Soil > Garden | place: USA: California... | reverse complement strand
GTGATCGAGCTCGTGATCCACGACGACGACCGGAGCGCGATCGTGGACGCGCGCGGGGAGTTCGCCCTCGCGCCGGGCATGGCCGGCGATCAGGCTCCGCTCCTCCAGGCGGCGCTCGACCGCGCCGGCGAGCTCGGGCGCGCGGTGGTCGAGGTCGCTCAAGGTGACTACGAGATCTCGACGGTGACCCTGCCCGCGGGAACGACATTGTCGGGCCGCGGGGCACGGTTTCACCGGCCGGCAGGCGCTCCGGCCGACACCGTGGGCATCGCCGTCGCCCACGGCGGCGCGACGGATTCGGAGGGCTCGCTCGTGGAAGGCGTCACCCTCGACGGGCGGCGGGAGCTCCAGGGCTCGTACGACGACGACGAGCTCGCCGATGCGCACCTGGTGGCGCTCCGCGGCGACGCGGAGTCCGCGGGCCGTTTGCGCGCGGCGGTCGAGAACGTCGGGCTCGAAGCGAGCACCGCGAGCGGCGTCTTCATCGGTCCGGGCGTCGACGCGACGCTCTGTCGGCTCCGGGCCGAGGACCTCTGGCGCGACGTGGTCACGCTTCGCGGCGGCGGCACCCGCGTCGATGCGCGCGAGATCGACGCGAGCGCCACCTTCGGCACGACCGGGCTCTGGTTCGACGGTCAGCCGGCGGGGTTCGGCGGCACGAACCGCATCGACGTGACGGTGGAGGACACGCGGCTCGCGAGCGGCGACCTCGAGATCGAGGCGTACGACGGCTCGAGCATCGTGCTCCAGCGCTTCAGCATGACGCGCGGCCCGTTTCGCCTTCAGGCGCCGGACGCCACCGTCCAGATCACGGACTCGGTGCTGCAGACCGGCGTGCCGAGCCTGCTCCACAACTTCTTCGGCCTGCCCCACGACGTGACGATCACGCGGACGACGCTCGTCACGTCCGAGACGAACGCCCTCGGTATCGAGGCCGAGCCGGCGGACCGCGAGCTTGCCATCGCCTCGGTGCGCTGGGCTCCGGACGAAGATCCCGATTTACCGCCCCGTCTTCCGGCCGCGATGGGCCCGCACCGCCTGGTGTTCGACCAGTGCACGTTCCTCCGCGGCCCGGACGTCGACGCCGCCGATACCGTCGCCGCCGTCGAGACGAGCGGCACCGGCGGAACGGTGATCGTGCGCGCGCCGGTGCTCGGGAGCGGCGTCGAGGCGCTCGCGCCGTCGTGCGACGGCTGCAGTGTCGAGCCGTAACCCCGCGGAAGGTCGTGTTTCGCTCGCGCGCGGGACGCGCTGTGGCAAACTGGGCGAATGCGGGTTGGTGAGGCGCTAAGGCGAGGGATCCTCGTCGGGTCGCTCGTTGCGTCCACGGCGAGCTGCTCGGGGATCGATGTCCCGCATGGCGAGGACGGTAGGGCCCACGGCGCGCACGGCGGGAGCACGCCGATCGGAGGCGCGGGCGGAGGCGCGGCAACGAGCAGCACCGGCGGCACGGGCGGCACGAGCGGCACGAGCGGCACCGGCGGTACGAACGGCGGGGCTGGCGGCACCGCAGGCACGAACGGGACGAGCGGCACGGCGGGCAGCGGCATCATCATCCCCATCGAAAAATGCCCAGATTGTCCTTCGGCAGGCTACGGAGTGACGGTGCATGGGGACGGGAGCGACCTCGTGCTCCTGTTCAACGCCCCGACAGACCTGGAGCCGATGTGCCCAAGCCAACCCGTGCTCGGTTATGTCGGAGGAGGTTGCGCGGGGACCCGCATCTACCTCCATACCTGTGAGGCGCCCGACGGTGACGGCGCCTGCCTCGAGCTCACCGGGGCGACCGCGGTCTACACCGATCGTGACGGGCGAGTCTGGACCGGAACGGTGACCGCCCTCGGCGGCAGCGATCAGTTCACGGGGACCGATACCGGTACCTTGACGCTCGAGCTCGAGGCCGGCGGAGATGCCCTGGAGCTCACCGTGGACTACCTGACCTGTACCGCCGGCTTCCTTTTGCGGATCGTCTGTTAGGGTTCAGGCGGCGTCCGCTTCCAGCTGCTGGAAGAGCGGCGCGAGCTCGGGCCTTCGCCTGAGCGGCGCGCAGAAACCGGTCGCCACCTTGAGCAGCTTCGCCTCGAGCTCGTCGGCGCGCTTGCCGAGCTCGCCGACCGACTTTTCACGCGTGACGGTGTCCTTCTCCAGGCTCTCCTCGTGCTTGGCGAGTGCCCCGCGAAGCGCCTCGATCTGGTACTCGATGTCCGTCACCTCGCCCCGGCGCGCCTCGACCTGGGCCTCTGCCGAGCGGTGATCGTCGCGCAGGATGACCCAGCTATCGACGATGTCGGCGGCCGCGCGATAGGCCTGCGCCAGCTCCGGATACGGCTCGAAAAACGCGGAGCGACCCTCCCAGTGCATGATCTCCTTGTGCGCGCGGAGCACGAGGGCCCGCGGCTCCTCGAGCGCCTGGGCGGCGTTCGCCAGCGTGGACGATGCCGATTTGAGCTGGTCGCGCGCCTTGCTGAGGTCGATGCCGAGCGCGTCCACCGCGTGGCCGAAGCGCTGCCGTGCATCGCGCCCGCGCGACTCGATCGATTCGAGCGCCCGTTGCTCGTCGACCGCGCGCGAACGGAGCTCGCTGATCTCTCGCACGAGCTCTTTCACGCCGCCGAGCATGTCGACCAGATCGGGCGGGCGGCGATCGCCGAACGCTGCGTTGAGCATCTGGTCGAACACCGCCGTGCGCTTGACCCAGCGGTCGATCGCCACCGGCGGCAGCGTCTTCGCCGGACCGCGCGAGCTCTCGTCCACCTCGTCGATCTCGGCCGGGATCCGCATGCCGATCGCCCCGGCGATGTGGAGCAGATCCTTGTGCACGCGATGGGCGTCCACCGGCCGATCCTTGGTCTCCTTGGCGAGCAGATCACTCACCAGCCGGTCGAGCTCCGGCGGCACGCTCGGCTCCCGCTGCCGGACCGGTAGCGGCTTCTCTTTCAGGTGCTTGACGAAAAACGAGGCGACGTCCGGCGCGTCGAACGGCAGCTGCCCGGCGAGCATCTCGTACAGCATGACGCCGAGCGAATAGAGGTCCGCCGACGGTCCGGCGTCGATCGACGTGATCCGCTCCGGGGCCATGTATTGCGGCGTCCCGAACACCTCGCCCGCGCCGGTCAGGCGCGTGTCCTGCATCGAGCGAGCGATGCCGAAGTCGAGGAGCTTCACCACGTCCCGGCCGTCCTCGCCCTCGGCCAAAAAGACGTTCTCGGGTTTCAGATCGCGATGAATCACCTCGAGGTCGTGGGCGCGGGCGAGCGCTCTCGAGATCTGAATCGCAATCGACAACGTTCGCTCGAGGCCGAGCTTGCCGCGCACGACGACATCGGCGAGCGTCTCACCCTCGAGCAGCTCCATCACCAGGAAAAGGCTGCCGTCCTGGAGCTCACCCTGGTCGAAGATCTCGATGATGTTCGGATGCGCGAGCTTCTGCGCCGCCTTCGCCTCGCGCCGGAAGCGCTCGCGGATCACCTCGTTCTTGGCGAGCTGCGCGTTCATGATCTTCACGGCGCAGGGCCGGTCGACCAGCCGGTGGCGCGCCGAGTACACCGTCGCCATTCCACCCTCGCCGATCGCCGCCTCGAGCTGGTAGCGCCCCGCGATCGTGAGCCCGATGCGCGGGTCCTGGATCACGGCCAGCGGCGCGCCGCACAGAAAGCACGCCGCCGTGTCGTCCGGGAAGTTCAGCTTGCAGCGCTGGCAAGCCTTCATGGCAAGGGTCGCATCATCGCGCGCCGCTCGCACGACCGCCACGCCGCTCGTTTGCATCGCTTAATCATTAGTAATTTTCATCGCTTACACGCCTCAACAATCCTTCACACGACGCCGCGAACGGTCTTCATACGCCGCCCCCAGGTTCCTAGCGTCGGGCTGCCGGTCTTCGGCGCCGACGAGAAGGAGAAGCACATCATGTTCGGATTCGTGATTGGAACGGCTTGCCTCGTGGCGCTCGTCGCCGTCGTGGCCCGGGGCAGGCACCATCGGCACCACCACTTCGGCCACGGCCACTACCGCGGCTGGGGCCCGCGCGGGGCGCTCAACGCCGTCCTGTCACGGCTCGACACGGCGCCCGGCCAGGAGAAACTGATCCTGTCCGCCGTCGATGATCTCGTCGACCGCGCTCGCGCTTCGGGTCGCGATCTCCGGAGCACGCGGAAGGACGTCGCGGAAGCCCTCCGCGCCGAGCAGCTCGACGAGGCGCGTCTCGACCAAGTCTTCGGACGTCACGACGCGGTGATCTCCGACCTTCGCGCTGCTTCGCTCGACGCGGTGCGAAAGATCCACGGTGCTCTCGACGAGCGCCAGCGCAAGATCCTCGGCGATCTCGTCGAGTCGGGCCCCCACTACGGATATTGGGCCCGCGGCCACGCGTGCTGACGAGGAGAACGACCATGCGACGAGGACTACTGATTGGACTCTTGGCGGCCGGCACCGTGCTCGGCTTCGGTTTCGGCTTCGCGCGACACTGCGCGTACCACCACGGCTACGCGGGCTCGCACCGATTCGGGCCGCACGGGATCGAGGAGCGGGCGGCCGACGCCTGCGTGCGGGCGACCGAGCGCGTGCTGAAGGAGCGCTCCGGCCCGGCCGCGGTGAAACCCCAGGCCGAACCCGCCGCGCCTCCGGCGGCGACACCGTGACGCTCGCGTCACGGTGGTAGGCTCTCGCTCGATGACGACTCGCGTGCTCGTGGTGGACGACGACGTGCGTCTGTACGAGCTCCTCGCGAGCTACCTCGAGCAAAACGGAGTGAGCCCGGTGCACGCCTCGAGCGGGCGCCGGGCTCTCGACGTCCTCGAGCGCGAGGCATTCGACGCCGTCTTGCTCGACGTGATGATGCCGGAGCTCGACGGGCTCGGCGTGCTCTCGCGGGTCCGCGCGCGCTGGCCCGGCTTGCCGGTCATCATGCTGACGGCCAAGGGCGACGAGACCGACCGCGTGGTGGGCCTCGAGCTCGGCGCCGACGACTACCTGGCGAAGCCGTTCAGCCCTCGCGAGCTTCTCGCGCGGCTGAAGGCGGTGCTCCGGCGCGCGCTCCCGAACCTCGAGCGGCAGCGGCTCTCGGCGGCGAACGTCGTGGTCGAAGTGGAGACGCGCGCGGTGCACGTCGGAGGTCGTCCGGTCGAGCTCACCGGCCTCGAATTCGACCTTCTGCTCGCACTCTTGCGGCGCGCCGGCCAGGTCGTGCCCCGCCAGAGCCTGCTCGCTCAGGCGGGCCGCACCGACGTCACCGTCAGCGATCGCACCGTCGACGTCCACATCTCCCACCTCCGCAAGAAGCTCGGCGACGATCCACCGCGCCTGATCAAGACCGTCCGCGGCGTCGGCTACGTGCTCGCCAGGGACCCCGCGTGATCGGCCGTCACCACCGCCACCACCACCCGCTCCACCACCACTTTCACGGGCGGGGTGAGGGCGCCGTGTGCGAGGTGCCGCGCCGCGCCCGCCTGCAACGCCGGCTGTTCCTCTGGTTCGGCGCCACCATCGCGCTCACGGCGCTCGTGGTCGGCGCCGCCGTTTCGGCCTTCGGCCCGGGCGCGCGCCGGTGGCGCGAGGAGCTCGAGCGGTTCCAGGATCTCGGTGTCGAGCAGTACCGGCGAGCCTGGCGCGACGACGACGCACGGCGCGAGCTCACGCGCGGCATCGCTCGCGCGTTCCAGGCGGACGTGACGGTGTCGGATGCCGACGGACGCGAGCTCGATCGGGTGGGTGCAGCGTGCTCGGACGGGCTGACGCTCGAGGTGCACGACCGGGGCCGGCTGCTCGGCACCGTCCGCGGCTGCATGGCCGGGCACCATCACCCGCCGTTCGGCTTCCTGATCGGGCTCGCCAGCACGGCTTTGATGCTCTGGGGCGCCTCCGCCGTGATCGCACGCCGGCTGACGCGGCCGCTCGCCGAGCTCGAGCGCGTGACACGGGCGATCGGCTCCGGCGATCTCGCGGCCCGGGTGCGGCTCGGGCGCCATCAACCAGGCGAGGTCGGCGCGCTGGCCGACTCGGTGAACGAGATGGCCTCGCGCATCGAGCGCCAGCTGAAGGAAGAGCGCGAGCTGCTCGCTGCCGTCTCGCACGAGCTCAGGAGTCCTCTCGCGCGCCTCCGTGTGCTGATCGAGCTCGCGAGCAGCGAAGGCGTCACGAGCCCCCGGCTCCCCGAGATCGAGAGCGAAATCCTCGGCATCGACGCGCTGATCGGCAAGCTCCTGGCGAGCTCGCGGCTGGAATTCGGGACACTCACGCGGAAGACGCTCGACGCGGCGTCGATCGGCCGGCGCGCGCTGGAAGCGGCCGGTCTTTCCGCCGATACTCTCGACGACCGGAGTGAGGGGACAAGCGTGGACGTCGACCCGACGCTGATCGGCCGCGCGCTCGGCAACTTGATCGAGAACGCGGTGCGCCACGCCGGCGGCGTCGAGCGTCTCGCCATCACGACCGGAGGGGATCGGCTTTCGTTCGAGGTGCTCGACCGGGGCCCGGGTTTCTCCCCCGAGGTGTTGCGCCGCGCGTTCGAGGCTTTCTACTCCGCGGGCGCCCAGGGCGGGGCGGGCGGCGGGTCGTCGCTCGGCCTCGGGCTTTCGCTCGTTTCACGCATCGCACGCGCTCACGGCGGGCGCGCCTTCGCAGAGAACCGCGCCGAAGGCGGGTCGCGCGCCGTGCTCGAGCTACCGGTTCCAGATGCGGCGTGATAGACGCCGGGCCTGACGGCGATGGCGCGACGGCAGGGTCCGAAGGTCGATCTCCCGAAAGCCGACGGTGCACCGCTCCGCCTCGGCCGGATCGGCATCATTGCGGTCGTCGGCTTCGGCGTCGGCGTCGCGTGGCCCAGGCTCGCCGGGCTCGACCTCGTGCCGAGCGTGCCCGGCGCGCCTGCAGCCAGTCAGGATCTCTCCGGAGCCCCGCCCGAGGCACCGACGGGCTCGGCCGCCGCCCCCGTGACCCCGAAGCCCGCGCCGACGCCCGAGGTCACGGCCCGGAGCACCCAACCGCCGGTCGTCGGCGAAGCGCAGGTGACGAGCTGCCGCGACGCGGGCGGCGGGCGCATCGAGACGTGCGACGCCGTCGACTTCGACCGCGTGGCGCGGAGCCGCCTCTCGACCCTCGACGATTGCGAAGGGCTAGGAGAGGTCACCGGCGTCGCATCGGTGGGCTTCGACCTCGACTTCACCAAGGAGCGGGTGACGCGGGTGTCGAGCGGCAAGGCCACGCAGCTCGAGCGGGAAGCGCTGAAGTCGCTGCTCGAGTGTCTCGAAAAGAAGTTCTCGGGCGTGGCGCTGGTCGGCATCCCGCACGAGCACCAGCGCTACACGGTGTTCTACCGGATGGAGCTGAAGGGCGTCTTGGCGGCCGAGCCCGCGGGTTCAGCGGCTCCTCTCGCCATCACCCCCGCGAGTGGCAGCGCCGCCGTGACCTGGGATACCGCCCTCGTGCACGCCACGCCCGGCCGCGAAACCAAGGTCGTGGCGCGCCTGCGCGGCGGAACCCGCGTCGGCGTCTCGGGCCGGAGCGGCGACTGGTACCGCGTGAAGTACGACGCGAGAGGTCGCGAGGGCTGGGTCTTCCGCACGGCGATCGGCATGTGAGCGGCGGGCCGAGCCGTGCTACGATCAACGGCGTTGAAAGACGGTGAGCGCGACGGCGCGGACGTAGCCCTGATCCACGGTAAGACGCCGGACGGCGAAGGGCTCAACATCCTCCGACGCCGCAACGATCGGCTCGAGTTCGGTGCCGTCCACCCGCTGAAGCACGGCGTGCCGATCACCGGCGAGGTCGTGACCCTGACCCCGCGCAAGGATTGCCCGCTGCTCTGCGACGTGAAGGTGGAGCTCGCCGCGCCGAGCGCCGCCTCCGACACGGCGGCACCCGCGCAGAAAGGCCCCGCGCAGGTGGCGACCGCGAGCTACCGCGAGAACTGGGACCGCATCTGGAAGAAAAACAGCGATCCGGAGCTCGTCAACTAGCGCCTTTGCTCGGCTCGGTCGTGATCGCGAGCCGCTTCATCATCTTCTGCAGACCGAAGCGCGACACGCCGAGGAGCTCGGCGGCGCGGGTCTGATTGCCGTCCGTGCGCCGGAGGGCGTTCCTGACGAGCTCGACCTCGAGCGCGTCCACCCGCCGCCTGAGGTTCAGCCCGTCGGCACGAGCGGCTTCGCCGGCGGCGCGCGTGCGAACCTCCTCGTTCAGGTGCTCGAGGCCGATGGTGTCGTCGGCGAGGACCAGAGCGCGGCGCACCTCGTTCTCCAGCTGGCGCACGTTGCCCGGCCAGCCGAACGCCACCAGCGCGTCGAGCGCGGGGCGCGACACCCGAACCCGACGCTCGCCGGCGTGCAGGCCGATGAAGTGGGAAACCAGGAGCGCCACGTCTCCGGTACGCTCGCGAAGCGAAGGCACGTGCACGGAGATCACGTTCAGCCGGTAGAACAGATCCTCGCGAAAGGTCCCGGCGCGCACCATCGCCTCCAGGTTGCGGTGCGTCGCCCCGATCACGCGCACGTCGACGCGGCGCACCGATTCGGCGCCGACCGGGCGGATCTCGCCGTCCTGCAATGCGCGCAGGAGCTTCGCCTGCATGCCGAGGCTCATCTCCGCGATCTCGTCGAGGAACAGCGTGCCGCGGTGGGCCACCTCGAAGAGCCCGGCCCGCGGCCGCACCGCGCCGGTGAACGCCCCGCGCACGTGGCCGAACAGCGTGGACTCGAGCAGCGTTTCCGGCACGGCGCCGCAGTTTTCCGTCACGAAGGCGAACGCCCCTCGCGGGCCGTTGCCGTGGATCGCACGGGCGACGAGCTCCTTGCCGCTTCCGGACTCGCCCGTCACCAGCACGGGCACCTCCGAGGTCGTCACGCGGTCGACCACGCGGAGCATCGCGCGCACGGCCTCGCTCCCGCCGACGATCGCATCGTAGGCAAAGCGCGTCTCTCGGCCGTCCGTCGCTCGCGCGAGCTCCCGCTCCGCCACGTCGAGCTCGGCTTCGCGGCGCGCGAGGGAGCGGGCGAGGCGGGCCTCCGCGCGTTCGGCGCGGCGCGCGGCGCGGCGCAGGAGTAGCTCGGCGCGGGCGTCGGCGATCGCCACGGCCGCGAGCGTCGCGACGAGCCGCACCCAGCCGAGCTCCGACGGCCCGAACGCCCCGCGCCGCGCCCGATCGTCGAGGTAGACGACGCCGAGCGCCTCCCCGTGCGCGATCAGCGGCACCGCGAGCACGCTGCGGAGCTTCAACGCGTGAACGCTCTGGTGCACCTCCGGCAGGTCGCCGGCAGCATCGACCGCGATCACCGGCTCACCGAGCTCGAGCGCACGCTCGGCGAGCGTCCGGCTGAGCGCGAGCTGCTCGTGCGTGAGATCGGAGCGCAACAGATTCCGCGCCGCGCGCGGCCGGAGCTGCCCGCCCGGCGCCCGCAAGAGGAGCAAACCGCGCTCCACGCCGGTCCAGAGCACGAGCGCGTCCACCACCTGGCGCAGCAACGTCCTGAGGCTGTCGCGCCGGCCGAGCGCGCGAACGAGCGCCTCGATGTCGGTCATCTGCGCGGCGGAGAGCGGGCTCTCGGGGCTCCCCGCCTCGGCGCCGCGCACCCAGGCGAGGCTCTCGAGCTGAGCCGTCAGCGACGGTGGCGAGCGGCGCTTGATCTCCCGTGCGGCATCGCCCGCGGCGAGCGTCAGCCGCCGAGCCATCTCGCCGTCGCCGGAGCGGGCCGCGAGCCGGGCGCCAGCCGCCAGGGCCGGACCGCGCGCCACCACCGGCCCGGAGGCGAGCGCCGCCAGCTCCGCCAGCACCGCCTCGGGACGGCGCGGTTCCGCTTGCGCGGCTTCCACCCCTGCGCGCGCACCCCACCACTCGAGCCGCGCGTCGAGCGCCGTGTCGCTCGAACGAGCGAGCTGATCGAAACGGGGAAGCGCGACGTCGGGCTCACCGTGGACCAGGAGCCGCGCCGCACAGCGGAGCGCATCGTCGTCGTCGTCACCGAGCTGACTCCGCGCGAACCGCGCGTGCTCGAGGGCCTCGCGGTTCGGCGCCGGCAGGAGATCGGCCAGCACCAGGTGCGAAAACCCCGCGCAGCGCCGATCGCCCGCGCTCTTCGCGCGCTGCGCGGCTTCGATGGCCGCGTCGCGTGCCTCGTCGAGCGACCCGGCCGCCAGATGGCTCGACGCCAGCGACAGCGTGGCCCGCGCGGCCTCGAGCCGGCGTCCGAGTGCCTCGAACAGGAGCACGGAACGCCGCGCGGCCGTGATCGCCGTACCCAGCTCGCCGAGAGTGCTCGCCGCGGCGGAGAGGCCGGTGAGGTAGGTCGCTTCCTCCAGCACGGCGGAGGCGCGTCCGGCGTGGTCGGCGGCGGAGCGAAAGGCGGACAGCGCGGCTTCGGCGTCACCGGCCGAGTGGGCGATGTTGCCGCGAACGGCGTCGATGCGGGCGCGCTCTTCGTCACCGACCGAAACCGCACGCGCGCGCTCGACGAACGACAGTGCCGCCTCGCGCTCGCCGACCGAAAGCGCCGCCAGCGCCCGCGTCTCCAGCACGGCGGGGGAATCGGGTTCGTCGCACAGAAGATCGGCCGCCCGGCGCGCTTCACCGGCATCGAGCAGCAGCCGACCGAGCGTCGCGACGGCCCGCGCACGCGCCGACGCCGACGCGTCGCCGGCGAGCACCTCCTTCGCCGCCCGTTCGGCACCGGCGCGATCGCCCGCGCGCCGGCAGATCTCGGCGCGCTCGGCGAGTGCCTCGTCGCCCGACAGGCGATCGAGCACCGAAAGCGCCCGTCCGAGCTGACCGCGGCGCCGGAGCGCCCGCACGAGCGAAAGCGAAAGCGCCGCGGGGGCGCCGGGTGCCTCGACGAGCGCCTCGGCCTCGTCGACCAGCGCCGCGCCGGCGAGCCCCTGCTCGAGCGCGAGCGAAAGCTCGATCGCGTCGTTCGGCCGAGGGCGCGGGAGCGCGGCGGCCGGCGCCACGAGATCGGCGAAGGTCAACGATTCCGGTTCGCGTTGCTCGATCCGTTCGAGCAAGCGGGCGATCAGGCTCGCGTCGTCGGCGAAGGTCGGGCTCGGCCAGGTGGCGCCGATCGGGCCGACCAGGTTGGCGAGAAACCAGAGCCTCCCGGTGGGTGACAGATCCGTGAGACGCCCGCGGCCGCTCGGCTTCGTGTCGGAGCGGAGCTCGTTCACCCCGCGCGCGAGACGGAGCGCCTCCTCGAGCCAGACGCCGGCCTCGCCCGACACCTCGATGGCGACCTCCTCCGAGCGCGCAGCGACCAGGATCTCCTCGCGACGAACGGTCAGGTACGCGCGGCGCACCGCGGCGCGACGCCGCGCGAGCAGGCGCTCCGGCGGCTCGACCCCTCCCAACACCTGGCGCGCGCGCCGCTCCACCCAGGAGGCCGAAGGCCGCGCGCCGGGCGACGCCGCCAAAAGCGCCCGCGCAATCCGCCCGATCTCGCCCGGGAGCGACGGCAACGCCCCCACGTCGGGCCGCTCGGAGCGTGCGATGTCCGGCGAGAGCGTCTCGGCGAGAACGAGACCGAGCGCAAAGAGATCGCGAAGCCGCGCGTCTCCGCCGCGGCTCGCGACCTCGGGTCCGAGGTAGCGCCGCGTTCCGCCGCGCGGCACGACCTCGGTCGACTCCGTGGCCAGACCGAAATCGACCAGGCGCGCACCGACGGCGCTGCGACCTCGACGGGCGATGACGACGTTGTCGGGCTTCACGTCGCCGTGGGCGGCACCGGAACCATGAAGCGCGGCGAGCGCGGCGCCGATGTCACGAGCCACGATCAGCGCGAGGGCGGTGCGCTCGGCCTCGCTGCGCGGTGCGGTCAGGTCGAGCGCCGTCCCCTCGGCGCGCCCGAGCAGGAGAAAGGGCGTCCCGGGGGGGAGCCGGACCCCGCCCGGGAGCTCGACCACGTCGGTGACGACGCCCGCGTCGAGCAGGGGCGCGAGCTCCGGCGAGCCGACCCAGGCGAGGCGAGCGGCTTCCTCGGCGAACCGCGGTCGTTGCCCGCTCCCGTGCCCGACCTTGAGCGCCACCTCGACCTGCCCCTCGGTCGCCTGAAAGACCGAGCCGGTCGCCCCGGAGCCCAGCCGCTCCCCGACCACCAGGTGGTGCCTGCGGAGCGCCAACTTAGTTGCTGAATGGAGCTCCCCCACAACCTCTAAATACTCCGCGTAACTCCTCATACTGTCAACTGAGATGTCAGTGGCGGTCGGGCCGAAAACGGCTCGCCCGCTCGCGGCTCGGCGTGCTTTTCGGCCTACTGGCCTGTTCCCGCGTTCAGGGGCAGACGGCGCCGGCGCGGATCCAGGCGCCGAGCTTTCGCACCTCGACGGGACCGAGGAACCGAGGTGCGCGGGCCGGCGGCATCGGCTCGCCGACGATGAACCACTCGTTCAGGCGGTCGAGCTCCGCTCGATCCGGCGCGAGACAATCCGCGGCGCTTTCGTCACCGATCGTCGCGACGTCGTAGTCACTGTCGCACGCGACGTCGGTGCCTGCATCGGCGCGGCCTCCGCGGGTAAAATCGTAGGCGGTGTGGCTCGCGAGGATCTTGTAGAAGAGATAGCTGTTGTCGGGGCGTCCGGGATCGATGACCGGCATCTGTGCACCGAAGCGGGGAGCCGCCTCGAGGGCGCGGCCCGTCGTGCCGCCGATTTCCGTCTGGTGCGCGACATGGCCGATGGCGGTGTCGAGGAGCGCCTCGGCGTCGCGGAGCCGGAGACCGTGCGGGCCGGCGGCGTCGGCGTGCTCACCCACTCCGGGGTGACAGGTGACGCAGCCTTCGGATGGCGACGCGCAACCGAGCCCCTCACAACGGAACAAAGCGAGCACGTCGTCGCAGGTCGGGACCGGCTCCGGTTCGGGGGCTCTGCGCCGCGATTGGCCGGTGCGAAAGCTGATTCTGCGCACGCCGTCCTCGTCGAGCGGAGCGCCGTCGAAAGCACGAAAACCCCAGGGCGGGTAGAAGACGTGGCGGGCCGGGACCGTGATCGGACCGGCAACCTGAAACTCGACCGTGTAGAGCGTGTTCGGCTTGAGGGTCGCGCCGGACGGCAGCGTGTAGCGCACCACGCGCTCCAGCGGATCGTACGCCGGCGTGATCTCGGGGACGACACCGCTCACGGGCGGGTTGAGCGCGCGTCCGCTGTAAAAGAGGATCGACTGGCGGACGGCGGTCGACGGCAGAAGGTAACGGTCGAAGCGGAGCTCGATCGTGGTGTCGATCGGCACGCCGCACTCGACCTCCGAGGAGGCGCAGTCGAGCCCGGCGCCGTCCGGTGGGTGGGTCGCGAGGATCTGTAGCGGCGGACCGAGGTACGGCTGGTGGTCCTGATCCTCTGCGTCGCAGCCCGCGACCCCGATCAGGAGCGCCGCGAGCAGAGCGTGCGCACCCCGGCGCGACCTCAGCTGTCCGAGTAGGTCGAAAGCTGCTCGCGGATGAGCTGCTCGCTCACGCCCGTCCGGATGTGATCCTTCAGGCAGTCGGCCAGGGTGATGAGGAGGTCGTCCACCCCATTTTCTTCGATGATCTTCGAGAGCAACTGCCGCGCCTCGCGACTGTCGTCTTCCCTCAAAAATTCGCGCACTTGCTCGACGGACATGTCGCCCTGGAAGTCGAAGTACAAGTTCTGAAACAGGTAGCGAACCAGTTCCTTCACGCTGGGCCTCCTTCGCCGAGAGCCCGGAGTCATACCCATGCGGTGGATCATCGCGCAAGCGGTTTTCCCCAATGGGTGAGGATTTTCGAAGACTTGCGCTGAATGTGGGCACCACTTTGTTCACCGGCACAGCGAAAGGGTCGGGTCGGAGGGATCGTGGCAGACCAGGCAGGGCCGAGCGTTCTGACGAAGGGCGCGGCCGCACCGGCCCGCGAACCCGGGAGGATGCGGATCGGCGACGCCCCCTCCCCCGACCGCCTCGGTGGCGTGGCACGTCGCGCAGTCCCGCTCCACGTGGCAGCTGACGCAGGCGAGCATGTTTCGCTGTGCCTCCCAGGCGTGATGCCCGGGGCCGCGCGGCCGGTCGCTCCACACGGCGGGCGGCGGATGGAAGCGCCCCCGTCCCGCGACGTTCGCGAGCGGCCCGGACATGGTGACGCCCGTACGCTGGTGGCAGCCGAGGCAGAAGGACTGCTCCTGATGACAGCTGGTGCACGCGGGATCGTTTCTTCGGGCGGCGATCGGGTGCATGGACAGAAAGTCGTTCGGGTGCACGCGCCGCGGGCGCACGCGGCCGTCGTGGCAGCCGGTGCAGAAGCGCTCGGCATGGCACGTCGAGCAGAAGCGGCTGTCGTCGCCGGCGATGCGCTTGTGTCGCTCGATGAAGTCGGAGCCGTGCTCGGCATCGTGGAGCCAGGCGGGGGGAAGCAGCGTCCCGGTCGCGAAGCGCGTGACGAGCATGCCTCCGCGCTCGGTGAGGTGGCAGGTGGGGCACGCTCCCGACGGCACGCCCGCCTTCGCGGTTTCCGATTGATGGCACTCGAGGCAGCCGCGCATCCTCGGTAGCTGGTCGACGGTGGCGAGCTCGAGCGAGGCGACCGCACCGTGGCAGCGGTCGCAGGCAATGCCTTTTTGTGCGTGGAGCGCGTGGTCGAAGCGAAGATGGGGCGGTGGGATCGCGACGCGCGCGACACGCTGCCCGTCCCCTTCGCGGTAGCCGAGGTGGCAGTAGCCGCACTGTCCGCTGAGCTCGGGGCCGGGCGTGACGACGGTGGTTCGATGGTTCGTGCCGTGGCAACCGTCGCAGCGCGAGCCCGCGGGGAGCAGCGAGTCGGCGCTCCGCTTGCTCGTGCGCGCGCGCTCGTGGCAGGTCGCGCAGGTCGCCCCGAGGCCGACGTGGAGGCGGTGGTTGAAGCGGATGCCGAGCGACTGCGCGGGATAGATGACCGGGCTCGGTCCGCCGTCACCGGGCAAGGCCCCTCTCGGGCGGAGCGCCTCGGGGACCGGGGCGCCGCCGGGAAGCGGGTAAAGTCCGTGGATCAGCGGTGCGGAGGCGGCAGGCTGAGCGGACGGAGCGGACGGCGTGGGGCCGGCGTGCGCTCGGGTGAGCAAGGCAACGGCGAGGGCGAGCACGCAGGCGACGACGAGCAGCGAACCGGAGAGGAGCCGGGCACCTTGTTCGGAAGCGGTCCGCGTCATCGGAGCACCGAAAGGTCGAGCGTGGCGAGCGCACGAAAACGCTGCCCGACCAGGTGGTTCATCGCGTGCTCCCACTCGAAGCCGAACCGCGCGTCACTCATGAATTCCCACCCGGGGGAGATGCCGCCGCCGAGCACGTAGGAAAAGCTCGTCGCGCTGCGGTCGGGGCGAAGCGCATCCTGCCAGTCGTAGAGCGAAAGCACGACTCGGGTGTCGTAAAAGCCGGTGTGGAACGTCTTCGTGCTGGTGACGTCGCCGCCGTAGCGATGGCCCCGCTCGCCGTGCTCGAACACGCCGCGCGCCGACACCGTGCCGGTGCCGTATCGATAGCGCCCCGCGAGCGACGCGAACGGATCCGCCTCGCGCACGATGGTCTCCTCGTCGAGGGCCGTCGCGTCCGGATCGCCGAGCGTCTCGTACAGGCGAACGCCCCCCGTGGCCCCGAGATCGAGCCGCCGCCCGAGCCGCAGATCCGCTCGCGCCGTGAACGCCGTCATCGCCGCGCGTGAAAACCAGTTGAAAATGGCGTCACCGTCGAACGTCGGGATCACCCGCTCGGCGTCGGCTCCGAGCGTCAGGCGGTGACTCGCGTACCAGTCGACGCCGAGCGCCGCGTCGCTGACGACGCCGGCGTAGAGATCGTAGACGAGGTTCGCCGTCGCCGCGCCGAGCGTCGCCGCCTCGAGGCGCAGCGAGCCGCCGGCTTTCTCCGTGGAAACGCGATTCTCCGCGTAGGTTCGGCGCTCGCCCTGCTCCGCGAACGGCGTCACCACGACGGTATCGCGATTCTGCACGCGGCGATACGCGGCCCGCGCGTGCAAGAAGCCGATGTCGATCGTCTCGAGCGTCAGACCGAACGCCGGCGCCACCTTGGATTGATCGAGAAAGCTCGTCCACTGGTCGTTCGCCATGTTCTCGCGCGAGCCGCGGGCGACGCCGTCCGCCTGGTAGCGCGGTGTCGTGAGCAGCGGCAGACCGGCGCGCTGCTCGAAGCCGCCGTACGCTTCGAGCCTGAGGTGCACCGGCGTCGTCAGCGAAAGGAGTGCGCCGTCGAAGGACCACCAGCCGAGCGTGTCCGTGACGTACTGGCGTCCGAGGCGGAAGCCGAGCACCCCGTCGAGGTGACCTTCGCCCTCGAGGTACATGTACATGAGATCCAGCGGCGCTTGCTCGAGCCCGGGGACGTAACGGGGCGAGTTCGGGTCCCGCTCCTCGGGCTCGATGCCGAAGTCGGCGTCGAGGCGCAGACGCGATTGGAACGACAGCGTCGGCCCGTTGGGCTTCCGCTCGCCGAGCAAGTCGTAGAGCGACAAACCGAGCGTGTCCGTGTAGCGCCGGCGCCGGAGCTCGGGTTCGCCGAACGGGCTCTGGACGGCGTAGAACTGGGCATCGACGGTGGCGAAGACCTCCGATTCGTAAGCATCGGCCGAGCGCCCGATCGCTCCGACCGAGACGAGCACCGCGCCGCCGAGGAGCACGCGCCGGCGCTTCGAAGCGAAGCTCGGCAGACTCCATCGTCCCATGCTGGCGACGCGAGCATCGCCGCGGGTGACGGGGTGCGTCAACGGGCCGTTTTCGGCTGTCAGCCGTACCGGGACCGGCGCGAGCAGGACCCTGGGAGCCCGCTCCTTCGACCTGAGCTAGAATGAAATCAACAGGTGATGCGCGCCCGGGCACTCGTCGCGGTCCTGCTCCTTTCCGGTTGCGGCTACTCCGCACGGGCCGGCGATAGCCAGGTCGCCAACAAGCGCCTTCACCGCATCGATTGCTACGACACGCCGAGCTGCCACGAGCGGGCCAAGGCCATCTGCCGCACGGGCGTGCAAGTCGTCGAGGTGTGGGAAAACCCGATCCCGGACAGCTACCTGCCCGGGTTCAACGAGGACTCGAATCCCACCGGCATCGTCGGACCGAGCCGGCCCTACCCGATGCGGCCCGAGCGCTACGAGCCGCTGGTTCGCACCGGGCCGGGCTTCGAATCGACGGATCCCCTACCGTTCACCGAGCTCACCTTCGCCTGCGCCGGCGGCTAGACGGTGTCCCTAAGATCGGCGAAGCACCGATCAACTTGAGTCGAGGGAAATTTGCTGCCCCCGCGGCGGGCCGCGGCTCCGCGCCGCATCGGCGTCGCGATGACCGGTGGTGGGAGGGCGGCGCGGTGCTCGGCGGCGGGTCTACGTGCGCGATGTCGACGCCAGGCCCGGGACCGATTTTCAATCGCCCCGCCGCCCGAGCCTGATTTTCCGACGCGGCAAAACGTTTGCCCCTGTAGAGGGGAGCGCGACGGGAATTCCGTTTTTGGAATATGGCAACTAGGGAATACTCATTTCAGGGATTTCTTGGGTGAAAAGACGAGTCGAAACCCAATATAGCTTCCAAGCTATGTTCAGAACCCTTCCCCTCAATGGGCTCGGCTCGGGAGTCGACGACGCCTTCGACGGACGCAGGCTCGACACCGCGCAACTTGAGCGTCGTCGGCTCCCGAGCGAGCACCGCGGCCGTCATGGACCTCACAGTCGCCCCGACGCTGATCGGTCGCGGAGCTGAAACGAGCTCAACTCGAGGTCCCTCCCGTGCGAGTCCGCGAGCGCAAGGGGGGGACCGGCCGCGCGCAGCTCCGCGGCTCGACTCAGTTTTTGCTACGCCTCGACCGCGGAGCGAGCACGGACGAGGGGCGGGCACCCCTTCTAGAGACAGCCCCTAGGCGCCCCCGCCACGGAGCGCGAGCACGCGCGAGACGACGATGGTCGCTGCCGCGGCGCCGACCGGCAGGAAGAGCACGCCGCAACACGGGACCCAGAAGATCACCGCGAAGGTGAGCCCGAAACCGAGCACGGCCGGAAAGTGATCGACCATCAGCTGAAAGCGCTCACGGAAACCGATCCCGCGCAGCGACAGCGGGTAGTCGAAGAGCCCCCACGCGATGAGCAGTGACGAGACGAGGAGCTTCAGCGGCACCGTCACGACCGAAGCCGGCGGCGCGAGGAACTCGACGAGCGTGAGCAACAGAAGGGTCGGCCCGCCCACGAGCGCGGCACCGAGCATGGCGCGAAAGCCCGAGCCGAGCTCACGTAGGAAGCCGATCGGGGCCCGGGGCGGCGCGCCGATCTCCCGTTCGACGCGTCCGACCAGGTGCTCGAGCGCCGGAGCGCTGAGCGGCGGGACGAGCAACAGCGCCACGAACCAGCCCGTGATCGCCGTCCCCAAGACGACGACCACGCTCGCGGCGCCGGCGCCGACGCGGGTCCAGAAGGTCGTTGCCTCCGGCAACCGCTCGAGCACCTCTGGCCGCAGCACATAGACGGCGACGGCGAGGAACGCCGACTCGAGCAGCGCGAAGAGCACCGCGGGCACGAGCGCCCAGGGCCAGAGCGCCGGCAGGCGCGCGAACATCGCAAGCGCCTGGAAGACGGCCGAGGCGCCGTCGCCCGCGGAGACTCCTGCCCGCTGCATGGGGGCGATGATAGCGGGCGGGGTGAGTTCGCGGTATCTTGAGCCGTCGGGAGGAAACAAACGGCATGTCGAGATCGTTCGCGTCCGGAGCGACCACGCTGCTCCTCCTCGGTGCGTTGACCGCCGGGGGCTGCGACGCGTTCGCTCCGCCGCCCGAGCCGCCACCACCACCCTCGGGGAACCCCGAGGGCGGCACGGGCTTCGGTGGCGCAGCGTTCTTCGGCGGCGGGGTGGGCGGCAGCAGCTTCACCGGCGGCACCGGGGCCGGCGGCGGCATCGGCGGCACCGGCGGCACCGGCGGGGTTCCTTGTGGGCCGGGCCTGACGCGCTGCGCATCGCTCTGCGTGGACCTGATGCGCGACAACACCAATTGCGGGTTCTGCGGGGTCGTCTGTCCGGCGTCATCCCAGTGCACGAACGGCACCTGCGCCTGCCCACCGGGCACGGTCAGCTGCGCGGGCGTGTGCGTCGATCCGCTGAGCGACCCGACCAACTGCGGTGCGTGCGGGGTGCAGTGCTGCAGCGGCTCGGTGTGCTCGAACGGTGCCTGCGTGATCGGCTGCCCCGTCGGCACGACAGCCTGCGGCTCGGCGACGTTCCCGATCTGCAGCATCGCCTGCACCGACATTTCCACCAACCCATTCCACTGCGGCGCCTGCGGCAACGCGTGCACCACGGATCAGACGTGCGCGCTCGGCCTGTGCCACGGTGGCGGCGAGGGCGGAACCCCAGGTGAGGGCGGGGCGACCGGCAGCGCCGCCGAGTCCGGCGCCGGCGGAAGTCCGTAGGCTGAACGCGCCGCAACCGGCGCTTGGGCTAGCGACCGAGCGCTTCGGCGCGGTTCACGATCCGAGGCGTGAGGAAGATCACGAGCTCGCTCCGCTGATCGCTCGAGCGACGGCGCTGGAAGAGCAAACCGAGCAGCGGGATGTCGCCGAAGAACGGCACCTGATCGAGGTTGCGACCGGTGTTGCGCGTGAAGATGCCACCGATCACGGCGGTGTGGCCGTCCATCACGAGCAGCTCGGTCTCGGCCTCGCGCTTCAGGATCGTCGGGTCACCGCGCGCCGAGGTCTGGTTGAAGTCCGGCTCGTCACGGTTGATCTTGACGTGCATGCTGACGCTGCCGTCGGCCGTCACGTGCGGCTGCACGAGGAGCTGGAGCTTCGCTTCCTGGAACGTCGTCTGCACGCCCTGCGCGCTCACCTGCGAGAACGGGATCAAGGTACCTTGCGCGATCCGCGCCTCGTGGTTGTCGAGGGTGAGGATGCGCGGGCTCGACAGGATGCGGAGCAGGCCGCTCGCCTCGGCGGCGGACAGGCGCACGGCGAGATTCACGGTGTTGTCGACCGATCCGAAGGCGAGACCGAGAGCGCCACCTTGTCCGGTACCGACCGCGGCCGGCAGGTTCACGGCGAAGTTCGGGTTCTGGACGGTGTTCGCGAACGGGCTCAGGCCCGCGGTCGGGGTGTTGCCGTCGCTCGCGCCGCCGACGGCGCCGATCGAGTTCGGGAAGGCGAGGCCGGTCGGGTTGCCGGTGGCGGCCGAAAACGTGGCGTCACCGCCCCACTGAATGCCGACGTCACGCAGGTAGCGGCTCGTCGCTTCGACGATACGCGCTTCGACCAGCACCTGCGGGGTCTGCGTGTCGAGCGAGCGGATGAGCTCCTCGATCTGGTTCAGGTTGCCGGCGATGTCGCGGGCGATGAGCACGTTCGTGCGCTCGTCGACCGCGAGCGTGCCGCGCTCGCTCAGCATCGGCCGCGCGCGCTCCATGATCGACGCGGCGGACGCGTAGCTCACCGGGATCAGCCGCGTCTCGATCGGCGCGAGCTTCACTTCCTGCGCTCGGCGCGCGAGCTGCATTTCGCGCTCTTTTTCGAGGTCGGACAGCGGCGCGACCCGGATCATGTTGCCCGCGCGGATCATGCCGAGGCCCTTGGACTGGAGCACGACGTCGAGCGCCTGATCCCAGGGCACGTTGCGCATGCGGATGGTCACGGTGCCGGAGACGTTGTCCGCCGTCACCACGTTCACCTGACCCACGTCGGAGAGGAGCCGGAGCACGTTGTGGATGTCGGCGTCCTTCAGGTCGAGATCGATGCGCCGGCCGGTGAAGTTTCGCTGCTGAGCGAGCGGCGCGCCGACGAAGCCCGCCGCCTCGCCCGCCGCGCGACGCTCGGCGAGCGTCCGCTCCGGGGAAAATCCTTCGAACACCTCGGGCAAGTTCGGTCGATCCTCGACCGAGACGGTGCGCGTCTTGCGCGCTATGCCGCCGTCCCGGGCGACACCGCTCTCCGCCGAGGTGCGCTCCCCGGGCTTGAAAAAGGACCAGACGAGGGCGGGACCGCGCCGCTCGACACGGCTGTCCACGCCCGCCCCGCGCTCGACCTCGATCACCACGGCCTTCGGGTCGGTCGGGCTCGGGTAGCTGGAAACCGCGCTGACGCGGCCGCCGAACCCCGAGACGTCGAGCGTGCGCACGAGCTCTTCGGGCAGGCGCGCCGACTCGACGACGAGCGAGGCGCGACCCGCCGCGCTCGGGAGCTGGCGATAGCGCGCGTTCTCACCGAGCTCGATGAGGACGCGATCCTCGCCGCTCGCGTGCTCGAAGCGAACGTCGGTGATGCGCACGGCGTCGCTCGACTTGACCGCGCCCGGCCCCGCCTTCGCGAGCGGGGCGAGCCCCGCCTTGCTCGGCGCGACACGGATCACGAGCTCGTTGCCCTCGACGATGACCGAGTAAACGGCGTCCTCGAGCAGGGTGACGAGGAAGCGCGTGGTGTGACCCCCACCCTTCACGGGGAAGGACTGAGCCATCACCCCGCCGACCACACCGACCCGATCGGTGACGGCCGCGGGCGCTCCGGCGAGCACCGCGTCCGGCACGTCGACGATCAGGCGGGATTTGGCCTTGTCGAGCCGCGCGGTGAAGGCAGGGACGGACGTGAAAGCGATGACGACGCGACTCTCGGAGCCGCTTCCGGCCGTCACCTTGAGCTCGGTGGCCTGCTTCCCGACGGGGGGTGCCGCCAGACCGTGACCCGTGAAAAGCAAGGCTGAGAGTGAAAGCGGCGCCGCCAGCGCGAGCTGGGCGAGCGTCGTCCTCTTCGAGCAAAAACGCATGGATGGGCTCCGAAACCGGCCGGCCTCGGGCACGTCGAGCGCACCCGGGGCAAGCCACCGAGAAGCCTATCGTCTCGCTTCGAAGACGAACAAATTCCGAGCCAAGTCCGCGGCCATCCGGTGTGCGCCCTGCCGCGAACTTGCCCGCCGGGGCCACTTTGCGCTCCCGAGCTAAACCGCTTAAGCTCCGGTCTGGAGGCCCTCGATGCGGATCCCCTCTTCCCTCTGGCTCGGCGCTTTCGCGCTCGCGCTCGGCCTCGCGGGAGGAGCGTGCTCGGCTCCGGCGGACGAGGCCGAAGTCGCGAACGGCGGCACGAGCGGCGGCGGCGCAGGCAACGCGGGCGGCGCGGGCGGCAGCGTGATGCCCGGCGCGGGCAACGCGGGCGTCGGGACGGGCGGGACGGGCGGCGCCGGCGGCTCGGTCGGCGGTGCGAGCGCAACGGGCGGAACACCACCCACGACCGGCGGCAGTGCGGGAGCTCCCACGACCGGCGGTGGCGCTGGCGTCCCGGCGACGGGTGGTTCGGGCGCGGGCCAAGCGGGCGCGCCGCCGATCCCACCGGGCGGCGGCTTCATCATCGACGGCACCTGCATCGCCGCGTGCGCCGCCGCGACAACCGACGCCGATGGCGACGGCTGCGGCTTCGACACCCGGGACTGCGTGCTGACGAGCGCTCCGATCGCCATGGGCGCCACCGCCTGCGAGTACAACGGTGCCGCGCCGACGCCGGGAGAAGGGTTTTTGATGGGCTGCCGCTGCGTTCGCCCGTGCACGGGGGCCGACACGTCGGACCCGACCGACGACGGCTGGGGCTGGGAATTCGGCGCCACCTGCGTCGTCAGCGGCGGGCCAGCGGTCACCGGCAAGCTCGCCTGTGTCCCGCCGGCGATGGCGACCGGCGACGGCTACCTGATCAAAACGACGGTCGAGGGAACCGGCGAGGAGATCGAGAAGTGCGTGCCCGCCTGCGAGCGCCCCGACTGGGTCGATGACCCGGACGGCTGGGGTTACGAGCATCGCGAAACGTGCATCGTCGCCGGCTCCGTCGCCGAGATGCAGGTGTCCCGCTGCACGCTCACGCCGCACGAGTTCCCGTGGGAGCCCGGCCCCGGCTACATGCTGAAGGACGGAACGACGATGCAGGAGACCTGCTACCCGCCCTGCGCGAACCCCGACGACACCGATCCCACGGACGACGGCTGGGGCTACGAGCAGGAGCGCGCCTGCATCGTTCCGGACAGCAAACCGGCGCTCCAGGGTGCGCCCTGCATCCCCGCCGCCGCCACGGTCGAGGGCACCTGCCCGGCCGACGTGATGTGCCCCGTGGTCGACGGCCAGACCGTGACCTGCGGCTGCACCTGGGTCGACGGCTTCAAGGAGCGAAAGGCCGAGATCCTCGCGGTCGTGGACGCGGCCGGCACCCAGAGCTGGGGCACGGCCCGCTACTTCCTCGCCTCCGCGATGATGGAGACCAGCAACATGCTCGCCGACTACCCGCTCGGTGACGTGTACCCCGGCGGTCAGCCGAAGACCGGCGACGCATTCAACGCCGGCATCACCAAGCAGAACTGGGGAATGATGCGCCAGTGCCACGCGGCCTGGAACGGCAGCTCGGACTACATGCTCTCCGCCGCCATGAACTCGAACCTGACGCTCGACGTGCAGGTCTACAACGAGTGCCGGTCGATGTTCGGGACCAACTGGTGGAGCGGGCACCGCAACGGCGCGAACAGCCTCGGCACGAACACCTTCGACATCCGCGTGTTCAAGGCCGCCATGGATTGGACCTGGAGCTCGCTCCAGGAAGGCGGCGGGCACTTCGAAGACGACGTCTATTTTTGGGCGGATGTGACCGCGATCTGAACGCGATTTGCGCCTCCCCGTTCGAGCAGGCCGCTACGCCAGGCGACGCTGCTAGGCTCTGAGGCGGATGGAGAACGACGCGCTCCCCCACACCGCGCTTTCGCCCGGTGTCGTTTTCCACGGCCGATATCAGGTCGTCCGCTGCCTGCGCTCCGGCGGCATGGGGGCGATCTACGAGGTCGTTCACCTCGAGACGCGGCGAAGGCGCGCGCTCAAGACGATGCTCCCGGAGATCGTCGCCGATCCGGATCTGCGCGCGCGCTTCCAGCTGGAGGCGACGGTGACGGCCGACGTGGAAAGCGAGCACGTGGTCGAGGTGTTCGACGCCGGCGTCGACGAGTCGAGCGGAGTGCCCTTCCTCGTCATGGAGCTGCTCAAGGGCGAGGACCTCGGGGCTCTGCTGGCGAAGCGCGGTCGACTGACCCCGTCCGAGGTCGTCTATCTCCTCCACCAGGCGAGCTCGGCGCTCGATCGGATGCACGCGGTCGGCATCGTGCACCGCGATCTCAAGCCGGAGAATCTGTTCGTCACCAAGCGGGACAGCGGCGCGCCCCTACTCAAGGTCCTCGACTTCGGCATCGCCAAGCTCGTCGAGCAGAGCACGCGGGCGAGAACCACCCGTTCGGTCGGCACGCCGCTCTACATGGCTCCGGAGCAGGTGAGCGGCGAGGGTGTGGTGGGTGTCGCCGCGGACCTTTACGCCTTGGGTCACATCGCCCACACGTTGCTTGCCGGCGAAGCCTACTGGGAGGGCGAGCTCAAACGCCTCGGATCCGTCTACCCGTTCCTCGTGAAGGTGATGCAAGGCGGCAAGATCGCCGCAACGGCGCGAGCGCGCGAATCGGGCGCCACCCTGCCGCCGGCTTTCGACGCCTGGTTCACCAAGGCGACGGCGCTCGAGCCGCAAGAGCGGTTCGACACGGCGTCGGAGCTCGTCGAAACGCTGGCAACGGCGCTCGCCGTTGCGCTGCCGCGCGACCACGCACCCGCGCTCGCGCTCGCGGAGGATGGGCGAGCGCCGGCGGGCACAGACGCCACCGTGGTCTCCCCGCTCCTCGATTCCGGTGGTCCGCGCGTGCAGGATCGATCGCGAGGCCCGGCCGCACCGCCCTCTTCGATGGGGAACGACACGGCGGCGGCCGTTTCGAGCGATCGACGACCGCACGGGCGCGCGCTTTCGCGCTGGGCGTGGGGAGGCGTCTTGCTGGCGGCCGGCGCGGCCGGCGCCTTCGTGTGGACCGCGGAGCCGCGTGACGGGTCCGAAGCTCTCCCTTCTGCCCGCCCGGCCACTTCCGAACCGCCGAGCTCCGCGACGCCTCCGATGCGCGTCGTCGAGAGCGAGCCGACAAAGGCGCCCGTGCCCGTGCTGGCGTCGGCGAGCGCCTCGGCACCGAGCGCGCCGGCTGCAAAGGTTCCACCTCCTCCGCGGCCTCGCACGAAATCAGGAGCACGAAGCACCCCGAGCGCGCGCCCGCCCGCGCCTTCGGACCCATCCGACTTTCGCTGATAGACTGGCGTTGGCGTGCGCCTGTTTCGTCCGCTCCCTTTGGTGCTGACGGCCCTCGGGGCCTTCCTGACCCACGGTATCGCCCTGGGCGAGCCCGCGGCGCGTGACCCGGTCGCCGCCGAGGCGCTTTTCGAAAACGGCAAGCGCTTGCTGAAGGCCGGCGACTGGAAAGGCGCCTGCGAAAAGTTCGAGAAGAGCTGGGAGCTCGATCCGGCGGTCGGCACCCAGATCAAGATCGCCAAGTGCCACGAGCACGACGGAAAGCTGGCGACCGCCTGGTACGACTACCAGCGCGCGGCAAGCCTCAACCGCGAGAAGGTCGAGCAGAGCGCCGCACGTCGCCGCGAGCTCGACGATTTCATCCGTGTCGAAGTCGCGAAGCTCGAAACCCGGCTGCCGAGGCTCACCATCGCCGCGAACGCGCCCCCCTCCGACCTCACGTTACGCCGGGACGGCCAGCTGCTTTCGCTCGCCGTCCTCGGCGAAGCCCTCCCGGTCGACCCGGGGCCGCACGAGGTCACCGCCGAGGCACCGGAGCACGTGAGCGAGCGACACGACGTGAACTTGCTCGAGGGCGAAGCGAAGATCATCACGCTGACGCTCGCGCGAACCGAAGCGCAGGCGGTGCCGATGAGCGCCGTGCCGGCGGAAAAGCAAGCACCACCCACGAAGGCGGAGCAACCTCCCGTCTCTCCGGCGGTCCCGCCGGCGCCCGATGAGCGCGCCAAGGCCTCCGGCGGAGGGGGACAACGCACCCTCGGCTTTGTGCTCGGAGGCGCGGGGGTCGTCGGCTTGGGCATCGGTGCGTACTTCGGGGTGAGAACCTTGTCGCTCGTGGAGGACAGCAATCCCTACTGCCAGCATCCGGGAGGGGCGTGCGAAGACGAGGGCATCCGGATCCGCGAGCGTGCGCTTCAAGCGCAGAGGACGGCCATCATCGCCGCGAGCGTCGGCGGCATGGCACTGGTCGCCGGGGCCATTCTGATCTTCACCGCCGACGGCAAGGAAGAGACCGTGGCCCTCGGGGTCGCGCCGACCAGCGTGACCGGGACCGTTCGTTGGTGAGCACGGAGGACGGCGCAGAGCTCGGAGTGCTCGCGCGTCGCGCGGTGGATGGCGACGGACCAGCACAGCGCGAGCTCGTCGAACGGCTTTGGAAGAGCTGGATCGCGCAAGCGCGTGCGAGCCGCTCGATGGGCACGCTCGCCCGCTCGGACGATCACGTGCTCGAGGTGGCCACGCGGCTCGCGGAGAAAATCGGTCGGAAAGGCGCCCACGCCCTCAAGCTCTACGGGCACTGGCAAGAGCGCAACACGGAAAAGGGCTTCGACGATTGGATGCACATCGTCGTCGCCAACGTCGTTCGCGACTACGTCCGCGAGCAGCTCGGCAGGGAGCCCGCCGACCGCAGCGAACCGAGCGCGAAGCGCCTGATGAACGAGTTCGCGGAATCCACGGGCCTCGAAACGACGGGCGTGCGTCCACCTTTCACTGCCAAGGAGACCGCTCGCCAGCTCCTCGAGTTCGCCGCCAAGCACCTGCCAGAAGAACAGCTCCGTGCCCTCGGCCTGTGGCTCGAAGGCAGCGCTCCCGAGGAGCTCGACCAGGAGCTCGGCACGCCACCGGGTCGAGGGCGGGATCTGATGAGGGCGGCCGTCGCCGCCCTGAGGAACGAATTCCGGACACTGGAAAAAAAATGATGCCCGCTCCCTGACGAAACGCCGAGCCCGCCCGTCTTCTCTCTCTCGAGCGGACTTGGTGGAGGCTCGACGTTGAAAAGAACGCCTGAAAGACCAATGATTTCCAAATGGTGCATGGGGCTCATCCCCCTCGCGGTGATCGCTGCCTGCGTGCCGGAATCCACGAGGTACGTGCCCGACGACGGGGGCTCGGGCACGGGCGGCAGCGCCGGCACGAGCGGCACGGGGGGCGCGGCGGGAAGCTCCTCGGGTCGAGCGGGCAGCGGTGGCGCCACGGGCGGAGGGGCGGCAGTGGCCGGGGGCGGTGGGGACGGCGGTGACGGCGCTGGTTCGGCGGAATGCGGCGACGGCGTGGTGGAGGACACCGAGCGTTGCGACGATGGGAACCTGCAAGCCGGTGACGGCTGCAGCGGGGACTGCCGCGTGGAGAGCGGCTGGAGCTGCGACGGCTCGAACCCGACCGTGTGCGACGAAATCTGCGGAGACGGCATCGTGGTGGGCGCGGAGGCGGCGGCCGGCGGCTGCGACGACGAGAACGCGGTCGACGGCGACGGCTGCAGCGGCAACTGCACCGTGGAGAGCGGGTACTTCTGCTGGCAGACGCCTTCCGTCTGCTCGGACACCTGCGGCAACGGCGTGCTCGACGGCAACGAGGAGTGCGACGACCAGAACGGCGCTCCGGGCGACGGCTGCTACGCGTGCGTCGAAGAGCTGGACTGGAACTGCACGAACGCGCCTTCCTCCTGCACCCAGGTCAACGACTGCGCGGGGGATCCCTGCGGGAACGGCGGCGTCTGCACGGACGGCGTGGGAATGTTCACCTGCGACTGCGCCGGCACCGGCTTCAGCGGCCCGACCTGTGAGACGAGCACGGACGACTGCAACCCCGATCCCTGCGAGCACGGCGGAGTCTGCATCGACGGCAGCAGCGACTACGTCTGTCAGTGCGACGGCACCGGGTACGAGGGGCCGACCTGCGAAGAGAACGTTGACGACTGCTCGCCCGATCCATGCCTGCACGGTGGCGCCTGCAGCGACCGCCTGAACGACTACGAGTGCGACTGCACGGGAACCGGGTACTACGGGACGACGTGCGAGCTCGATGTGGTCGATTGCAGCCCGAACCCCTGCCAGCACGGCGGCGACTGCATGGAAGGCGCCGGCACGATCACCTGCGACTGCACGGGCACCGGGTACGAGGGGTCGAGCTGCCAGAGCAACGTGGACGACTGCTCGCCGAACCCGTGCGAGAACGGCGGCGACTGCACGGACGAGCTGAACGGCTTTTCCTGCGACTGCGCGATGACCGGATTCGCGGGCACTACCTGCCAGACGAACATCAACGACTGCGCGTCGAACCCGTGCCAGAACGGCGGCACGTGCACCGACGGCGTCAACGACTACTCGTGCAGCTGCCCGAGCGGCTTCACGGGAGACGACTGCGAGACCAACGTCGATGACTGCGCGGGAAACCCTTGTCAACACGGCGGCAGCTGCGTCGACGGGGTGAACGCGTACACCTGCGACTGCGCCGGCACCGGCTTCGTCGGGACGAGCTGCGAGACCGACGCTGGGTGGACCCGCCAGCTCGGCACGAGCGGCAGCGACAACGGCTACGGCGCGAGCGCCGATTCGAGCGGCAACGCCTACGTCGCCGGGTGGACGACGGGGACATTCTCGGGCCAGTCGAGCGAGGGAAATACCGACGCGTTCGTCGCCAAGTACAGTAGCTCGGGGACTCTCGAGTGGACCCGACAGTTCGGCACGAACGCCGGCGATGCCGGTCATGCGGTGAGCAACGATTCGGACGGCAACGCCTACGTCGCCGGGTACAGTTTGGGCACCTTCTCGGGGCAGTCGAACGCGGGGGCCCAAGACGTTTTCATCGCGAAGTACGACACCGCGGGGACCGCTCAATGGACCCGGCAGCTCGGATCGAGCAGCAACGACTCCGGCACCGCCATTGGCCTGGATTCGAGCGGCAACGTGACCGTCGCTGGGTACACGGAGGGCACCTTCGCCGGGCAGTCGAGCACAGGCGGGCAGGACGTCTTCATCGCGAAGTACGACGGCACGGGCACGCTTCAGTGGACCCGACAGTTCGGCACGGACGGCGACGATAGCGGATGGGGCGTCGGCGTGGATTCGAGCGGCGCCGCGTACGTCGCGGGGCTCACGGGGGGAGTGTTCTCGGGGCAGTCGAATGCAGGGGATTTCGACGCGTTCGTCGCGAAATACGACAGCGCCGGGACGCTGCAATGGACCCGGCAGTTCGGCACGAGCAACACCGACTACGCCCGTGGCGTGGGTGTGGATTCGAACGGCAACGCGTACGTCACCGGCTACACGCTAGGCACCTTCTCGGGGCAGTCGAGCGCGGGCGGCTCGGACGTGTTCATCGTGAAATACAATAGCGCTGGGACACTGCAATGGACCCGGCAGTTCGGCGCAGTCGGCATCGATTGGGGCTACGGCGTGAGCGTGGATTCGAACGGCAACGCGTACGTGGGCGGGGTCACCTACGGCACCTTGCCGGGGCAGGCGAGCGCAGGGCAGGACGACGCGTTCGTCGCGAAGTACAGTGCCTCGGGGGCGCAGCAATGGGCCCGGCAGTTCGGCACCGGCAGCTCCGACCAGGGCCGTGGCGTGGGCGTGGATCCGACCGGCAATGCCTACGTCGTCGGGATCACGAGCAGCGTGTTCCCGGGCCAGACGAGCGCGGGGGGCCAGGACGTGTTCGTCAGGAAAGCCGCTCCGTAGTCGTTCGGCCTGCGGCCGAGCAGCCGTCTCAGCTCGGACCCTTGGCCTCGAGCGTCTCGCCTTCGGGGCGGAGCGGGATCACCTTGGTGGCGGCGGGTACGTCGGGGTTGTTCGGGTCTTCGCGCACGAGCACGACGTCGCCGTCGCGGATGCGATCGAGCCGCCAGTTGAGCTCGTAGGTCGAACCCTGGGAACCGCCGGCCTGCACCACGTCGGCCCGACCGACGAAGTCGCCGCGGTGCACGACGTGACCCTTGCCGCTCGGATCGACCAGCATCGCGCGCGACGGCACGATGCGCGTCACGATGCCGACGAGCTTCAAATCGTCGACCGCGAACTCCGCCAAGACGACCTGGCGCTGGGAGCGCACCTGGCCCTTGACCTCTTCGACGAACTTCATCGTGTACGAGCGGAACGGATCCCGGCTCCGCTCGGTTTCGGTGAACTCCGCCTCCGGAAACTCGCGGCGCCGGGGGATCGGCGATGTCGCCGCCTTGGGCGCGGCGGACGCGGAGGGCGCGGCGGAGGCGGCAGCAGCGGCGGAGTCGACCGGGACGACCCCGCCGGGCGGAGCATCCGAGCCGCAGCCGAGGCAGGCGAACGGCACGAGGACGAGAAGACGAAAGGGCGCCATCAGTGACCTCCCTGCTCTTTCTTCGCCGCGCCGCGCTTGTCCTTGCCCGCCGCCTTGACGCCGTCGGTGAGGGCGCGGAACGCCGTCGCGAGCACGTCGCAGCGAACGACGACGTCCTCGCCGCGCCGCTCGGGCTTGCCGAGGTTCACGTTCTCGAGGTTGATGATGCGATCGAGCTGGCTCACCCCGTAGAAGAACTTGGCGATCTGGTGGTAGCGCCCGACTAGCTCGAGCTTCATCGGCACCCGCACGTAGAACTGGTCGGGCACCTCGGGGCTCGGCGTCCAGGCGGCGAGCTCGACACCGGCGACGTTCGCGACGTTCTGGATCGCGCTCAAGAACGCCGGGTACTCGCTGGCGAGCGGCAGGATGCGGTTGAGCTCGCGCTGGCTCTGCTGGCGATCGGTGAGCTCGGCGAGATCCTTCTGGTAGGCGAACTCCGCCTTGCGTGCGTCGGACAGCTCGAGCGAAAGCTGCTGCTCGCGGCCCTTGGCGGCCTCGATCGCACTCGCCACCTCGCCGTAGAAGATCACGTAGTACGCGACCCCGGCCAGCGCCAAGACGACGACGCCCACGCCGAGGCGGGCGACGGTGGGGAGTTTGGCGAGGGAATCGCTGAGGGCCATCAGTACTTCACTTCCGCTTCGAGCGAAAACCGGATGACCTGGAGCCCGCTGTCCTTGTCCTTCTCTTGCTTCCCGGGGAGCAGCATCACG